>Ga0073904_10001932_pt1 | contig 15654 bp, 8 predicted proteins | sample KloWWTrecipitate_FD_66668 | JGI IMG/M metagenome (GOLD analysis project Ga0073904, IMG submission 66668) | Active sludge microbial communities from Klosterneuburg, Austria, studying microevolution and ecology of nitrifiers - Klosterneuburg... | ecosystem: Engineered > WWTP > Aerobic digester >...
TACCTCGTCGACGTCGCCGCGAAGGGGCCGCCGCGCGTCGTGACCGGGGCTCATGGTGAGGTGAACGTCGCCGTGTTCAGCGCCGACGGAGCGCTCCTCGCGACCGGGAGCGACGACCACACCGTGCGACTCTTCGACGCCACGACGGGCAAGCCACGCTGGATCGCGATGGGAGCCGCCACCGTCAAGGGCCCGGTCCCGAGCGAGCCGGGCGCGACCGCCGGCCTCGAGCTTCCGAACCGGCACATTGTCGGCTTCGACAGCGGCCTGGTGGAGGTGCGCCACGCGGCAGGGGGCGCGACGCTCGTCCTCCGCGACACGCCCCCGCACGCGGTGACTCACGTCGTGGAGGGGCCCTCGGGGACGCTGGCGCTCGGCTTTGCGGACGGGTCCTTCGGGGTCTGGGATCCTGGCACGGGGCGGGCGCTCGATCGCGTCCTCCTCCACGGCCACCTCGCGAGCCTCACGGTCAAGGGCGGGCTCGTCGACGCCGAGACCGAGCTCGGCGACCGCGGTAGCCTCGACCTCTCGATCCTCGGCGTCGACTACTGCGCGCTCATGTCAGACCTATGGCGGCGAACACCCTTCGTGTGGCGATCGGGCTCGATTCGCGTGGAGGCGCCCACGGGGGGACGGTGTCCGCCCCCCGACCGCGGCCGGTAAGCGCGCGCGTCCCGGCGTGCGGCTCGCGCCGCCGCCAACACGCGCTAGCCTGAGCGGCCCATGCACGCCGCCCTCTCGCCGCTCCACTCCGCGGTCTCTTCGTGGTTCGCTGAGGTCCTCGGGGAGCCCACCGCGCCTCAGGTCGGCGCGTGGCCGGAGATCCGCGCGGGCCGCGACGTGCTCGTGGCCGCGCCGACCGGCTCGGGCAAGACGCTGGCCGCGTTCCTGGCCGCCCTCGACGAGCTCGCCCGCGAGGCCGAGGCGGGCACGCTGCCCGACGAGGTCCGCGTCGTGTACGTCTCGCCGCTGAAGGCGCTCTCGAACGACGTGCACAAGAACCTCATGGTGCCGCTCGAGGCCATCGGGGTGCGCCTCCGGCCGGGCGCCGTCGAGCTCCGCGCGGCGGTGCGCACCGGAGACACTCCGCAAAAGGAGCGCGCTCAGGTCACGCGGCGGCCGCCGCACGTGCTCGTGACCACGCCGGAGTCGCTGTACGTGCTCCTCGGCTCGGAGTCGGGGAGGCGAATGCTCTCCACCGCGCGCTCGGTCATCGTCGACGAGATCCACGCCGTGGCCGCCACGCGCCGCGGCGCCCACCTGTGCCTCTCGCTCGAGCGCTTGGAGGCGGTCGCCGGTCGCAAGCTCCAGCGGGTCGGTCTGTCGGCCACACAGCGGCCCGTCGAGGAGGTGGCGCGCTTCCTCGTGGGCACCCGCCGCGTGGCACGCGACGGCGGAGGAGCGCCGAGCTGCGCCATCGTCGACTGCGGACACCTGCGCGCGGTCGAGGTGGAGATCGAGGTGCCGCGGTCGCCGCTCGAGGCCGTGATGAGCGCCGAGGTCTGGACCGAGGTCGTCGCCCGGATGGCGGAGCTCGCGCTGAGCCACCGCACGACCCTCGTCTTCGTCAACACGCGTCGCCTCGCGGAGCGCGTGGCCGCTCAGCTCGAGGCGCGCCTCGCCGAGACCATCGGCCCAGGCCTCGTGTGCGCACACCACGGCTCCATGTCGCGCGACAAGCGGCTCCACGCCGAGCAGCGCCTCAAGGCGGGCGATCTGCGCGTGCTCGTGGCCACGTCGTCGCTCGAGCTAGGCATCGACGTGGGCGCCGTCGAGCTCGTGTGCCAGGTGGGGGTCACGAAGAGCATCGCGGCGCTGCTCCAGCGCGTCGGTCGCGCGAACCACACGACCACGGGCACGCCCCGCGGCAAGCTCTTCCCCCTCTCGCGCGACGAGCTCATGGAGGCCGCGGCGCTCGTCGACGCCATCGCCCACCGCGACCTCGACGCGCTCGCCGTGCCGAGCGGTGGCCTCGACATCCTCGCGCAGCACATCGTGGCGACCGTGGGCGACGCCGAGGCGCCGCGCGACGAGCTCTACGCCCTCGCGCGCGGCGCGTGGCCGTACCGCGATCTGTCCCGCGAGGACTTCGACGACGTGATTGAGCTGCTCCACGAGGGGGTCCGCACGCACCGCGGCCGCCGCGGCGCGCACGTGTTCGTCGACGGCACGACCGGCGTCGTGAAGGGGCGCCGTGGTGCTCGCCTCGCCGCGCTCACGTCGGGCGGCGCGATCCCCGATCAAGGCGACTACACCGTGGTGGAGGAGCCCCAGGGGCTCGTGGTCGGCACCATCAACGAGGACTTCGCGATCGAGAGCATGGCCGGCGACATCTTCCAGCTCGGCACGACCTCCTGGCGCATCCTCCGGGTCGACCGAGGCACGGTGCGCGTCGAGGACGCGAAGGGGCAGCCGCCGTCGATCCCCTTCTGGCTTGGCGAGGCGCCCGCGCGCACCCGGGAGCTGTCGGCGCGCATCGACGGCCTCCGTGACGCCGTGTCGGCGCAGCTCGAGGCCGGCCGCGACGCGGACTGGCTCGAGCGGTGGCTCGTCGAGGCCCGGGGCCTGCCCCCGGCGGCCGCGCGCCAGCTCGCCGCCTACCTCGCCGCCACGCACGCGGCGCTCGGCGGCCTGCCTACCGAAAAGAACATTGTTTTCGAGCGTTTTCATGACGATCTCGGGGGCTCGCAGATCGTCATCCACGCCCCGCTCGGCGGCCGCGTCACCCGCGCGTGGGGGCTCGCGCTGCGCAAGCGATTCTGCCGCTCGTTCGATTTCGAGCTCCAGGCCGCCGCCACCGAGGACGCCGTGCTCCTCTCGGTCGGCGCCGTCGAGGGGGTCGATCTCACCGCGCTGCCCAACTTCCTGAGCTCGAAGACGGTTCGCGCGGTGCTCGTGCAGGCGCTCCTCGACGCGCCGATGTTCGGCACGCGCTTCCGGTGGAACGCCACGCGCGCGCTCACGCTCCTGCGCATGCGAGGTGGCAAACGGGTGCCGCCGGGCCTCCAGCGCCTCGAGGCGGAGGACCTCCTCGTGAGCCTCTTCCCCGAGCAGGTCGCGTGCCTCGAGAACATCGTCGGCGATCGCGAGATCCCCGACGCCGTGCTCGTTCGCCAGACCGTCCACGACTGCCTGCACGAGGCGATGGATATCGACGGCCTCGAGGACGTGTTGCGGCGCGTGGAGGCGGGCGAGATCACGATCCGCTGCGTCGAGACGGTCATGCCGTCGCCGCTCGCCCACGAGATCCTCGCCGCCAAGCCCTACGCGTTCCTCGACGACGTGCCCTTGGAAGAGCGCCGCGTGCAGGCGGTGTTCGTCCCCCGCGGCCTCGACGGCCAGGGCGCGCCGCTCGATCCGGCGATCGTCGCCGAGGTGCTCGCCGAGCTGCACACGCCGCTCGCCGATCGCGACGAGGCTCACGACCTGCTCCTCCAGACCGGGTTCCTGTTCGACGACGAGCTCGTCGCCGTGGGTGGCGCGTGCATGGCCGCGCTGCTCGGCGAGCTCGCCCTCGCGGGGCGTGTGCGTCGCGTGCCCATCGGGGCGGGGCTCCGCCGCGGGGCCCACGTGGCGATCGAGCGCCTCGCGCGCGTGGCGACCCTAGGCGCCGACCACGGATCGCTCGCCCCCGTGCTCCTCGGGCGGCTCGAGGTGCGCGGCCCACGCCCCGAGGCCGATCTGCTCTGCGAGCTCGGTGTCTCGTCCGAGCGCCTCCGCGAGACCCTCGGCGAGCTCGAGCGCACGGGTGAGGTGCTGCGGGGCCGCTTGGATCCTCGGGTGTCCGCCGAGGTCGTCTGGTCGAAGCGCCTCGTCACCCGTGTGCGCCGCCGCATGCTCGACCGGCTGCGGGCCCAGATCGAGCCCGTACACGCGCAAGACCTCATGCGATTTCTCCTTTCGTGGCAGCGACTTACGGGACTTCGAGCGGGCGGCGTCGACGGCCTGTACGGCGTCATCACCCGCCTCGCCGGCGCGAGCGCGCCCGCCGGCGCCTGGGAGGACGAGCTGCTCGCGCGGCGCGTGTTGGGCTACGATCCACGGTGGCTCGACCAGCTCTGCTTCGCGGGGCGGGTGGCGTGGCTCCGGCTCGAGGGTCGGGTGGCCGGGGAGCGCGCGTCGGGCCCTTCGCGCGCGCTTCGCACGAGCGCCATCGCGGTGATGCCGCGCGAGCTGACCGATCTCTTCGTGCCGAGGCCGACGGAGCGCACCGGGACGCCGACCGCGGCCGAAGACGTCGCGCTCTCGTCCACTGCGCAGCTCGCGCTCGGCGTGCTCCGGGCGCGCGGGGCGAGCTTCTTCCAGGACGTCGCGCGCGAGGCGCGCCTCCTCCCCGAGCCGGCCGAGCACGCGCTCGCGGAGCTCGTCGCCGCGGGGCTCGCGTCGTGCGACGGCTTCGCGGGGGTCCGCGCGCTGCTGCTCTCCTCGAAGGACCGCGAACGCGCGCGTCGCCATCCGCGTGGCCGGGCGGGCCTCGCCGCCTCGCTCGACCTCGGCGGCCGGTGGTCCGCCAGCACCCAGGCGGCCACGCCCCTCGCCGACGAGGCGCGCGCCGAGGGGCAGGCGCGCGCCCTCCTGCAGCGCACGGGGGTCGTGTTTCGCAAGCTCGTCGAGCGCGACGCGGGGCTCCTCCCTTGGCGCGATCTGCTGTTCGCGCTCCGCCGGCTCGAGGCGCGCGGCGACGTCCGCGGCGGCCGCTTCGTCGCGGGCTTCTCGGGCGAGCAGTTCGCGCTGCCCGAGGTGGGCGTCGCGCTCCGCGCCGCACGCTCCGCGTCACGTCGGCCAGGGGCCGGCGAGGTGGCGGTGGTGAGCGCCGCCGACCCGATGAACCTCACGGGGATCGTGCTGCCGGGCCCCCGCGTGCCGGCCGTGCTCGGGCACCGGCTGCTCCTCGAGGACGGCTTGGTCGTGGCGGTGTTCGACGCGGGCGGAGTGCGACACACCGGCGAGACTACGCTGGACGCCTCCCAGGTGAACGCGCTGCTGCGCCGTGGACCTCGCGCCTCCGCGAGACAGGCCGACGACGAGGAGCGCGCGGCGGCGCCGTCGGCGTGATCACCCGCTCGCGAGCGGTCTGTTCGAATGGTTCAGCAGTTGCGTGTGGTTGGTTCGGTGGTGCCTAGCCCGGATAATTCACTGGACGTGGGCGTGGTCTAGCTAGAACGTGACGTCTCCGCCTGGCGGAGGCGCGGGCGAAGGCGTCGGCGAGCTCGGAGCGGCCGCCGGCGTCGGTGAGCTCGGAGCGGCCGCCGGCGTCGGCGGCGTCGCGGGGGAAGCGGGCGCGCGTGGCGCGGGCGGCGGCACACCGTGCTCGTACGGCGTGGCGGTCTCCTCCTGGCGCGTGCGCGTGCGCCACTTGCGCTCGCGTCCTTCCCATAGCTCGAAGTCGATGCCGAACGTGAGTAGCCCGCCGGCCCCATACTGCACGGGCGAGTCGAAGCCCGTGAGGGGCCGGTAAATCATCGCCGACACATTCACGAGGTCGAACAGGTGCGCGCCGTAGCCTACCGCCGGCACGAACAAGAGGCCGCTCGACGCGATCGTGCTGCCGTTCTGGGCCTTGTTCGTGAAGCCGTCGTTCTGGAAGCCCGTCGTGAAGCCGAGCGAGAGGAACACGTGGCCGTACTCGCCCGCGCTGCCGAACATGTAGCTCGGCACCAGCGCCCCCTGGAAGGTGAGGTGCGTCTCACGGGCTTCGGTGAAGAGTGCATACCTCACGTTGTTCTGGTCGACGGCGCACGGCACCGTGGCCGAGCACGCCGCCTGGTCGGTGCCCACGCGGTTCCACTGGGCGTAGGGCACGCTGTTCCACAGCGCGTTCAGGCCGAAGCCGAGGCCGAACGCGCGCGCGCGACCGAAGCGGACCTCGCCATGGGCCTCGGGTCCAAAACCCCACGTGCCGCCTCGGCTCGGGACGGGCATGGTGCCGGTCGTGGCGCTCTGCGCCCAGCGGTAGGCCGCGTACGACCCGCGGACGCCGAGCTCGAAGCCGCGGACCGGCGCCACCGTCAGGCTACCCTCGGACGTGATCTCCGGCACCTTGAGCGCCGTGTCGTGCAGCTCGGCGTAGGGCTTCTCGTAGACGTCGCCGGCCGCGAGCGTGCCGGAGAGCCGCAGCGAGCCGTCGGGCGCCGTCCGCCCGTCGAACGGGAGGGGCTTGGCCGCCGGCGTCAGGCCGGTGTAGCGGTATGGGGTGCTGGGCGGCGTGCAGCCGCTCACCACGAGCCACGCGAGCGCCGCCTGCGCGGCGGAGGAGAGGGCGCTTCGGTTCAAGGCGAGACCTCGCCTTCGGCGCGGGCTCGACTTCGACCCATTTTGGGGGGGCTCGCGTTCTGGTGCATGCGGACGCGAGACTAGCGAAGGCCGTGCCACACCGCCCGCGCAGGATTCGGAGGCCTCGCGGTGGCCATCGCGGCCGGCGGGGGCCGCGCCGCATGACATTCGTGCCCCGAGTCGTGTAGACGGGCTTCCGCAGCGCGCGCGAGAAACGTGCATACTGCATGAGAAGCCATGACCCCAAGCAAGAACCTGAAGGTGAGCCCCGCAGGGGCGAACGAAGGTCGATGGAGAGCCCGAGCCGAAGGCGAGGTCTCGCCATGAACACGCAAGCGAGCCGACGGCGAGCGGCGTGCCTATGCCGCCCGACCGAAGGGAGGAAGGCATGAACCCCTACGCCGAATGTCCGAGGCTCCCCGAGGGCGAAGCGGTGCCTCTACGGGGCCTCGTGGCTGGGGAGCCGCTCGAGCTCGAGATCGGTCCCGGTCGCGGCGGGTTTCTCTTCGAGCGCGCGATCGCCGCGCCGACGGCGGGGCTCGTCGGCCTCGAGGTGCGCCGCAAGTGGGCGACGATCGTCGACCAGCGCCTCGCGAAGCAGGGCCTCGGGGCGCGCTGCCGGGTCTTCGCGGAGGACGCGAAGCTCGCCCTCCCACGGCTCGCGCCGACGGGCGGCGTGCGCCGAGTGTTCATGCACTTCCCCGACCCCTGGTGGAAGAAACGCCACGAGAAGCGCCTCGTGATGGGCGACGTGTTCCTCGATCAGGTGGCCCGCCTCCTCGCGCCCGGGGGCGAGCTCTTCGTGCAGACCGACGTGGAAGAGCGCGCGGTCGCCTACGCGGCCGCGATCACCGCGCACGGCGCCTTCAGCCCGGCGGGCGACGTGGCCGGCTCGCCCTGGCTCGCGGAGAACCCCTACGACGCGCGGAGCCCGCGGGAGCACCGCGCGATCGCCGACGGACTGCCCGTGCATCGTATGCGGTATACACGTAACTAGAGCGACGCGCCTCGTCTTCGGTTCGTGTCACTGGGGGCAATCGTCGAACCAGTCCGTCCCGCAGGGCCTCGGCTCCGCGGCGGAGACGACAGGGCCCGCCAGCGCCATGACCGCGGAGAACCGCAGCGCCAGCGAGATCGCGCGGCACGGCACCGCGCGGCCGTCGTCGGCGCGGGTTCCGGGCAGATCCATCACCGCGCAGACACGTCGCTTCGCCTCCAGATAGAGCGGCTCCTGCCGGCAGAGCGGCTGGAGGCTGATCGGCGAGCGCAGCACCTCGAGGCCGGTGAGCAGATCGGCGGCCAGCACGCGCCCCGAGAGGATGGCGTCCCGGAGGCGCAGGAGCGGGCCCTCGCGCACGAGCCTCCCGACGAGCTTCGCCTCCTTCGCTCGTGCTCGGAACAGGCCGACGCGGAGGTCGATGTCGAGCGTCGCGACGAGCACGCCGTCGCGCACGTACGCCGCGCGGTCGTCTATGCGCGTCTCGAACGGGAAGGTCTGCGAGGTGCCCACGACGGAGTCGTCTTCGACCTGCCAGGTGTCCGTGCCGTCGAGCTTCGGGAGGGGGCTCGGGCCCGCGTCGGTGCGCCCGAGAATGCCGGGCGAGGCGATGACGCCGACATGCACCGCGTCGTCGTTGTCGGTGCCGTTGTAGCCCTGCAGCTGCACGAGGATGTTCTGGCTGCCCGCCTTGATGTAGTCGGTGCCGGTGTACTCGCCGCGGCCTGGGAAGAGGGCGAGGGTCGACGTGAGGAGCGGACCGAGCACGTTGTCGACGCCGCGCGGGCCGTCGCACGCGGGCGACGGGTTCACCGCGAGGGTGCAGGCGGTGGCGCCGGGGCAAGTGCAGAGGCCGTCGAGATCGTAGCCTTCGCCCGCGCGCCCGTACTCGAGGGTGTCGCCCGCGAGGAGGAACGCCGACGAGGTCGGATCGCCCGGCGGGGGCCGGCTCGGAGGGAGCAGCGGGTCGCAGGTCGGTGGGGCATCGACCGCGGCCTCGACGGGCGGGGGAGGCGGCGCGCTCGTGTCGGGAGCGGCCTCGGGCCCCGCGGGGGTCGCGTCGACCGTCCCTCCCGAGTACCCGTCGAGCGGGTTCAGCAGAGTGCACGAGGCGGCGATGCCCAGCGCCCCAGCCGCCGCGAGCGCTCGTCGCCCCAGTCGCATCAGAGGCACTCGGGTTTCGGCTTCTTGATGCCGTCGACGATCGTGAAGGGGGGATCGCAGCGATTCTGCGCGGGGGCGGCGGTCGCCGTGGGCTTGGCGGTCGGGCGGGGTGGGGCGGCGCGCGCGGGCGTGGGGGCCGCCTTCGCGGCGGGCGTGGTGGACGCGGTCGGCGCGGTCGGCGCGGTCGGCGCGCTCGCGGACGCCGAGGGCGTGGAGTTGGCCGCGACGGCGGCGGTGTTGGGGGGCGCCGCGGTCATCGCGGGCAAGGCCGAACCGGGCGCGCCAGCCGCGGGCCCGCGCGTCGTCGAGGGCGCGCGGGTCACGAACACCGCGCCGGCGACGAGCCCGCCGGCGATCATCACCGCCAGGGCGATGAGGCCCGCCCGCCCGCGCCCCTGGCGCGCCTGCTCCGCCTGGTCGCGCGCGAGGCTCAACCGGGCCTGGGTCGCCGATGCAGGGACCTCGAACTGCGACTGGGAAATGGAGGGGTAGGGCGCGCGGGGTTGGGCGGCCGCCGCCGTCTCGGCCGACGTGGCGAGGAGCGTCGACGTGCTCGGCAGACCCGAGCTGCTCTCGATTTCTTCGATGCGCGAGGCGCGCGACAGGAGTGGCTCGCCCCCGAGCTCTTGGACCCACTCGCCCACGATGCGCGGCGTCGCGGGCTGCTGCGCGCGCTCCAGCGCCACGGCCATGTCGCGCGCCGTCGCGTAGCGCTGCGAGAGGTCTCGGGAGAGCCCGCGGAGCACGACGGCGTCGAGCGCGGGCGTGCACTCCGGCCGGTAGGCGCTCGGGGGCGGGATCGGGTCGTTCAGCACCTTCAGCGCGATGGTCGCCTGCACCTCCGCGCGGAAGAGGCGCATGCCGGTGAGGGCCTCCCACAGGCAAACCGACGCGGCCCACACGTCGGCGCGCCGATCGACCGCCTCCGCCATGATCTGCTGCGGTGACATGTACGCGAGCTTCCCTTTGAGCTCGTCGTTCTGTGTAGATTGCAGTCTTCCACTCGCCTTCGCGACCCCGAAATCGAGCACGCGGGTCGCGCCGTCGACGCCCACGATCACGTTCTGGGGCGAGACGTCGCGGTGCACGATGCCGAGCGGCTCACCCCGCTCGTTGCGGGCCTCGTGCGCCGCGTGCAGGCCGTTCAGCGCGTCGATCACCATCGCCGAGCAGATGGCGAGCGGGACCTCTTGACCGGCGCGGCGGGTCGCGCCGATGAGCCGGCTCATCGACTCGCCGTGGACGTACTCCATGACGAGGAAGAGCTCGTTCGGCTCGCGCACGACGTCGAGCATCGGCACGACGTTCGGGTGCCGAATGCGCGCGACGAGGCGGGCCTCGTCGAGCAGCATCGCGACGAACTCTTGCTCCTGCGCAAAGTTCGGGTGGAGGCGCTTCACCGCGACGGTGCGCGAGAACCCCGCCTCGCCGACGAGACGCGCGAAGTGCACCGTGGCCATGCCGCCGGCGGCGAGCACCCCGTGGAGCTCGTAGCGACCGATGCGGATCGAGCCGCTCGCGTCGGAGAGCGAGGGCCGCGGTGGGGGGTACGCCGCGGGCACGGCGCCGCGCGCCGAGCGGGACGAACCGCTGCCCTCAGAACTCACCGCGCACCGCGCTTTCGAGCCAAGAGGGCCGCGTGTCGCGCGTGACCACCGCGCGCCCCGGGCGCGTGATCTCCGGGCGCGTGAGGTAGAGGGTGAGCGCGCCGGCCAGCGCGAGCACCCCCACCGCGAGCGAGACGTCCGCGACGATGAAGCGCGTGCGCACGCTCGACACGTCGCTGTCGAGGCAGCTCGGCTTGCAGGCCTCGAGGCCCGATTTGCCGCTCGCGCCCGAGACCCCGAAGCCGACGAAGGCGCCGGCGCCCACGAGGCCCAGGCCGCCGAGCGCGTACACGGTCCATGGCACCGGACGCTCGACGCTGGTCGCCGTGTGCGGTGCCTCTCGGCCCGGGTCTCGCGGCGCCGGGGTCGCCGGCGCGGACGTGCGCGCGAGCGTCGAGATCGCGGCCACGCGTTGCGACTTCTCGCCTTCGCGTACGATCTGCTTGACCGTGACGGGGGGCTCCCCCGGAGGTTGGAACACGAACGTGTGCTCGCCCGGATCGAGGTCGAAGGCGCGACCGTCGGTGCGGGCGCCCGAAGGCCTGCCGTCGATCGTCGCGGGCACCCGCGTCTGGTCGGTGCCGTCGCGGCCCTTGAACGACAGCACGATGGAGGGGCGTCGCGCGTCGACCTCCTTCAGCCATCCGGCGCAGTCGGCCTGGAGCGTGCGCGGGCAGCCGTCGCTGAGGCACACGCCGAGCTTCTCGCGCGCTGCGCCGAGCGCGCTCTGCTTCATGTCGACCTGCGCGCCCTGGTAGGCGTTGATGCACTGCTCCTTCGAGGGTGGCGCTGCGAACGCGATCGAGCCCAGCGTGAGCCACGCCGTAGCGATCCCCGAGCACGACACCCACCGCACCCACCGCATCGGAGGATCGTACCACGCGGTGGGGGCCCGGGCCCAAGGACTTCCAGTGAGGCGTGCGGACACCGGGCGCGCCGCCCGTCACCCGACGAGCCGAACCAGTTGGCGGCACAAGTGCTTGATTTTAAAGGGAAAACTTGTAGCGCGCGACACCGTCGGCGGGCACCTGCACCGTCGCCGAGAGCGCCTTGCCCTCGGCGGTGGTGCACGTGATCTTGTGGGTTCCGGCGGGCAGCTCGATTCCGGCGGCGGGCGTGGCGCCGCGGGGCTTGCCGTCGACCGTGACGTTGCACCAGCCGCCGCTCGCGCCCACGTTCAGCTTGCCCACGCCACCCGCCGCGGCAGGGGGCGGCGTCGCGGCGGAGGCTGCGGTGTGCGCGCTCGCGCTCGCGCTCGGCGCTGGGCGGCGGTCGTGCGAGGCGACGGCCGTGGGGCTCCGCTCGAGGGCGACGTCGAGGCGCTTCTTCTCGAGCGGGCCACCGGTGAACGTGACCGACTTGTCGACGAAGCCGGGCGCGGAGACCGTGACGGTGTGCTCCACCCCGGACGAGAGATCGGCGACCTCCGGACCGGCGGCCAGCTTGCCGTCGATCGTGAACGTGGCGTCGGCCGCGGGGGGGGAGAGCACCACGTTCAGCACCACGGAGCCGCGCCTCAGCTGCGCGCGCACCTCTTGGGTGGGCAGGCCGTCGGTGAGGGTGACCTTGTGCCGCGACTGCTCGTGGTCGGCCATCGACAGCTTGACGTCGAGCTCTACGCCGCGCGGCAGCTCGAGCGAGGCGGGAGTGGTCTCGGTCCGCAGGTCGCCGTTCAGCCAGATGGAAGCCCCCGGCGGATCGCTCGTCACCACGAGCGTGCCTCGCGCCGGCGGCCGGGCGGGGACCGCGGCGCTCGCGAGGGCCTCGTCGGCGTGTCGCGCGCGCAGGCCACCGAGCACCCCCGCGCCGATCGCGAGCAGCACGGCCGCCCCGACGCCCACGGCGAACCACGGGCCCCGCGCGCCGCGGCCGTGGGCGACGGCGTCCGTGACCGTGTGCGCCGCCGCCGGCATGCTCGGCGTGACCAGGCGCGCGCCGTTCGTGAACGCGTCGAACTCCATCGTGGACTCGGGTGGCCTCATCGATGCGTGCGCGTGCTGCGAGTCGATGATGTCCGCGAGCTGCTTGCCCTGCGAGAGCGCCTCCTTTTGCGCCGCGAGCTTGTCCTCGAAGAGGCTCTGCATGAAGCCGTGGAGCGCGAGGCTGCTCACGCCCACGCGGTGGCGCCGCACGAACTCCTCGAGGTCGCGCTGCATGGCCCGCGCGCTCGGGTACCGCTCGTCCTTGTTCTTGGCGAGCGCGCGCATCACGATCGCCTCGAGGTCCTTCGGGTAGTCGGAGCGCACCTGCGATGGCAGCGGGTACTCCTCGTCGCAGATGAGCTTGAGCGTCTCGAACTCGCTGCCACCCTTGAAGAGGCGCTTCCCGGTCGTCAGCTCGAACAGCATGATCCCGGTGGCGAAGATGTCGGTGCGGGCGTCGACCGCCTCGCCGCGGGCCTGCTCGGGCGACATGTAAGGGACCTTGCCCTTCAGCTTCCCGCTCTTCGTGTGCTCGGCGAAGCGCTTGTCGCTCTTCGCGATACCGAAGTCGACGATCTTCACGTCGCCCCCGAAGGTGACGACGACGTTCTGAGGCGACACGTCGCGGTGCACGATGTGGAGCGGCTGCCCGTTCATGTCGTGGTGCTCGTGCGCGTAGGCGAGCCCGGCGCACATGCCCAAAATGATGGCGAGCGCGTGCTCGACGGGGAACTCGTTGACGTCGCGCTTCTTCATCTGCCGCACGATCGAGCGCAGGTCCTCGCCGTGGACGTGCTCCATCGCGATGAAGTAGCTGCCGTCGACCTGGCCTACGTCGAACGTCTGGCACACGTTCGGATGGGAGAGCGTCGCCGCGACGCGCGCCTCGTGCAGGAGCATCTCGATGAACGCCGTGTCTTGGCTCACGGCGGGCAAGATGCGCTTGATGACGATGAGCTTCTCGAAGCCCGCGACGCTGCGCTGGATGGCGAGGAAGAGCTCCGCCATGCCACCCTGCGCGAGCTTGCGCAGCAGCGTGTACTTGCCGAAGCGCTTGGGCATTCCGTCTGCGGGGTCGGCCGTCGCGGCCGTCGACTCCGGAGCCATCGAGGCCGGCGGAAGCGCCCCGGACGACGCGGCGTCGATGGGCGCGCCGGTGGGACTCATCGGCGACGCAGCCACGGGCTCACTCGACGGAGCGAGCCAGGCGGGTGCGGCGATGGCGGCAGGGAGGGAAGAGCGAGACATGTCTCCTCGGCAGACGAGGCGGGAACGCTACACGCGAAGTGACGACAAAAACAGCTAGTCAAAGGGTAGTCCGGCGCCTCTCGGCGGTCAAACGCGAGGGTCGAGCCGGGCGGCCCCCCGCGAGGGTCTCCATAGCGCGGCCCCACCTGGCGTGCCACCCTTCCTCGCACGGCGCAGTGGCGCCCCCGAGGCCGCCAAAGAAGTGCCGCCCGGGAACCTGGCGCTGCGGGCGGCGTCCGAGCCCGGACCGGCCACCCTAGCCCCCGAAGAATCGGAGCCCCCTTGACCCTCGATCCCCGCCTCTGCGCCCGTTCCTCGCCCCGCCCCGCGCGCGAGCTCGGGTTCTACGCCGGCCTCGCCCTCGTCCTCGTCGCCGCGAGCGGCTGCGCCGAGCCGCCCTCGGGCGCGCGCCCGCCGGAGCTCGGGCCCCCTCGGAAGGAGGCGGCGCAGCACCAGATCTTCTCGCCCAAGGTGGAGGGCTCGGTGCGGGAGCTCGCCGAGCGGGGGGAGCGCGCCCTCCTGGCGCAGCGCTGGCGGGAGGCGGCGGACGCGTACGAGGCGCTGGTGGGCGCGGAGCCGACCGCGAAGGACGCGCCGGCCTGGATGGCCTCGCTCGGCGCCGCCTACGAGGGACTGGGCGAGCTCGAGCGCGCGCGCGCCACCTACCGCCGCCTCGTCGCGGCCTTCCCCGCCGACACGCACGTTCGCGGCGCGCGCATGCGCGAGGTGTCGCTCGACGCGTACCTCGACGACTGGAAGGCGCTCGGCGAGCTCGGCGACACGATCCTCGCGTCCGCGCGCCCCGGCGAGCACGACGTCGACCGCATGTTGGGCCTAGGCGCCCGGGCGCTGCGTAAGGTGCAGACGGGCGACGACGTGGCCGCGCTCCGCGACGTGAACGAGGGGCTCGAGCTCATGGAGTCGCTCCACTATGGCGCCTCGGGTCGGCTGCCCGTGCCGGCCGCCCAGCTGCGCTTCGCGCTCGCCGAGGTGCGGCGCGTGCGCTCGGAGAAGATCGCCCTGCAGCCCGTGACCGACGACTTCCTCGTGAAGATGGAAATGCGGTGCCAGGGCCTTCTCGACGCCCAGAGCGCCTACGCCGACGCCATCCGCAGCGTCGATCCCACATGGGCGAAGATGAGCGGCGTTCGCGTCGGCGAGATGTACCGCACCCTGCACCGCGAGCTCATGGCGGTGCCGCCGGATCGCGCGAAGTCGGAGAGCGACCGCAACCTCTTCTACGCGATCATGCACGTGCGCTACCGGGCGCTCGTCGAGAAGGGCATGGAAATGATGACCCGCACGATCGACTTCGCGAAGAAGTCGGACGACGAGTCGGTGTGGGTCACCCGCGCCCGCGAAGCCAAAGAGCAAATGCAGCGCTCGCTCGACGAAGAGAAGGCCCAGCTCGCGAAGCTGCCCTACACGGAGGCCGAGGTCGAGCGCACCCTCGAGATGATGCGCGAGCGCGCGCTCGCTCGGGCCCAAGGGAAGCCGGTGCCCCCGTTGAAGCTCCCAAAGGGCAAGTAGCCCGATTTCTGACCGCGTCAGCGTACCCCGCCACGCTTGACACCACCCGAGACCCGCGGTATGTCGCGCATCCCTTCACGGCGAAGGTGCGTCCACAAGGCAGGTAGCCCACCCGGGGCCCCGCTCGAGGCCGCAGCAGCGCCGGTGGGGGGGATCGCACGCCGATGGCTTGCGTCGTCTCCGAAGCTGAGGTACCAACGCCGCGTCAAACGCTGGCGTAGCTCAATTGGCAGAGCACCGGTTTTGTAAACCGGCGGTTAGGGGTTCAACTCCCCTCGCTAGCTCGGTCGAGCCTCGGCGCTCCCCGCTTCCTTGAAATCTCGTTCGTGCAGTTTCGGAGGGTTACCCGAGTGGCCAAAGGGAGCAGACTGTAAATCTGCCGGTTTTACCTTCGATGGTTCGAATCCATCACCCTCCACGATATCTCCAAGCTCTCTCCAAAAGCGTCGTCTCCGTCCTCTTCGCTTCGTTCGCCGGTCCGCACCGGCGCGCTCTCGCGGGTGTAGCTCAGTTGGTAGAGCTTCAGCCTTCCAAGCTGATTGTCGCCGGTTCGAACCCGGTCGCCCGCTCGGCCTCTCCCTCTTCGTCCTAGCTTCTTCGTTTCGCTTCGTTTCGCTTCGTTTCGGTCTCCTACACTGCCCACCTAGCTCAGTGGTAGAGCACTTCCTTGGTAAGGAAGAGGTCACGGGTTCAAGCCCCGTGGTGGGCTCGGCGAACTCCCCGGTTCGAGCCGAGGTTCGGCAAACCGCTTCCCCTTTCATCCGCGCCCCTTCGCGAGTTTTCAGGAGCTTTCCATGGCGAAAGAGAAATTCAACCGCAGCAAGCCCCACGTGAACGTCGGCACGATCGGTCACATCGACCACGGCAAGACGACGCTGACCGCATCGCTCGTGAAGGTGCAGAGCAAGAAGGG
>Ga0073904_10001937_pt1 | contig 15626 bp, 29 predicted proteins | sample KloWWTrecipitate_FD_66668 | JGI IMG/M metagenome (GOLD analysis project Ga0073904, IMG submission 66668) | Active sludge microbial communities from Klosterneuburg, Austria, studying microevolution and ecology of nitrifiers - Klosterneuburg... | ecosystem: Engineered > WWTP > Aerobic digester >...
GCGATGGAGGAGGGGCTTCGCTTCGCCATTCGCGAGGGCGGGCGCACCGTGGGCGCAGGCGTCGTCTCCAAGGTCCTGGAGTAGACCCATGGCCCAGACGACAGGCAATCAGAAGATCCGCATCCGTCTCAAGGCGTTCGACTACAAGTTGATCGACCAGTCGGCCCTGGAGATCGTGGAAACCGCAAAGCGCACCGGGGCCGTCGTGAAGGGCCCGGTCCCGATGCCTACGCGCATCGAGCGCTTCGACGTCCTGCGTTCCCCGCACAAGAACAAGACGTCGCGGGACCAGTTCGAGATCCGCACCCATCTCCGCCTGATGGACATCATCGACCCGACCGACAAGACGGTCGACGCGCTGATGAAGCTTGACCTTCCGGCAGGCGTCGACGTCGAGATCAAGCTTTAGAGCGACAGCAGGACCGACCGGGCAGCCGCCCGGACGGAAGGTGAAGGGCCGGCCAATTGCAGCCGGCACCCGCGGCAACGACGGCGGGCGAACAAGTGAAAGGGAAGAAGATGAGTCTCGGACTCGTCGGCCGCAAGGTCGGCATGATGCGCATCTTCAACGAGGACGGAACAAGCGTCCCCGTGACGGTGCTCGATTGCGCGGGTAACCGCGTCGCACAGATCAAGACGGTCGATGGCGAAGGCTACTGCGCCGTCCAGGTCGCCTATGGCAAGCGCCGCGCATCGCGGGTGAGCAAGGCGGTTGCCGGGCACTATGCCAAGGCAGGGGTGGAAGCCGGCAGCGTACTGCGCGAATTTCGCGTCGCCCCCGAGGCGCTCGCCCAGTTCGCCGTGGGTGCGGAGCTCAAGGTGGACATGTTCCAGGTCGGGCAGAAGGTCGATGTCACCGGAACGTCCATCGGCAAGGGTTTCGCCGGCGTCATCAAGCGCTACCACTTCTCGTCGAACCGGGCTTCGCACGGCAACTCGCTGTCGCACAACAGCCCCGGGTCGATCGGCATGGCCCAGGACCCGGGCCGGGTGTTCCCCGGCAAGCGCATGTCCGGCCACCTCGGCAGCGTCCAGCGAACGGTCCAGCTCCTGGAAGTCGCGCGCGTTGATGCCGAGCGCGGGCTCGTGATGGTCAAGGGCTCGGTCCCCGGCGCGAAGAATGGAAGCATCGTGCTCCTTCCGAGCGTCAAGGCCAAGGCGCCGAAGGGAGGCAAGTAATGGAACTCAAGGTCATCAACGAGAAGGGCGAGGCCCTCGCCCCGGTGGCCGCCTCCGAGGCGCTGTTCGGGCGCTCGTTCAACGAGGCGCTCATTCACCAGGTCGTGGTCGCGTACCATGCCAACGGCCGCGGCGGCACGCGCGCCCAGAAGGACCGGGGCAACGTGAAGCACTCGACGAAGAAGCCCTGGCGCCAGAAGGGCACGGGTCGGGCGCGATCGGGCATGACGTCGAGCCCGCTATGGCGCGGCGGCGGGAAGATCTTCCCGTCCTCGCCCGACGAGAACTTCACCCACAAGGTGAACCGCAAGATGTACCGCGCGGGAATGGCCTCGATACTTTCGCAGCTTGTCCGCGAGGAGCGCCTCGCCGTGATCGACACGTTCACGATGGATGCGCCCAAGACGAAGCTCCTCACGCAGAAGCTCAAGGCAATGGGTCTTTCCGAGGTCCTGATCATCACCGAACTGCCCGACGAGAACCTCTATCTGTCGTCGCGCAACCTGCCGAACGTGCTGGTGCTCGAAGCCAGGCACGCCGACCCGGTGAGCCTCGTTCGATTCCCGAAGGTCCTGCTCACCAGGGGCGCGGTCAAGCTCCTCGAGGAGGCACTCGCATGAATACCGAACGTCTTATGAAAGTCATCCGCGCCCCGATCATCTCCGAGAAGGCGACCATGGTCGGGGAAAAGAACCGCCAGATCGTCTTCGAGGTCCTCGCCGACGCGACCAAGGCCGAGATCAAGGCCGCGGTTGAGCTCCTGTTCAAGGAACAGAAGGTCGAGGTCGCCGCCGTGAACGTCGTGAACCTCAAAGGCAAGCAGAAGCGCCATGGGCGCTTCGAGGGTCGCCGCCGCGACGTGAAGAAGGCGTACGTGAGCCTCAAGGGCGAAGGCGACATCAACTTCGTGGAAGGAGTGGCATAACATGGCTCTCGTCAAGACCAAGCCCACCTCCGCCGGCCGCCGGTCGATGGTGAAGGTGGTGAACGCGGAGCTCCACAAGGGCAAGCCGCACGCGCCGCTCGTCGAGAAGCAGTCTCGCCGCGCGGGCCGGAACTCCTTCGGCAACATCACGACGCGCCACCAGGGCGGCGGGCACAAGCAGCACTACCGCCTGATCGACTTCCGCCGGAACAAGGACGGCGTGCCCGCGACGGTGGAAAGGCTCGAGTACGACCCGAACCGGAGCGCCAATATCGTCCTGCTCTGCTATGCGGACGGCGAGCGTCGCTACATGATCGCCCCCAAGGGAATAGCCGTCGGCCAAAAGGTCGAAAGCGGAATCGAGGCCCCGATCAAGACGGGCAACGCGCTGCCGCTCAGGAACATTCCCGTCGGTACCACGGTGCACTGCGTCGAGATGCTTCCCGGCAAGGGCGCGCAGATCGCTCGGGCCGCCGGCGCCGGCGTGCAGCTTCTCGCCCGCGAAGGCGAGTACGCGCAGTTGCGCATGCGCTCCGGCGAGATTCGCCGCGTGCACGTCGATTGCCGCGCGACGATCGGCGAGGTCGGAAACGAGGAACACAACCTTCGCCAGATCGGAAAGGCCGGCGCAAATCGCTGGCGAGGCATCCGACCGACCGTTCGCGGCGAGACGATGAACCCGGTGGACCACCCCCTGGGCGGTCGCACTCGTGGCAACCGGCATCCGGTTTCGCCATGGGGGCAGCCGGCAAAGGGCAAGAAGACGCGAAACAACAAGCGCACGCAGACGATGATCGTGCGCAGCCGGCACAAGAAGGCGTAAGGGGCTAACGACATGGCACGTTCAATCAAGAAGGGCCCGTTCGTGGATGGGCATCTCATGAAGAAGGTGGGGGCCGCCACGGCGGCCAAGGACAAGCGTCCGATCAAGACCTGGTCGCGCCGCTCCACCGTCCTGCCGGATTTCGTCGGCCTAACGATCGCGGTGCACAACGGCAGGCAGCACATTCCCGTCTACGTGACCGAGAACATGGTTGGCCACAAGCTGGGCGAGTTTGCGCTCACGCGCACTTTCAAAGGCCACTCGGCCGACAAGAAGGTCGCGGCGCCCTCCGGCCCGCCGAAGAAGTGAAGGAGACCGCGATGCAAGTCGACGCAAAGCTTTACGGTGCGAAGCTCTCAGCCCAGAAGGGGCGGCTCGTCGCCGACATGGTGCGCGGACAGAAGGTCGACCGCGCGCTCAACATTCTCGCGTTCACTCCCAAGAAGGGCGCGCAGATCATCAAGAAAGTGCTGGAAAGCGCGATCGCCAATGCCGAGCACAACAACGGCGCGGACATCGACGAGCTGAAGATCACGCGCATCATGGTCGAGAAGGGTCCGGTGCTCAAGCGCTTCCACGCACGCGCCAAAGGGCGCGGCAATCGCGTGCTGAAGCATACCTGCCACGTATTCCTCACCGTCGGCGACGGCAGGAACTGAGGGGAAGAACCATGGGACAGAAGATCAATCCGATCGGATTCCGGCTTTCGGTCAATCGCAACTGGGCGTCCAAGTGGTACGCGAACTCGAAGAATTTCCCGGGAATGCTCATCGAGGACATTCGGGTCCGGGAATACCTGAGGAAGAAGCTCTCGCATGCCGCCGTGGGGCGCGTGGTCATCGAGCGGCCCGCCAAGAACGCGCGAATCACGATCTACTCGGCCCGGCCGGGCGTCGTGATCGGCAAGAAGGGCGAGGACATCGAGGGCCTGCGGCACGTGCTGCAGAAGATCATGGGCGTTCCGGTCCACGTGAACATCGAGGAGATCAGGAAGCCGGAGCTCGACGCACAGCTCATCGCCGACAACATCACGGGCCAGCTTGAGAAACGAGTCATGTTCCGCCGGGCGATGAAGCGCGCGATGCAAAACGCAATGCGCCTCGGTGCCCAGGGCATCAAGATCACCAGCGCGGGGCGGCTTAACGGCGCGGAAATCGCCCGAACCGAGTGGTACCGCGAAGGCAGGGTGCCGCTGCATACGTTGCGCGCAGACATCGAATACGGCTTTTCGGAGGCGCGCACGACCTACGGCAAGATCGGCGTCCAGGTTCTCGTCTTCAAGGGCGAAGTCCTCGGAAAGGGCGAGCAACCGGTCGTCGCGGCTCCCGAGGCCGAGAGGAAGACCAGGAAACCGGGGGTGAAACATGCTGCAGCCAGCTAGAAGGAAGTACCGCAAGGAACAGAAGGGCCGCAACAAGGGGGTCGCGACGAACGGCGCCAAGGTGTCCTTCGGCGAGTTCGGCCTGAAGGCCATCGGCCGCGGTCGCCTTACCGCCCGGCAGATCGAAGCGGCCCGCCGAGCGATGACCCGCCATATCAAGCGGGGTGGCCGGATCTGGATCCGCATCTTCCCCGACAAGCCGATCTCCAAGAAGCCGGCGGAGGTGCGCATGGGCAACGGCAAGGGTTCGCCCGAGTACTTCGTGGCTGAAATCGTGCCGGGGAAAGTGCTCTACGAGATGGATGGTGTCGAGGAGGCGCTGGCCAGGGAGGCGTTCGCGCTTGCCGCGGCGAAGCTCCCCATCCGCACGGCCTTCGTGCACCGACTCATCGGTTGAGGGGATTGAGATGAAATCGAGCGAACTTCGTACCAAGAGCGTCGAGGACCTGCAAAAGGAACTCCTGGAGCTGCGGCGGGCGCAATTCGGCCTGCGCATGCAACTGGCGACGCAGAGCCTCACCAAGAACAGCGAGATCCAGCGCGTGAAGCGCGAGATCGCGCGCGTGCACACCGTCCTCACCGAGAAGTCGAAAGCGAGCCAGCAATGAGCGAGACAGCGAAGAACAAGCGCCAGCTCACGGGAAAGGTCGTGAGCGACAAGATGGAAAAGACGGTCACCGTTCTCATCGAGCGCCAGGTGATGCACCCGGTGATCGGCAAGGTGGTCCGCCGCACCAGGAAGTACCACGCCCACAACGAGGGCAACGAGGCGAAGACCGGCGATACGGTGACGATCGTCGAATGCCGGCCGATCTCCAAGACGAAAGCCTGGAAGGTTGCCAAGCTGGTCGAGCGCGCCCGCGCCGAGTAGGCTTGCGCGCAGGGGCAGGAAGCTGCTAGAATCGCGGACTTTACTGCTTCCGGCCGTGGCTTCGTAGGCCGGAAGTCTGCATGAACCCCGGGCTAGACCCGGGGGCAACCCGGGCGTCGGCCGAAGCCGACGCAGTCCAAGCGCCCGGGCCCAGATTCATTTCACGCCAGCCGGAAGCGGTTCCCCTCGGGGAGCGTCTCCGGCGGAAGACGGTTCCAAGACTGGCCGGACGGGATTCGAAGCCCCGCCGGGTCAAGTTGGAGAGAAGACAAAATGATTCAGATGCAGTCGATTCTCGACGTCGCCGACAATACCGGCGCGCGATCGGTGATGTGTATCAAGGTGCTCGGAGGCTCCAAGCGCCGCTACGCCGGCATCGGCGACATCATCAAGGTGAGCATCAAGTCGGCCGCCCCGCGCGGACGCGTGAAGAAGGGCGAGGTCTACAGCGCGGTGGTCGTTCGCACCGCCAAGGGCGTTCGCCGCCCCGACGGCTCGGTCATCAAGTTCGACTCGAACGCCGCGGTGCTCCTCAACCCGAAGCTCGAGCCCATCGGCACCCGCATCTTCGGGCCGGTGACGCGAGAGCTTCGCACGGAGCGCTTCATGAAGATCGTCTCCCTCGCGCCTGAAGTGCTGTAAGGGACCTTCACATGAAAAAGATCCGCAAGGGCGACCAGGTGGTCGTCACCACCGGCAAGGACAAGGGCAAGCGGGGCACGGTGCTTCGCGTTCTCGATACCGGCAAGGTGGTCATCGAGGGCGTGAACCGCGTCAAGCGGCACACCCGACCCAATCCGATCAAGGGCCAGACCGGCGGCATCGTCGACAAGGAGATGCCAGTTCAGGCCTCGAACGTGGCGCTGCTCAATCCCGCCACGGGCAAGGGTGATCGCGTGGGCTTTCGCGTCCTGGAGGACGGCCGGAAAGTCCGTTTCTTCAAGTCCAACGGCGAAGTCGCCGACGCCTGAGAATCCGGGAGAACCATTCCATGGCCAAGGCCAAAGAACAGAAGCCCGCGAAGGCGCAGGCACCCGCCCAGCCGCCTCGCCTGCAGACGCTCTACCGCGAGACGGTCGTGCCCGCACTCATGAAGCAGTTCGGGTACAAGACCATCATGCAGGTACCGCGCATCGAGAAGATCACGCTGAACATGGGCGTCGGCGAGGCGGTCGCCGACAAGAAGATCCTCGACAACGCAGCCGGCGACATGCTCAAGCTCGGCGGGCAGAAGCCGGTCATCACCAAGTCGCGCAAGTCGATCGCGAGCTTCAAGGTCCGAGCCGGCTACCCCGTCGGGTGCATGGTCACGCTTCGCTCGCGCCGCATGTACGAGTTCCTCGACCGGCTCGTGACGATCGCGCTTCCGCGAGTCCGCGACTTCCGCGGCGTCTCCGGCCGTTCGTTCGATGGTCGCGGCGGCTACAGCATGGGCATCAAGGAGCAGATCATTTTTCCCGAGATCGAGTACGACAAGGTGGACGCGCTCCGGGGACTCAATGTCTGCATCACCACCACCGCGAAGACGGACGCGGAGGCGAAAGCCCTCCTGGCGGCCTTCCGCTTCCCGTTCAGAACTGAGAGGGCGTAATGGCCAAGCTCGCACTCATCAACCGTGACGCGAAGCGCCGCGCCACCGTGAAGAAGTACGCGGAGAAGCGCAAGCAGCTCTTCGCGATCATCAAGGATCAGAAGGCGACCGACGAGGCGCGAGACGAGGCCCTGGCCAAGCTCCAGGCCCTGCCCCGCGACGCCTCGCCCGTCCGGCTGCGCAATCGTTGCGCGATCACCGGGCGCCCCCGCGGAACGTTCCGCAAGTTCGGTCTCGGGCGCAGCAAGCTGCGCGAGATCGCGATGCGCGGGGAAATCCCCGGCATCATCAAGGCCAGCTGGTAGGAGACCCACGATGAGCATGAGTGACCCCATCGCGGATATGCTGACCCGGATCCGCAACGCCCAGGCAACCGACAAGGTGAGCGTCGCGATGCCGGCGTCCAAGGTGAAGATGGCGATCGCCAAGGTCCTGAAGGACGAAGGCTACATCGAGGATTTCGCGCAGCGCGACGTCGAAGGCAAGAACGTCCTCGAGATCGGCCTCAAGTACTACGCGGGAAAGCCCGTGATCGAGAAGATCGAGCGCGTTTCGCGCCCCGGGCTTCGGATCTACAAGGGGCGCGACGACATCCCGCGCGTGCTGAACGGCCTGGGCGTGGCGATCGTTTCGACCTCCCGCGGCGTGATGACGGACCGGCGTGCCCGCGAGACGGGCGTGGGCGGCGAAGTCCTCTGCATCGTGGTGTAAGGAGGCTGCCATGTCCCGAATCGCAAAATACCCCGTCGTCATCCCCGAGAAGGTGGAAGTCGCCCTCGGAAGCTCCGACCTCACGGTGAAGGGTCCGCTCGGCACGCTGAAGCAGGCGTTGTCCCGCGACGTCGTCGTGAAGATCGAGGGCTCGCAGGTCCTGTTCGCCGCGGCCAACGGCTCGATCCACGCGAACGCGATGTCAGGAACGATGCGCGCGATCGTCGCGAACATGGTCCATGGCGTGAAGCAGGGCTTCGAGAAGAGGCTATCGCTCGTGGGCGTCGGCTACAAGGCGCAGGCGCAGGGCAACAAGTTGAACCTCGCGCTGGGCTTTTCCCACCCGATCGTCCATGCCCTTCCCGAAGGCGTGAAGGCGGAGACGCCCACACAGACCGAAATCGTGATCAAGGGCATCGACCGGCAGAAGGTCGGGCAGGTCGCCGCGGAGATTCGCGCCTACAAGTCGCCCGAGCCCTACAAGGGCAAGGGAGTGCGCTACACCGGCGAGGCCGTGGTGATCAAGGAAACGAAGAAGAAGTAACGGGCCACGGCGAAGCTACGGAGAACTCCATCATGATCGACAAGAAATCCTCGAGACTGCGCCGCGCCGCGAAGACGCGGGCGCGCATCCTCCGCCAGGAAGCCGTCCGGCTCACCGTGCATCGCACGAACCAGCACATCTACGCCCAGGTGGTCGCGGCCGATGGCGCGAAAGTCCTCGCTTCCGCCTCGACCGCCGAGAAGGAAGTGCGGGCCCAGCAGCCCAAGGGAAGCAACAAGGAGGCCGCCGCTCTCGTCGGCAAGCGGATCGCCGAGAAGGCGAAGGCCGCCGGCGTCACCGAGGTGGCGTTCGACCGCGCAGGTTTCAGCTACCACGGGCGCGTGAAGGCGCTCGCCGAGGCGGCCCGCGAGGGCGGTCTGAAGTTCTAGGCCGTCCACGAAAGATCACAGGAAACCGAACATGGCGAAATACGAACAGCAAGGCGAGCGCAGCGACGGCCTCCGGGAGAAGATGATCTCGGTGAACCGGGTGACCAAGGTCGTCAAGGGCGGTCGCATCCTCGGCTTCGCGGCCCTCACGGTGGTGGGCGACGGCGATGGCTCGATCGGCATGGGCAAGGGCAAGTCCCGCGAAGTCCCGGTCGCCGTGCAGAAGGCGATGGAGCAGGCGCGCCGCAACATGGTGAAGGTGGCGCTCAAGGGCGGCACGATCCACCACAAGGTGCTCGGCCAGCATGGCGCCACGCGCGTTCTCATGCAACCTGCCGCGGAAGGAAACGGAATCAAGGCGGGCGGCGCCATGCGCGCGGTGTTCGAGGTGATGGGAGTTACCAACATCTCGGCCAAGTGCCACGGCTCCACGAATCCCTACAACGTCGTGCGCGCGACACTCGACGGGCTGCTCCAGCAACATCGCCCTTCCGAGATCGCGGCCAAGCGCGGCAAGAAGGTCGAAGATATCGTCGGCTGAGGAAAGACCACGACATGACTTCTCCCAGGACAATCAAGGTGACCCAGGTCAAGGGGCTGCGCGGCGCGCTGAGCGGCCACAAGGCCTGCGTGCGCGGCCTCGGCCTGCGCCGAATCCGCCATACCGTTGAACTCGCCGATACGCCGGCCATCCGCGGCATGATCAACAAGGTGAGCTATCTCGTGAAAGTGGAGGACTGAGATGGATCTCAACACGCTCAAGCCGGCCGCCGGCTCCAAGAAGGCCAGGCGCCGTGTGGGTCGCGGCATCGGGTCCGGTCTGGGCAAGACCGCGGGCCGGGGCCACAAGGGACAGAAATCGCGCGCCGGCGGCTTCCACAAGGTCGGTTTCGAGGGCGGCCAGATGCCGCTCCAGCGTCGCATGCCCAAGCGCGGCTTCACCGCGGTCACGATCGAGTCGGCTGCCGAAGTGCGCCTCGGTGACCTGCGCAAGATCGAGGGCGACACGGTCGATCTCGTCGCGCTCAAGGCCGCGGGTCTGGTCGCCGGTTCCGTGAAGCGGGCGAAGATCATCCTTTCGGGAAGCGTCGGAAAGGCCTTCAAGGTGCAGGGCCTGGGCGTCACGAAGGGCGCCAAGGCGGCCATCGAGGCCGCCGGCGGCTCGATCGCCGCGGCCTGACGGGAAGGAAGAGCGACTTGTCGGCAAACCCCCTCGCGACACTCGGAAAGATGGGCGACCTCAAGAGGCGCCTGTGGTTCCTCGTGGGCGCGCTCGTGGTCTACCGGGTCGGGACGTTCATCCCGGTACCGGGGATCGACCCCGCGGAGCTGGCGAAGCTTTTCCAGCAGACCAAGGGCGGAATCCTGGACATGTTCAACATGTTCTCGGGAGGGGCGCTTTCGCGATTCTCGATCTTCGCGCTGGGCATCATGCCCTACATCTCCGCGTCGATCATCATGCAGCTCCTGACGGTCGTCTCGCCGCAACTCGAGGCGCTCAAGAAGGAAGGCGAGGCCGGCCGCCGGAAGATCACGCAGTACACCCGCTACGGGACGGTGGTCCTTGCCGCCTTCCAGGCGCTCGGGATCTCGGTGGCGCTCGAGGCGCAGCCAGGGCTCGTCATCGATCCGGGCCTCGCGTTCCGGCTGGTGACGGTGGTCACGCTCATGACGGGCACGCTCTTCCTCATGTGGCTGGGCGAGCAGATCACCGAGCGGGGGCTCGGAAACGGCATCTCGATGATCATCTTCGCGGGAATCGTCGCGGGGCTGCCGTCGGCGGTAGGCGGCACCCTCGAGCTGGTCCGCACCGGAGCGATGTCCATACTCGTCGCACTGATCATCTTCACGCTGGTGGTGGCGGTGACCTATGTCGTGGTCTTCGTCGAGAAGGGCCAGCGGCGCATCCTGGTGAACTATGCCAAGCGCCAGGTGGGAAACAAGCTCTACGGCGGCCAGAGTTCCTTCTTGCCGCTCAAGCTCAACATGTCCGGCGTCATTCCGCCGATTTTCGCTTCGTCGATCATCCTCTTTCCGGCAACGCTCGCCAGCTGGTTCGGGACGAACGAGCAGATGACGTGGCTCAAGGACTTCGCCGCGGCGCTGTCGCCCGGGCAGGCGCTCTACATCCTTCTCTACGCGTCGGCGATCATCTTTTTCTGCTTCTTCTACACGGCGCTCGTCTTCAACTCCAAGGAGACGGCGGACAACCTCAAGAAGAGCGGCGCCTTCGTCCCCGGAATCCGGCCCGGCGACCAGACGGCGCGCTACATCGACAAGATCATCACGCGGCTCACGTTCGTCGGCGCGATCTACATAACGCTCGTGTGCCTGCTGCCCGAGTTCCTGCACACGCAGTACAACGTGCCCTTCTACTTCGGGGGCACCTCGCTCCTGATCGTGGTCGTGGTGACGATGGATTTCATGGCGCAGCTCCAGGCCTACCTGATGTCGCACCAGTACGAGAGCCTGCTCAAGAAGGCGAACTTCAAGGGCGGCTCGGGCTTCCCGGTGCGATAAGGAAACGCGGGAACATGGCCAAGGAAGAAACGATCCAGATGCAGGGAGAGGTTGTGGAAACCCTCCCGAACGCGATGTTCAGGGTGAAGCTCGAGAACGGCCATATCGTCCTCGGGCACATCTCCGGGAAGATGCGGATGCACTACATCCGGATCCTGCCGGGCGACAAGGTGACGGTCGAGCTGACCCCGTACGACTTGACGAAGGCCCGGATCACTTTCCGGGCGAAGTAAGGAGAAAACGATGCGAGTTCAAGCTTCGGTGAAGAAGATCTGCCGCAAGTGCAAGATCGTGCGACGCAAGCGCGTCGTGCGCGTGATCTGCTCCGACCCGCGCCACAAGCAGCGCCAGGGCTGATAGACCGGCCCGCACAGGACAAACGCAAGGATAAGCCATGGCCCGTATTGCCGGCATCAACATCGCCAACCACCAGCACGCCTCGATCGCGCTCACCGCGATCTTCGGCATCGGCCGAGCGCGCGCGCGCCTCATTTGCGACGCGGCAGGCGTGAAGCAGTCGGCCAAGATCAAGGATCTCACCGACGGCGAGATGGACAAGTTGCGCGAGCAGGTCACGCGCTTCGCCGTGGAAGGCGACCTGCGCCGCGAGAACTCCATGAACATCAAGCGCCTGATGGACCTGGGCTGCTACCGGGGCGTTCGCCACAAGAAGGGCCTCCCCGTTCGCGGCCAGCGCACGCGCACCAACGCGCGCACGCGCAAGGGACCCCGCAAGGCCGTGCGGCTTTCCAAGGCCGCCGCCTGACCCCATTCACGAGATTCACGAGTTGAGGAATACACAGCATGGCTAAACCCGCCGCCACGCGAGTCCGCAAGAAGGCGAAAAAGAACGTGTCCGAGGGCATCGCGCATATTCACGCCTCCTTCAACAACACGATCGTCACGATCACCGATCGCCAGGGCAATGCCCTGTCCTGGGCGACCTCGGGCGGCGCGGGCTTCAAGGGCTCGCGCAAGTCCACGCCATTCGCGGCGCAGGTCGCCGCGGAAGCCGCAGGCCGCGCGGCACAGGAGTGCGGCGTGAAGAACCTCGAGGTTCGCATCAAGGGCCCCGGCCCGGGTCGCGAATCCGCGGTTCGTGCGCTCAATGCGCTCGGATTGAAGATCCTCTCGATCGCCGACGTGACGCCAGTGCCGCACAACGGCTGCCGCCCGCCCAAGCGCCGCCGGATGTAACCGGCCCGCCAGAACGAAGAGACCACAGGAAGACACCATGGCACGTTATACCGGCCCCAAGTGCAAGCTCGCACGCCGCGAGGGCACCGACCTGTTCCTCAAGAGCGCCCGCCGCGGCCTCGACACGAAGTGCAAGCTCGACGTTCGTCCCGGGCAGCACGGCGCGAAGATGACGCGCGTGTCGGAATACGGCCACCAGCTGCGCGAGAAGCAGAAGATCCGTCGCATCTACGGCGTGCTGGAACGGCAGTTCAGGAACTACTTCGAGAAGGCGGCGCACAAGAAGGGCGCCACCGGCGAGAGGCTTCTCCAGCTGCTCGAGAGCCGCCTGGACAACGTCGTCTACCGGATGGGGTTCGCCTCCACGCGCGCCGAAGCCCGCCAGCTCGTGTCGCACAAGTCGATCGAGGTGAACGGCAAGTCCGTGAACATCCCGTCCTACCTGCTTCGCGCCGCCGATACCGTGGCGGTTCGCGAGAAATCGCGCGCCCAGCTGCGCATCAAGAGCTCGCTCGATCTTGCCGAGCAGAACGGGTTCCCGAGCTGGGTCGAGGTGGATTCCAAGAACTTCAAGGGCGTCTTCAAGAGCGTGCCCGACCGATCGGAGATCGCCTCCGACGTGAACGAACAGCTGGTGGTCGAGCTTTACTCCAAGTAAGGGCTGCCCGAAACACGCAGCAGCCGGCTCGCTCCCTCAACCGACACTGGCAGAGGCTCAACGCATGCAAAGCAACGCCACGAATTTCCTTAAGCCCCGCATCATCGACGTGCAAAACCTCTCCCCCACGCACGCCAAGGTGGTGATGGAGCCGTTCGAGCGCGGCTACGGGCACACGCTCGGCAACGCGCTTCGCCGCATCCTGCTGTCCTCCATGCCCGGTTACGCCGCGACGGAGGTGAAGATCGCGGGCGTTCTCCACGAGTACTCGACCATCGAGGGCGTGCAGGAGGACGTGGTGGACGTGCTCCTGAACCTGAAGGGCATCGTGATGAAGCTGCACGGCCGCGGCGAGGTGAGCCTGAAGCTCAAGAAGGACAAGCCCGGCCCGGTCACGGCCGCGGACATCGAGCAGACCCACGACCTGGAGATCATCAACCAGGACCATGTCATTGCCCATATCACGCAGGGCGGGAAGCTCGAGATGACCGTGAAGGTCGAGAAGGGGCGCGGCTATGTGCCGGCGACTTCCCGACGCACGGAGGACACCCGCGCCATCGGCGCAATCCTGCTCGACGCCTCCTTCAGCCCGGTCCGCCGCGTGAGCTACCAGGTGGAAAGCGCGCGCGTCGAGCAGCGAACCGACCTCGACCGTCTCGTGATCGACATCGAGACCAACGGTGTCATCGAGCCCGAGGAGGCGGTGCGTTATGCCGCGAGCGTCCTCGTGGACCAGCTTTCGGTATTCGCGTCGCTGCAGTCGACGAGCGAGGAGCGCATCGAGAGCGCCCAACCCCAGGTCGACCCGATCCTCCTGCAGCCCGTGGACGACCTGGAACTCACGGTGCGTTCCGCCAACTGCCTCAAGGCGGAGAACATCTACTACATCGGCGATCTGATCCAGCGGACCGAGAACGAGCTCCTCAAGACGCCGAATCTGGGCCGCAAGTCGCTCAACGAGATCAAGGAAGTGCTCGCTTCCAAGGGCCTCACGCTCGGCATGAAGCTCGAGAACTGGCCCGTGGCGGGACTCACCAAGTAGGGTCGCGGCGGATCCGTAGCGGCAGTCCGCGAAATCACCAACCATAACGATAACAAGGCCGCACAGGCCAAGAGAGTGGAAGGAAACACGAAATGCGTCACCGTCACGGACTTCGCAAGCTCAACAAGACCAGCAGCCACCGCCTGGCGATGCTGCGCAACATGACCGTCTCGCTCCTGAAGCACGAGGCGATCCGCACCACGCTGCCGAAGGCGAAGGAACTGCGCAGGGTGGCCGAGCCCATCATCACCCTCGGCAAGAATCCGACGCTTGCCAACAAGCGCCTAGCTTTCGACCGGCTGCGCGACCGGGACACGGTCGTGAAACTCTTCGGCGAACTGGGCCCCCGCTACAAGAATCGCAACGGCGGCTACCTTCGCATCCTCAAGTGGGGGTTCCGGCAGGGGGACAATGCGCCGATGGCGCTGGTGGAACTCATGGATCGCCCGGAGCCGAAGGAAGAGCCCGCGAAGGAAGAAAAGGCGGCTTGAATCCTTGCCCGCGTGCTGGGGAAAAGCCGGCCCCGGGCCGGCTTTTTTCATGGGCCACTACTGGACCAGGATGATCCGGTAGTCGTTCACGTTGGTCCGGGTCGGCCCGGTGGTCACCAGGTCGCCCAGCGCCTCGAAGAATCCGAACCCGTCGTTGTTGGCGAGCTTCGCCTTGGCATCGATCCCGGCGGCGCTCGCCCGGGCGAGCGAATCGGGCGTCACGATCGCGCCCGCGTTCGATTCGGCGCCATCGATCCCGTCCGTATCCGCGGCGAGCGCCCAGACATGCGCTTCCGCCTCCAGCTCGACGGCGAGGGAGAGCAGGAACTCGCTGCAGCGGCCCCCTTTCCCCGTGCCCCGGACGGTGACGGTCGTCTCCCCGCCGGAGATGATGGCCACGGGCGGCCTGAACGGATGGGAATGGCGGCGCAACTGGCGCGCGATGGCCGCGTGGACCTTGGCCACTTCCCTTGACTCGCCCGTCACCGAATCTCCCAGAACCATGGGCGTGGTTCCGCGGTGCTGCACGAACGCCGCCGCGCTCATGAGGCAGGCGTGCGCCGTGGCGATGACGCGGACTTCGGTTCGGTCGAACGCGCGATCGCCGGGCTTGGGGGTTTCGGCGACCTCCCCCTTCCTGCCCCGCTCCAGGTGCGCCGCGATCGACGCGGGAGCCGTCACGCGATAGCGGGCCAGGATCTCGATTGCCTGCGCGAAGGTGGTCGGGTCTGCCGAGCACGGTCCCGAGCCGATGTGCGTGGGGTCGTCACCGGTCACGTCGGAAATCACCAGCGCGAGGACGCGCGCGCGCGTCGACAGCGCTAGGCGCCCGCCCTGGATGGCCGAGAGGTGCTTGCGAACCGTGTTCATGTCCTGGATCGGCGCGCCGCTCGCGAGAAGCTCGCGCGTGACGGCCTTGAGGTCGGTCATCCCGATCCCCTCGACGGGAAGCGACAGCAGGCTGGAGCCGCCGCCGGAAACCAGGACGAGAAGCAGATCGTCGCCGCCGAGAGCCGCGGCCCGCTCGAGCGTCTCCTTCGCGGCCGCTTCGCCGGCCTCGTCGGGAACGGGATGCCCCGCCTCGATCACGCGGATCCTGTCGGTCGGCATCCCGTGGCCATAGCGAGTGATGACGAGCCCCTCGAGCGGGGCGCCTTCGGGCCAATTCGCCTCGACCGCCGCGGCCATCGCGGCGGCGGCCTTGCCGGCCCCGACGACGAGCGTCCTTCCCGCCGGCGGGGGAGGAAGGTGCGCCGGCACGATCGCGAGGGGATCGGCGGTGGAAAGCGCTGCCCGGAAGCTCC
>Ga0073904_10001938_pt1 | contig 15625 bp, 14 predicted proteins | sample KloWWTrecipitate_FD_66668 | JGI IMG/M metagenome (GOLD analysis project Ga0073904, IMG submission 66668) | Active sludge microbial communities from Klosterneuburg, Austria, studying microevolution and ecology of nitrifiers - Klosterneuburg... | ecosystem: Engineered > WWTP > Aerobic digester >...
GAGTCGCAAATCATCCCGACCTCATGGCCGAGGGCCGCTTGTCCCCGCGCCAGGTCACGCACATGGCGAAACAGCCCGCCGACCGGCGTTCGAAATACATGCAGGATTTTCATGGCCGTGCCGCTCCGGTCAGAACCAGCGCTCACGCACGTAGATGATGTCACCGGGATAGATTTGTGTGGTGACAGGAACGCGGTGCGTTTCCGTGCCAGTCACGTTCTTCCGGGTGATCAGCACAGTGCCCTGATCGGCGCGCGCGCTGTAGCCGCCGGCGATTGCAATGGCGTTCTGCACTGTGATCCCGTTCTGATAGGCAAAGCTGCCGGAGGTGGTGACCTCGCCCAGTATGAAGAAGGGGCGCAGCGCCGTGGCTTGAACCGAGACTTTGGGATCGCGTAGATAGCCATTGCGCAGCCGCGCCGTGATCAGTCTTTCCACCTGCGGCGTCGTCATCCCGGCGATATGGACAGTCTGTATGTAGGGGAGCGAGATATTGCCCGAACCATCCACCAGGTAATCTGCGGTGAGGTCGCTTTCACCTGCCACGCGCACGGTGAGTCGGTCACCGGCTCCCACCTTGTAACCTGATTGATACTCATAGGCTGCGGCCGTTCCCTGGGCGCCGAAGGGCGCAACGACGCCTGCCGAATCATGGGAGGGAAGCTTGGAGATGCTGGACACGGCCGCGGGGCCCTCGGCGATGCTGCCATCGGCCATCAACCCGGTGCCGCCGGGAGGCGAAGCGATGCCAGCCTGGTCCCAGGATTGGGAGCAGCCAGAGAGCATGAAAGAGGCGAGCAGGAGAATACAAATACGCTTACGCACGGGTTTCCGTCCAATTTGCCAATCGCGGGCCTGTGATTGCACGCCGCGCGACCATAGGGCCGTTATGGTTAGCAATGACTTAAAGCCGCGGGTATGCCGTTAAGGAATTGGTTACCATAAGTGCCCCAAACAGGCTGATTATGCAGCCTCGATGGAGTGCCGGGCACCGCCATGAATTACCAGCCAGAATTCGCTTCCACCATCAATCTGCTCGACGTTGTGCGCGGCATGGGCCGGCGCAAGCTGGTCATCTTGGTTTTCACTCTCGTGGCGCTTTGCGCCGGCCTCATGATCGTGAAATTTCTGAAGCCCACCTATTCAACCGAAGCACAGATACTCATCGAGAATTTGGCATCGCCCTTTGACCGCACCCAGTCACCTGACCCACAGCAGCCAGATCCTGTCGATGACCGGGTGATCAAGAGCCAGATGTCGGTGCTTAAGTCGCAGGACGTGGCCCTGCGTGTCGTGACATCGCTGAATTTGCAGGATCGCCCCGAGTTTGATTCGCTGAAGCAGAAAGGCGTCGGCAAGATCAAGCAACTGCTGCTGAACTTCGGCTTCGGTGTGGACCCCCGTCTGCAGACGCCGCAACAGCGCGCCCTGGACCGTTTGACCGGCGGGCTTGCGGTTTATCAAATTCCCGACTCTAACGTTGTCGCCGTGAAGTATTCCTCCACTGACCCCCGGACGGCGGCGGAAGTGGCCAACGCGCTCGTCAAAATTTATGTCGCCTCAACGGCGGAAACCAATTCGCAGCCGACGACCAGGGCGCGCGACTGGATCGCAGGTCAAATCGAGGACCTGCGCAGGAAGGTTGCCGCCTCAGATGCAAGCATTGAGGAATTCCGCTCGCAGGCAGGCTTGCTCCAGGGTGAGAATTCAACCCTTGGAACCCAGGAGCTTTCCGAACTCAATACCCAGATAACGCTTGCCGAGGCGGCCCGCACCGAAGCCGAAGAGCGCGCCAAGTCAATCAAGAACGTTCTCGCCACAAAAGGCACCGTCGTCGGCTCAACTGATGTCCTAAATTCCACCATTGTCCAGAGCCTGCGCGAACAGCAGGTTGCCTCGGCGCGCCGGGTCGCTGAATTGTCCGCAACCTATCTGCCCAGCCACCCCAAGATGATTGCGGCCCAGAACGATCTCAGAAACATCGACCGGCAGATCCGCGGTGAAGCCTTGAAACTGGTTGACAGTCTGGATCAGCAGGCCCGGATTGCCGAGGCGCGCGAGAAGTCGTTGCGCGCCAGACTGGAAGAAATGAAGGGCCGCGAGTCCACCGCCAATCTCGCGTCAGTGAAACTGAAAGCGCTCGAGCGGGAATCGGCCGCCGACAAGGCATTGCTTGAATCGCTTCTCCTGCGTTATGCCGATGCCAGTGCGCGCCAGGATCTGTCGACCCAGCCTGGCATGGCGCGGATCATTCAGCATGCTGCAATTCCAACTTCTCCGTCTTTCCCAAAGCCGGGACCGCTTGTCCTGTTGATTACCCTCGCCGGATTGGCTTTTTCCCTTGGCCTGTCGTTCCTGATGGAAATCATGGCCGCGGCGAACCGGTTGGGCCTGCCGGCCGCAAATAACGCGCCGCAGCCAAGTGAACCGCAAAAACCTGCGGCATTTGCTGAAAGTTCTGCGCCTCAAATTCAAGAAGCGCCGCCCCTGAGGCATTTTCCGGAGGCCCCCTCGCTTGCCGCCAATTCCATTCAGGCCTTTGCAGCATTACCGTCGGCAACATCGCCTGAAGGAAACCTTGAGCTTCTCAGAGATGTTGACAATCAGGACCGCCACGGATTGCATGCCGCTTCCCGCCAAGTGGCTGATTGGGCTCTCAAACTCCAGAGAATGGCAGCGCTTCGCCGCCTTGCCATAACAGGCATGGGAGGAGGGGCTGGGGACTCGTCGATGGCAACCGTTGCCATTGCCCGGGCGATTGCCGCAAAAGGCGCACGCGTGGTTGTCATCGACCTGGCAACAGAAGGTTCAAGCATCGACATGCTCTTTGGCTTGCCCGCCGGGCCTGGATTTGTCGACCTTCTCGCCGGCTCGACCGACTTCACAAAAGTCATTGCGCGCGACCCGCTTTCCAACGCCCACCTGCTTCGCTTTGGAACGGAGCGGAATGAGGCAACATTGTCCCTTATGGATCAACGTACCGAGGCTGTGCTGAATGCCTTGGGCAATATTTACGATGTTGTCATTATTCATGCCGGGGAGACATCAGGCCGGACAACATTGCTGCTAATCAAATGCCAGGCCGCTCTGCTTCTGGCGCCCCGCCTGCGCCAGGGCGACGTTGCAAAAACAGCCAAGTCGCTCTTGGTATCAGGCCTGGCCGAAGTGCAGTTCGTAAGGCTTGAACCGGCAACAACTGGCAACGACCGCATCGCGGCATCCGCATAAGTCTTGTCTGGCTGCAGTTAACCACTGGCTGCGGGGCCCCTGGACTCGCCCGTTAACCTGTTTGCCATGTTTCTCGGCTTCCGCCCCCGGTCCGCAGGAAAGTGGCAGGAATTGTGCTTAATCCCTATGGAGCATCCTGAACTCCATAGATGTGACCTTCAAAGCCATGGCAACCACTGCAATGTTAAGAACCAGCCTTGAATTGCTGTATTATTCTGGGGCATCCCAGGTGCTCCGGCCTATTTTCGGCGGTCTTGGCGCAATCCTCATGCTGCACCATGTCCGTCCGGGCGGCGGCCAGCAAATGGGCTTTGCTCCAAACGCCGGCCTTGAGGTGACCCCTGAATTCCTCGACGCCGTCATCAGCTTTGTGAGGCTGCGCGGCTATGATCTTGTGTCCCTGGCGGAAGGCGTGCGGCGCATCAAGGAAAACAACCCGGAAAACAAGCCGTTTGTAGTATTCACCCTTGATGATGCCTATCGCGATAACCTGGTTCACGCGCGGCCGGTTTTCAGGAAACAGCAGTGCCCCTTCACAATATTTGCCAGTCCCGCCATCCAGGATGGAACCTGCGAACTCTGGTGGCGCGGCCTGGAAGCGGTGATTGCCGGGAACACCCAGGTAAGCGCCGCTATCGGGTCCTCGAAGCTGCATTTCGACACCGTCAGCGATGCCCAGAAAAAAGCGGCCTGGCTGCAAATCTATTGGCCCGTCCGGCAGCTTCAGCAGAAGCAGCAGCGTGCGTGGATCAGGGCGTTCTGTGACACCAACCGGGTTGATCTCGGCGCCATCTGCCGCGCCGAAGCGATGACCTGGAACGAGCTGCGCGAAATTTCGACAGATCCGCTCTGTACGATTGGCGCCCATAGCGTCAACCACTATGCCCTGGCGCAACTGAGCGAGGCTGACGCGCGCTTTGAGCTTGTTGAATCAAGGCGCCGGCTTGCCAGGGAACTCGGCATGGATGTCAGGTTCTTTGCCTATCCCTATGGCGATGCCAGTTCCGCCTCGCCGCGCGACTTCAGGCTCGCCTCTGATGCAGGCTACGAAGCAGCGGTCACGACACGAAAGGGCTTGATATTTTCCGGACACCAGGACCATCTGACGGCACTTCCGCGGTTGTCACTGGCGGGCCAATTCCAGAAGCTTCGCTACGTGGATGTTCTGCTGTCAGGCTCTGCCTTTGCCCTGTGGAATGGCTTCCGGCAAGTAAACGTGGCCTAAGCCTCTGTATCTGGCCGCGACATCCAGCGGATGAGAACCATCGCGACAGGCACCCAGCCCACGCCCAGGAGGATAAAGGCTGGAAGCTCAATCGCGGGTCCAAAACCCACAACATACTGCCCGCCGATTGCCATGGCGATGAGGGCATAGACCACGAGAAACGCGATTGTGGCCACGAGTCCCACAAATTTCCGCTGGCGGATTTTCATGGATTTGCACTAGCTTATTGCTACTTCTGCCGCAATCTGGTTCTTTCGGTCTGATCAGATGGGGGTAGTTCATGGCATCAATGTCGCGCCGATGCGAGGGTTGGATGTCTCCAAATTTTTGACCCAGATTCAATACGTTGCATCACCTCTCTCAAACTTGAGTGTGCGACGCCGCTTCGCTTGTACGTCGCCGCGCGGCCACGTATTGGGTGTTTATGAAGCAAACTCTGTCCCCAGCGCAGGCCGCGGTGCCTATGGTTCGCCTCTGGCTTTATGCCATGGCTTTTCTGGTGTTCTGCATGGTCATAGTCGGTGGCGCCACGCGCCTGACCGACAGTGGACTGTCGATCACGGAATGGCGGCCGCTGCTGGGCGTGATTCCGCCCATGAACGAAGCCGATTGGCTGGCAGCCTTCGAAAAATACAAGCTCATCCCCGAATACCAGATTCAAAACCGGGGCATGCCCCTCTCTGAATTCAAATTCATCTATTGGTGGGAATGGGCTCATCGGTTCCTGGGGCGTTTCATTGGCCTGGCCTTTGCCCTGCCGTTGATCTTTTTCACATTCACGCGCCGGATAGGCCGGGCCCTTTGGCCGAGGCTGTTCGCACTCTTCATTCTCGGGGGCGCCCAGGGCGCACTGGGCTGGTACATGGTGGCCTCTGGCCTTGTCGATCGTGTTGACGTCAGCCAGTACCGGCTCGCCGCCCACCTCACACTCGCCGCATTGATTTTCGCCGCCATCATTTGGGTTGCCATGGGCATAGGCCGGAAACGTAAACACGCCTCGTCTTCTAGTGACTGGTTTGCAGTGCTCCTCGTGGCCTTCGTTCTGCTGCAGATCGCTGCTGGCGGTTTTGTAGCAGGCCTAGATGCGGGGCAGGGTTATGTGACCTGGCCGAAAATGGACGGGCAATGGATTCCGTCAGGGCTCTGGGAAATGGCGCCTGGCTGGAAGAATGCCTTCGAGAATGCCATGACAGTGCAATTCAACCACCGTATTCTGGCTTACATGCTGTTGCTCGCAACTGCCTTGCACGCCTGGCAGAGCCGCACCCTATCTGCCACACTGCTGGCCTTTGCCATGCTGGCCCAGGCCTGTCTCGGAATCCTCACCTTGCTTCTGCACGTGCCGCTGGCCGCAGCCCTCATTCACCAGGCGGGAGCCATGATCGTGCTGGCCCTCGCCCTGTGGAACACTCACGTGCGGCTCGTCATCCGATCGCCTGATCCAAATCTGCGATGATGTCGGCCACGTCCTCGATCCCGATTGACAACCGTACCACGTCAGGTCCCGCGCCTGCTTTCTTCAATTGCTCGGGGGTGAGTTGGCTGTGGGTGGTAGACGCCGGGTGGATGATGAGCGAGCGCGTGTCGCCGACATTTGCGAGATGCGACAGCAGCTTCACTGATGACACGACCTTGACGCCCGCCTCATAGCCGCCCTTGAGGCCGAAGGTGAACACCGCCCCGGCACCCTTGGGGGCATATTTCTTCTGGAGCGCGTGATGCGGGTCGCTCGGCAGGCCTGCATAGGTGACCCACGCCACTTTCGGATTCTGCGAAAGCCACTCCGCCACCTTGAGGGCATTGTCGCAATGGCGATGCATGCGCAGTCCCAGGGTTTCCATGCCGGTGAGAATGTAGAAGGCATTCTGTGGGGAAATTGAAGGGCCCAGATCGCGAAGCCCGAGCACCCGGCAGGTGATGGCAAAGGCCATGCCGCCGAAAGTCTCGTAGAATTTCATCCCGTGATAGGATTCGTTGGGTTCTGAAAGCAGGGGGTATCTGCCGCTCTTGCCCCAGTCAAAATTGCCGCCGTCGACAATGGCGCCGCCCATGGAATTGCCATGGCCGCCCATGAACTTTGTCAGCGAATGCACCACGATATTGGCGCCATGCTCAATCGGTTTGCATAGATAGGGTGTGGCCAGAGTGTTGTCGACAATGAGCGGAACCCCGGCGCGCTTGGCAATTTTTGCTACTGCCGCGATGTCGGTGATGCGTCCGCCAGGATTGGCGATGGATTCAATGAAGATGGCTTTTGTTTTGGGCGACAGGGCCTTCTCGATCGAATTCATGTCTTCCGCATCGGCCCAGACCACATGCCAGCCGAATGACTTGAATGAGTGATTGAACTGGTTGATCGATCCGCCATAGAGCTGGCGCACCGCCACGAACTCATCGCCCGGCTGCATGATGGTGTGGAACACCAGCATCTGCGCCGCATGGCCCGAGGCCAGCGCTAGGGCTGCAGTGCCGCCTTCCAGGGCCGCGATCTTGGCTTCAAGAACGCCCTGCGTCGGGTTCATGATGCGGGTATAGATGTTGCCGAAGGCCCGCAGCGCGAACAAATCCGAGGCATGCTTCACATCGTTGAAGACATAGGCCGTGGTCTGGTAGATGGGCGTAACCCGTGCACCCGTGGAGGGATCCGGTGCCGCGCCGGCGTGGATGGCTAGGGTATCGAATCCCGGTGGCTGGTCAGTCATGCTATTCTCCTGTGCTTTAAGGGGTGAGCCTATCGCTTGGTGGGGATGACGCCAAGTCCCAAGCTTTGCATTTTTCCGCTCTCGTGCATGTTCTGCCTGCGTGAGGACAGAATGCCCGAATTGCCGCCCACCCAGGCCCATTCACCCGATTGCTTGCCGTATTCCATCTTGGGGCAGCGGTTCATGACAACTTTAACCCCGGCGGCTTCCGCGCGCATCGCGGCGGCGTCATCGCGGACCGATAGCTGCATCCAGATAACCGAGGGCAGGGGAGTTAAAGTCAAAGCCTCATCGACAATGGCCCCGGCAGCGTCCGAATTCCGGAAGATGTCAACCATGTCAATTGCCTGGGGAATGTCCTTCAGCGTCCCATAAACTATTTTGCCCTGGAGTTCCCGACCCGCCAGTCCGGGATTCACCGGAATGACATCATAGCCTTTGGACAGGAGATATTGCATCACCAGATAGGAAGGGCGCACCACGTTGCTGGAGGCGCCCACCATGGCGATCACCTTGACGCTGTGCAGGATTCCACGGATGTAATCTGCCGGATAGCTGTCATGATTCATGGCAGTTGAACGCGCCCTTCCGCGTCGATCGGCATGAAGGGGTTATACGCCACTTCCCACAGGTGGCCCTCCGGGTCGGCGAAATAGCCGGAATAGCCGCCCCAGAAAACCTTCTCCGCTTTCTTCTTAATTGTACCGCCTGCCGATTTTGCCTGGGCCATGATGCGGTCAACCTCATTTTCGCTGCCCGCATTCCACGCCACGCCAACCCCGCGAAAAGCCGGAACCGGGCCCGCGCTGACGCCTGCGTCCTTCGCCAGTGCGTGATAGCCGAACAGGGCCAGCACAATTCCATTGGCATCAAAGAACGTCACATCCGGATTGCTGGCGCTCGATGCAGTGAGCCCAAGCCGTTCATAGAAGGCCCGCATGGCAACCATGTCGGTAACGCCAAGCGTCACAAAGTTTATGCGTGGCTTCAATGGTCCTGGTCCCACGCCGGCGTTCGCTTCTGGATAAAGGCCCCGATGCCTTCATGGGCGTCAGACAGAAGCAGATTGTCAGCCATCACCTGCGCCATGTAGGCGTAGGCCTCCGCCACCGGCATATCGGCTTGCCGGTCAAACGCCTGCTTGCCAACCTTGATCGCAGCACCGGATTTCGAGGCAATCTTCTGCGCCAGTTCTTGGGTCACCGCTTTAAGTTCATTGTGCGTGGTGACACGATTGACCAGACCTATGCGAAGCGCTTCGGAAGCAGGAATGACATCGCCCGTCAGCAGCATTTCCATGGCATGCTTGCGTGTGACGGCGCGGGTAAGGGCGACCATCGGCGTCGAGCAGAATAGCCCGATGTTGACTCCGGGCGTGCAGAATGTCGCCCGGTCCGTCGCAATTGCCAGGTCGCAGCTCGCCACCAGTTGGCATCCCGCAGCACTTGCCAGTCCATCGACTTCCGCAATGACAGGGCAGGGGCTGTTCGTGATGGCAAGCATCAGGTCGGCGCATTTGTCGAACAGTCGCTTGAAGAAACGGCGGCCTTCATCCGCGTCGCCGCGGCGCGCGGTGATTTCCTTCAGGTTGTGCCCGGAACTGAAGGCCGGACCATGGGCAGACAGGATGATGACGCGCGCCTTGGCCGTGCTGATGGCGTCATGCAGCGCCTCGATCATTTTTTCGGAAAGACTGTTGCGTGTGGCGGGATCATTGAGCGTCAGGCGCAAAATGCCATCGCTCTCCTCGCGCAGGATCAGATCGCTCATTCTTCTTCGGTTTCCAGCGTTTTCAGTTTTTCAGCATAGACCGGATTGTCGATCAAGCCCTGCACGACTTTGTGATTGTTCTCCGACGGGATCAGAGCCTTGAGCGACGTGATAATCCGGTCTTTCATATCCTGCGCCAGTTCCGTGTCATTCTCGACTTCCTCAATCTGCTGTTTGATGTCGGTCGACTGATCGTCGATGATGTTGGAGTAAGCAGCACCCACTGTGGTGATGGCAAGGTTCCATTCTGTCACATTGGCAAAGCCCTCGGCCTTGATATCGGCCTCAAAGGCCTTGCCGAGCGGGTCGCGGTCAACAAAATCCTGAAGGCTGTCGAAGTTCTCGAGTGCCGCATCCTTGTATTTCTCTTTGACAATCACATAGGCATCTACGGCTTTTTGCGCGGTTTCCGGGGTCAGTTCCACCATCTGGACAATCGGGATCTCGCCAATGCTCACTTCGTCTTCAGGCGGCGTTTCGCCATCGCCAGGCTGGGTGGGGTCCGGTTCCGTAAGGTCCTCAACGTCGGCAGGAGGGGTTGGCTGCGTGTCATCGCCATGACTGTCGCTCACCGCCAGATCGGGCCACATGCCCTGGTCGATGAAATGTCCATCGGGGGAGTTCGCATCGGCTTGGGCGGAAGCCATCGCTGGACACATCCCCGTTAGCGCGAATGCGGCCCAGAAAGCGCCTAAAAACCCAGCCAAACGCGTCATTATTCTTCCCGGTCGGAGGTCTTTTCCCATCTTAACAGCGACATCCGCTACCTATCTTTAGCAGCATTCGCCGAAGATTTGGAGGAAAACAATAGTTCTGAGGTAATATATTACCACATCAACGAAATTCACGTTTTTCTGGGGTAATTCTTGACTTCGTCCCATGTCTACCGTAATCACCGCGCAACCGAAACGGCTGCAGTGTTCCTGTGGCCTTTTCATTTGTGATCATTAACCCAGAGAAAAAAACATGAGCACCTATTCGGCGAAAGCCAAGGACATCGTGAAGAATTGGGTGCTGATCGACGCAGAAGGACTGGTTGTCGGCCGCCTGGCCACGATCATTGCCAATCGCCTGCGCGGCAAGCACAAGCCCACCTTCACCCCCTCGATGGACTGTGGCGACAACATCATCGTCATCAATTGCGAAAAGATCGCCTTCAGCGGTGCCAAGCGCAAGGACAAGACCTATTACTGGCACACCGGCTTCCCCGGCGGCATCAAGGAGCGCAAGGCGCACCAGATTCTCGATGGCAAGTTTCCCGAGCGGGTTCTTGAAGCGGCCGTGAAGCGCATGCTTCCCGGTGCTTCCCTCAAGCGCCAGCAGATGACCAATCTTAGGATTTACAGCGGTTCGGCCCATCCCCATGAGGCCCAGAACCCGGTCAAGCTCGATATCAAAGCAATGAACCCCAAGAACGTATTGAGAGGCTAAGCGTCATGTCAGAACAAACGACTCTCGCGGACCTGGGCGCTGCCATGGGAATGGCGGCTGCGGCAAATCCTGCTGCGCCCGTTGCCCCTGCCAAGCCAAAGATCGATGCCAAGGGCCGGGCCTATGCTACCGGTCGCCGCAAAAACGCCATTGCCCGCGTCTGGATCAAGCGCGGCAGCGGCAAGGTTACGGTGAATGGCAAAGTCATCGAAGCCTACTTTGCCCGCCCGGTTCTGCGGATGCTGGTTCAGCAGCCGATGATTGCAGTTAACCGCAATACCCAGATGGATGTTGAATGCACCGTTGTGGGCGGCGGCCTCTCTGGCCAGGCCGGCGCCGTGCGCCACGGCATTTCGCGTGCCCTCACCCATTTTGAACCGGACCTCCGTCCGGCCCTGAAAAAGGGTGGCTTCCTGACTCGCGACAGCCGTGCCGTTGAACGCAAGAAATACGGCAAGGCCAAGGCCCGCCGCAGCTTCCAGTTCTCGAAGCGCTAAGCGAACTTTCACCCCGCAAAAAAGGCCGGAGAAAACTCCGGCCTTTTTCTTTTCCAAGGAGGAAAAAGGAAAGCCCGGGCAGGGGAGACCGGGCCTTCCGAGCAAGCCCGCCATTGCGGGGGAGGGGAAAAACAGGCTCGCTTCTACCTCTAGAAATAGGTAGCAGCGGGCAAATTGCGAGTCCCTCCTGAATTACTTTTTTGTGATCTAAATTACTCTGATATTACACGGACATAGCTGCCGGGGGCGTCTTCAAGGACCTCCAGCTTGCCGTCGCCGGGCACCGGGGCGGAGACCTTATCGCCGGACCTGGTGGTGATCCAGTCTGCCCAGTCCGGCCACCAGGACCCCTCATGTTCCGTGGCAGTTTTAAGCCAGCTTTCGAGGTTTTCGGCGGGCGTATCGTTGGTCCAGTATTTGTATTTCCGGGCCTCCGGCGGATTGACGACCCCGGCGATATGTCCAGAGGCCGAAACCACAAGCTTTGTCTCGCCGCCCAGGAACTGCCCGACCTTGAAAACCGACGGCAAGGGCGCAATGTGGTCGTCGCGCGCCGCCAGATTATAGACCGGCACCTTGACCTTCTTGAGATCAATGTGGACCCCGTCAAGTATCATCTTTCCCCGCGCCAGCTTGTTGGCCATGTAGCACTCGCGCAGATAGAAGGAATGGACGCCCGCCGGCATACGGGTGGAATCCGCGTTCCAGTAGAGCAGGTCAAACGGCATCGGTTCCTTGCCCAGCATGTAATTGTTGATCACATATGACCAGATAAGGTCGTTGGAGCGCAGCAGGTTGAAGGCGTCCGCCATGCGCGATCCCGCCAGATAGCCCTTTTCCTCCATGCGCTGTTCTATCCATTTGACCTGTTCGTCATCGACATACACTCGCAGGTCACCCGCCTTCTCGAAATCGACCTGGGTCGTGAAGAAGGTGGCAGCGTTGATCCGGTTGTCATTCTTGGCTGCCATGTAGCCAAGCGCCGCCGCCACCATGGTGCCGCCGATGCAGTAACCGATGGTGTTGATTTTCTCTGCGCCGGTCGCATCCTGGACCGCCTGCACCGCCTCGAGAAAGCCTTCGCGCATGTAGTCGCTGAAACTCTTGCGTCCCTGCTTCTCATCCGCATTCACCCAGGACACTACAAATACCGTGAGCCCCTGCTCGGTTGCCCAGCGCACGAATGACTTCTTGGGGTTGAGGTCAAGAATGTAAAACTTGTTGATCCACGGCGGCACAATGAGCAGGGGAATTTCATAGGCGCGTTGCACCGACGGGGAATACTGGATGAGTTCGAAGGTGTCGTTGCGGAACACGACCTTGCCCGGCGTCATGGCAATGTTCTTGCCGAGTTCGAAAGCTGTCGTGTCGCTCTGTTTGATGCGCAGCCGTCCATCCGGCGTGGCCAGGTCCTGTTCCAAGTGTTTCAGGCCTTCGATGAGGTTCGCCCCGTTGCTGCCCAACGTGGCACGCAGGATTTCAGGATTCGAGACCGGAAAATTGGAAGGTGAAACCGCGTTGAGGATCTGTTCCACATAGAATTTTGCCTTCTGGCGCGTGTGTTCATCAAGCCCATCGGCGTTCTTGACGAAGTCCTGCGCCCAGTTGGCGGTAATCAGGTAGAACTGCTTGAGAAAATCAAAAACCGTGTTTTCCTGCCAGTCCCGGTCCTTGAAGCGCTTATCGTTGCGCGCCGGGCTGGCCATGGGCTCGGTAGGCGTGCCAAGGACCGTCGACCAGGCGTTCTGCCAGAGCTGGCTATAACTGTTCCACAGCGCTGTTTGGGCTTCCATCAGCTTCTGTGGTTCGGCCATATAGGCCTGCGCCACGGCGCCAAGCGTTTTGGTGACCTGGTCGAGGGGGGTGACCTGGGTTTCCGCCTGCTTCTTGGCCAGTTCCGGGCGTTCGGATATCTGCCGGGCAATATGCGCTAACTGCTCAAATACCCGCGCCAGATTCTGGGCAAGTTGGACAGGGTCCGTCAACTTGAAGTCGCCCGGCTTCTGGGGGGTGGAATCGCTCATCAATCCTGTCTGTTCTTTGTTGCCGGCAGTTTAATGGTGGAGGCCCGGAACGCCAACAATAAACAGCCTTTCTTGCAAAATCATGTCTGTCTAGGCATAAGACAAACCACCCTTAACCTGAAAGCCCCGGCGGACAATATGACTAACGCTTTGCGTCTCGGAATAGCCGGCCTCGGCAATGTGGGCGTGGGCGTGCTCGATATCGTTAAGAAGCATGGCGCCCTGCTGGCCGACCGGGCCGGGGTTCCGATCAAGGTGACTGCCGTTGCCGCCCGCCGCAAAGGCAAGGACCGGGGCCATGACCTTTCCGGCATCAAATGGCATGTTGACCCCGTGGCCCTTGCCAGATCCCTCGATATCGATGTCTTCGTCGAACTCATGGGCGGCGAAGGCGATCCGGCCAAGGCAGCCGTGGAAGCAGCCATAGCGGCGGGCAAGCACGTCATTACCGCCAACAAGGCCTTGCTGGCCCATCATGGCGCGGCCCTTGCCCGGGCCGCCGAGGCCAAGGGTGTCGCCCTTAATTTCGAGGCCTCCGTCGCCGGCGGCATTCCTATTATCAAGGCGCTCCGCGAAGGCCTGATCGGCAACCGCGTCAGCAAGCTCTTCGGCATCATGAACGGGACCTGCAACTACATTCTCACGAAAATGGCCAATGAAGGTCGAAGCTTCATGGACGTTCTGAAGGAGGCGCAGAATCTCGGCTACGCCGAAGCCGATCCAACCTTCGACATCGGCGGCTTTGATACCGCTCACAAACTGGCGATTTTGACTTCGCTGGCCTTCGGAACCGAGGTGAACCTGGATGCTATTGAGATCGAAGGCATTGAAGCCATCACTCTGGATGATATCCGAAACGCCAGTGACATGGGCTACAAGATCAAGTTGCTCGGCGTCGCCATTGCCCACGCCGAAGGCATTGAGCAGCGCGTCAATCCCACCCTCGTTCCCAAGGGCGCGCCCGTCTCGGACACCGATGGCGTGTTCAACGCCATCGTCGTGAAGGGCGATTTCGTCGGCGATCTCATGCTGGAAGGCAGGGGTGCGGGCGCCCATCCTACCGCTTCGGCGGTTCTTTCCGACGTTGTCGATATCGCGCGCGGCAACCGGCGTCCGGCCTTCGGCATTCCCGCCGCCAAGCTCACACCTTACAAACAGTCGCCGAAGAAGGCGCACGAGGGCGGCTATTACGTGGCCCTTGAACTCGTGGACCGCCCCGGTGCGGTGGCTTCCATCGCGCAAATTCTGGCTGATGAAAAAATCTCCATTGAAAGCATCGTCCAGCGTGGCCGCCAGGGCCAGGAAACCAAACGGGCCACCGCAACATTCATCCTGATAACTCACGACACGCTCGAGACCTCCATCCGCACTGCGCTTCAGCAGATCGAGAAGAACGGCCACGTTGCCTCAAAGCCTCGCGTCATCCGCATAGAGCGGCTGTGACGGAGCGCAATTTCCTTGACGTACGGCGTTCATTGAGCGGCAGGCGCTGGATCGCGCGCCTGCAGGATGAGCGCCTGGCCCAGGCCATTGCCGAACGATATGAACTGCCGGAAATTCTCGGCCGCGTCATGGCGGCGCGCGGTGTGGGACTTGAAGATGCTGAAGCCTTCCTCAATCCAACGATCCGCAGCCTCATGCCGCAGCCTTCGGCCCTGAAGGATATGGAGAAGGGGGCGGCGCGACTTGCCGAGGCAATTATCGCTCAAACCCGCATCGGGATCATCAGTGACTATGATGTCGATGGCGTTTCCTCCGCTGCAATCTTCCAGTTGTTCCTTCGCTCCGTGGGCTCCGGCGCCATCGTCCACGTGCCCGACCGGCTGACCGAAGGCTATGGCCCCAGCGAACACGCGGTGAAACTTTTGAAAGAGCAGGGCTGCGACCTGCTGCTCACCCTGGATTGCGGTGTCCTTGCCCATGATCCTCTGGCCCACGCCGCCGAGCTCGGCATGGAAACCATCATCGTCGACCATCATCAGGCCGGCGAAATTCTCCCTGAGGCCCATGCGGTGATCAATCCCAACCGCCAGGATGATGTTTCCGGCTTCGGTTATCTCTGTGCCGCCGGGGTGGTGATGATCCTCATCGCCACCGTCAACAAATTGCTGCGCGCCATGGGCTGGTACTCAGCCGAACGCCCCGAACCCAACATGTTGCAATGGCTCGAGCTCGTGGCCCTTGCCACTGTCTGCGACGTCGTGCCCCTGAAGGGCCTTAACCGCGCCTATGTCACGCAAGGGTTGAAGATCATGTCACGCCGCGAGAATCTTGGCCTTGCCATGCTGAGCGACATCGCCCGCCTGAAGCGCAGCCCCGATGTCTATGCCCTGGGTTTTGTGCTCGGCCCGCGGCTCAACGCGGCAGGGCGCATCGGCCATGCCGACCTGGCGCTTGAGCTTCTCACCACGCGCGACAAGGGCCGGGCCAACCAACTGGCCCAGGAACTCGAGCAGCTTAACCGCCAGCGCCAGGCCATCGAAATGCGCGTCGTCGATGCCGCCGCACTTCAGGCTGAAGCATCGCTCGGCAAGGAACATCGCAGTTCGGTGATCGTCGTGACCAATGACAATTGGCATCCCGGCGTCGTCGGATTGGCTGCGGCCCGGCTCAAGGAACGCTTTCAACTGCCGAGCTTTGTTCTCGCCAGCAATCCGAAGACGGGTTTTGCCAGCGGCTCGGGTCGCTCCATTGCTGGCGTCGATATTGGCAGCGCCGTCCGGATCGCACTTGAAGCCGGCGTCATTG
>Ga0073904_10001940_pt1 | contig 15615 bp, 10 predicted proteins | sample KloWWTrecipitate_FD_66668 | JGI IMG/M metagenome (GOLD analysis project Ga0073904, IMG submission 66668) | Active sludge microbial communities from Klosterneuburg, Austria, studying microevolution and ecology of nitrifiers - Klosterneuburg... | ecosystem: Engineered > WWTP > Aerobic digester >...
TCGTCCGCGTGCACGAGGCGCAGGGCGCTGAACTCGAGGCGGTCGGCGTCGAGCAGGTAGAGCTCGCGGAGGTGGCGCAGGACCCGCCGCCGCCCCTCGTACGTCGGGCGGCCAAGGGCGTTGTCCACGATCGCCGCGTGCCGGTAGGAGTCGAAGGGTACGTCCGCGGGGACGGCAGCGAGCAGCTCGGCGAGGTGCCCGACCGCGATCGTGTGGCTCGCCGTCGTGCGCACCGCCGCGAGCGGTGGCTCATGGGTGCGCCGCGGGCGGGTCGAGTCCGTCACGTCACCCCCTGCGCTGGCGCCAACGACGCACTGCTGCACCTTGTTTAGCTGGCCATCTTTACGTGGCTGACAGTAGCGCGCAGCGCCGACACGGTGGACCGGTGCCGATCGACCCTCTGCCGCGTGCTCACCACGCCGCAGCGCTCGGTAGGCGACTCCGTGAGCTGCGGGTCGATCTCGACCTCTCGCAGGAGGAGGTCGCCCACCGGGCCGGGATCAGTCGCAACCAGTACCAGCTCATCGAGCGCGGGCTGTCCAACCGCGAGTCCGCGACACCGGCGAACCCGCGCCTCTCGACCCTCGTGGCCCTCTGCGACGCCCTCGATACCTCCGTGACCGACCTCGTCGTCGACGTCTTCGGCCCGCCACGCGGCCTTCGGGTCGAGGTCTCGGCGACGCTGCACGGCACGACTCCCTGACGGCAGGTCGACACGCCCCAGGTGTCGCCCCGGCGCCCTAGGTTGGTCCCATGCTCGCCGCGTTCGCCGCCCGGCTCGACCCCACCGATCCCGTCGCCGCGCTCGAGGTCGGTGAGCGGCCGGACGCCGCGCCGCCCGCGGGTCGCGGGCTCGACTGGTCCGTCGTCGAGGTCCGCGCCGCCACGCTCAACCACCACGACCTGTGGTCCCTGCGCGGCGTCGGTCTGCCGGCGGAGCGCCTGCCGATGATCCTGGGCACCGATGCCGCCGGGATCGGACCGGACGGTGCCGAGGTGGTCGTCTACCCCGTCGTCGGCGCGACCGGGCACGGCGTCGGACCCGCCGAGCAGCGCTCCATCCTGTCCGAGCGGTACCCCGGCACGCTGGCCGAGCGGGTCGCGGTCCCCACGTGGAACCTCGTGCCGAAGCCCCCGGAGCTGACCTTCGCCGAGGCCGCATGCGCCGGGACGGCGTGGCTCACGGCCTACCGGATGCTCTTCACCACCGCAGCGCTGCGCCCCGGGGACCGCGTGCTCGTCCAGGGCGTCGGCGGGGGCGTGGCCTCCGCCGCCATCACCCTCGGCGCGGCCGCCGGGCTGGAGGTCGTGGCGACCAGCCGCGACGCCGCCAAGCGGGAGCTGGCCCTGGCGCTGGGCGCCGTCGCCGCCCTCGCCCCCGGCGAGCGGCCGCCGTTCCGGGTCGACGCCGTCATCGAGACCGTCGGCGCGGCGACGTGGTCGCCCTCGGTCAAGGCCCTGCGTCCCGGCGGGACCATCGTCGTCGCCGGGGCCACGAGCGGCGACCAGCCCGGGGCGGAGCTGACCCGGGTCTTCTTCACCGAGCTGCGCGTGCTCGGCGCCACGATGGGCAGCCGGGACGAGCTCGTCGCCCTGCTGCGCTTCCTGGTCCGCAGCGGCGCTCGCCCCACGATCGACTCGACGTTCACCCTGGGCGACGCCCGCTCAGCGGTCGCGCGGCTCGCCTCCGGGGCGCAGGCGGGCAAGGTCGTGGTGACCCCGTGAGCGCCCCCGACGAGGGCGGGAGCACCCGGTGAGCCCCACCCGCAGCCCGTGGTCCGCCGACATCCTGGGTCCCGGCTACCAGGCCCGCACCCTCTCGCTCGAGGACGACGACGAGGGCGCCGTCGTCGCCACGGTCGTGCGCTACCGCCCGCCGACGCCCGAGCCCGTCCGCCCGGTCCGCGCGATCCTCTACGTCCACGGCTGGAGCGACTACTTCTTCCAGACCGGCCTCGCGGAGTACTGGCACTCCCAGGGTGCCGCGTTCTACGCGCTCGACCTGCGCAAGTACGGCCGCAGCCTGCGCGAGCACCAGACGCCCAACTACGTCGACGACCTCGCCACCTACGACGAGGAGCTCGACGCCGCCGTCGCGATCATCCGTTGCGACCTCGGCCGCTCGGCGCGGATCATGTTCATGGGCCACTCGACCGGCGGGCTCATCGGGGTGCTCTGGGCCGGCCGCCGGCCCGGCACGATCTCGGCGATGGTCCTCAACAGCCCGTGGCTCGAGCTCGCCGGGGCGAGCTTCGCGCGGACGCTGACCACCCCGCTGGTGGCGGCCCTGGCCCGGTCCCAGCCCAAGTCACCCATGCCGAACATCGACCCCGGCCACTACGCGCGGACGCTGCTGACCACCTACGGCGGGGAGTGGGAGTACGACGAGGCCTGGCGGCCCAACCCCACCTTCCCCGTGCGGCCGGGCTGGCTCCAGGCCGTCCTCGTCGGGCACGCGCAGGTCTCCCGTGGGTTGGACCTGCCGATGCCGATCCTCATGACCGCCTCGACGCGCAGCATCATCGTGCCCCGCTGGCGCGACGAGATGCGCTCGGCGGACACCGTGCTCGACGTCGACCTCATCGCGCGCCGCGCCGTGCTGCTCGGCCCCATCGTCACCGTGGTGCGCGTGGCCGGCGGCGTGCACGACCTCACGCTCTCCGCGCGCCCGGCCCGCGAGCGCTTCTACGCCGAGGTCACCCGATGGACGTCGGCGTACGGCTGGGGCTGAGCCCGGCAGCGCAGGCGTCGGCGAGGGTGGGCCCGCTCGAGGACTCCAGCCGCCACGCCTGCCAGCCGTCGACCGCGACCTGGGAGCCGCTGGCCATCTCCGCCGCCGCGGACGGGTCCGAGACCCGCGTGCCGTCGGTGAGCTCGATCATCCCGTCAGGGTGCAGCAGAGCCTCGTAGGAGGCTCCTCGGCGCCCGCGGTGCCAGATGAGCACCGTGGCGCTGCCCAGCGCCCCGGCGAGCCGGACGAGCCGGTCGTCCGGGCCGGGGCGGTAGGCCTGGTCCGGGAGCCGGCCGGTGAACGCGTACGGCAGGTCGGGCGGCGGACGCTGGCCGACGGGGCGCGCTGCGTCGGCGGCCACGGGCACGACGACGAGCCGCTCGCGCGCGAGGGCGCCGTCGTGGACCGGCGCGGCGTCGTGGGGCAGGACGCCGTTGTGCGGCAGGACGCCGTCGTGGGCGGGGGCGCCGTCGTGGGCGGGGGCACCGTCGTGCCTCCTGCCGCGGGGCAGCAGGATCGCCGCGGGCTGGGCGACGCCGGCGCGGTGCAGGGCCGAGGCGCGGCGCGGCAGCGGCGTGGACGGCACCCCGGGCGGCGGCGGCGTGATGACGGGCTCGGCGCCGCCGAGCGGCGGGTCGGTGCTGCCGGGGGCCGGCACGTCGTGCCGTGGCAGGGCCGCGGCGAGCCGGTAGCCCCCCGCGTCCGCGACCGGCAGGGCCGTGGTCTGCGTGGCCGTGTCGACGGGTGGCGCGACGGGGGCAGCGTCGGGCACGGGGACGGGCGGCGGGGCGGGCGGCGGCGTGAGGAGCTCCTGCGGCGGGTCGAGGGGCAGCTCCGCCGTCACCGTCGCGACGCGCGGCCCCGCGGCCACCTCCGGGGCACGGCTGGACACCCTGCCGAGCGGTGAGACGTCGATCCAGCGGTCCTGATCCGGCCCGGGCAGCACACCGACCTGGAGCACCTCGACGCGGCCGTCCTGGCGCAGGTGGTCGAGCGCGTCCTCGACACCGACCACCTCCGCGACGACGATCACGAGGCGGCTGCCGACCCGCACCGGGGCGCCGGGCCCGGCGCCCCGCACGGCGGCCAGGTGCGCGGCGTACTGCTCGGCGCCGCCGCGGTAGACCCGCGCGAGGCCCTGCGGCCCGAGGCGCCCGACCCGGCCGGCGGACCGCAGCGCGGCCAGCAGCGCGGCGCCGTCGAGCACGGCGACGACCTCGACGACCACCGGCTGCCCGGCGCCGTCGACGGCGAGCAGGGTCGGCTCGTCGGCCGTCCGACCCTCCTGCACGAGGAGCAGCGGCTCGCCGAGCAGCGCGTCGAGGTGCTCGGTGAGGAGCGCGGGGACGTCGACGTCGAACCGCTCGCGGGCAGGGCTCAATGGGTGGACGGCGACCGACCGACCACCCTCGACGCGGAACAGCGGCATGACTCTCCTGTGGCCCGGCCTCGGACGGGACCTCCCGAGCCTAGGCTGTGCCCCTTGCGACCCGAAATGACCCGTTCGATTCACATATCGGCACGTGGGCCGTCGAGATGAGCGGCGAGCAGCTGCGCGAGGTGCGTGCCCTGCGCCGAGGCCAGCTGGTCGGCCTGCGTGCGGCACGAGAAGCCGTCGGCGAGGAGCACGGTGCCGGGGGCCGCGGCGCGCAGCGCGGGCAGCAGCGCGTGCTCGGCCACGGCGACCGACGTCTCGTAGTGGCCCTTCTCCATGCCGAAGTTGCCGGCCAGGCCGCAGCAGCCGGCCAGGGTGCTGACCTCGGCACCCGCCGTCGCGAGCAGCGCGAGGTCGGCCTGGTAGCCCATCACCGAGTGCTGGTGGCAGTGCGGCTGGGCGATGACCGTGACCCCGGCCAGGCTCGGCGGGGACCACCCGTCTGGACCCAGCGGCGCGGGCGCGGTGAGCAGCTCGGCGAGCGTGCGGGTGGCCCGGGAGACGGCGACGGCGCGCGGGTCGTCCGGGACGAGGTCCAGCAGGTCGGAGCGCAGCACCGCGGTGCACGACGGCTCCACCCCGACGATGGGGATGCCGTTGACCGCGTACGGGCCGAGCACCCCGAGCAGGTCCGTGAGCCGTGAGCGCGCGCCCTCGAGCTGACCCGTGCTGATCCACGTCAGACCGCAGCACGCGTCCTGGTCCGGGATGATCACCTCGTACCCGGCGTCCTGGAGCACGGCGATCATCGCGCGCGGCACGTCGGGGTCGAAGGCGTCGGAGAATGAGTCCGTCCACAGCACGACGCGGCGGGCCAGGTCGGTCGCGCCGGCCGCGTGCGCGTCGTGCGGCTCACCGGCACCCTGCGGTCGGTGCACGACGCCGGCCTGCTGGGCCCACCACCGCCGGAACGTCACGGGCGCGAAGGACGGGATCGACCGTCGGGTGTCCATCCCGCCCACCCGGAGCACGAGCGTGCCGAGCGGTCGCCACCCCAGCGCGGCGTTGGCCAGCGGCGCCAGGCGCAGGGCCGCGACCAGACGGGTCCACCGCGGCAGCCAGCCCAGCGCGTAGTGGTTCATCGGGCGCAGGCGACGCTGGTAGTGGCGGTGCAGCACCTCGGCCTTGTACTGCGCCATGTCCACCCCGGCGGGGCAGTCGCTCGAGCACGCCTTGCAGCTGAGGCACAGGTCGAGCACCTGGCGGACCTCAGGCGCGTCCCAGCCGCCCGTGACCAGCGTCCCGTTGGCCATCTCCTGGAGCACGCGGGCACGGCCGCGGGTGGAGTCCTTCTCGTCGCGCGATGCCAGGTAGCTGGGGCACATGAAGCCGCCCGCGTCCGAGGAGTCCGCGCGGCACTTGCCGACCCCGACGCAGCGGTGCACGGCCGTCGTGAAGTCGCCGTCGTCGTGCGCGAAGGCGAAGCCGGTCGCCCTGGGCAGGGGTGCGGCGTGCGGTCGGCGCAGGTCGGCGTCGATCGGGCGGGGGGCCACGAGCACGCCGGGGTTGAGCCCGTCGGCCGGGTCGAAGATCTCCTTGACCGCGCCGAACAGCCCGATCGCCTCCGGCGAGTACATGAGCGCCAGCAGCTCGCTGCGGGCGCGTCCGTCGCCGTGCTCGCCGGACAGGGACCCGCCGTGCTCCGCCACCAGCCGGGCCGAGGCGGTCATGAACGCGCGGAACCCCGCCACGTCCCCGGCCGTGGCGAGCGGGAGGCCGAGGCGCACGTGCACGCAGCCGTCACCGAAGTGCCCGTACGGCAGGCCGTCGACGCCGTGCTCGGCCATGAGCGCGTCGAACGCGCGCAGGTAGGCGCCGAGGCGCGCGGGAGGCACGGCGGCGTCCTCCCAGCCGGGCCACGCGGGGCTGCCGTCTGGCAGCCGGCCGGCCAGGCCGGCGCCGTCGGCGCGGATCTGCCACATCGCCGAGGCCTGCGCACCGGGCGGGATGACCCGCGCCGCCGTCGTACCGGCGTCCGCGACCATGGCGCGCGCCCGCTCGAGCGCCTCCTCGCGGGTCGCGCCGCCCATCTCGACCATGAGCCAGCCGGCGCCGGGGGGCAGCTCCGGCACGCTGTCGGCGCCCCGGTGCCGTCGCACCACGTCGACGAGCCGCGCATCGAGCCCCTCGACGGCGAGCGGCTCGTGGGCGAGCAGCGCCGGGACAGCATCGGCCGCTGCGGGCATGTCGGGGTAGCCGAGCACCACGAGCACGGCGGCATCGGCGATCGGTACGAGGTCGACCGTGGCCCCGAGCACCGTGACGAGCGTGCCCTCGGTGCCGACGAGCATCTTGGCCAGGTCCGTGCCCCGCTCGGGCAGCAGGTGCTCGAGGGAGTAGCCGGAGACCTGCCGGCCGAACCGACCGAGCTCGGTGCGCAGCGTCTGCAGGTGCGCGGCGACGAGGGCGTCCAGACCGGGCACGACGTCGAGCGCGCCCGGGCCGCTCGTCGCGGTGAACCGGCGTCCGCGGCCGTCGACCACGTCGAGTGCGACGACGTTGTCCGCGGTGCGCCCGTACGCCACCGCGTGCGGGCCGCACGCGTTGTTGCCGATCATCCCGCCGAGCGTGGCGCGGTTCTGCGTGGACGGGTCGGGGCCGAACCGCAGGCCGAACGGCCGCGCGGCCGCCTGCAGGTCGCTCATGACGACGCCGGGCTGCACCCGCGCGGTGCGGGTCTCGCGGTCGATGGCCTCGATGGCGCGCAGGTGGCGCGAGGTGTCCACGACGATCCCCGGCCCGACGGCGTTCCCGGCCACCGACGTCCCGCCACCGCGGGCCGTGAGGGGGGTGCCGGTGGCTCGTGCCACCTCGGTGACGGCGAGCAGGTCGTCGACGTCCAGCGGGAACACGACGACGCGCGGTGGCACGCGGTAGTTGGACGCGTCCGTCGAGTACTCGGCCCGGCGCCGCGTCGAGGCGTCGACCTGCCCGCGCACGGCCCGGCGCAGCTCGCGCAGCAGGTCGGGGGTGGGCATCGCACCGCCGTCCTGGGGCGGGAGGGTGCTGGGCGGGGTCACGGTCGACACGTGGCCGATCCTGCCACGCGGGGGGCAGGACGGGTCCGGGACGTCCGGGTCCGGGACGGGGCGGCCCGGGACGAGACGGGCCACCGGGCCGCTCGCGTCAGGGCACTCGCGTCAGGCCGCTCGCGTCAGAGCAGACCGGCCTCGAGCGTGATCGGCACGGCGGCCAGCGCCTTGCTCACCGGGCAGGTCTCCTTGGCCGCCTGCGCGACGCGCTCGAAGGCCGCGTCGTCGAGACCCTCGACCTCACCGCGCACGGTCAGGGCGACCCCGGTGATCCGGAGCCCGCCAGCCGGGTCGGGGCCGAGGTCGACGTCCGCGATCACCTCGAGGGCGTGCGTGGTGCCGCCGGCCTCGGCGACCAGGGCGGACAGCTGCATCGCGAAGCACGAGGAGTGGGCGGCGGCGATGAGCTCCTCGGGGCTCGTGACGCCCGCGGCCTCCTCGGCCGTGCGGCGCGGGAAGGAGACGTCGAACGTGCCGGCCCGGGAGCTCGAGAGCTCCACCTGCCCGCCACCCTCCATGAGGCTGCCGTTCCAGGCGGTGCGAGCGGTGCGCGTGGACATGGGGACCTCCGGATCGGTGCTGCGGGGACGCTCCCGACGCTATCCGGGGGCGGGCGGCCCGGCATCCCGAGGCGCACCGGTCGCCGGCAGAGCGACGGCCCGGCACCGCGCAGGGACGCGGGGCCGGGCCGTCGCGCGATCAGCGGGTGTCGCTGCCGAACGTCAGCACCGAGGCACGACCGGCCTCGAGGCGGGCGATCGGGATCCGGAACGGCGAGCAGGACACGTAGTCCAGGCCCACCGCGTGGAAGAAGTGGATCGACTCGGGGTCGCCACCGTGCTCGCCACACACGCCGAGGACGATGTCGGGCCGGGTGGACCGACCCTCCTCCACGGCGATCTTGACCAGGCGCCCGACGCCCTGACGGTCGATGCTCTCGAACGGCGAGACGCTGAACACACCACGCTCGGTGTACTCGTTGAAGAACGCGCCCTCGACGTCGTCCCGCGAGAAGCCCCACGTGGTCTGCGTGAGGTCGTTGGTGCCGAAGGAGAAGAACTCCGCGACGTCCGCCATCCGGTCCGCCGTGAGGGCGGCCCGGGGCAGCTCGATCATCGCCCCGATGGGGATGTGCAGCTCCACGCCCTGCTCGGCAGCGACCTGGGTGAGGATCCCCTCGGCCTCGTCGCGCACCAGGTGCAGCTCCATGATCGACGCGGCGAGCGGGATCATGATCTCCGCGTGCGGGTGCCCGCCGGCCTTGATCCGTGCGGCAGCGGCCTCGGCCACGGCCCGGATCTGCAGCGCGAACAGGCCGGGGACCACCAGGCCGAGCCGCACACCACGCAGGCCCAGCATGGGGTTGGCCTCGTGCATCCGCTCGACGGCCGCGAGCAGCACCTTGTCGCGCTCGACCTCCGGCCCGGCCTGCTTGCGCTCCTCGGCCAGCGCCACCTTGACCGACAGCGCGGTGAGGTCAGGCAGGAACTCGTGCAGCGGCGGGTCGATGAGGCGGATGGTCGTCGGCAGCCCGTCCATCTCGTCGAGCAGCCCGATGAAGTCGGTCCGCTGCAGCGGCAGCAGGGCGTCGAGGGCCGACTGCCGATCGCTGTCCGTCGTCGCCAGGATGAGCCGCTCGATGAGCACCCGGCGGTCGCCGAGGAACATGTGCTCCGTGCGGCACAGGCCGATGCCCTGGCCACCCCACAGTCGGGCGCGGTGCGCGTCCTCGGGGGTGTCGGCGTTGGCGTGCACGCGCAGCCGGCGCACGGTGTCCGCGTGCCGCAGGATGCGGTCGACCGCGTTGACGAGCTCTGCGGTCTCCTCGTCGTCCGCGGGCAGCCCGGCCAGGGCGGCCTCGAGGCCGTCCTCGAGGTAGCTGACCACCGGCGAGGGCATGACGGGCACCGCGCCGAGGAAGATCTCACCGCTGGAGCCGTCGATGGCGATGACGTCGCCCTCGACGAAGCCTCGGTCGCCCACCCTGGCCACGCGCTTGACGACGTCGACGTCGAGCTTGTCGGCGCCGACGACGCACGTGGTGCCCATGCCGCGCGCCACGACCGCCGCGTGCGACGTCTTGCCGCCGCGGGACGTCAGCACGCCCACCGCGGCGATCATGCCGCCGAGGTCGTCCGGGTTGGTCTCGCGCCGGACGAGGATGACGTCCTTGCCCTGCGCGGCCCACTCCTGGGCGGTGACCGAGTCGAACACGGCCTGGCCGACGGCCGCACCGGGCGAGGCCGCCATGCCGCGGGCGAGCAGGGTGCGCTCGGCCGCGGAGTCGAACTGCGGGAACATCAGCTTGCTCAGCTGCTCGCCGGTGACGCGCTCGAGCGCCTCGTCCATCGTGATGAGGTCCTCGTCGACCAGCTGGGTCGCGATCCGGAACGCCGCGGCGGCCGTCCGCTTGCCCACGCGGGTCTGCAGCATCCACAGCTTGCCGCGCTCGACGGTGAACTCGATGTCGCACAGGTCGCGGTAGTGGGTTTCGAGACGACGCATCGCCTGGCGCAGCTCGGCGTAGGCCGCCGGGTCCAGCCGCTCGAAGTCGGCCAGCGACAGCGTGTTGCGGATGCCCGCGACCACGTCCTCGCCCTGGGCGTTCTCCAGGTAGTCGCCGTAGTCGCCGGTCATGCCGGTGGACGGGTCACGCGTGAAGCACACGCCCGTGCCCGAGTCGGAGCCGAGGTTGCCGAACACCATCGAGCAGATGTTGACGGCCGTGCCCAGGTCGTTGGAGATGCGCTCGCGGCGGCGGTACAGCCGGGCGCGCTCGGTGTTCCACGAGTTGAAGACGGCCGTGATGGCCAGGTCGAGCTGCTCGCGCGGGTGCTGCGGGAACTCGCGTCCGGTCTCGAGGCGGACGATCTCCTTGAACTCCTCGACGAGGGCCTCGAGGTCGGCCGCGCTGAGATCGGTGTCCACCGAGGCGCCGCGCGCCTTCTTCATGGAGTCCAGGGCGTGCGCGAACTTGTCGCCGTCGATGTCCAGCACCGTCTTGCCGAACATCTGGATGAGGCGCCGGTAGGAGTCCCACGCGAACCGCGCGTCGCCGGAGAACTGGGCGAGGCCCTGCACCGATGCGTCGTTGAGGCCGACGTTGAGGACGGTCTCCATCATGCCCGGCATCGAGAACTTGGCGCCGGAGCGGACCGAGACGAGCAGCGGGTCGTGGAAGTCGCCGAGCGAGCGGCCGAGGGTGTCCTCGAGCCGGCGCAGGGCCATGGTGACCTCGACCCGGAGCTCGGGCGGCAGGTCGCCGTCGACCATGTACGTGCGACACGCCTCCGTGGTGATGGTGAACCCGGGTGGCACCGGCAGGCCCAGGTTGGTCATCTCGGCGAGGTTGGCCCCCTTGCCGCCGAGCAGGTCCTTGAGGTCCCGGTTGCCTTCGCTGAAGTCGTAGACGTACTTGGCCACGATCCGCCTCTCTGCGTCGACGCCGGCCCCATTGCCGACGTCACGTCCCCTTAGGGTGCTGCAGGTCAGTTGTACCAGGCGAGGACCTTGGGCCCGTCTGCGGGCCCGCCGGTCGTCTCACGGCACGAGCGGGTCCGACGCCCCCCAGGCGACGAGCCGCAGACGCCGCGCGTCCACCGCGATGATCTCGGCACCGTGGGCGGCCAACGAGGCCGGCGTGTCCATCCCGGCGCGGACGAACCGCCCGGCCAGCGCGTCGAGCCCGCCGTCCGCGAGGGCGACGAGCAGCTCGACGACGGTGGCGATCGGGGTCCACGCGACACGGGCGTCGTGGGCCGGCATGCCACGCGTCATGTCGGTGCGGACCACCCCGGGCGCGAGGTCGAAGACCCGCAGGCCGCGGTCGCGGTACTGCGTGTCGAGCATCGTCGTCATGCGGGCCAGCGCTCCCTTGCTGATGCCGTAGCCGGTGTACTCGCCGGCACCCCGGTGACCCGCGCCCGAGTTGATGTTGACGATGCGGCCCCCGCCCTGCGCGAGCATCCCGGGCAGCAGCGCGTGGGTCAGCAGCAGCGGACCGCGCACGTTGGTCTCGATGACCCGCCACGTGTCCTCGACGTCGTCCTGGTCGAACGGCACCTCGGCCCGCTCGATGACCCCGGCGTTGTGGACCAGCAGCCCGACACCGCCGAGCTCGTCCTGCACCACCGACGCCGCCTCGCGCACGGCCGCGGCGTCCGTGAGCTCCACGGGCACGACGACGACGTGTGGGCCCCGGCGTGCCGTGGCAGGCGCCGCGCCGGCCGCGGTGGAGGCCGCGGTGGGGGTCGCGGTGAGGGCCGAGGTGAGGGCCGCGGTGGCGGCCGCGGCCTGGATCCTCGCGGCGACGTCGTCGAGATGCGCGCGGGTGCGACCCAGCAGGGCGACGTCGTACCCGGCGGCCGCGAGACCCGCCGCAAGGCCCGCTCCGATGCCGCGACCGGCCCCCGTGACCACGGCGGTGCGCGGGACGGCGGGCCGGGACGTGTCGGCGACGAGGCTCATCTCCCCATCCTGGGGGCCCGGGGTGCGCGAACCAACCGGGCCCCCCGGGTCGACCCACGCCCACACCGCCGGCGGATCGGCCGACCCGTCGCGGTGCCCCTCGCTCCACCGCTCCTCTGCACCCAGGTTCCCGACACCCTGCTCCGGCTCCCGCTGCCACTCCCCTCCCGCTCCCGGCACCCCTGCCCTGGGAGTCGGCAGTTGCTGCTGAGATGCGTGACACGTCACCGTCACCACATCGATGCTGCCTCGGTGACGCGTCACGCAGTTTCACTCGACTGCTCGATCCTGTGGGCGGTTGTCCCCAGCCAGACCCGCCGTGGCGGTCCGTCCCCAGGACGACGGGTCCGAAGGGAGGCCAGCTCCTCGCGCCAGCGATGCTCCGGATGTGGACGAGATCGCAGCACTCCGACTGTGGATCATGGCCGCGCATCGCGACCTCGACCGTGAGCACGCGCGGCTGCTGCGCACCATCGGGCTCACGCCTGCGCAGGCTGACGCTCTGGCCGTCCTGCACGAGCACGGCGTCCTGACGGTCCGGGACCTCGGCGACCTGCTCGTCCGCGAGTCGGGGAGCCCGAGCCGGCTGGCGCGGACGCTCGTGGACGCGGGGTGGGTCGACCGGACGATCGAGCCGTTCGACGGCCGGACCGCCGTGCTGCGGCTCTCGCCGCTCGGGCGTCGGCTCGCGGCTCGGGCGGAGCGCGCCGACGTTCAGCTGCGCGGCGCGATGGCCCGGGAGATCGACCCGGAGCTGGTCGAGGACTGCTCCGTGGCACTCGCCGCGCTGGCGAGCGGTCCGGCCGGGCGGGCGGTGCCACGCCGCCTGGCAGGGCGGACCTGGTGGTGGCGGTGAGGCCAGATCGCTCAGCCCTGCAGGCCGTCCGCGACCGCCGCGGTGACCTTGAGCCACGCCTCACGCGTCGGCCCGGCGAGACGGTCGATCTCGAGCGGGCTCCCGCCGACCAGCGACGGGTCGTAGGGGACGTCGACCACGGTCCGGGTCAGCTGGCCGAAGTGCTCGTGCAGGCGCGTGGCGAGACGGTCGTCGCGCCGCGGGGCCGGCGCGGACAGCACGGTGACCGCGTTGCGTACGGCGTCGCCGTGGCCCGTCGCACGCAGGGCGTCGATCGCCCAGGCCGCCGACTGGGCGGTGTCTTCCCGGACGGTCGACACGATGACCACCTGGTCCGCAGCCTCGATCGCCGCCTGCCAGTTGGAGGCCCGCATGTTGTTGCCCGTGTCGACGACCATGATCCGGTAGAACCGCGACAGCGTGCGGTGCAGCGACCTGAACGCGAACGCGTCGATCGACGCCGCGGAGGCCGCATCCTCATCGGACGCCAGCACGTCGAACTGCGCCGAGCCCTGGGACCGCACGTAGTTGTCGAGGTCCCCGACGCGAGCCGATCCCGGGTCCGCGAAGCGGTCGAGGTCCTGCAGCAGGTTCACCGCCGTGTTGTGGTGCTGGGCCTGGTGGGAACGCCAACCGAGCGTGCCGCGGGTCTCGTTGTTGTCCCAGGCGAGCGTGTAGCCACCGCGGTGCTGGCCGAAGGTCGCCGCAAGGAGCAGCGACGCCGTCGTCTTGTGCGCGCCGCCCTTGGGGTTGATGACCACGATGGTCTTGGGCCCGTCGAGGCTGCGCTGCACGGAGGTGATCGCATCACGGTGCCGCTGCTCGAAGGGGCCTGGGCGCAGCGCGACGAGGCCGCCGGTCAGACGTCGCACCGTGCCCTGCCAGCCGAGCTGCGCCGGCCCCGCCGGCGGCGTGGGACGGCCGGCGAGCAGGTCCGTCAGGGTAGGCAGCTCGTCCGCCGGCGCCACGGGACGGGCCGGCGACCCGGTCGACAGGTCGGCGCCGTCGACCGGTGGCGCACCAGGGGCCACGGCGATCGACGAGATCGGGACCGCGGGAGCGGGGACACCCGTGACGATCGGGGCCGGTGGGGCCGCGGGCGCACGGTCAGCCCATGGCTCCGGCCCCGGCTGCGGCTGCGGCTGCGGCTGCGGCTGCGGCTCGGCGACGATGTCGTCCCACTCCTCGTCGACCGGCGCGGGATCGGCCGGCGCGAAGGCCGTGCGCAGCACGGGCACGCGGGCCGGCGCCGCGGCCGCGCCACCGCCGGCCGCCGTCGGCGCGGGCGGCAGCGGCGGACCGTCCCAGCGGACGTCGTCCACGTCGGGCTCGGGCGGGAGCTCGCGCGGCAGCTCGTGGCGCAGCGACCAGTCGACGGCCTGCTGCCAGCCGTCGCCCGGCGCCGCGGCCACCGGGGCGGGGACACCCTCGGGGTCGAGGTCGCCGTCCTGCGGGCCCTCGAGGTCGCCGTCGCCGTCCTGCGAGCCCTCGACGGCGGGGGTCGGGTCGGTCGGGACGGGCCCGGTCGCTTCAGGCTGCTCGACGTCGCGGGGCTCGTCGACCTCGGTCACGACCGCGTCGCCGGGAGCCTCCTCACGCGCCGTCGGCACCTCGCCGCGCAGTGCCCGCAGCTCGCGCCGGGACAGCGTCTGGCCGGCCCGGTCCCATGCGTCACTCTCGTCCACGGCTTCGCTCCCCACCTGCAGCACCTGCACCATGCCGCGTCCGACGGCGTCCGGGGCGACGCCGTGCGGCACCGAACCTACGCCGCCCGACACCGCTCCGCATGAGCACAGCCTGCCGCAGCGCGGGTCCGGGTGCCGTGCGCCACGACGCACGGCACCCGGACCGGGGTGGATCAGCCGACCGCAGAGAAGTCCAGCGCGGAGTCCGCGACGGCCAGGACGGTCCAGATCCCCCCGTCAGCACTCGTCAGCTCGTAGGTCGGCGCGAGCACCGCGGCACCGTCGGCCTGGGTGTGCAGCGCCACCCCGAGCCGTGCCGAGACGATGGTCACCTCGGTCACGGGCCAGCTCAGCGAGCTGCCTGCTGCAGCCGTCGGCGGCACGGTGGGGACGGCCGGCTCCTCGGACTGGACGGCCATGTCGCCCTCGCGGGCCGCCGCGCCGTCGGCGTAGGCGATCGGACCGCCCCAGCCGAAGCCGAAGCGGGGGTCGCCCAGCCGTTCGACGGCCTCGACGGGGCTGATGACGGCGTACTCGCCGAGCGCGACGGCCGGCGCGAGCGAGCCGTAGAGCGACTGCAGGCCGGCGCCCGTGAAGCTTGCGCTCCAGGCCAGCCCGGTGCGCTGCCCGTCGATCACCTGGTAGGCGGTGACGTAGGCGTACGCGATGTCCCCGTAGTCCTCCGCGACGAGCTCGAACGACGCCGCGTCCTGGCCCAGCGAGCCCAGCAGTGCCCGGAGCCTGGCCGACGCGTCCTCGCCCTGCGGCGCGGGGCCGAGGTCCCGCTGCACGCACGGCTCGGGCGCGACCAGGCCCTCCTCGGTGGTCCCGTCCGCGCCGCCCTCGGTGACCGTCGTGCAGGACCACGGGTCGGTGGTCGGGTCGTAGTACCCCAGCGACGCCGTGCCGTCGGCGGACAGCGTGACCACCGGCCCCGTGCCGTCGGTCGCGCCGACCGACCAGGAGCCGTACGTCATCTCGGGCGAGCCCGCGACCCCGAGCGCGGCCGCGGCGGCCGCGATCGTCGCGTCGCTGAACACGGACGCCGCGTCCAGGGCCCACGCGGCGTGGCTGCCGCCCTCGTCGGAGAGCCCGGAGGACGTGAACACCGTGCGCCCCCAGCCGCCCCAGAAGGACATGTCGGCCGTGCGCGCGGCCCCGCCGACCCCCGCGTCCGGGACGGCAAGGGACTCCGGCGCCCCCGCCGCGCCCGAGGACGCGGCGTCACCGCCGGACGGGCCGGTGGTCAGCGTGATCGCAGCGGCGGCGAGCTCCGGCTGCGACCCCGCGGCGCCGATCGCGTACCCGCCACCGCCGCCGACCACCAGCGCTGCGGCCGCGATCCCCGCGACGCGCGCGGGCCACGAGGTCCAGCGACGCGACCTGGCGACGGCGAGCTGGTCCGGGAC
>Ga0073904_10001941_pt1 | contig 15610 bp, 14 predicted proteins | sample KloWWTrecipitate_FD_66668 | JGI IMG/M metagenome (GOLD analysis project Ga0073904, IMG submission 66668) | Active sludge microbial communities from Klosterneuburg, Austria, studying microevolution and ecology of nitrifiers - Klosterneuburg... | ecosystem: Engineered > WWTP > Aerobic digester >...
GACCCAGGCACGCGCGACGACGAGGGGGGCTCCACCGCCGCGCGCGGTATCGGGGGCGGCCCCGCGCGCCCGCCGAGCGGGGGCGGAGCGGTCCGCTCTTGGAGCGCCGCCGGCCGCGACGACGGCGGCTCAGCGCGCTCCGAGCGGCGCTCCCGCGCTGGCGCGAGGACTTCGATCGCGTGCGGACGGGAAGACGCCGGCACGTCGTCGTCCTCTCGCGCGACGCCGAGCGCCGCCGGCGGCATTCGGACGGCGGGGACGCGGGGGGTCTCGACGGCGGGGACGGGGCGACTCGAGGGCGGCGGCGCGGTCGGCGGACGTGCTCGGAGGGGCCCGAGCTGCTCGCCCTCTTGGTCGCGCCGGGAGGCAGGCGGTGCGTCGGCGGCCTGGCGGCGGAGGTCGAGGCCGAGATCGAGGGCCGGGCGCGTCGGGAAGGTCGAGGAAGTGTAGGGGCGAGCGGCCTCGCTCGGGCTTCGGAGGTCAGAGCGCTCCAGGCTCTGTCGCGTAGGGAACGCGCGCGGCCCCACGGGCCCCACGACCTCGACGCTGTGATCGCGTCGGGACGGGGGCGCGTCGTCCTCTTCCTCGCGTGGGAGGACCGGCCGGGTTGGGGCCGGCGCGGGGACCGGCATGGTCGTCGAGGCGCGGCGTGGCACCGGGGGCGGGTCGGGCGCGCGCCGAGGCACGACCTCCACCCGCGACGAGCTCCGTTCGTCGCCATCTTCACGGGGGATCAGGAGCCTACCGGCGCTCGGCTTCGTATCGGTGTCGAAGCGGGGAGTCGCGGCCGTGGGGATCGGGGGCGGCCCCCGCCGCACCGGTGCTTCGCCGGGCGGCTTTCCTGAGGCCAGCCCCTCGGCGGGTGGCGTGCCCGTGGCCGGTGCCTCGTCGGCCGGCCTCGCCGTGGGGGAGGCGCTCGCCGAGGCGCCCGGGGGAGTCGACGACGCCGGCGCCGTGCGCCCTGGTTCGGCGCCGGGCGCCGTCAGCAGCTCGGACGGTGGAAGCGGCGGCGGCTCTGCGCGCTTCGGGCTCGCGGCGACCTCAGGGTCGACGGACGGGCGGGTAGGAGCCGCCGCCCGCATCTTCGCCGAGCCCGCCAGGAAAGGACTCGAGGGCCCCGAAGGTGTGGGGAGCGCTCGGATCTGCGCCACCACGTCCGCTTTGGACGGGGAGAGCTGGAGCACCGACTTCGCGAGCGCCTCGGCGCGGGCCGCGAAGCCTTGGGTGTGGTAGAGTTCAATCGCGCGAAGGAAGGCCTCGGCCGCTTCCTGGTGCTTGCCAAGGCGTCGCAGGGTCTCGCCTAGGCGGTGGGGCCAGCGGGGCTCCTTCGGCTCCAGGCGTTGCAGTCCTCTCAACGCGGTGAGGGCGTCTTGCGGTCGATTGCTCTCGACCGCTCTCTCCCAGTCGGTTCGGAGCGACGTGACGGTGGCCATCGCGGCGTCATCGTACGAAAGCTTCGCCGCCTCGCGGGGAAAATCGCCCACGAACGACGCTTTCGCGTCGCGCGAAGCGCCGTGACGCGTTGCCTGCGCCACTTTCGCGACAGGCGCGCGCGCAGTCGATACACTTTGCCCAGACCCATGGCGTTCGACACCGAGTCCCCCACGCTGCAGGAGCTCCTTCGCCTCCAGGACGAGCTCTCGGCGGCGCTCCAGCGACGATTTGGGCAAACGCTCGCTGTGTGCGTCACCGACGTCGTGGGCTCGGTGGAGTACTTCCGACGCTTCGGCGACGTCGCGGGGCGGGCGCTCCAGCAGCGCCATTTCGACCTCGTCCAAGAGGCCATCGGGGCGCACGGCGGCCGCTTGGTCGACACCGCGGGGGACGGCGCATTTTTCGTCTTTCCCGACGCCCCCTCGGCGGCCGAGGCCCTCAGCGCCATCCAGCGCGCCGCCTCGGCGCAGAACCTCGCTCGCCCCCGCGAGCACCACCTCACGCTTCGCGGCGGGCTCCACTGGGGCTTCGTGCTCACCGACGGCGTCAGCGTCGCGGGTGACTCGGTGAACCTGTGCGCGCGCGTCGCCGGCAGCGGCAAGGAAGAGGGGCTGGCCGAGGCGGAGCTACGGCTGACGCGGGCGGCCTACCTCGAGCTTCCGCCTGCGCTGCGCATGCGATGCCGGGCGCTCCCTGCGGCCCACCTCAAGGGGGTCGAGCCGCCCGTCACGCTCGTGGCCCTCGAGTGGGAGGATGAGGCCACGTTTCCCACGAGCGTTCGGTGCGAGGAGACGGGACGCGTCTGGACCCTCCCGCGCCGCGATCTCCTCGGCTTCGGGCGCATCGCCGAGCATGAGGGGGTCAAGGCGAACGACGTCGTGCTCGAGGCCGCCAGTCCCGAGGCCACTTCGATGATCAGCCGGTGGCACTTCGAGCTTCGGCGGGGCACGACCGGCTTCGCGCTCCGCGCGCTCTCCGACGCGCGCACGGAGGTGAACGGCGTCACGGTCGGCAAGGGCTGCGAGGTGCCGCTGCCGCTCGGGGCCCGCGTCGTCGTGGCGCGGACGCTCTCCTTGGTGTTCGTCTCCCCCCGCGAGGGCATCGCGGGCACGCGGATGCCCTAGCCTAGTACTCGCCGAACAGATCTTGAATGCGCGACTCGAGCGCGAGCGCGATTTTGTAGAGCGACGAGATCGAGGCCGACGACTCGGCGCGCTCGATTTGTGAGAGGAGCGACACGCTCAGGTTCGTGCGCCGGGCCATCTGTTTGAGGGTGAGATCTTTGTCTTTGCGGAGCTGGCGGATCGTGTCTCCGATGACCCGGTGGAGCTGCTCCTCCGGCGTGCGCGCGAGCCCCTTCTTGCGCATGACGCGGCCGATCACCTCGCGCAGCTCGTCTGGCACGACCGGCTTCTTGAGGTAGTCGACGGCGTCGAGCTTCATCGACGCCACGGCGGTCTCCAGGTTCGGGTAGCCCGTGAACATGACGACGGCGATGTCGGTGTCGATCTTCCGGACGCGCTTCAGGGTCTCGATGCCGTCCATCTTGGGCATCATCAAGTCGAGGATCGCGAGGTGGTAGCCGCCGCCCCGAATCTCGTCCTCGACGGTGGTCGGATCGGTGGTCGCGGTGACCTGAAAACCGTCCTTCTCGAGGAGAATCTGCATGTACTCGCAGATGGCCCGGTCATCGTCGACGATCAGGATCTTCACCGCGGGCGTCTCGGGCTGCATGGGGTCTCCTCGTTGCGGGACGCGTACCTTTCTACACCCGATCGACGAGGCGCGCGCGAAACCCGTTGACGAGGGGCTCGCAAAAAGCAATAAGCTGCCCGCAAGTTTCGGGGCGTAGCGCAGCCTGGTAGCGCACTCGGTTCGGGATCGAGGAGTCGGAGGTTCAAATCCTCTCGCCCCGACCAATTCCCGGTCCCTCTCCTAGGGGGACGCAGCGGCCTTCGCGATCCTCGCGAGGGCCGTTGCGCTTTTTGGGGACGACGCGGCGCACCGGCGTGACCAAGTGTCAATCCGCCGCGCTTCGGCTAGAGTCGCGGCCCATGACGTCGTCCCGCTCGAGCCACACGCGGCCGCTCGTTCGCGCTCGCCTCGCCCACCTCGCCCCGCTCCTCGCCGTGGGCCTCTCGGCCACCGCGCTCGGCTGCAAGACCGCGCCGCTCGCGCCCGGGGGCGGGAAGGTCGCCGTCACCGCCGACGCGAACGGGTTCTCCCCGAGCTCGGTCAAGGTCGAGAAGGGGGCGCCGCTCGAGCTCACGTTCACCCGCACGACCGAGGAGACCTGCGCGACCAAGGTCGTCTTTCCGGAGCTCGGCGTGACGAAGGAGCTGCCGCTGAACACGCCGGTCGCCATCACCGTGCCCACGGGCGACGCGCGTACGCTCACGTTTCAGTGCGGCATGGGCATGTACAAGAGCAAGATCGTCATCCAGTGAGCTGAGACGGCCCCGCCCCTGGTGCCGGCCGAAACGTGGGATTTCGCCGCTTCACGCGAGCGCGGCGCGCACGCTCTCCGCGAAGATGGAGAGCAGGGTGTCGAGCTCGTGATCGTCGATGGTGAGCGGCGGGCACAGGTACACGGTGTTGCCGAGCGGTCGCAGGTACGCCCCGCGCGCGCGCGCCTCTCGGTACACACGCCATCCCGCGGCCCCGAGGTAGTCGGAGGCCTCGCCCTCGAACGGTGAGGCTTCGCCGTCGAGATCGACCGCGGCCACCATCCCCAGCGCGCGTGGCCGGGAGACCCCGGGCAGCTTGGCGAGGTCGTCCACGAGCGCCCGCAGCCGCGGGGCCTTCGCGCCGACCTGGCCGAGCACGTCCTCGTCGCGGTAAATCGCCAGCACCTCGCGCGCCACCGCCGCGCCGAGCGGGTTGCCGGCGAACGTGTGCCCGTAGAGGAGCGCGCGCTCTTTGTCGCCGCGGAACTGGTCGTAGAGCTCCCGCGTCGCGAGCGTGGCGCCCATCGGGAGCAGCTGGGAGAAGGCCTTGCCGAGGCACATCATGTCGGGCGAGACGCCCGCGTGGGCCGAGGCCCACATGGGGCCCGTCCGCCCGTAGCCGGTGAACACCTCGTCGCACACGAGCAGGATGTCGAGCTCGGTGCAGACCGCGCGGAGCCGAGTCAGGAGCTCCGGCGAATAGGTGCGCATGCCCTCGGCCCCCTGAAGCACCGGCTCGACGAACACCGCCGCGACGGTCGCTGCGTGCTCGCGAAGGAGCGCCTCCAAGGCCGCGAACACCCGAGGGAGGCCGAGCGGATCCGAGGTCTTTGCGTGCAGGCATTCGAAGAGGACCCCCGCGAACGGGCGCCGAAAGAGCTCGACGCCGCCGAGGCTCGCCGCGCCGACGGTGTCCCCGTGGTACGCGCCGTCGAGGGCGACGAACCGGGTCTTCTCCGGGCGACCGCGCTGGCGAAACGACTGCAGCGCGATCTTGACGGCCACCTCGATCGCGCCCGAGCCGTTGTCCGTGTAGAATACACGTTCGAGACCCGGCGGCGCGACCTGGACGAGCTCCTCGGCGAGCCGCGCGGCGGGCTCATGGGTGATGCCGGCGAAAGCGACGTGGTCGGCGAGGGCACACTGCCGCGCGAGGGCCTCGCGCAGGCGTGGGTGGCCGTGCCCGAGGGTCTTGGTCCACCAAGACGCGTTCCCGTCGAGGTAGCGCCCGCCGTCGACGTCGACGAGCCACGCGCCGCTGGCGCTCGCGACAACGAGGGGGTCCTCGCGCTCCCAGAGGTCGGCGGCCGTGTAGGGGTGCCACACGTGCGCCCGGTCGAGCGCCACGATCTCGGCGCGCGCGCTCAACCGCCGAGCTCCTCCGAGGACGGGAGCGGCGCGACGAGCGGTTTAAGCACGCCGGACGTGGCCTCGGGGGTCTCGTCGGGGAGAAAGACGGTGGCCGTGGTGCCCTCGCCAGCCGAGCTCGTGAAGCCGAAGTGGCCGCCGTGCGCCTTGACGATGCGCTCGACGATGACGAGGCCGAGCCCGGTGCCCGTCGGGCGGGTCGTGAAGAAGGGATCCTTCGCGCGGTGCCGCACGGCCGTGTCCATGCCGTCGCCGGTGTCCACGACGTCGATGGTGGTGCCGCGCACCCCGTCGCGCGCGCCGCGCGCCATGCGCACGCTCACCGTCCCTTGGCCGTGCATCGCCTGCACAGCGTTGTCGACGAGGTTGTCGAACACCATGCGGAGGAGATCGCCGTCGCCGTGCACGACGTCGCCGTCGGGCGCCGGCTCGAGCGCCACGTCGCAGCCGATCGACGCGCCCAACCGCGCGATCACGCGATCCATGACCTCGCGCATGTGGATGGGCACCGGCACCACGCGGATGGGGCGCGCATAGTGCAGCAGGTCAGACACGAGGTTCTCGAGCCGCACGGTCTCTTCCTGGAGGATGTCGAGCAAGATCTCCTCGTCTTCACGAGAGATCTCGGTCTTGCGCAGGCCCGCCACGGCGTTCGAGATGATCGCGAGCGGGTTCCTGACCTCGTGCGCGACCATCGCGGCGAGCTCACCCACGGCCGCCAGCTGCACGTTCCTCGCGAGGGCCTCCTGGGTCTGCAAGAGCGCGTCGCTCGCCGTGGCCAGCTCGCGGCTGCGCGCCACGAGCTCGAGCTGCTGCGACTCGACCCTCACGACGAGGCGCCGGTGGCGCACCACCAGGGTCGCGGCCACCGCGCACATCGCGAGCGTGACGAGGAGCACGACCCACTGCACAGGTCAGCTCCTCGTACGCGTCGCCGGGGCGGCGCGCCCTGGTGAGCGCGGCCGCGCTGCGCGTCGCGCGCGCTTCACTTCTTCGTCGCGGGCTTCGCGGGGGCCTTCGCGGGGGCCTTCGCGGGGGCCTTCGCGGGCGTCGCGGTGGGCGCGCCTGCGTCGGCCGCAGCCGGCTCGTGCGCGTGGGCCGGCTCGGCGGGCGCGTCGTGGTCGATGTGGATCGTACGGGTGGTGCGGTTCCAAGGCCCGGCGAGCGGCTTCTTGTCGGCGCCGAGGAGCCCGACCGTCAGCTCGTAGGCGCCGTTCCGGAGCCCGTCCAGGTAGAGCGGCGCGCCGAACTTCTCGACGTCGCCGGTGAGCTCCTTCTCGATGCCCGGCCCGGTCACCGACACGTGGACGTGCTCCTTGCCGGCGGCGAGCGTCACGTTCACGAGCTGGAAGTCGACGAGCACGTGGTTGGCGGCGTCGCCCTTGTAGTCGCCCTTCGGGCGGCTGAAGACGAGCATCGGGCCCTTGGGGTCGGTCTTGGCCTCGCCCTTCTTGCCGACGAAGAAGGGGACCACCACCAGGGCGTCCTTGGTCTTCACGGACTCGTGGTTCGCGCGGCTCGGGAAGGCGACGAGCACGTGCTGGCCTTCCTCGAGCGGGCCGCCCGCGAGGTCGGCCAGCTTGACGCCCGCCTTCGTGTCGTAAATGGCCTTGTAGGGCTTGTTGTCGAGGATGAGGTGCACGTGCTGGCTGCCCACGGCGGTCTGCCAGTTTCGCACGTCCAGCTTCACCGCGAAGTCGCCCGCCTTCGCCGTGGGGATGACCTCGTCGCGGCGCGGGGCGGTCAGCTTCACCGTGGGGAGCGGCGCCGCCGGGTCCGGGCTCGCTTGCCCGGGGGCCAGGGTCACGGGGGGCAGCGCGGGCTCGGGCGGCGCGGCGTCGACAACGACCGAAGGCGGCGGCGCGGCCGTGACGACCTCCGGTGGGGGCGGCGGGGGCGGCGGGGGCGGCGGGAGGTTGTCGTTCCCGCCACCGCACGCGATCGCGACGGCGGCGGTGAGCGAGGCGAGCGAGGCGAGGAGCGCGGCGCGTTTCATCCGCTTGCGGTTACACCAACTTTCCCTCCGCGGAAAGCGTGTCAGCTCTTGACGCGGCGAGCCCCGTGCGCAGAGTGTGGCGTCGTGCCGCACCGCCGACGCTACCTCTTCGTGTGTACCAACCGCCGCGACGAGGGCCACCCGAAGGGCTCGTGCGCCGCCTCGGGCGGCGAAGAGCTTCTCCGGCGTCTGAAGGCCGGGCTGCTCGCCCGCGGCGTCGCAGGCGACGTGCGCGCGTGTGGGTCGACCTGCCTGGATCTCTGCGAGATTGGCGCCACCGTCCAGCAGGAGCCGGAGCACGTTTCGTACGGCCGCGTCCAGCCCGAAGACGTGGACGCGCTCCTCGACGCCGTGGCTTCGGGCGGAGTGCTCGAGCGCCTGGTGGTGCGGCCGCCGTCGGAAGCGGGCGGCGCCGGCTGATGCTCCCGCGGCTGGGCGCGACCGCGGAGCTCTCGCTCCGCGGGCATTTTCACCTCCTCGAGGCCCCACTGGGAGACCGCGCGATCGACTGCGCGCTCGGCGTCGACTTCCACGGATCGGGCGGCGCTTTGATCGGGCGCGTCGGCCGCGTGACGGGTCGTGTCTCGGCGGAGGGGATCGCCACCGATCGCGTGCTCTCGGGCTCGCTCGCGTTCCGCCGCGAGGCCCACATGCGTTTGCTCCTCGCTCTCGGGTTCGAGGGCGACGACGGCTCGCCCCGCACCCTCCGTGGGTACGTAGAGGTGCTCCCGGCGGCGCCGCTCGCGACCGCGACGGAGGTGCCGTTCAGCCTCTACGCAGGCGAGGACGACGAGGTGGGGCGCGGGGTGCTGCGGTTCGATGCGCGCGGTGAGCTGCGCGCGGTGATGCGGTCGCTGCGCCTGCGGGTGGGCGCCGCGTGAGGGCCCGCGTCGGGCCAAGGGAGGCAATTCGATGAGCGACGCGCGTGATCCGCGTGAGGGCGACCCGCCGCGGAGCGCGAGCGCCGCGCCGGGCGCACCCAGCCTGGACGTGACCATCCTCGTCGTCGACGACGAGCGCTCCAACGTCGAATCCCTCGAGAAGATCTTCTCGCGCGAGGGAATGCGCGTGCTCGCGGCCTACGACGCGCGCAGCGCCCTCGACATCCTCCGGCAGCACCGCGTGCACGTCGTCCTGACCGACCTCATGATGCCCGGCATCACGGGGCTCGAGCTCTTGCGGGCCGTGAAGCAGGTGAGCCCGGAGGTGGAGGTCGTGCTCATGACCGCCTTCGGATCGGTCGAGGCGGCGGTCTCGGCGATGCGCGACGGGGCCTACGACTTCGTCGAGAAGCCGCTCCGCCGGCTCGCGATCGTGAAGAGCGTGAAGAAGGCGGCCGAGCGGCAGCGCCTCGTGGCCGAGAACCGCTCTCTGAAGCAGGAAATCAAGCTGCTCTCTCGGCGTGAGATAGTGGGCAACTCGCCCGCGCTGCGGCGCGTGGTCGAGGTGTGCTCGCAGGCCGCGCCGAGCCAGGCGACCGTGCTCGTGCTCGGCGAGAGCGGCACCGGCAAGGAGCTGCTCGCGCGCAGCGTCCACGACCGCTCCGGGCGCGCGCGCGGCCCCTTCGTCGCCGTGAACTGCGCGGCCATTCCCGAGACCATCCTCGAGAGCGAGCTGTTCGGTCACGAGCGAGGGTCGTTCACCGGCGCGGTCGCGAGGAAAGAGGGCCGGTTCGCCCGAGCGGCTGGCGGCACCCTCTTCCTCGACGAGATCGGCGAGCTTACGCCGCAGGTCCAGGTGAAGCTCCTCCGGGTCCTCCAGGAGGGCGAGTACGAGCCCGTCGGCGGCGAGCCCACGAAGGCCGACGTCCGCGTGGTCGCCGCCACGAACCGCGATCTCACCGCCGAGGTTCAGGCCGGTCGCTTCCGCGAGGATCTGTTCTACCGCCTCAACGTCATCGCCGTCACCGCGCCGCCCCTCCGCGCGCGCCGCGAGGACATCCCGCTGCTCGTCGACCACTTCCTGCTCATGTACTGCGCGAAGAACGGCAAGGCGAAGCCCAGCGTCGCGCGCGGCGCCATGGAAGCGCTGCTCGACTACCCCTGGCCCGGAAACGTCCGCGAGCTCGAGAACGTCATCGAGCGGGCCGTCGTGCTGTCGCGCTCCGACACGATCTCTGAGGCCGACCTGCCCGACAACCTCGCCGAGACGAAAGCGCCTCTCGCGCGGACCCTCGAGTTCCCCATCGGCACGCCGCTGTCGGAGATCGAGCACCGGGTCATTCGCGAGACCCTGCGCCACGCCAAAGGCGACAAGTCGGTCGCGGCCCAGCTCCTCGGGATCTCGACCCGGACCATCTACCGCAAGCTCGACGGCGTCACCGACGACGCGTGAGCGAGCGCTCGCGGCCCCCGAGTCCGCGCCGCCGCGCCGCCGAGACGCTTTGACAACTTGGCAAAGGTTCGCCCCCTGGGAGCCCGCTTTGCCAACGTGGCGAGGTGCGGCCGGGGCGCCCCCCAGAATTCGCCGTTTCTTTGTTGGCACGGGCCCTGCTACAGGCAGCCACCATGGCGGTCGATCAGCTGATTCGACGAAACTTCTGGGCCGTGCTCCTCGTGCCTGTTGGGCTCCTGGCGTACGTGTCCGCGAAGACGGTGACCTCGCTCGCGGGGGCGCTCTTCCTCACCCCCGACGAGAAGCACCTGACCACACCGCCGCTCGTCGCGCGCGCAGCCCCGACGGCCTCATCCGTGGCCCGAGTGACGTCCGCGGACGTCATCCTCTCGCGGAACCCGTTCGACCACGTCGCCGGCGCCCTGAACGCCCCGCCGCCGTCGGACACGCCGGAGGCGACCGCGGCGGTCGACACCAGCGACCCGATGACCGCGCCGCGCTGCGATGGAGTGAAGGTGCTGGTGATCACCGCCTCGTCCGACCCCGACTGGTCCTTCGCGGCCATGACGACCGGGGCTGAGACGAAATCGCAGCTCCGCCGGCGGGGCGGGGAAATCGCCGGCAAGAAGGTTCACTTCGTGGGGTGGGACCGCGTGTGGCTCGAGAACGGCTCGGCGCTCTGCCAGGTGGGCCTCTGGCAGCCTGCGCAGGCGGAGGCCGCCCCCGCGCCCGTGAGCCCGCAGCCCGCCAAGCGAGGTGGCGGCGCCCCGGGCATCGACCCCTCGATCTCCAAGGGCATCGTCAAGGTGAGCGCGAACGAGTTCAACGTCGACCGCGGCGTGGTCGACAAGATCCTGGAGAACCAGGCCGATCTCATGCGCCAGGCGCGCATCGTGCCCGAGCAGGAGAACGGCAAGGTGGTCGGCATCCGCCTCTTCGGCGTCCGCGCCGACACGCTCCTCGGCACTCTCGGCATGGAGAACGGCGATCGCCTGCAGACCATCAACGGGTTCGACATCGCGAGCCCGGAGAAGGCCCTCGAGGCGTACGCCCGCCTGCGCACGGCCGACAAGCTCAACATCACGTTGAACCGTCGCGGCCAGAACATGAACATCGACTACAACATCAAGTGAGCGCAGAAACTACAATGAATCAAGGTACTTCCGCGCACTCTGTCCCCAGCCTGATCGTCGCCACCCTCCGCACGACGGCGATCATCGTGGGCGCGTCGCTCGGGTTCGTGGGGCTCCTCTGCGGGGCGATGGTCGTCGCCTCCGCGACCCTCGACCCGCGGCCGAGCCCCGGCGTCCCCGCGACCACGGCGCCGCTCGGGGACGCCCCGCCCGCGCAGCCCTCGCCGCCTGCACACCGCGCCGAGAGCGCCAAGAAGTCCCGCTCGTCGATCTGAACGTCCCATGACCGTCCCGTCCCTCCCCATGAAGCGATCCCTCCTGCTCACACTCTCCCTGTCCACGCTGACGTTCGCGGCCCCGGCGCGCGCCCAGCTTGTCGACAAGGCCCCGCGCCTCATCCCGCAGAAGATGACGACGGTCCTCGGCGCGCGCACTCTCTCGGACACCGCGAAGCCCCCCGCGGCGGCGGCGGCGCCGGGTGCGGCGCCGGTCCCGGCCCCGGCCTCGCCGGGCGCTGGCACCCCGGCGACGCCGCCCGCGGGAGGCGCCGCCGGCACCCTCCTCCCGAACGGCAAGGTCGCGGGGGACACCTCCGGCCTCACGCAGTTCGAGCAGGGCGTGCAGTACGAGCCGCGGAGCCCGAACTACCTCGTGTCGTTCTCGCTCGACGACGCCGATCTCTCCGAGCTCGTGCGGGTGATAGCCCAGCTCACGGGCAAGCGCTTCATCTTCGGCGGCAAGCTCAAGACCATCAAGGCGACGGTCTACTCGCCGCAGAAGGTCACCGTCGCCGAGGCCTACCAGGCGTTCCTTTCCATCCTGGAAACGAACGGCCTCACGGTGGTGCCCCACGGCCGCTTCTTCAAGATCATCGAGACGGCTGGATCGGTCGCGCAAGGCACGCCGGTCTACGGCTCCACGCAGGCGGCCACCGCGGAGGACCGCTACATCACCCGCATCCACCGCCTGGCCCACGTGAGCGCCGACGACGCGGCCAACGTGCTCGGCAAGTTCAAGTCGAAGGACGCTGACATCACGGTGCACGCGCCGGGCAACCTGCTCATCATCACCGACACGGGCGCGAACATCCGCCGGATGATGCACCTGCTCGAGGAGATCGACGTGGGGGGCGCCGGCGAGCAGGTCTTCATCGAGCCCATCAACTACGCGTCGGCTTCCGACATCGCCCAGCGCGTGAACGAGCTGTTCGACGTGAAGGGCTCGGGCGGCAGCTCGGCCAACACTCCTGCGCCGAAGGGGGCGGCGCCCAAGGGCGCCGCGCATGGCGCCGATCGCATCGCGAAGATCGTGGCCGACGAGCGCACGAACGCCGTCATCATCGTGGCGACCGAGAAGGCGTACCTGCGCATCCTCGAGCTGGTGAAGCGGCTCGACGTGCCGCAGACCGGCGAGGGGCAGATCCACGTCCTGCCGCTTCAGCACGCCGACTCGGTGGAGCTCTCGAAGACGCTTGGCGACATCATCACCGGCGCGAAGGGCGGCGAGGCGCGGCGCGGCGCGGCCGGAGGGGGCGCCAACCCCACGCCGGGGGTGTTCGAGGGCGGCATCAAGGTGAGCGCCGACAAGGCCACCAACTCGCTCGTCATCACGTCGTCGCTCCGCGACTACGCGTCGCTCCGAGCGGTGATCGACAGGCTCGACCAGCCGCGGCGGCAGGTCTTCATCGAAGCGGTCATCATGGACCTCCAGCTGAAGCGCTCCGACGCCTTTGGCGTGAGCTTCCACGGTGGCAGCGATTTCGCGACCGGCGGCGGCGACGGGTTGGTCTACGGTGGCAACAAAATCCTGAACACGATCACGCCGATACCCACCGATCCGGACGCGCTGCAGGGCTTCGCGCTCGGCGTGCGCGGGCCGGGCATCTCGGGCACTTCGAGCCTGCTCGGCACCGGCATCTCGGTGCCGGCGTTCGGATCGTTCATCCAGGCGCTCGCCCGCACGGGCGACTCGGATCTGCTCTCGACCCCGCACATCCTCGCCCTCGACAACGAGAAGGCCGAGATCTCCGTCGGCGACAACATCCCACTCCAGACCAACGCGGTCTCCGCGTTCCCGGGTCTCGGCGGCGCGGCCGGCGGCGCGGCCGGCGCGCTCGGCGCGCTCGGGGGTCTCGGCGGCCTCGGCACGGTCGGCTCTCCGCGTCAGGACGTTGGCACCAAGATCACGATCACGCCCCACTTGAACGAGTCGAACGACGTCCGCCTCGACGTGGTCGAGGACATCAGCGAGCAGGGCGCGCCGCTCGGCGGCACCCTGGGCGCCATCCCCATCTCGAAGCGCACGGCGAACACGAAGCTCGTCGTCCGCGATCAGCAGACCGTCGTCATCGGCGGCTTGCTCCGCAGCGTCGTCTCGCGCGCGGAGGAGAAGATCCCCGTGCTCGGCGACATCCCGGTGCTCGGCGCGCTGTTCCGCAAGCGCCAGAACACGCTCGAGAAACGCAACCTCGTGCTCATCCTCACGCCCTACATCATCCGGAGCCAGGACGATCTCCGCACGGTGTTCGAGCGCAAGATGCAGGAGCGCCAGGAGTTCCTCGATCGGTACTTCGTGTTCAGCGACAACGAGTACGCGCCCCCGCGCGACTACTCCCGGCTGAACGGCCTCGTCGAGGACATTCGCCAGGCCTACTTCGGCGTCGAAGAGCGCAAGCGGCTCGACGAGATCACGCGGCCGAAGGAGCTGAAGAGCCACGAGCCGCAGCGCCCGCTCGAGATGCCGAGCGGCGTGAGGTCGTCGGGCGAGCCGGCGGGCGGTGGCGCCCCGGCCGCGGACGCCCCCGCGGCGCCCGCGCCGCAGCCGGGCTTGACGCTCCCCCGCATACGAAGCTTCGACAAGGTCGAGCGCTGACATGACGGAGCAACGCTTCCTCGGAGAGATCCTCGCCCGGCGGGCACAGGTGCCGCCGGAGCGCCTCGAGGTGCTCTACGCCATCCAGCGGGAGAAGGGCACGGACCTCGTCGATCTCCTCGTGAACGGCAACGTCATCGACGAAGGCTCGATCGCGAGCGCCCTCGCCGCCGAGGCCGAGTTGCCGTACGTGCCCACCATCGAGCCCGAGCGTGTGTCGACCTCGCTCGCGCTGCGCCTGCCGATCGGCTTCGCGAAGATGCACAAGCTGCTCGTCACCAACGAGGACGACCACGCGGTCTACGTCATCTGCGCCGACCCGTTCGACACGAGCGCGATCGACGCCGTGCGCGTGGTGTTCGGCAAGCCCGTCGAGGTGTCGGTCACCGCGGGCGAGCGCATCATCGACGCCATCAACCGCGTGTACGAGCGCGACGCGGGCGGCGGCGAGCTCGAGGGTGAGCAGGACGAAGTGGAGGTCGACGGGGTCGGCGGCGATATCCTCGACTCGGACGACGAGGCGCCGGTCATCCGATGGGTCAACTCGCTCTTCCTCCAGGCGATGAAGGAGCGAGCGAGCGACATCCACATCGAACCCGAGGAGAAGGAGGTCCTCGTCCGCTACCGCATCGACGGTGAGCTCTACATCGCGCGCAGGGCTCCTCGCGCGTTCATGAACAGCATCGTCTCGCGCGTGAAGATCGAGGCCGCGCTCAACATCGCCGAGAAGCGCCTCCCCCAGGACGGGAGGATCTCCAAGAAAATCGCGGGCAAGTCGTTCGATATCCGCGTCAGCACCATCCCCACGAGCCGCGGCTACGAGCGCATCGTCATGCGCCTGTTGAACAAGTCGAGCGTCCTGCTCGACCTGCCCGACCTCGGCTTCTCACCCCGCGACTACGCGCTCATGGACGGGCTCATCCACCGCCCCGACGGGATCATCCTCGTCACCGGGCCCACGGGCTCGGGCAAGACGACCACGCTCTACGCGTGCCTGAACCGCATCAACCAACCCAACATCAACATCCTCACCGCCGAGGATCCGGTCGAGTACGAGCTCTCGGGTATCCACCAGCTCCACGTCCAGCCCAAGATCGGCCTCACGTTCGCGAGCGCGCTCCGCGCCTTCCTCCGCCAGGATCCCGACGTGGTCATGGTCGGCGAGATCCGCGACAAGGAGACGGTCGAGATCGCCGTCAACGCGTCCCTCACCGGCCACCTCGTCCTCTCCACCATCCACACCAACGACGCGGCGGGCGCCATCACCCGCATGGTCGACATGGGGGTGGAGCCGTTCCTCCTGCGGTCGAGCATCATCGGCATTCTGGCGCAGCGCCTCGTGCGCGTGCTCTGCCCGCATTGCAAGGAGCCGTACCGCGGCTCGGAGACGGAGCTCGATGAGCTCGGCCTCACGCACGAGCGCGTCGCTCAGCGGCTCCGCCGCGCCGAAAACGCGCAGAGCCGGTACTTCCCGCGGCAGGTCGCCACCGTCGACATTCTCGACGTCCCGCCGGCCGACGACGTGACGTTCTACAAGCCTCGCGGCTGCGACAAGTGCGCCCAGACCGGCTTCTCCGGCCGCCGCGGCATCTACGAGCTGTTGCTCATGGACGACGTGGTCGGGCCGCTCGTGCTCCGCAACGCGGACGCCCAGACCATCAAGCGCGCGGCGATCGACGTGGGCATGGACAGCCTCCGCGACGACGGCGCACGCAAAGTGCTCGCCGGCATGACGTCGGTGGAGGAGGTCCTGCTGGCGACCCAGGAGGACACGATCGCCGCCGAGGCCGCCCCGACCTCCATGCGGAACGTGAGGGTCTGATCCATGGCGGTCTTCGAGTACAGAGGCCTGCTCGCGGCGACGGGGAAGACCGTCCACGACGTGCGCGACGCCGACAACCCGAAGGCGCTCCGTGCCCAGCTGAAGCGCGAAGGGATCCTCCTCACCGAGGCGACCGAGGTGAATCGCGCGAAGAGCGCGAGCGCGAGCTCCGGCGGAATGTTCGCGTTCTTCCGAAGAGTTACCG
>Ga0073904_10001943_pt1 | contig 15598 bp, 9 predicted proteins | sample KloWWTrecipitate_FD_66668 | JGI IMG/M metagenome (GOLD analysis project Ga0073904, IMG submission 66668) | Active sludge microbial communities from Klosterneuburg, Austria, studying microevolution and ecology of nitrifiers - Klosterneuburg... | ecosystem: Engineered > WWTP > Aerobic digester >...
GCCACGGAAGGGCTGGAACACGCCCTCGAGTTCGTCGGCGGACATTCCGACGCCGTGGTCGGTCACTTCGAGGATGGCGCACGCGGGACCGCCCGCGCCGCCGGGCTCGGCACGGACCGATAGGCACAACTCGCCGCCGTCGGGCATCGCCTTGAGGCCGTTGGTCGCGAGGTTCCACAGAATCTGCCGCAACTGCGCCTCGTCGCCCTCGACCTCTACCGCCTGCTCGGGCGCCGAGACCACGACCGTGTGTCGCTCGGCGACATCGGGACTGTTGCGAAGGAGCCGGGCCGTTTCACCGGCGAGGGTCCGAAGATCCAGCCAGTGCAGCTGGGCTTTCTGAGGCCGCGCATAGGCCAGGAATGACTTGATCGTCTGGTTCAGGCGCTCCGACTCCCGCAACACGATGTCCATCAGTTGCGCCTGGTCGCCCGAAAGCGACAGCTCCTGCCGCAATAACTGCATTGAGCCCGACATCGAGGCCAGGGGATTGCGGATCTCGTGCGCGATGCCGGCCGCCATCTCGCCCACGGCCGCCAGGCGCTGCTGGAGCCGCGCGTTGCGCTCGAAGCGCTTCATCTCCGTGACGTCCTGGAACGTGTAGAGGTAGCCGTGCCCGCCATCGGGCAGCGGCAGCCGCGCAATACTCAGGCCGATGTCAATCGTGCGGCCGTCGGGCCGGCGAAACTGGAAGTCCATGCGTTTACTGCGCGCACGCGCGAGTTCGTCGTGGATGGCCGCGGTCGTGACCGTATTCAGCTGTAGCACCTGGGCGGCGTCGCGGCCCACGGGCGGGTCGCCGTCGCGACCGGTGATCACCATGGCCGACCGGTTGAAGGTGAGCAGCCGGTTCTCGGCATCCGCCGTGGCCAGGCCGCTCAGCAGGTTGTCGATGACGTACTGGTTGAACGCCTGCAGGTCGGCGATTTCCTCGGTCGCGCGCTCCAGGCGAACGTCGGCGCGGCGCGCGCGCTCGGCGAGCGACCCGCTGAGCATGGCGACCGCGAAGAAGCCGAAGAAGTTGAGGCCGAGGATGTACACGGCCACCGTGGGTGCTGGCAGGGCGGTCCGCTCGGTGATGAACGGCAACTCGACGCCACTGGCGGCCGCCGCGTACTGGGCCAGCACGAGGCTCATGAACAGTACGGCGTTGAGCGCGGCCATCCTGACGCCGCCGCGGCGGCGCTGCACGGTGCTGGCCGACAGAATCGGCAGCGCGTAGAGCGTGGTGAACAGGCTGTTGATACCGCCGGTGAGGTAGACGCCGGCTGATACGAGGATGGCGTCCAGCCCGAAGTGCACGTCCGCCATCCACGGCAGGCGATCGACGAAGCGCAGCCCGCCGAGCAGCGCCACGCTGACGGCGAACGTGACGCCAATCAGTACGAAGAACGGATCGAAGGGCAGGGCGTCCGGGGCGCGAACCTGCACCACAACCGCCAGCCCCAGGAGCGCCGTGGCGACCACCAGCCGCAGCGCGGTGTGCACCGCCAGACGCTGCCGCAGCCAGCTTCCGCTCATCCTGCCAGTTTGCTGATCAACCCGAAGATCGGCAGGTACATGGCGATCACGATACCGCCGACCACACCGCCCAGGAAGGCGATCATAACGGGTTCGAGCAGCGTGAGCATGCCGGCGACGGCCGTGTCGACCTCTTCCTCGTAGAAGTCCGCGATCTTCGCGAGCATCGTGTCGAGGGCGCCGGTCGCCTCACCGACGCCAATCATCTGGACCACCATCCCGGGGAACACGCCGGTCTCCTTCAGTGGGCCCGAGATGGTCTCGCCGCGCTCGATGCTCTTGCGCGTCACCTGGATCGCGTCTTCGATCACGGCGTTACCGGCCGTCCGGGCCGTGATGTCGAGGCCGTCCAGAATGGGGACGCCCGATGCCATCAGGGTCGACAGCGTGCGGCAGAAGCGGGCCACGGCGATCTTGCGAAGGATGTTCCCCAGGATGGGCACCTTGAGCAGCGTGCCGTCCACCACCCGCCGGCCCTTCTCGGTAGCGTAATACTGCCGGAAGGCGTAGCCGCCGCCGATGACCAGCGGCACCAGGAAGGGCACCGCGCGCACGACGTTGTTGCTGAGCGCGATGACGATGCGCGTCGGCAGCGGGAGTTCGGCGCCCAGACCAGCGAAGAGGCTGGCGAAGGTCGGGATGACCTTCCAGAGGATGACGCCCACCACCGTGCCGGCGATGACGATGACCGCCGCCGGATAGATCATCGCGGACTGCACCTGGCCGCGCAGCTTGACGGCCTTCTCGATGTAGACGGCGAGGCGCTTGAGAATCGTGTCGAGAATGCCGCCGGCCTCGCCGGCCGCAATCATGTTCGTGTAGAGAGCGTCGAACACCTTCGGGTGCCGCTTCATGGCATCGGCCAGCGATTGGCCTCCCTCGACGTCCGTGCGGGTCTGCAGGATGACCTGCTGGAAGTACTTGTGGTCCTCCTGGTTCCCGAGAATATCGAGACACTGCACCAGCGGGAGGCCCGCGTCGATCATCACCGAGAACTGCCGCGTGAAGACAGCCAGGTTCTTGGCCGGCACGCTCCGGGCGCGCAGCTTCTGGGCGACGGCGGGCTTGGCCACCGGCGTGATGCGCGTGACCTGAATCTGCTCACGCCTGAGCAGCGCCGCCACGGCTTCCATCGAGTCGCCAACCCGTTCGCCTGCCACGGTTTCGCCGCCGCGGGTTCTCCCGCTGAACGCAAACGTCGCCATCTCTTCTGTCTCCGTTTCTCGGTCGGTCGGTCGGGGGGAGGTCCGCGCGACCAGCTACCTTACTGTCCCGGGCGGCGCACGGCGGCCGGCGCGCCGGGCCGGCTGAGCCCAGCGCCCGGCACGACGCCCACGCCGCGATTGATCATCTCCTGCAGTTCCTCGCGATTCGAGGACGCGTTCATCGCCGTCTGCATCGTGATCATCCGGCGGAAGAACAACGTGGCCAGCGACTGGTTCATCGTCTGCATGCCGAGCTTCTCCTGCCCGGTCTGCATGGCGGAATAGATCTGGTGGATCTTGTCCTCGCGAATGAGGTTGCGGATGCCCGGCGTGGGAATCAGGATCTCCATCGCCACCACGCGCCCATCGCCGTTGGACTTGGGCAGCAGGGTCTGGCAGACGATGCCTTCGAGCACCATCGACAGCTGGGTGCGGATCTGCGCCTGCTGGTGGGCGGGGAATTGGTCGATGATGCGGTTGATCGTGGATGCCGCCGAGTTGGTGTGGAGCGTGGCCAGCGTCAGGTGGCCGGTCTCCGCGATCCGCAGGGCCGATTCGACGGTCTCCAGGTCCCGCATTTCTCCGATCAACACCACGTCGGGATCTTCACGAAGCGCCGCGCGGAGGGCGTTCGAGAACGTCTGGGTATCGCTGTGGACCTCGCGCTGGTTCACGAGGCATCGCTTGTGCTGGTGGAGGTACTCGATCGGGTCCTCAATGGTGAGGATGTGCCCGGCGTCCTCGGTGTTGATCTTGTCGATCATCGCCGCCAGCGTCGTCGACTTGCCGCTGCCGGTGGGACCCGTGACCAGGACCAGCCCGCGAGGCAGGTCGGAGAGCTTGGCGATGACCGGCGGCAGGTGCAGCTCCTCGAAGCCACGGATCCGCTCCGGAATCTGTCGGTAGGCAGCGGCCACCGCACCACGCTGGCTGTACAGGTTGCAGCGGAAGCGGGCCACGCCCTTGATGCCGAACGAGCAATCCAGTTCCCACGTCTCCTCGAAGCGCTTCTTCTGTGCGTCGGTGAGGACGCTGTAGGCCAGTGCCTTGCTGTCGGTCGGGGAGAGCGCCGGGTAGTCGAGCCGGACCAGGTCACCGTCCACGCGCACCTGGGGAGGCGAGTCGATCGACAGGTGTAGATCCGACGCGCCCATGTCGACGGTGGTCCTGAGCAGGTCGGGCAATGACGGCAATGTGGCCATGGTTCGCAGCTCCGGGGCCGGGGCCCCTATCTCACGGTTTCGCGCAGCACTTCCTCGACCGAGGTCACGCCGTCCCTGATCTTGCGCAGTCCGCTCCCGCGCAGGGTGATCATCCCTTCCTCGACGGCCTTGCGCCGCAACTCGAGCGCCGAGGCGCCCACCAGCACCAGTTCACGCAGCTCGTCGGTGATGTCCATCACTTCGTAGAGGCCGACACGACCCTTGTAGCCGGTGCCGTTGCACTTGTCGCAGCCCTTGCCGTGGAATGCCTTCACGCCCTGGGCTTCCTCGGGACTGAAGCCGATCTGCTCGAGGGCGGCCGTCGGGACGTCCTCGGGCTGCTTGCAGTTCGCGCAGACGCGCCGGACGAGGCGCTGCGCGCACACGAGGTTGAGCGAGCTGGCCACCAGGAAGGGCTCGATGCCCATGTTCATGAGGCGGTTCACCGTGCTGGGCGCGTCGTTGGTGTGCAGCGTGGACAGCACCAGGTGGCCCGTGAGCGCCGCCTTCACGGCGATTTCGGCGGTTTCGAAGTCGCGAATCTCGCCGACGAGGATGATGTTCGGGTCCTGCCGGAGGAAGCTGCGCAGGGCCGCCGCGAAGTTGAGCCCGATGTTCTCCCGCACCTGCACCTGATTGACGCCGGGCAGGTTGAACTCGACCGGATCCTCGGCCGTCATGATGTTGGTTTCGGGCGTGTTGATGCGGGAAATCGACGAATACAGCGTGTTGGTCTTGCCGCTGCCCGTCGGGCCCGTCACGAGCACCATGCCCCACGGCTTCTGGATCTGCGTTTCGAGCTTCCGCAGCGACTCGCTCTCGAACCCGAGCTTCGTCATGTCGAGCATGAGCTTGGCCTTGTCGAGCAGCCGCATGACGATCTTCTCGCCGAACAGCGTCGGCAGGCACGAGACACGGAAGTCGATGTCCTTGCTTATGCCCTTGTCGTTGAAGCGAATCTTGATGCGGCCGTCCTGCGGCAGCCGCTTCTCGGCGATGTCGAGCTTCGCCATGATCTTGATGCGCGACGTGATGGCGTCGCGCATCTTCAGCGAGGGCTGCATGACGTTGTAGAGAATGCCGTCGACGCGGTACCGGACGCGATACTCCTTCTCGTAGGGCTCGATATGGATGTCGCTGGCGCCCTTGGAAATGGCCGACATGAGGATCACGTTCACCAGCTTGATGACCGGCGCCTCTTCGCCCTGGCGTGTCAGCGCCTCGGCGCTGATTTCTTCGAGGTCGTCCATGACCTCGACGTCGGCGACATCGGTGGGCATCTCCTCGAGGGCCTTGGTCGCCATCTCGAGCGCGCTCTCGGCCGGCATCATCTGGATCGTCGAGCCGCCGCCCCGGGTCGAGACCGTCGGAGGCGGCGCACCGCCGTAGTACTTCTCGATGGCCTCGGCGACGCCGTTCTCCGATGCCACCACGGGCTCGACGTTGTAGCCCGTCATGAACTTCACGTCGTCCATCGCGAAGACGTTGGTGGGATCCGTCATCGCGATCGTCAGCGTCGCCCCGGAACGGCTGAGGGGGACGATCTGGTACTTCCGCGCGGTCTCGGCCGGCACCAGCTTGATCACGGCCGGGTCGATCTCGAACTGGGCGAGCGCGATCGACGGCACACCGTACTGCTTGGACAGCAGGGCCGTGATCTCCTCGTCCTGGATGTATCCGAGCTTCACGAGGTTCGCGCCGAGCTTTCCCCCGTGCTGCCGCTGATACGTCAGGGCGTCCTGGAGCTGTTCCGCCGTGATGCGCTTCTCTTTGAGAAGCAGCTCGCCAATCCTGACCGCCATGTCCGTCCTAGAACGTCACCCTCGCCCCGATACTCCACGAACGCTCGTCCCGCGTGCCTCGCGCGACGTGCGCCTCGACGAATGCGCCCGGCCGGAGCGCCGCGGACATTCCGGCAGCCACCACCGGCCGCAAGTCGCCCGTGGCACTGGCCCTGACCCCGCCTCTCAGACCGACGCGCTGGCCGGCCCACCAGGTCTCGACCCCGGCCGCGACGTCCCGCCGGTCGCCGGACGGCGCCGCCCGGTGTGTCAGGTCGGCATCGGCCGACACGACGACGCGCGACAGGCCGGGCCACCCACTGCCCCACGCCGCGCCCGCCCGGACCTCCCGGTCCAAGTCGACCGGTACCGCCTCCGGATCCGGGCTGGCGAAGGACGGCATAGTCAAATTCCGGGCCACCAGCCCGACCCGCCATCGATCCACCGTCATCATCACCCCGGCATCGATGTCGAAACGCGAGGTCTGCCGCCCGGCAAGGCCCTCCGCCGACGCCAACGCGGCGGAGACGTCCGGACCCTCGGCGACCCCGCGGGTGACCCGCCCGCGCACGATCTTGAAGGTACCGGCCACCACCAGGTAATCGGTAAGCGACTGGCCCAGCGTGAGGCCGACGTGCGACGTCGTCAGTCCCCGCACACTACGCCGACCATCTTGTCGGCCGACTGCACCCCCTTCTGCAGGGGCCGCGGGGCCGGCCGCCACTCTGGACAGGCGGTAGTACGCCAGGCCCAGCGACGGCACGGTCAAGCCAATGAATCGCGCGTCGTGCGAGGAGGCGCCGGGATCTTCGTCAGGTCCCTCTGAGAGCCCCTCCCCGTCGGCGAAATCGACGACAAAACTGAAATAGGCGCCCGTGGCCATGCCCGCCGGGTTCCAGTACACGGCCGTCGCATCGTCGGCAACGCCGACAAACGCCTCTGCCATCCCGGCGGCCCGGGTGCCCGGAGTCTGGGCGGCGGCCAGATTGGTCACCAGAAACAGACCAGCCAGCAGCCCACAGGCGATGGGGCCGTTGCAGCGAATTGAAACCATGATTACAATTTTGAGTGCACGAACCGGATGGCCAGGTGACTGGCGAGGTGAGCCGAGAAGTGCATCGTATTCAGCGGTTTGGAACGAAGTCAAGAAACCTCGCGCCCCGTCCCGTCGTATAGGCTTCCAAGGACCCAGGTGTAATGCGGCGTATTGCGGGCGTGGTGTGGCGCCCACGCTCGACCATGGCGGCCGTGGTGGCGGCTCCGACCTTTCTGACGGCCTGGACGGTCGTCCTGCTTCTCTGGCTCATTCCGGCGGCGTGGCTCCTGTCCACCGACGTGGGACGGCAGGGTCTGGTCGACGAGCGTGTTCGGCTGGCAGAGGCCTCGGGGGCGCCCATCGACGACCCGCAGTACGCGGTGCTGCAGGCGTCGCCGCCCTGGATCGTTTACTTCGCCACCGGCGGCCGGCTCCTGATGGCGCCGCCCGTGACGGCGATGGTGGCGCTGATGCTGGTTGGCCTGGCCAGGCTCGACGGCCACGCGATGGGCCTGGGGGCAGGAATGGCGATCACGGTGCATGCGTCGGCGGTGCTGGCGCTACAGCAGTTGGTCGCGATACCACTGCAGTATCTGCGCGAGTCCATTACGAGCCCCACCAACCTGGCGGCGTTGGCGCCGATGGTCGAGGACGGCTCGGCCGCGGCGCGGGTCCTGGGGGCGGTGGACGTGTTCGGCATCTGGTGGATTTGGCTGCTCGCGCTGGGACTGTCTGCGGTCGCCAGCCGGCCAGCGCTCCACTACGTCTGGCGGCTGCTGGCGGTCTACGTCGGCGCGGCGGTGTTGATGGCGGCCATGCTGGCCGTGGCAGGAGGGTCGTAGCGTGCTCCGTAAGAAGTGGTTGTGGGCGATCGTCGGGCTGCTGGTGATCGGCGGCACGGCGGCTGCCGTCATCAGCCGGCGTCAGGACAAGGGCATCACGGTTACCGCCGAAACGATTCAGCGGCGGGATCTCGAAGCCATCGTGTCGGCATCGGGCAAGATCGAGCCGCAGCGGACCGTTAACATCAGTGCGCAGTCGATGGGCCGCGTGACCCGCCTCGCGGTCAACGAAGGGGATCGCGTCAAAGCCGGCCAGTTCCTGCTTCAAATCGATGCTGTCACCGCCGAAGCGGCGGTCCGCCGCGACGAGGCCGCTGTCGCCGGAGCGCGTACCGCGCTCGAGCAGTCGCGCGTGTCGCTGCAAAGCGCGCGCGCCAACCTCGACCTGGCGCGCCAGAGTCTGAAGCGGCAGCAGGAGTTGTCGGAAGCCGGGCTGACGACGCGTGAGACGCTCGAACGGGCACAGGCCGAGGTCGAGATTCGCGAGAGCGACCTGCGCGCGCGGGAGCAGGAAATCAAGAACCGCGAAACCCAGCTGCGCCAGCAGGAAGCGGGTCTGGTCAGCAGCAAGCACTCGTTGGCGCAGGTCCGGTTCGAGGCGCCGTTTGACGGCATCGTGACACGCCGCAACATCGAAGAGGGCGAAAACGTCGTAGTCGGCACCATGAACAACGCGGGTACGGTGCTGCTCACGGTGGCCAACATGTCGGTCATCGAAGCCGAGATCGAGGTGGACGAGACGGACATCCCGTTCGTCCAGTTCGACCAACTGGCGAAGATCACCATCGACGCCATTCCCGACAAAAGCTTTACCGGCAAGGTCACCGAAATCGGCAACAGCCCGATTCAGGCGACGGCCACGGGCTCCACGGCGCGGACGGCCACCAACTTCAAGGTGACGGTGACGATCACCGAGCAGATCCCCGACGTCCGGCCGGGCTTCACGTGCACGGCCGAGATCACGACAGCGACGCGCAGTCAGGCGCTGTCGGTGCCGATTCAGGCGCTGACCGTGCGGGAGCTCCTGTACGACCAGTCGGGAACCATCATTCCCGAGATGCGCCCGCCGCGGCAGGGGTTCCGCTTCTCGTTCGGGTCGCCGCCGGCGCCCGTCACACCGGTCACGCGTGAGCTCCAGCCCGGCCAGAAGCGAGAGGAAACCGAAGGGGTCTTCGTCATCCGCGACGGCCAGGCGCACTTCGCGCCCGTGAAGCTCGGCATCGCCGGCGAGCGATATCTCGAAGTGCTGGCGGGGCTCGAGCAAGGCGACCGTGTGATCACGGGCCCGTTCGAGTCGGTCCGCGGCATGTTCGAAGGCGATGCGGTCACCACGGCCAGCACGAGTGCGCCGGGATTGGCAGCGGCCGACGCTGGGAGCCCGAGCGTGCGGGTGCGCGTGGGCGGGTAGGACAGCCGGCACATGTCGCAGATTCTCGAGTCGGTACGCCTGGCGCTGTCGTCCATCTGGGTGAACAAGCTGCGCTCGCTGCTGACCCTGCTCGGCAATATCGTGGCCGTGTCGTCGATCATCACCGTCGTGGCACTCATCACGGGCGTCAACCAGGCCGTGACCACCGCCATCGTCTCCGATCTGGGAGCCGACTCGTTCGTCATCCAGCGCACCGGCATCACGCAGAACGAAGACGAGTTCGAGCGGCAGCGCAGCAACCCCAACGTCACGCTGGACGATGCCGCCGCGGTGCGGCGCTTCAGCACGACCGTGCAATCGGTGATGGCGCAGGCGCAGCAGAACACCAGCGTGGCCTATCGCACCGAGGAACTGGAATCGGTGCAGGTGCAAGGCGTCACGGAGGAATACCTCGACTTCACCACTTTCGACGCCGAACGCGGCCGCATGATCAGCCCCGTCGAGGTGCGGCGCAAGCGCAACGTGGCGCTGCTGGGCTGGCAGATCGCCGATCGGCTCTTCGGCTCGGCCGACCCGATCGACAAACAGATCCGCGTGGCGGGCGTGAGCTTCCGCGTCGTGGGCGTGTCCGCGAAGAAGGGGGCCGCCTTCGGCAACTCGCTGGACGAGTTCCTGGTCGTGCCTCTCGGCGCGTATCAGAAGCTCTTCGGCGCGAGACAGTCGCTGCAGCTGATGGTGCGCCCGCGCGACCCGACGCGGGTGCAGGAGGCCAAGGACGAGGCGCGCGTGGCGCTGCGCGTGGAGCGGCGGCTCAAGCCGGCCGAGCCCGACACGTTCGGCATGGTCGCCTCCGATTCGGTGCTCGGCATCTTCCAGCAGGCCACCGCCGGCATCGCCGTCGTGCTCGTCGGCATCGTCGGGTTGTCGCTCGTGGTGGGCGGTATCGTCATCATGAACATCATGCTGATGGTGGTGAGCGAGCGGACCCGCGAGATCGGCCTGCGGAAAGCCCTTGGCGCAAAACGCCGCGACATCATGTCGCAGGTGCTGACCGAGTCGATCACCCTGTCGCTCGCGGGTGGGGTCGTCGGCGTCGCACTGGGGACGCTCTTCGCGCTGACGATCGGGTCGCTCACTCCGGTGCCGGCGGCCGTCGAGACCTGGTCGGTCGCGCTCGGCGTAATCATCACCGCCATGGTCGGGCTGTTCTTCGGCTGGTACCCGGCCCGCCGGGCGGCGATGCTGGACCCCATCGACGCGCTGAGGCGGGAGTGACGGTGACGACCCTCATCCGCCAGGTGGGCCTGATGCGCGAAACGGCGCGGATGGCGTTCGAGACCCTGCGGTCCAACAAGATGCGCTCGGCCCTGACGGTCCTGGGCGTGGTCATCGGCGTGACCTCCATCGTGGGGATGACCTCGCTCATCCGCGGCTTCGACACGTCCCTGCGCGACGCGATCTCGGCGCTGGGCCCGCGGACCATCTTCGTCCAGCGCTTTGGCGCGGTCAGCTTCTCGTCGGGCGAGTCGTTCCTCGAGCTGGTCCGCCGGCCGGTCCTCTCCGTCGACGACGGCGAGGCCATTCGCCGGCTCGCCCCGACCGTCGAGATCGTGGACACGTGGCTGGGTGCCGGGCCGCCGCAGCCCACCATGGAACGAGTCTTCTATCGAGGCGAGCGGACGCGCCCGTCCGCCATCATGGGGACCAGCGAACGATTCGTGGACGTCAATTTCGCCGCCCTCTACGCCGGACGCGTGTTCACCGAGCAGGAGGTGCTGCGGCGGCGGCAGGTGACCGTGCTCGGCCACGGCCCGTTCGAGGCCCTGTTCGCCGACCGCGGTATCGACCCCATCGGCAAGAAGGTCCGCATCGGGGCCATCGAATACACGGTGGTCGGCGTCGTGGACAAGCGGCCGGCCGCCGGCGGCTTCAGCCTGGGCCAGGACGACTTCGCGATCATCCCCTACACGGTGTTCCGCAAGCAGTTCGGCAACGAGCGCGTCCGCCGGGGGCCCTTTGGTGGCATGGCGGCGATGATCGCCATCGTGCCGCGGGAGGACGTCCTCCGCGAGGACGCCATGCGAGACGTGGAGGCCGTCATGCGCATCCGCCACGGCCTCACGCTCGACCAGCCCAACGACTTCGACCTGGTCACCCAGGACGCGGTGCTCAAGGTCTGGGAGCAAATCTCACAGGCCGTGCTGCTGTCCCTGGTCGTGATTTCATCCATCGCTCTGATGGTGGGCGGCATCGGCGTGATGGCCATCATGACGATCTCGGTGACCGAGCGGACCAGGGAAATCGGCGTTCGCAAGGCCATCGGCGCGCGCCGGCAGGAGATTCTGACGCAGTTCCTGATCGAGGCCATGGTCCTGACCAGCGTCGGCGGCATCCTCGGCGTCGTGATGGGCAGCCTCATCGGGTTGGCCATCAACCTCGTCTCCGGCTTCCCCGTGTCGCTACCCTGGTGGTCCTTCGCCCTCGGCCTCGGGTTCTCGGCTTCGGTGGGCGTCTTCTTCGGCATGCTCCCGGCCTGGCGCGCGGCCAGGATGGACCCAATCGAAGCGCTGAGATACGAATAAGGGTGCGTCCGCCACCTGTCATATGATGCCTCCAGTAACGAACGTGTGACGCGTTCGGGGGAGGCATCCCGCCTATGAAGGTCTACGACGCTCCCAGTATCCGCAACGTGGCCGTGGTCGGCCACGGCGGAAGCGGCAAGACACAGCTGGTGTCCGCGCTGCTCTTCTCGGCCGGCATGGTGAACCGGCTCGGCCTGGTCGACGACGGCACCACGGTCACCGATTACGACGACGAAGAAATCGCCCGCAGGCACACGCTGACCGCCACGCTGGCCTACGTCGAGTGGAACAAGACCAAGATCAACCTCATCGACACGCCGGGGTTCGGCAACTTCTTCTCCGACGCCCGCGCGGCGCTAGGTGTGGCCGACGGGGCGCTCGTGGTGGTGGACGCGGTGGCCGGAGTGGAAGTGCAGACCGAAAAGGCCTGGGCGGCAGCCGAGGCGCTGGCCTTGCCGCGAATCGTGTGCGTGAACCGGCTCGACCGTGATCGGGCATCGCTCGACCGCACGCTCGAGTCGCTGCGCCAGTCTCTCGGACGGGCGATCGTGCCCATCCAGCTGCCCATCGGCGAGGAACGACAGTTCACCGGCGTCGTGGACCTGGTGGCCATGAAGGCGTACTCCTTCCCCGCCGACGGGTCTAGCCAGATGACCGAGGGCCCCGTGCCCGGCAACATGGACGCGGCGGCGCGAGCCGCGCGCGAGGCGCTGGTCGAAATGGTGGCCGAGGCCGACGAGACGCTGATGGAGCACTTTTTCGAGGCCGGCACCCTCACGCAGGACGAGCTGGTGGCCGGCTTGAAGTCGGCGACCGCCGCCGCCCGACTGTTTCCCCTGGTGTGCGCCTCCGGCCTGCTGAACGTCGGGGCCCCGCCCCTGCTCGACGCGCTGCTCGCCTGCCTGCCGTCGCCGGCCGAGCGTCCGTTCCAGGCGCTGGCGGGCGAGGCCACCGTCTCGCTCCAGGCCGACGAACAGGCGCCGTATGCCGCGTTCGTGTGGAAGACCGTCGCCGATCAGTTCGCGGGCCGCATCACGCTGTTCCGCGTGTATCAGGGCGTCCTCGAGTCCGACTCGGCCGTCGCCAACGCTACCCAAGGGTCGCAGGAGCGATTGGGACACCTCCTGATGCTGCAGGGAAAGGCACAGACCTCCGTGCCCGAAGTCAAGGCCGGCGACCTTGGCGCGGTGGCCAAGCTCAAGGAAACCCGCACCAACGACACGCTGGCCGACAAGAGCGCTGGAATCACCTTCGCGCCGGTGGAGTTTCCCGAGCCGGTGCTGTCGTACGCAATCGAGCCGAAGAGCCGCGGGGACGAAGACAAGATCAGTAGTTCGATGCACCGCCTGGAAGAAGAAGACCCGACGATCCGCTATACGCGGGATACCCAGACGGGAGACCTCCTGCTGGCCGGGCAGGGCCAGATGCACATCGAGGTGACCGTCGCGAAGCTCAAGCGGCGCTTCGGGGTCGAGGTGAACCTCAAGCCGCCACGCATCCCGTACCGGGAGACCATCACCGCGCGCGTCGAGGCGCACGGCCGGCACAAGAAACAGACCGGCGGGCACGGACAGTTCGGCGACTGCAAGATTCGCATGGAGCCTTTGCCCCGCGGCAGCGACTTCGAGTTCGTGGACGAGATCTTCGGCGGCTCCATCCCCAGGCAGTTCATCCCGGCGGTCGAGAAGGGCATCCAGGAGTCGAGGATGCGCGGCTATCTCGCCGGTTACCCCGTCGTCGACTTCCGCGTGGTGCTCACCGACGGGCAGTACCACGACGTGGACTCGAACGAGCTGTCGTTCAAGACAGCCGGCTGGCTGGCCTTCAAGGATGGAATGTCGAAGGCGCGGCCCACGCTGCTGGAGCCGGTGATGGACGTCGAGGTGTACGCACCCAGCGACTACGCGGGCGACCTGATGGGCGATCTCAACGGGCGCCGCGGCCGCATCTCGGGAATGGAACCGCGCGGACTGATGACGGTCATCAAGGCCCAGGTGCCGATGTCCGAGATGCTGACCTACGAACAGCACCTCACATCGGTGACCGGCGGCCGCGGGTCGTACCACATGGAGTACTCGCACTACGACGAGGTGCCGTCGCACTTGCAGCAGAAAATCGTCGCCGCCGCCAGGAGCGATCGCGGCGAGGAAGCCGAGGCGGGGGCCTGAGGCCGCGTCAGGGCAGGGGCTGGAGGTCGGGCGAAGCCGTTCATCACGGTGAAGGCCTGCACGCGGATCTCGCGGGAATGGCTCTTCTCGCCGGAGGCACGGCATCGCCAGGGCCGGTCTGCCTGGTGGTCGTGACGGCGCCATAGCCACCACAGCGACCAACGCCGCCGTGCGGCCGCCGCCGCTGGGTCATTGAGACACCGAGAACGCGACCACGGCGGCGCCGCCGACGCCACCCATGGAGACTTCGACGCGAACGGTGTAGGTGCTCGGGGCAAGGCTCGCCAGCGGCAGTGCCACCCGGGCGACCCCCTCGGGGCCCTTCGCCAGGGTGAGTGGCGCGAGCGTCTGCCCCTCGCGGTTGGTCAGAGCCGCCCGCAGTTCCAGCGGCCCCGCGGCCGACTCGTACGGCACGTCGATGACCAGCTGATCGGTGCGGCGGAACTGTCGGGAGGCCGTCGGCGTGGGCCGTGGATCGGCCTGGAAGGCGCGGGTTTCGGCCAGCGTGCGCGACCGATACACACGCGGCGTTCCCACCTTCAGCGTGGCCGCTGCGTAGTCGGGCACGGCAATCGTCTGGGTCCACCGGTCCAGGACGGCGCCCCCATCGCTCCGCACGGTGAGCCGCAAAGCTGCTGGCCCGGGCTCGATCAGGAACGAGGCCAGAGTGGGGGCATCGGCGGTGCCGGGCGGAGCGGCAATGGTGCGCGCCTCCGCGAGTGACGCCCCGGCGCGGGTGGTCGGCTCCACCTCGAGCGCCGCCGCCGCCTCGTCGCGCCCGCGGGCTGCCGGCTCCCACGAAACGCTCAGAACCGTCTCGCCATCGGGTGCCGGATCGACACCGACCCAGAGATCGATCAGGCGCGGCTCACCCGACGTCACCAACTCGCGCAGCGCCCCGGTCAGCTTGGCATCGGGTAGCGGGGTGGGCGGCGGATTCATCTCGGCGTCGGTCGGGGCCCAGTAGCCCCTGCGGGCCGTCACCCTGACACCCGATTGCTTCACGCGGACGTTGATGCGGTGGAACCGGCCGTCGGCGGGCGGCCGGGACGGCGAGTAGCCGACCAGGTAGTAGGCACTGGCGTCGGCGAACACCTCCTGCACGAGGTTCTCGGGATTATTGCTGTTGATGATGGCCCGGCCCCCGGTTTCGGACGCCAGGCGGCGCAGCGCCTCAGCGCCCCCGAACGGCGCGGCGCCGAGCGGCCGCGGGTCGAGGACGTCAACCGTCACGTTACCGCGGTTCGCCGCCTGGAGGGCGGCCTCGAGGCGCGGATAGTTCGAGCTGCCGGGCAGGCCCACCGGCGGCCCCTCACTCACGAAGAGAATCGACTTGCGTCCCTCACGAATTCCGCCCAGGCGCGTCGCCAGGGCCTCCAGCGCCGACAACGTGACGCCGGCCCGCAGCTCGAAGACGTTCCGCTGGGTCAGCTGCGCCTCTTCGACGGCGCTCTTCACGGGAAACAGCTCACCGCGCCGCCCCTCGAATGCGCGAATCCGCTCCTGCAGCTCGGCCTTGTTCCGCGTGAAGTGCAACGCGTCCAGCGTCGTCAGCGGCTCCATGATCGCGACGATGTCGGTCGGCTGGAGCTGGTCGACGAACGCCTCGAGCGCTCGCCGCAGCGGAATCATCACCGTCGGGTACTTGTCGATGTGGTAGTCGTCGAGGAAGAGCGCGAAGAGCCGGACGTCGTCTTTGGCCGCCTCGACCATGGCCTGCGACTGGCTGTGCAGTTCGAGCGACTCGCCGTTGTCCCCGTGCCGCTGCCCGTCGAGCCGGATGAACTGGGCGCTCTCGACGGTCTGGGGAATGTCATCCTCGGTGACGATGAAGTCGGAGGCCTGCAGGTCGGTGACCGGCTGGTCGTTCCGGCCCGTCACGGACACGTCCA
>Ga0073904_10001946_pt1 | contig 15581 bp, 13 predicted proteins | sample KloWWTrecipitate_FD_66668 | JGI IMG/M metagenome (GOLD analysis project Ga0073904, IMG submission 66668) | Active sludge microbial communities from Klosterneuburg, Austria, studying microevolution and ecology of nitrifiers - Klosterneuburg... | ecosystem: Engineered > WWTP > Aerobic digester >...
AGCCGCAGCGTCCACCAGCGGCGGCAGGCGCAGGCTGAGCTTGAAGGCGGTGTAGGGGCGCAGCACGTTGCCCGCGTCCTGCAGGGCCGGAAAGCCCTCGGCGCCAGTTACGCTGAGCGTGGGCTCCCAGGTGCGCTTGAGCAGCGCCTGCACCGGCTCCTGGGTGGTGGGCAGCGCCACGATGGTGGAGCCGCCGCAGTCGTGGTGCGCCCAGGGGAAGCGCTGGTACACCTCCTCACCCAGAATCGCCGCCGTGGCGCGCGCCTGCGCCAGCCGTTCGGCGGGCACCTCGCAGTGGAAGCGGGCGGGCAGCAGGCGCCCGGTGGCGCTGTCCTCCAGCCGATCCAGCACCTGGCGCATGATGCGGAAACTGGACGGCACCAGGCCCGAGGCGTCGCCCGAGTGGATGCCCTCGGTCAATATTTCCACCTTCAGCGTGCCGCTGGCCATGCCGCGCAGGCTGGTGGTGAGCCAGAGCTGGTCGTAGTTGCCCGCGCCCGAGTCCAGGCAGACCACCAGGGCCACCTCGCCCAGGCGGGTTTTCAGCGCGTCGATGTAGGGCAGCAGGTCGCGCGAGCCGCTTTCCTCGCTGGTCTCGATCAGGCCGACGATGCGCGGGTGCGGCACGCCCTGGCGCTGCAGCTCCTGCACGGCAGCGATGCTGGCATAGACGGCGTAGCCGTCGTCGGCGCCGCCCCGGCCGTAGAGCTTGCCGTCCTCCATCTTGGGCGTCCAGGGGCCGAGGTCGGCGCGCCAGCCGGAAAACTCGGGCTGCTTGTCCAGGTGGCCGTACATCAGCACCGTTTGCGGGCTGGCAGGGCGGGTGGCGGCAATCTCGAAGAACAGCACCGGCGTGCGCCCCGGCAGGCGCACCACCTCGGCGGTGAGCCCGGCCACCTGCTGGGCCAGCACCCAGTCGGCGGCGTTGCGCACCACGGTGTCGAGCAGGCCCGCGCCTTCCCAGCCGGGCTCGAACATGGGCGACTTGGCGGGGATGCGGATGTAGTCGGTGAGTTGGGGCACGATGCTGGCGTCCCAGACGCCGCTGATGCGGTCCAGCGCGGCGGCGCTGTCCAGCGCCTGGGGAGGGAGGGGGGCGTTCATGGTGCGGTCCATTGCGGCATAAAACCGCATTCCACCACAACAACGCGATCAATGCAGCGATGCGGGGTAGGTCTCGTAGGACGAGGTCAGCACCCCGGACTGCGCCAGGCGGCCCAGCACCGCCGTGGTTTCGACCCGGTTGCCACCGGCCTGTCGTGCCCGCTCCAGGGCGTGGTCTGCGGCATGGATGAGCTGGTCCCAGTTGTCGCCCGGCTCGAGCCGCCCGCCGAACACCCCCACGCTGACCGTTACCGGCCCGGCGGCGGCGTACTCGAGCCCCGGCAAGCCCTGGGCGGCCTCGCGCAATTGCTCCGCAAGCCGTGCTGCGCCCTGGGCGGTGGTATCGGGCAGCACCACCAGCAACTCGGTCGCGCCATATCGGCCAACGATGTCCTGCGAGCGGATGCGGTTTTGCACCAGATCGACCATGCCGCACAGCAGCGGATCGCTGTCCTGAGCCACGGGATCTCCCTCGGTGCGGAGCGAGTCTGGCTCCAGCATCAGCACTGCAATGGGCAGGCGGGTTCGGATAGCCCGGGCCACATCGCGATCGAGCGCGGCAATGATGGAGCGGCGATTGGCAATGCCGGTGCTTTCATCCAGCGCGGCCAGCACCTGCCGGCTCCGACCGCCCCGGTGCCCGTGCATGAACACAAAACCCACCGTGGCCACCAGCCAGGAAACCAGCGCCAGCAATGCTCCCAGGGTGAGTACCGCGGGGTCGGCCAGCAAAGACTGCGGGTCGGGCAAACCCGCCAGACCGGCCACGGCCAGTGACGAATGCACGGCCATCAGCCCGCCCAGGCCGACAGCGACAAGCACCGCACCGCGCTCGGGCAACGCCAGGCGGCGCTCCAGCAGCGTCCACAGCACCCAGGCGCACTGCCCCGCCAGCATGGCACCGGTGAGCGTGGCGGCCACGCCCAGATCACCATGCAAGGGCACAAGCGCCAGCCCCAGCAGCACCGGCGGCAGCAGCATGGCGCGCCAGGGCAGAGGCTGCTCCTGCTGGCGGGCAATGGCCGCCAGTACGCAGGCCATGACGGCAGATGCCAGCACCGCACCGCCCACCGTGACCAGCAGCGCTGCAAGGTGCGCGCGCCAGCCCAGCAGCGCGCACGCCACAGCCTGCATGGCCAGCGCAAGCGCCCAGGTGCGCAGCCCGTCGCGGCGCCCGCCCCAGGCAGCCGCAGCCAGCGCCCCCGCCAGCGCGAGCGCGACCACGGCGGCAGCAAGCATCAGAACGGACCATTCTGTAACCATCACCGCATTATTGTTTCATCCTCGGCAATTGTGTTGCCAGATATGTACGGCGAAGCCCTCGCCCGCTCCGGGTTCAGGGGGCGGGCAGCGCGGCAGGCTGTGGCGTGTTAACGTCATTTCCAAGTTTGAATACTTGCACTGCGCCCGTCAGGCGCTGCGCCTGTTCGCGCAGACTTTGCGCGGCAGCGGCCGATTGTTCGACCAGGGCGGCGTTCTGCTGCGTCATCTGGTCGAGCTGGTTGACGGCGGTGTTCACCTGGCCGATGCCGTCGGACTGCTCGGCCGCAGCGGCCGAGATTTCGCCGATGATGTCTCCCACCCGGTGCACGGAGGCAACGATTTCGTCCATGGTGGCACCGGCGTTCTGTACCAGCTGGGTGCCGCTCTCCACACGATCCACCGACGCCTGGATGAGCCGCTTGATCTCGCGTGCGGCTTCGGCGGAGCGGCCTGCCAGGCTGCGCACTTCGCTGGCCACCACGGCAAAGCCGCGGCCCTGCTCCCCGGCGCGGGCGGCTTCCACGGCGGCATTGAGCGCCAGGATGTTGGTCTGGAAGGCAATGCCGTCGATCACGCCGATGATGTCACCGATCTTGCGCGAGCTTTGCTGGATGTCGCCCATGGTGGCGACCACCTCGCCCACCACCTGGCCGCCGCGCGTGGCCACTTCGGCGGCGGCGCCCGACATCTGGTGCGCCTGGCGCGCGGCGTCGGCAGACTGGCGCACGGTGGCGGTCAGTTCCTCCATGCTTTGCGCGGTTTCGGCCAGGTTGCTGGCGGCGTGCTCGGTGCGTGCCGAGAGGTCCTGGTTGCCCGAGGCGATTTCTGCACTGGCGGTGGTGATGCCGTCCACCGCCTGGCGCACCTGCTGCAGCATCTGCACATAGCGCTGGCGCATGGCCTCCACCTCGTGCACCAGCGCGCCGATTTCGTCGTGCTTGGCCGACTGGAAAGATTGCGTCAGGTCGCCCTGCCCGACCAGCGTGACGGCGTGCGTGAGCTGGCGCAACGGGTCGCTCACCCCGCGCCGCAGCACCACGAACAGGCCAGCGCCCAGCAAGACCAGCGCCAGTGCCATCAGCCCCCAGACGGAATAGTTGACCGTGCGCTGGCTGGCCATGGCCTCGGCGTCGGGCACTTCGGCCACCACCCACCAGCCCTCGGCACGCGTCTTGCGCACCAGCGCCCAAGGCGCCTCGGAGTTGGGCTGCAAAACACCGGCGGCTTCACGCACCAGCCCGTCGGGCGCCTGGGCCAGCGCCTCAAAGAAGGCCCGCCCCTGGGGGAAGGCCTGCAACACCTTCTGCCCGCGGGCACTGGGGTGCACGACAAAGACCGCTTCATCCAAGCCGCCACGTGGGTCGATGACGTACAGGCCGCCGTTCTGGAAGAAGCGCGTCTGCGCGACCTGTTTTTCCAGCATGCTGTCAAAAACACTGATGTCGTTGCCCACAAAAAGCGCAGCAATCGCCTTGCCTGCGGCATCCTTCACCGGCAGGTAGTAGCCCATGGTGGGCCGTCCTTGTACCAGCGTTCGCCCGGCGTAGGACTCACCCTGGCTGATGCGCTGGTGGGCGGGGCCGGAACGCTCCAGCGGCGCGCCCGGTACGCGCACGCCCTGGGCATCCTTCACCGAGGTGGTGATCTCCACAAAGTCGTCGCCCTTGCGTGCATACACGGCAGCCACACCACCGGACTGTGCGGCAAACGCATCGACGGCGCTGGTATCACCGTTGACGGGTGCACCATAGCTTTTGAGTTCGCCGGTGGTTTCGTCCAGTTGCATGGCGGTATCAAACTGGCGCTGAAAGCCCTTGATCGTCTGCTGCACGAGTTCCCGGTTCGTGGCATCTGCGGCATCGAGCGACTGGGCCACGCTCTGCACCGTATCGCCCACGCTGCGGACCACCTGATCCCGGGTGCTGCGGCTGGTCAGGGTGGAAATGGCCAGACCCACGAGCAGCAGCACCAACGCCACCAGCACGATGGCCAGCAAGGTAATGCGGCGCGCGACCGAGCGGTTGTCAGTAGAGGGGTTCCGCATGGTCATCTCCTTGACGTAACAAAATGCAGCGTAAATTGACGTAACGTCAATAATGTACGGGAGCCTGAAGGCCGGGGCATGCGAACATTCCCGGATACCGGTGTGCCAGCCGCCGCCCGGCACGGCAGTCGCCTGCCGTTTACTGCGGTTGCAGCATGCGCCAGCCCAGCCCGGCCGAGGTGCCGGCGCGCGGGCGGTATTCACAGCCGATCCAGCCGCCGTAGCCCAGCGCATCGATCAGTGCGAACAGGTAGGGGTAGTGCACTTCGCCCTGGTCGGGCTCGTGGCGCTCGGGCACGCCTGCAATCTGCACATGCGCCACGCGGCCCGTGGGCAGGTAGCGCCGCAGTTTGGTGGCCAGATCGCCTTCGACGATCTGGCAGTGGTACAGGTCCATCTGCACCTTGAGGTGGGGTGAGCCCACGGCGTCGAGCACGGCGTGCGCGTCGTCCTGGCGCTGCAGCAGGTAGCCGGGCATGTCGCGTGGGTTGATGGGCTCGATCAGCACCTCGCGCCCGCAGGCACCGGCCTGCGCGGCGGCCCAGCGCAGGTTGTCCACGTAGGTCTGGCGGCAGGCGGCGGGGTCGGCGCCCTGGGGCAGGCAGCCTGCCATCAGGTGGATGCGCGGGCAGTCGAGCTGCTGGGCGTAGTGCAGCGCCTCCAGCACCCCGGCGCGGAACTCGGCCTCACGCCCCGGCAGGGCTGCGGTGCCGCGCATGCCCTGGTCCCAGGCCTGGGCCATGGCGCTGCGCGTGAGGCCGCCGGGCGGCGCATTGAACAGCACCTGCCGCAGCCCGTGCGCGTGCAGTGGTTCGAGCAACTGTGCGGGTTCGTGGGCGTAGGGAAACAGGTATTCCACACCGGCAAAGCCGTCGCGCGCAGCGGCGCCAAAGCGTTCCAGAAATGGAAGCTCGGTGTACATCAGGCTCAGGTTGGCGGCAAACTGGGGCATGGCGTTTGGACGTCTGGAGAATGAATTTGTATGCAAAAAAACGGCCTTGGCGCCCGTCTAACAAGCGCTACAAGCTACCATATTCATAGCAACCATGGCAACTCTTCCATTGTTACGCATCGGTGAACTGGCCCGCCGCACCGGGGCCTCGGCCAAGGCCATACGCCTGTACGAGGCGCGCGGCCTGCTGGGTCGGGTGGCCCGCGCAGGCACCTACCGCCAGTATGGCGAAGACGATGTGGCACGCGTGCAGTTGATCCGCCAGGCCTTGGCACTGGGTTTTCGTCTAGCCGAACTCGACGGCCTGCACGCCCTCCCCTCGCCCCAAGGTTGGCAGCAGGTGGCCGCTCTGGTGGCGGCGCGCCGGGCTGCGGTGGCGCGTGAGTGCGAGCGTTTGCGCCGCCTGGACCGGCAACTGGCGGCGCTGGAGGCGGAGCTGCGCTCCTGCGACGTCGCGAATACGCCCCGCCTGATGCTGGACTGCCCCGCCGCAGGGCTGGGCGCAGCCTGAGCACGCTGTCCAGCTGCCTTGGCCGAATAAGCAAAGGCCCACGGTGGACAGTGCGGGCGACCATTGGAGGCCTGGGCCGAATTCGCAGCCAAAGCCCTGTCGCCTCTGCAGCATGGTCAACAAGTGTTGGAGCAGCCAACGCGCTTGACTCTGCCCCGTGGGACAAGGTGACGATGGTGGACATCGCAACTTCTCTCAAGGCGGGTACGTGGCGCAACGCATTTTGGTCATCCTGGGCCATCCATCGGCAGACAGCCTCAGCGCGGCCCTGGCACAGTCGTACATGGAAGGCGCGCAAGCGGCAGGGGCGCAGGTACGCCTGCTGGATCTGGGGACGCTGGCGTTCGATCCGATCCTGCGTGCGGGCTACCGGGGCGAGCAAGCGCTGGAGCCCGACCTGCAGACAGCGCAGGCACAGATCACCTGGGCCGAGCACCTGGTCTGGGTCTATCCGACCTGGTGGGGTGCCATGCCTGCTTTGCTCAAGGGGTTCATCGATCGCGTGTTCCTGCCGGGCTTTGCTTTCAGGTACCGGCAGGGATCATCGCTGTGGGATCGGTTGCTGACCGGGCGCTCGGCGCAGTTGCTGGTGACCATGGATTCACCGCCCTGGTACTACCGCTGGGTGCAGCACATGCCGGGCCACCACCAGATGAAGAAGACCATTCTGGAGTTCAGCGGCATTCAGCCGGTGCGCGTGCACAGCTTCGGGCCGGTGCGCACGGCAGATGCCGCGCTGCGCCAGCGCTGGCTGGAGCGCGCGCGGCGGCTGGGGCTGGGGGCTCAGCGCATCTGAAACAGCTCGCGGTGCAGGCGCTCTGCGGGCAGGCCCAGGCCCTGCAGGCCTTGCTCCAGGGCCTGGCCAAACCCGGCGGGGCCGCAGAACCACACGTCGGCATCGCGCCAGTTCGGCACGGCCTGGGCGATGCGCTGGGCGTCCAGCAGGCCGTCGCGCTCGTCCCACAGCACATGCAGGCGTATCCCCGCCTCGCGGGCATCGCGCTCCAGCAGGCCGATGGCATGCGGGTCGTACACCGCCGTGGTGTGGAACAGGTCGACCTCGCGCCCGTCGCCCTGCTGCGCCAGCGCCTTCATGCGCGCAATGAACGGGGTGATGCCAATGCCCGCCCCCACCCAGATCTGGCGGCGCTGGCTGCCCTCGAAGTTGAAGCGACCGTAAGGCCCCTCGATGCGCACCACATCGCCCACCTGCACGCGCTCGGCCAGAGTGGCGGTGTAGTCGCCCAGCGCTTTGATGATGAAGGTGATCTGGCCGTCATCCTTCCAGGCCGAGGTGATGGTGTAGGGGTGCGGCCCCTCGTCTGCGTGCAGGATCACAAAGGCAAACTGCCCGGCGTCGTGCCCGGCCCAGCGGCCCTTGAGGGCAACTGTCACCTCCACCACCTGCAAAAGGTCGTGGCGCACCACGGCCTGCACCTCGCCCGCCACCTGGCGCTGTGCGCCCACGCGGCGCAGCAGTACCCACACGGCGGCCACGCTTCCCCCGGCCATCATCGCGCCCATCAGCCAGCCCAGCGGGGTGCTCCAGTAAGCAAAGCGCATGAGCACCACCGCGTGGAACACCAGCACCAGGTAGGCCACGGCAATGAGCCGGTGCGTCTGGAAGAAGCGCTTGTAGGGAAAGCGCCGCACCAGCGCCAGCACCATGAGCAGCACGGCGGCATAGAAGGCCCACTCGCCCAGTCCCTCGGCCGGGCCCCGCAGGCCGCGCAGCCAGGCCTCCAGCCCCTCGACCTGCGGAGCCTTGCCACGCTGGGGCCGCGTCAGCAGGCCTGCGCCCACGAGCCACTTGGGCGCCTCGGACAGCAGCCAGTGCCCCACGGACAGTACCAGCCCCGCAATGCCCAGCCACTTGTGCAGGCGGTACATCTTGTCGAGCCCGCCCAGCCAGGGCTCCAGGCGCACCGGGCGCACGGCCAGCAGCATGGCCAGGCTCATGACGCCCAGGCCCAGCACACCGCTGTATTGGATCAGCAGGTTGCGCCAGGGGAAAAAGCCCTGCAGGCTGGACCATGCGGTGGAGTCGCTCACCCACCAAAGTGCCGTGAGGCCGAGAAGGCTGAGCCAGAGAAAGCGTTGAATTCGTTGCATCGTGCGGTGTGACCCGGTCAGGCCCTGCGGCGCAGCCTGGGAAAGCAACGCCACAAAACGGCCGGGGAAAATTGAACTGGTGCGTCCATCTTATGCAGGCTGCGTCAAGCCCAGGTAAACGCCGGGTGCCGCAGACGCAAAGACGCAGCGCCCATGCAACATCAATGCCCCATCCGGACGGCGTGATGCACAATGAAAGTCTCCTCCGCCATTACCCTGCAGTACCACACGGATGAACGCCAGGAACAGCCAGTGGATCGAACCTGTCGGCCATATGCTCGACGGCCTGGGCATTGCCATGTGCCTGTTCGACCCGCAAGACCGGACCCTGGCGTGGAACGACACCTTCCTGCGTTTCTTTCCGGAGCATGAAGGCCATGTTTTCAGGGGCGAGCCCTACCGCGACAACCTGCGGCGCTTTTACCTCGGCCGCCTGAAGGCCGACGAACTCGACCGCATCGACCGCTACATCGAAACCGGCATTGCGCGCCACCACGCACAGACCGGGCCTTATACGTTTGAACACCTGGGGCGCCAGCTGGTGGTGTCGTCGCTGCCCCTGGAAGGCCTGGGTCGGCTGCGGCTGTGGTGCCGGCAACACGAGGAGGCCCGGCTCCAGCGCACCGACGCATCGGCCATGGCCTCTGACCCCGCGGCGCCCTGCGCGCTGCTGGACCGCGTACCGAGCGGACTGATGCTGTGCGACGCGGCCGGAACCATCACCTGGGTGAATGCGCCTTTTGTGCAAAAGTACGGGGTGCCATCTGCCACCGCTGCAGTGGGCAAAACGCTGGAGGAGATTTTCCGCACGGCCTGGGCTCGCTCTGGTGTGCCCGATGCGCCCGCCTGCGTGCAAGGCCTGCAAACGCTGCGCGAGATGATGCGCTTTACTGGCTCGCCCTTCGAGCTGATCGTGCCCGGCCCGCGCCATATCCGCGTTCAAGCCCGTCCGGGGGGCGGTGCGGAGCACTTGTACGCCCATATCGACGTGACCGAACTCAAGCTCCAGCAGGAGCGGCTGGCGCAGGCCGAACGCATGGCGCGGGAAAGCGCGGTGGCGCTGGAGCACGAATCTGCGCTGTTGCAGGCCACGCTGCAGAACATGGAACAGGGCGTGGCCATGATCAACCCGCAGGGCCGGGTCGAGTTCTACAACCAGCGCATCCTGGAGCTGCTGGACCTGCCACGCGAACTGCTCGATAGCCAGCCGCTGCTGGAAGATGTGATCCGCTACCAGCGCGAACGCGGCGAATTCCAAGGCCAGCCACCGCAGGCGCTGGCGCACCTGGCTGCGCCATCGCTTGCAGAAGCGCCTCCCATGGTGGTGCGCCAGCGGCCCAACGGGCGTATTCTGGAAATTCGCAGCATCCCGGTGGCGGGTGGTGGACTGCTGCGCTCCTATACCGACGTAACCGAGCGCCACCAGCACCAGCAGCGCATCGAGCATCTGGCCAGCCACGATAGCCTGACCGGGCTGTACAACCGCACCAAGTTCATGGAATGCCTGGTGGCCGAGGTGGCGCTGGCGCGCCGCCAGCAAAGCCACCTTGCCGTGCTGTACCTTGACCTGGACGGATTCAAGCCCATCAACGACACGCACGGCCACGCCGCCGGGGACCAGGTGTTGGTCCGGGTGGCCCAGGCCATGCGCCAGGTGGCCCGCGAGTCAGACTTCGTTGCGCGGCTGGGGGGCGACGAATTTGCGGTGCTGCAGCGCGGCATTGACACGCACGATCAGGCCGTGAGATTGGCGAAACGCCTGTCCGAAGCACTGTCCCAGCCCTGGATGCTGGGCACGCTGCGCGTTCAGGTGGGCGCTTCGGTGGGCATTGCCATGTACCCCGAGCACGGCAGCGACCCCGAGGCCCTGCTCGCCGCCGCCGACCAGGACATGTACCTGGCCAAGACCGGTAGCCGCGAAAGTGGCTCGCTGACCGGGCCGCGCAGCTCGCGCGCACGGCGCCCCCACCCGATCCCTGACCCCGAATTCTGAGATTCAGCGCCCGCGCAGCAACCGCACCGCTTCCGGAAGCGATTGCACCTGGGGCAGAAAGTGGTCCAGCGTGGCGCCCAGCACCACGGCGCACAGCAGCGCCCCCGCCAGCGGCTTCCAGGTCAGGCGCACGGCAGCGCCCAGCCAGCCCGCACGCTCCACACCCATGGCGGCGCGTGCCGTAGCCACGGAAAACGCCAGCTCCACAGCTACCGCCAGCAACACATCCCAGCCGAAGAACAGCATGGCGAGCGACCCGGCACCCAAAATCAACGCGGTGCCGATCAGGAAGATCGCCACGATGGGCACGACAACCACTGCGCCCTCGTCCGACCCGGCCACCGCATCGACCGCACCGCTGGCCACGTCGCCCAGCACACTGCTGCCCTGCGACGCGCTGCCTACGACGTTGGACACGCCACTCGCCAGCCCTTCGGTGAAGTCGCCTGAAGCACCACCCCCCGCATAGTCGCCGCCCCCGGTGCGGGGCAGCGGGATGCGTGCGCCGCCCCCCGATCCGCCGCCGGGCCAGTCGATATCGGGCAGGTCCAGATCGAAGCTGCTGTCGGCGTCCTTGCGCCTGCGCAGCAGCCATGCCGCCCAGGCGCGCAACACCAGCAGGTAAGCAAGGTAGCCCACGGCGAGTGTGAGGAGGTAGCGCAGCGCCAGTAAATCGACGCCCAGCCGCATCTGCAGGTGCGAGGTGCCCCACATGAGCAGCAGGGTGAAACTGCCAATGCACAGCCCGTGCAGGCGCAGGCTGTAGCGCTGGTGCAGCGTGCGCTCGATGTCCTGGTGCGGCATGCGCACCGCGCGCCAGGTGGAGGCACTCTTGCTCCCGGGACGCCGGGAGGCCATCAGTCCACCATGACCGGAACACGCGGTGCCAGTGCGCACATGAGCTCGTAGCCCACCGTGCCCGCAGCCTGCGCCACCTCGTCGATGGGCAGCGTGGCGCCATTGCCCGCACGCCCCCACAGCGTCACCTCGCTGCCAAAGCCCGCGTCCGTTCCCGCCTGGCGCAGCGGTGTGAGGTCCACGGTGACCATGTCCATGCTCACACGGCCCACAAGCCGGGTACGCACACCGTTGACCAGCACCGGCGTGCCGGTGTCTGCGTGGCGCGGGTAGCCATCGGCATAGCCGCAGGCGGCCACGCCGATGGCCATGGGCCCCGGGGCCGTGAAGCGCGAGCCGTAACCCACGGTGTCTCCAGCCTGCAGTTCCTGCACCGCCAGCAGGCGGGTGGACAGCGTCATGGTGGGCTGCACCTCCCAGTGGGTACTGCTGTGCTCGGGGTAATCGGGCGCGCTGCCGTACAGCACGATGCCCGCACGCACCCAGTCGGCGCGCACCTGGGCGTCCTGGGCGTGGCGCAAGGTGGCGGCGCTGTTGCAGACGCTGCGCTCGCCCGGCAGGTCCTGCGTGGCCTTGGCGAAGGCCGCCATCTGGTGCGCGATGCCGCGTGGGCCGTCGGCGTCGGAAAAATGCGTCATCAACGAAATTTCATCGACCTGCGGCAGCGCGGACAGGCGTGCCCAGGCGCTGCGAAAACGCTGCGGCGTGAAGCCCAGGCGGTTCATGCCCGAGTTCATCTTTAGGAACACGCGGTGCGGCACCTGCGTCTTGTGGGCGGCCAGCCAGTCGATCTGCGCGTCGCAGTGCACGGCGTGCCACAGGCCCAGGCGCGAGCACAGCTCCAGGTCGCGCGGCTCGAACACGCCCTCCAGCAGCAGGATGGGGCCGCGCCAGCCCAGATGGCGCAGGCGCTCGGCCTCCTGCAGGTCCAGCAGGGCAAAACCATCGGCAGCGCGGAAGGCCTCGAACACGCGCTCGATGCCATGCCCGTAGGCGTTGGCCTTGACCACAGCCCAGATACGGGCATCGGGCACGGCGCTCTGCGCTCGCGCCAGATTGTGTTGCAGTGCGGCAGTGTGAATGGTGGCAAGAATGGGGCGTGGCATGGGTGCGGTTCCGGACGCAAGGGCCTGCGATTCTGGCACTGGCCGCAGGTATGCGCGTGTTATAACCGCCTGTCACAAATTTTGGCCCCCCGATTTAATCCGACATCAGCGGCGCTGATGCACCACCTGCCTATCGATGAAGCGCGGTTTTTACACCATCATGTCGGCGCAGTTTTTCAGCTCGCTGGCCGACAACGCACTCTTCGTGGCGGCCGTGGAGTTGCTGCGCACTGGTGGAGCCCCCGAATGGCAGCGTGCTGCCCTGGTGCCCATGTTTGCACTGTTCTATGTGGTGCTGGCACCGTTTGTGGGGGCTTTTTCCGACGCGCTGCCCAAGGGCAAGGTGATGTTCGTGAGCAACGCCATCAAGGTGGTGGGCTGCCTGATGATGCTGTTCGGCTCACACCCGCTGATGGCCTATGCCGTGGTGGGCCTGGGCGCTGCCGCCTACTCGCCCGCCAAATATGGCATCCTCACCGAGCTGCTGCCCGCCTCGCAACTGGTCAAGGCCAACGGCTGGATCGAAGGGCTGACCATTGCCTCCATCATCCTGGGCGTGCTGCTGGGCGGGCAACTGGTGGGTCAAAGCCTCTCGGGCCTGCTGCTGTCCCTGGACCTGCCGCTGCTGGAGACGGGCATAGACAACGCTGCCGAGTCGGCCATCGCCGCGCTGATCCTGGTGTATGCGCTGGCCGCCTGGTTCAATACGCGCATTCCGCACACCGGCGTGGAAATGCGCGCCATGCCGCGCGACCCGCTGGCGTTGCTGCCCGACTTCTGGGCCTGCAACGGGCGCCTGTGGCGCGACAAGCTGGGCCAGATCTCGCTGGCCACCACCACGCTGTTCTGGGGCGCGGGCGGCAACCTCAAGTTCATCGTGCTGGCCTGGGCTGCCGTGGCGCTGGGCTACAACACCACCCAGGCCTCGGCACTGACCGGCGTGGTGGCCATCGGCACCGCCGTGGGCGCTGTGGTGGCCTCGATGCACATGCGCCTGGACATGGCCACGCGCGTGATTCCGCTGGGCATTGCCATGGGGCTGCTGCTCATCCTGATGGTGTTCATCTCCAACATCTGGCTGGCCATTCCGTTCCTCATCCTGCTGGGCGGGCTCGGTGGATTCCTGGTGGTGCCCATGAATGCCCTGCTGCAACACCGGGGCCACAACCTCATGGGGGCGGGCCGGTCGATTGCCGTGCAGAACTTCAACGAGCAAGCCTGCATCCTGGGCCTGGGCGCGTTCTACAGTCTGTCACTCAAGCTGGGGCTGTCGGTGTTCGGGGCCATCATCGTCTTCGGGCTGGTGGTGGCGGGCATGATGTGGCTGATCCAGCGCTGGCACAACCACAACGGCCTGCACCATGGCGAGGAGCTTGAACACCTGCTGCATATCGCGCGGCAGGATGTTCACCACTGATACGGTTTTGCCTTCAAACGCACAACATTGTCGGGTCGCCCTGCCGCCCTGAAAAGGCCGACCCCGGCTCAAGGCATGAAGAGGGCGATGCAGGCTTCGTTCCACTCGTGCCCCTGCTGCGACCACGGCCCCACGCCGGGCGGCGGGAAGCCCGTACGGCAGTAACCCTGCTGGGCAGCAAAGTCGAACACGGCGTGCGGGTAGTCGTTGATCAGCAGCACGGCCTTGAGCCCGTCGTCGGCCCAGCCAATCTTCACGGTCGAGGGCCGCACCTTGTCGGTGACGCTGGCAACGTTGTAGATGTGCAGTGCATCCTGGATAGGCTGCTCACGGACCGAACGGTCCACCGCATAGAAGTAACCGGTTTCACCGTCGTCTTCAAACACGGCGCTGAAGGAACCCCGGGGCGCGGCGCCCTCGATCATGGTGGATTGACCCACCAGAAGCTGTCTGATGGCTGCGACGTGGATGGGCATGGTGGTCAGAATACGGAACAGGCCGATACGGTACCACGCCAGGGATGCCCCCACACCCCCGTAGCTGAAAGCTTCTATTTACACTGGCCCGAGGAGGCAACACCACCATGTCCAGCATTTACGACTTCGAAGCCCTGCAGATCGACGGCAGCACCGTGGCACTGCGCCAGTACGCTGGCAAGGTGCTGCTCATCGTCAACACCGCCAGCGCCTGCGGTTTCACGCCGCAGTTTGGCGGCCTCGAAGCACTGTACCGGGAGTACGGCGGCAAGGGCCTGGTGGTACTGGGATTCCCCTGCAACCAGTTTGCCCACCAGGACCCGGGCAGCAACGACGAGATTGCCAGCTTCTGCCAGCTCAACTATGGCGTGAGCTTTCCGATGATGGCCAAGATCGACGTCAACGGCGCGGACGCCAGCCCGCTCTACCGCTGGCTGGCCGCCGAGGCCCCGGGCCTGCTCGGGAGCAAGGCCATCAAATGGAACTTTACCAAGTTCCTGGTGGGCAAGGACGGCCAGGTGCTGCGCCGCTACGCGCCGCAGGATGCGCCCGAAAAACTGGCGGGCGACATCGAGGCCGCACTGGCCGCCTGAGCGGCATGGCGCCTGCCGCCCACCGTGTGCGCACCGGCCGTGCGAAGATAGCGCCCCGCCACCGCACCGCCCGAGCGCCGTCCCATGATTCTGAACTGTGTTGCCTACGAAAACGGCCGCAAGCTGGCCGACATCGACGTCGAAGCCATCAGCGACTGGCTGCACCGGCCCGACGCCTTTGTCTGGGTGGCGCTGCGCGACCCCACGCACGAGGAGTTGCGCAAGATGCAGGAGGAGTTCGACCTGCACGATCTGGCCGTGGAAGATGCCATTAAAGGTCTGCAGCGCCCCAAGATCGAGGAGTACGCGGACACGCTGTTCGTTGTGATGCACTTGGTCGAACCCGACAACGGCGACCTGCAGGTGGGCGAGCTGGCGGTGTTTGTCGGGCACAACTTCGTGCTGTCGGTGCGCAGCCGCAGCCAGCAGAACTTCCTGGGCGTGCGCGCACGGTGCGAGCGCGAACCCCTGCTGCTGCGCTACGGCGCGGGTTTTGTGTTTTATGCACTGATGGACGCGGTGGTGGACCGCTACTTCCCGCTCATCGACGCTTTCGAGTCAGAGCTCGAACAGATCGAGGACACCATCTTCGAGCAAGGGACTGCGCGCGGCAGCATTGAACGGCTCTACGCGCTCAAGCGCCGCACCACGGTGCTGCGCCATGCCGTCAGCCCGCTGCTGGAGGTGGTGGGCAAGCTGTACGGCGGGCGCGTGCCCGAGGTCTGCACCGGAACGCAGGAGTACTTCCGCGATGTGCACGACCACCTGGCGCGCATCAACAACTCGGTCGACTCCATGCGCGACACCATAGGCACGGCCATCCAGGTGAACCTCTCGATGGTGACCATCGAGGAGTCCGAAACCACCAAGCGCCTGGCAGCCTGGGCGGCGATTTTTGCCGTATCCACGGCGCTGGCGGGCATCTGGGGCATGAACTTCGAGCACATGCCAGAGCTCAAGTGGGCCTTGGGCTACCCGATGGCGCTGGGTGTGATTTTCAGCGCCGGGGCGGTGCTGTACTGGCGCTTTCGCAAGGCGGGTTGGCTGTAAGAATGGGCGGATTCAAAAGTGAAGTGCAACACCTGCCACCCTGTAAGGTCCGCAGATGCCAACCGCCTCCTCGCACTATCACCAGCTCCAGCCTGAAGACCG
>Ga0073904_10001948_pt1 | contig 15576 bp, 14 predicted proteins | sample KloWWTrecipitate_FD_66668 | JGI IMG/M metagenome (GOLD analysis project Ga0073904, IMG submission 66668) | Active sludge microbial communities from Klosterneuburg, Austria, studying microevolution and ecology of nitrifiers - Klosterneuburg... | ecosystem: Engineered > WWTP > Aerobic digester >...
GGGATGCGGATAATCTTGTCATCCGACAGGCCCGCGACCTTCTTCCAGATGCCTGCCGCCTCGTCATCGGTATGATAGACCGTCACCAAAAGCCGGTTCTTGTCGATGCCGAAATCTTTGGTCAGCAGCTCCCATGCAAAGGGGATGGCGCTTTCCTTGAAATAGTCGCCGAAGGAAAAGTTCCCCAGCATTTCAAAGAACGTATGGTGGCGCGCCGTATAGCCCACATTGTCGAGGTCATTGTGCTTGCCGCCCGCGCGCACGCATTTCTGAGCGGTCGTAGCCCGCTTGTAGTCCCGCGTCTCGACCCCGGTGAAACAGTTCTTGAACTGCACCATGCCGGAGTTGGTGAACATCAGCGTCGGATCATTGCGCGGCACAAGCGGCGAAGACTCCACGACGGCGTGGCCGTTCTTCTTGAAAAAGTCGAGGAAGGTCGAGCGGATGTCGTTCAGCGAGGCCATGGGCAGCGTTGCTCCTTAGGGCGGCGGTTAGCCCGTTGGATTTAACGCCGCCGCCCTGCCCTGTCCACGGGCGATTTCCGCGCTGCGGCGGAAGCGTTGCTGGCGCGATCCCTTTGCGCGTTTCCGGGGGCACGGATATGCTCGTGCCAATCTCTCAAGGATGCTCGCTCATGATCACAAAGATCGAGGATTTTTTCGCAAAAGGCTGCGGCCGCTGCGCCCGATTTGACACGCCCGATTGCGCAACGCGCCAGTGGGCGGCAGGGCTGGCCGACCTGCGCCGCATCTGCCGCGCGGCGGGGCTGGAGGAAGCCGTGAAATGGGGCCATCCCTGTTACATGCACGCCGGGCGCAATATCGCAATCATCGGCGCGCTCCGCGGCGATTTCCGCCTGAGCTTCTTCAACGCAGCCTTGATGGCTGACCCGCAAAGGGTGCTGGAACGGCAGGGACCGAATACAAAGCATCCCGACATGATCCGCTTCACCGACAATGCGCAGGTGATGGCGATGGAGCCGGTCCTGCGCGCCTATCTGGCCGAAGCGATGGGCTACGCCGAAGCCGGGCTGAAGCCCGTAAAAGAACCGCAGGATCTGGACCTGCCTGAGGAGCTGATTGAGGCACTGGACGCCGATCCCGAACTGTCGGAGGCATTCCATGGCCTGACACCGGGGCGGCAGCGCAGTTACGTGATCTTGCTAGGGTCCGCCAAGACCAGCCAGACCCGGGTGGCACGGGTGGCGAAATTCCGTGGCCATATTCTTGCCGGAAAGGGCGCGACCGAACGCTAAACCGGCGTCAACATGTGCGTCAACCGCTCGAAAGGCCGGGCGCCGTGCGACGCACACCCAACCGGTGGCGCCGGTTTCAAAGGCATCTACGGCAGCGGAAATCCATAGCTGTCACACAGCCGAACCGGGTCCGCTGTTTCTTGCAAGAGTGCGCGGATCGTCGGCCCATCCGCAAAGGGGAAGGATGCGGCAATGGCTTCGTCGCAGCGTGTCGGTGCGTCACGTCCTTCGGCCAGCTCGGGGTTGAGCTTCTGCATCCGAACCGAAAAGCGGTGGTCAACACCGCTCTGGTGGACCGCAGTGGTGTAGCCCTTCGTGTTGTTCACACCGTGCAACGTGAAGTGGAAACCGACGAACGTGGGATCGACATAGCTTGGCGCATGCTCGCCGACCGATCTGTGCTGCATTTGGATCGGTGAGCGCAACATTCCAGGGCCTGCCACGCGGGCAAGTCCCAGACCATGATAGGAAATCGTACGAAACCCGTGCAGCGGGCGCGTGCCGTCCAGATACCCAACAATGCCCTTGGGATAACAGATGACCCCGCCCGGATCGACCCGGTCCGCGTCGCGCCGAAGCCGGCTGATATAGGTTGCCGGCAGGGCATCATCGTCATCGAGGCGAAAATGCGCGGACGGAATCGTTCCTTCGGCGGTTGTCTGCAACATGAAAGGGTGGATGAGACGATCATAGGCCTGTTCCGACGTGCGATTGAGGCGGACGAAGGCATAGGTCTGCGCGAGGGTGTCGAGCCGGGTCTGGTACATCTCCGGCATATCTTCGGAGACGGTCACAAGAAGTGTGAAGTTCTGATCTGTCTGGCTTGCAAGGCTGGGCAACATCAGCTTTTCAAACAGGTGAAAGCGGATTGCCATCCGGCGCGGTTCCCACAATCGGATCCGCGCGTCATCAACATCTTGCAATTCGCGACCAGTGTCCGAAACGCCGAACCACGAGAAACGGCAATGTCCGAAAATTTCCATGGGAACGCGCCACTTAGAGTTTTTCTTTGGTCAGATGTTTCATTTTTGCCAAAGCATGTAAAGTGGCGAAGGTCGGCTATCGACTGGCGGGGCGGTTCAACCGGGCAAGATCGAAATCCTGACGGGATTTTGGGCGTCCTTTTGCAGGCAAGCACGGACGACCGGCCCCTTCGCGCCTTTCTGCGCCACACCCCTGACAGCAAAACGGGCCGCCCATGGCGACCCGCTTGCCTAAATCAGACTGGGGGCTAACGCTCCCTTGGTCTCAGCCGACCAGTTCGAGACCCGAGAAGAAGAAGGCGATCTCGCGCGCGGCGGATGCCGGGCTGTCGGAACCGTGGACCGAGTTTTCGCCTTTGGAAATGGCGAATTCCTTGCGGATCGTGCCGGCATCGGCCTGCGCCGGGTCGGTCGCGCCCATCACTTCGCGGTTCTTGGCAATGGCGCTTTCGCCTTCCAGAACCTGAACCACCACCGGCTCGGACGCCATGAAAGCGCACAGCTCACCGTAAAAGCCGCGCTCGGCATGTTCGGCATAGAAGGCACCAGCCTGGGCAGGCGTCAGGTGAATGCGTTTGGACGCGACAACCCGCAGGCCCGCATCTTCGAATTTGGCAACGATCTTGCCGGTCAGGTTGCGCTTGGTCGCGTCGGGTTTGATGATGGAAAGGGTGCGTTCGGTGGCCATGATGTTCGCCTTTGGTTTGGGGCGCAGGCCCCTGCCCGCACCGGATTTGATGGCGCGCCTGCTATCACGGGTCGGCTGGCTTGAAAAGACGCAGCAGGCTTCAACCTGCCTCAGCCGCGACAACTGTCTTGAGCCGACGCAGCATTGCCCAGACGATCAAACGGTGCGCGGGCCTGACCGGCAGCATGTAAATGTGGCCGAACAGGTTATGGACCCGCACCGACGCCGTGACCTGCACCCGGCAGCCGTCCGTGGTGATGGCGTTCATCACATCAAGATGCCCGTCGCGCACAACCAGGTTAAGAAGATCGTCGCGCACCTCCGCGACCGTGAAAAAGGCCAGGCGGTCGCCAACTTTCGGATGGGCCGGTCGCGTGGCCTGAAGCCCGCGGATCGGGGCCACACCGAAAAGGCCCGAAATCGCATCGCGAATGCGGAAAGCCATCGGCAGGAACGGCAGGTTCTGCGCGGTGGATATGTCCCAGACCTCCAGCGCCGTCAGGGGGCGCGAGAGGACCGTTTCGCCCACATGCAGGAAATGCAGCCGCTCGGCCGGCGCGACCAACGGGGCGTTTGCGGGAATGGATGCTGCGGGCATGAAGCGTCCTTTCGCGGCAATCTGCGGTCAACCTACCGCCGGTGGACCGGTTCGGGCAAATGCGCAAAGTGTCGCGCCGCACTGCCCCCCGCCCGGGATTGCCCCGCAGGGCGTGCGCGCGCCCCGAGCCGTTGGTGCCACCTGCGGAGGGTCCGAACCGCCGCAAAAGTTTCCATTTCCTTAATTCTCCATTGCAACCCATTGATTTATATAACATCGAAAAGCGTCTCACGCTGGGACGCCCCTTTCAGGCCTCCGCATCGGCACGGGTCGGGCCGGTTGACTCGGCCAATGGCTCGGGTAAAGCCCTCCCATGCTTCAGATTTCCGACATCACCTATTCCGTCGAAGGCCGCCCCCTGTTTGAAGGGGCGTCGGCCACCATTCCCACCGGCCACAAGGTCGGCCTTGTCGGGCAGAACGGTACCGGCAAGACCACGCTCTTTCGGCTCATCCGTGGCGAATTGGCGCTCGAAGGCGGCGACATCGCCATGCCCGCCCGTGCCCGCATCGGCGGCGTCGCGCAGGAGGTTCCGTCCTCCTCGACCTCGCTTCTCGATACGGTCCTGGCCGCCGACACCGAACGCGCCAGCCTCCTGGCCGAGGCGGAGGTCGCGACCGACCCCCACCGCATCGCCGAGGTGCAGGCGCGGCTGACCGACATCGACGCCTGGTCGGCAGAGGGTCGGGCCAGCACCATCCTCAAAGGTCTGGGATTCGATGCTGCGGCCCAACTGCGCCCCTGTTCGGACTTTTCCGGCGGCTGGCGGATGCGGGTGGCGCTGGCGGGGGTCCTGTTCGCCCAGCCCGACCTGCTGCTGTTGGACGAACCGACGAACTACCTTGATCTGGAAGGGGCGCTGTGGCTGGAAAGCTATCTCGCCAAATATCCCCATACCGTCATCATCATCAGCCACGACCGGGGTCTTCTGAACCGGGCGGTGGGCGGGATACTGCATCTCGAAAACCGCAAGCTGACCTATTGGTCGGGCCCCTATGACCAGTTCGCCCGCCAGCGCGCCGAACTGCGCGCGGTGCAGGCGGCCGAAGCCAAGAAGCAGGATGCCCGCCGTGCGCATCTGCAAAGCTTCGTCGACCGCTTCAAGGCCAAGGCCTCGAAAGCCGTGCAGGCGCAAAGCCGGGTGAAGATGCTGGAAAAGATGACGCCGATCCTTGCGCCCGAGGAGGCCAAGAAAGTCGTCTTCACCTTCCCCGAGCCTGAACAGCTTTCGCCGCCGATCATCACGATGGACGGCACGTCGGTCGGCTACGACGGCCCCCCGGTCCTGCGCAAGCTCGACCTGCGCATAGACCAAGATGACCGGATCGCCCTTCTGGGCAAGAATGGCGAAGGCAAGTCCACGCTTTCAAAACTGCTGGCGGGCAAACTGCCGGCGGCGGGCGGGCAGATGACGCGGTCCTCGAAACTCAGGATCGGTTACTTCGCCCAGCATCAGGTGGACGAGCTGCATCTGGACGAGACCCCCTTGCAGCATATCATGCGCCTGCGCCCCGGCGAGGGGCAGCCGAAGCTTCGCGCCCGGCTGGCGGGCTTCGGGCTGGGCGCAGATCAGGCGGACACTCTGGTCGGGCGCCTGTCCGGGGGGCAGAAGGCGCGGCTATCGCTGCTCTTGGCCACCATCGACGCGCCGCACCTGCTGATCCTCGACGAACCGACCAACCACCTTGATATCGAAAGCCGCGAAGCTTTGGTAACGGCGCTGACCGAATATTCCGGCGCGGTGATCTTGGTCAGCCATGACATGCATCTTCTGGGACTGGTCGCGGACCGTCTGTGGCTGGTGAAGGGCGGCGCGGTCAAACCCTATCAGGGCGATCTGGAAAGTTACCGCCGCGAGCTTCTGGCCGGGGACGACACGGAAAAGCCCACTGAGAAGCCCAAGGAAAAAGCCCCACGCCCGTCGCGCGAGGCGCTTCTGGCGCTGAAGGCCGAGGTCCGGCGCTGCGAGGAAAGACTATCCAAGCTGAATGAAATGCGCGACAAGCTTGCCAAGAAGCTCGCCGATCCCGCCCTCTACGAACGCCCCGAGGAAGCCGTCGTCTGGCAGAAGAAATATGCCGAGGTGATGGAAGGGCTGGATAAAGCCGAGGATCTGTGGATGAAAGCCGCCGAGAAACTCGAAACCGCAGAGGCATGACGTGGAGTTTCAGTTCTACCTGACCGCCTTTGCCACGCTGTTCGTGATCGTCGATCCGATCGCGCTGGTGCCGATGTTCATCGCGCTGACGCGCGGCATGGATGATGACCACCGGCGCAGGCTGGCACTGCGCGCCTGCCTGATCGCGGCATTCCTGCTCGCGCTCTTCGGGCTGGTGGGCAACAAGCTCTTGGCGGTGATAGGCATCACCATGCCCGCCTTCCGCATCTCGGGCGGGTTTCTTCTGTTCATCACCGCGCTCGACATGCTCTTTGAACGCCGCACCCAGCGGCGCGAAGGGCAGCACCCCGACCCCAACCATGACCCATCCGTCTTTCCCTTGGCCACACCCCTGATCGCCGGGCCTGGCGCGTTCACAACCATGATCCTTCTGGTGAACAACACACCGGCAACCGGCGTCACCCATGCGGCGGCAATTCTGTCGGTCATGCTGTTGGTGGTGGCATCGACCTTTGTGATGTTCCTTGCGGCGGGCTTCATCGAACGGCTTTTGGGCCGTACCGGGATCGTGGTCGTGACCCGGCTTCTGGGGATGTTGCTGGCCGCACTCTCGGTCCAGTTCGTGCTGGACGGGATCAAGGGCACCGGGCTGCTATAGGGGCGCAATCATGGACGGCGACAATACCGCGCGGCTGATCTATCTGAGCCTGCTTCTGATAGCGGTCGGCGGGTCGCTCTTTACCGGGCTCAGGCAGGCGCCAGGAAAGACCATCCAGCAGCTTCTGATCTGGGCCTTCATCTTTCTGGGGCTGATTGCGGCCTATGGTCTCTGGCCCGATCTGCGCCGGGCGCTGAACCCGTCCGCAGCCGTCATGCGCGATGGCGCAGTAGAGCTTCGTCTGGCCGACGACGGCCATTATTATGCCGATACGGAGGTCAATGGCGTCAAGCTGCGCTTCCTGATCGACACCGGCGCCAGCGACATCGTGTTGAGCGAGGCCGACGCAGAACGTATCGGCCTGAACCCGTCGGGCCTTTCCTACACTGGGCTGGCCGACACGGCGAACGGCACGGTCAGCACCGCGCCCGTGCGGCTGGACAGTCTGGTGCTTGGCCCGTGGGAAGACCGCGATCTGGCCGCCAGCGTGAATGGCGGCGACCTGACTGACTCGCTGATGGGGATGAGCTATCTCACGCGCTACGACATGTCGTTCAGTGGTCAGACTTTGCGGCTTAGTCGCTGAAGGCTTGGCGGCAGCGCGCGGCGCGAGCCTCTTCGTGGCCGCCTGTCTTGCGACAAAACCGGATTCCACTTTTGCCGGACAGGCTCTAGGGTGGCCCAGACATCGGATGAGGTGAAAATGACCCCGCGCGCGCAGGGACAGGTTTCTTTCTGGTATGCCGACATGGGTGGGTTGCCCCCGCGCCGCGCCGCCCTGCCCGGCGACCGCAGCGCAGATGTCTGTATCGTAGGCGCCGGCTATACCGGGCTCTGGACGGCCTACTATCTGAAAAAGGCCGCACCCGATCTGAACATCATCGTGGTCGAAAAGGAATTCGCAGGGTTCGGCGCGTCCGGACGCAATGGCGGCTGGCTGACCGGAGGGTTCGCCTGGAACCATGATCGTTATGCCAAAAGCGGGGGCGCGGCAGCCGTCCGGTCCATGGTGGGCGCGATGAACGGCACGGTGGCCGAAGTCTTGCGCGTGGCGGCGGCGGAACGGATCGAGGCAGACATCCTGCCCACGGACGAGTTGATGGTGGCCACCAATCCCGCGCAGCTTCAGCGGCTGAAGACAGAGGTCGAACACCGGCGGTCCTGGGGCGAGGAGGATCGGGTGTTCGCGATCACGGCGGAAGAGGCACGGGCGCGGGTGAATATCCCCGGCACGCTGGGCGGCATGATCGTGCGGGGCGTCGCGCGGGTGCAGCCAGCAAAACTGGTGCAGGGTCTGGCGCGCACGGTCGAAGCCTTGGGCGTTCTGATCGCGGAAGGAACAGAGGCCACTGCAATCGCACCCGGCCAGGTGACAACCCCCTTCGGCAAGATCACCGCACCCGTGGTGCTGCGCGCAACCGAAGGATTTACCGCAACCCTGCCGGGCTTGAAGCGCGATTGGCTGCCGCTCAACTCTGCGCAGATCGTGACCGATCCGCTGCCCGCAGAGGTCTGGGCCAAGGTTGGCTGGCAGGGGCATGAAATCCTGGGGGATTTCAAGAATGCCTATTGTTACTGCCAGCGCACGCGCGAAGGGCGCATCACTGTGGGTGCACGGGGCGTGCCCTATCGCTTCGGCTCGGCCATCGACGCGGGCGGCGCGCCGGACGACGAAACCATCCGGCGGCTTGTCGCCATCTTGCACCGGCATTTTCCGGCGGCACGCGGCGTGCCTGTAGCGCACGCCTGGTGCGGGGTGCTGGGTGTGCCGCGCGACTGGTGTGCAACGGTGGGGTTTGATCCGGCAACCGGCATGGGCTGGGCGGGAGGCTATGTGGGCGTGGGTGTCTCGACCTCCAACCTTGCGGGGCGAACGCTGGCCGATCTGGCGGTTGGGCGGGCGACGGACCTGACCGCGCTCCCTTGGGTCAACCATCATGTGCGGCGTTGGGAGCCGGAGCCCCTGCGCTGGCTGGGCGTCACCGGCATGTATGGCCTTCTGAACGCCGCCGATCGGCGCGAGGACCGCCCCGGCGCCGGACCATCGCGCCTCGCGGCGCTTGGCAACTGGCTGACGGGGCGATGATGACCCAGCCACTCCCGCCCCTGTCCGGCACCACCATACTGGATCTGACGCATGTTCTGGCCGGGCCGTTCGCCGCCACCCAGTTGCAGGATTTCGGCGCACGGGTGATCAAGGTCGAACGCCCTGTCACCGGCGATGACACCCGCGCTTTCCCGCCCTTCGTGCAAGGACAAAGCGCCTATTTCGCGGCGCTGAACCATGGCAAGCAGTCCATAGCGCTGGATCTGAAATCGGCTGATGACCGGGCGATCTTTGACCGTTTGCTGGCGCGGGCGGATGTGATCTTGGAAAACTTCCGCCCCGGCACGATGGAGCGGCTGGGTTATGGCTGGCCAGACCTGCACAAACGCCACCCGCGTCTGATCTATGGCGCGGTCTCAGGTTTTGGCCATAGCGGACCAGAGACTGCGAAACCCGCCTATGACATGGTGGCACAGGCGCGCGGCGGGGTGATGAGCATCACCGGCGAGGAAGGCGGCCCCCCTGTGCGGGTCGGTGCTTCGATCGGCGATATCATCGCGGGCCTCTATCTGGTGCAGGGCGTACTGGCTGCCCTGATTGCACGGGACAGAACCGGGCTCGGCCAGAAGATCGACATTTCGATGCTGGATGCCCAAATCGCCATTCAGGAACATGCGCTGGCCATCACCACCGCCACCGGCACACCCCCCGGTCGCACGGGCGCGCGCCATCCGACGATTACGCCTTTTTCCACCTTCCGCGCGTCGGATGGATTTTTCGTGATCGCGGCTGGCAATGACCCGCTGTTTGCCCGGCTCTGTCAGGTGCTTGGCTTGCCCGATCTGGCCCAGGACATCCGTTTTGCCAGCAACGGGGCGCGATGCGAGAATGTCCATCTGCTCAAACGCCTGATCGAAACTGCCACTCTGGCGCATCCCGTCGCCCACTGGATCGCCGCGCTGGACGCTGCCGGCTTGCCCACCGGGCGCGTCCAGAACATGGCCGAAGCGTTGACGGACCCGCAGGTTCTGGCGCGCCACATGGTTCTGGCCATCGACACTCCGCCGGGCACCCCTGCCTTTGTCGCCGCCGGCAATCCGGTCAAGATGAGCGATCTGGCCGATCCTGTGTCGCGCGGGCCGGTTCCCGCGCTCGACGAAGACCGCCTTGCCATCCTTGACTGGCTGGACGAACCTTTGGCTTAGAGGCATTACATCAGCCCGCCTGCCAGAAATCATGATTTTTGATCACCCGTAACAAGAGCAAGAGTATGTCGAGCAAAATCATCAGACCCCTTCTGCCGCGCGATCCGGCCCAGACACACCGGGCTTCGACCACGCTCGAACTTCTTTTCGATCTGGTCAGCGTGATCGCCATCGCCGCCGTAACGGCCGGACTTCACCATGCCATCTCCGAAGGGCACGGGCTGGAGGCGTTGCCGCGCTTCATCTTTCTGTTCCTTGCGATCTGGTGGGCCTGGATGAACTTTACCTGGTTCGCATCGGCCTTTGACAATGACGATGCGCTTTACCGGATTCTGGTGCTGGTGATCATGTGTGGTGCACTGATCTTTGCCGGCGGTGCGGGCCATATCTTCGAGACGCTCGACTTCAGTTTCGGGCTGCTCGGCTGGATCATCATGCGGCTTGGCATGATCGGGCTTTGGCTGCGCGCCGCTGCCGGAAGCCCCGAGCATCGCACCACCGCACGGCGATATGCGGCTGGCATAGCGTTTGCCCAAGTGATGTGGTGCGCGTTCTATTTCGTGACCGCGCCGGGCTCCACCATGTTCTTTCTGTTTGGCAGCCTGTGTTTCATGATTGAATGGGCCGTGCCACCCTATGCAGAGCGGGCCAACGTCACGCCATTTCACCGTCATCACATGATCGAACGGTATGGGCTGCTCATGATCATCAGTCTGGGCGAGATCATGCTATCAGTCTCGCACGGGTTTGGTCAGTTGTTCGGGGACCACCCCGCCCCGGAGGCCGCGCAGACTGCCCTTTCCTCTGTCGCGATCGTATTTGCGCTCTGGTGGCTTTACTTCTGCGAAGAAAACCACATGCCAAAATCAGACTTCGCGACCGCATTTCAATGGGGGTACGGGCATGTCTTCATCTTTGGGGCGACGGCCGCCACAGGTGCCGCCATTGCCGCCGAGGTGGATCTTTCCGCCCACCATTCTGCCGTGACGCAAGATGTCGTCGCCCTGTACCTCGGGCTGCCGCTTGCGATCATCTATGGGACACTCTGGCTGGTACGTGACCGGCTTCTTGGGATGAAGGGGCATACGGCGCTGGCCTTGCCGGTCATGGCGCTGGCATTCATCGGCGCAGCAGTAGCCGGCCTGCCAACTTGGGTCTTTGCGGCCCTGTCCGTCATCGCCATCTGGTGGCGCGCGCCGATCACAGGGGGCGGGCGAGGGGCACACAAGTCATCACCCGACGCCAAGGTGCATTGACGCAAGCAGGCAACCAACTGCCGCATCGGAACATTGCCCCCGACGCGAAAGACGCTATTGAGAGGCAGCGAACAGGTCGACCGGAGTATCAGCCATGTCCGATGACGCACTCGTCATCTTCACCCCTTCCGGCAAGCGGGGGCGGTTTGCGCTTGGCACGCCGGTCCTGACCGTCGCCCGCCAGCTGGGGGTCGATCTTGACAGCGTCTGCGGCGGGCGCGGCATCTGTTCGAAATGCCAGATCACGCCGGGCTATGGCGAGTTTCCCAAGCATGGTGTGACGGTCCATGAAGGCGCACTGTCCGAATGGAACGCGGTCGAGGATCGCTACAACCGCATCCGCGGTCTGACCGAAGGCAGGCGTCTGGGCTGTCAGGCGAAGGTCATGGGCGATGTGGTCATCGACGTGCCGCCCGAAAGCCAGGTCCACCGCCAGGTGATCCGCAAGTCCGCGACCGTGCGCGACATCACCATGGACCCCGCCACCCGCACCTACTACGTCGAGGTGCAGGAACCCGACATGCACGAACCTTCGGGCGATTTCCAAAGGCTTCAGGACGCGCTGCGCGACCAATGGCAGATCGAAGGGCTGACGGCCGATCTTCGGCTGATGTCGCGCCTGCAACCCGTCTTGCGCAAGGGCGAATGGAAGGTCACGGTCGCCATTCACCGCGACCATCACGGCCAGCCACGGATCATCGACTTCTGGCCGGGCTTCTTTGACGGCCATCTTTATGGCCTGGCCGTCGATCTTGGATCGACCACCATAGCGGCGCATCTGTGCGACCTGACGGATGGGGCGGTGCTTGCCTCCTCCGGCCTGATGAACCCGCAGATCCGCTTTGGCGAAGATCTGATGAGCCGCGTGAGCTACGCGATGATGAACCCCGGCGGCGACAAGGAAATGACCCGCGCCGTGCGGTCCGCGCTGAACGATCTGGCCACGGTCATTGCCGAAGAGGCCAAGATCGACCCCACCCATATCGTTGAGACTGTCTTTGTCTGCAATCCGGTCATGCACCACCTGCTTTTGGGCATCGACCCGGTGGAGCTGGGCCAGGCGCCCTTTGCGCTGGCCACGGGCGAAAGCATGACGCTGGCCGCGCGCGAACTCGACCTGACCGCCATCAACGACCATGCGATGACCTATATTCTGCCCTGCATCGCGGGCCATGTCGGGGCCGATTGTGCCGCCGTCGCCCTGTCGGAAGAGCCGAACAAATCCAAGGATATGGTGCTGATCGTCGACGGCGGGACCAATGCTGAAATCCTTCTGGGCAATGAAACCCGGGTGCTGGCCTGCTCCTCGCCCACCGGCCCCGCCTTCGAGGGCGCGCAGATTTCCTCCGGCCAGCGCGCCGCCCCCGGTGCAATCGAACGGGTGGAGATCGACCCCGTCACCAAGGAGCCCCGCTTCCGCGTCATCGGCTCCGACCGCTGGTCGGACGACCCCGGCTTTGCCGCAGCCACTGCGCAGACCGGCATCACCGGCATCTGCGGATCGGGCATCATCGAGGTGGTGGCCGAGATGCGCCTGGCGGGCCTTGTCGATCCGGGTGGGTTGATCGGATCGCGGGAACAGACCGGCACCGCGCGCATGATCCAAAAGGGGCGCACGCATGACTATCTGCTTCATGATGGCACGGCCGACGGCGGCCCGATGATCACCGTGACCCAGGGCGATATCCGCGCCATCCAGCTGGCCAAGGCCGCCCTCTACGCTGGTGCACGCCTGCTTATGGACGAGTTGAACATCGAAGTGGTCGACCGCGTGACCCTGGCCGGGGCGTTCGGGGCCCATATCAGCCCCAAACATGCGATGGTGCTGGGCATGATCCCCGATGTGCCGCTGGAGAAAGTCACTTCGGCCGGCAATGCTGCCGGCACAGGCGCGCGCATCGCGCTGTGCAACGTCGCGGCCCGCGCTGCGATCGAGGAAGAAGTGCGTCGTATCCACAAGGTCGAAACCGCAATCGAGCCGCGCTTCCAGGAACATTTCGTTGCCGCCAGCGCCATCCCCCACGCCACCGCGCCCTTCCCCGAGTTGATGAAAGTCGTAGCCCTGCCTGATGTCAGCTTCAATACCGCCGGCTCGGGCGGCGACGGCAGCGAGGGCGGACGCAGACGGCGACGCGGCTAACATCTGCCGGCCCCGGTGCCCGAGCACCCGACTTTGGGCACCGCACTCTGGACATGCCTGATCCGCCCGGCCATAGTTGCGCGACTGGAAACGGAGCATGCGTGAGCGAGAACGATCCCATCGCTGACTTGATCGCTGAGGTGGCAGAAGCCAACCGTACAGCCTTCCGCACGCTTTATTCTTCTGCTGCCGGGAAACTTCTGGGCGTTACCTTTCGTATCCTCCAAGACAGAACAGAAGCCGAGGATGCGGTGCAGGAAGTTTTCACACGGGTTTGGCTGAATGCGCGGCGCTTTGACGCCAGCAAGGCGCGCGGGATGACCTGGCTTATCGCCATCGCCCGCAACCATGCCATCGACCGGCTGCGCGCCCGCCCGGCGCGCACGGAAAGCGATGATGCGCTGGTCAACTTGCGCGACCCGGCCCCGACTGCGGAACATCAACTGGTGGCAAAGGGCGAAGCACGCCGGATCGGCGATTGCTTCGACAGTCTTGAACCGGAAAAGGCCGATGCAATCCGCGGCGCCTATCTGAGCGGACAGTCTTACGAAGAACTCTCGGTGCGCCATGACGTGCCGCTGAACACCATGCGATCCTGGCTGCGGCGCGGCCTGTTGAAACTGAAGGAGTGCCTTGAGGCATGAGCGAGGGAGCGGACATGTCTGACCGCGACGGGCTGGCCGCCGAGTATGTGCTCGGCACCCTGCCCCTGCCCGAACGGCTTCAGGCCGAACGGCTGATCGCGTCTGATACGTCCTTTGCCGCGCTCGTTGCCGACTGGCAGGAAAAACTCGCGCCCCTGAACGAGGGTTATACCGCGATCACCCCGCCCGCCGACCTTCTGCCGAAGATCGAGGCGCGGCTCTTCCCGGTGGCGGACAAACCGGCCCGCTGGCGGCTGCCGTTCTTCGGTGCTCTGGCAGCCGGTCTGGCGGTGCTTGTCCTTGCGCTCTACCTGCCTTTTGGAACGCCGGAACCCACGCTGACCGCCACCCTGACCGGCGAAGGCCAGCCGCTGACCGTCACGGCCGCCTATTATGCGGCCGACAAGGAGCTGACCTTCACCCGCACCGCTGGTCCCGCCGCCGATGCAGGCAAGGACTATGAACTTTGGGTGATCCCCGAAGGACAAAAGGCCATTTCGCTTGGCCTCCTGCGTGAAGCGGCTCTCACGGTTGCGCTCGACGACCTGCCTCCCGGCACAACGCTCGCGGTAACGCTTGAACAGACCGGCGGATCGCCCACCGGCCAAGCTCAGGGTCCGATTCTGGCCGCTGCGGTCATCGGCGGATAACCAGCAAAACCGTCTGATTTCAGACAGTTGAGAGTTTCCAAATTTTTTAAAAAAAATCTCGCGCAGGCCGCAACTTTCCAGACACCCGCCCCGTAACTCCGGTCATGCGAGAGGGGAATGGCCCCTCCGCCCTTTGACAGGAGAGACCCATGACCCTTTCAACCCGTATCCTCGCCGCCGTATTCGCGCTGACCGCCGCTGCCCCCGCCTTTGCGGAAAATCCGATGGTGGGTGGCGCGCCGATGTACGACACGAAGAACATCATCGAAAACGCGGTCAATTCCGCTGATCACACCACGCTCGTCGCCGCCGTGCAGGCCGCGGGCCTCGTGGAAACCCTGTCGGGCGCTGGTCCCTTCACCGTTTTCGCGCCGACCAATGAAGCCTTCGCGAAACTGCCGGCCGGTACGGTCGAGACGCTTCTGAAGCCCGAAAACAAGGATATGCTGATCAAAATCCTGACCTGCCATGTGGTCGCGGCCAATGCCAATGCAGAAATGATCCAGGCGATGATCCAGGGCGATGGCGGCAAACATACGGTCAAGACCGTGGGCGGCTGCGAATTCACCGCCATGTCGAAGGACGGCAAGGTGATGATCGAGGATGGTCAGGGCAATGTTTCGACGGTGACGATTGCCGATGTGATGCAGTCGAATGGCGTCATCCATGTGATCGACACGGTGCTGCTGCCCGCATCCTAGGCCGACCGGGCCGGGTACAACGGCTCGCACGGCGGGGATCTTGAGTGCAGTCCCTTTTCAGTCCCCACCGAGGGGGCCGCCCGGTAGCGGGCGGCCTTTTCGCTTCAGGCTTCGGCCCTTTCGGCCAATGCCAGCCACTCCTCCTCCGCAGCCCCCAGTGCCGCCTGCCGTTCCGCCAGCCCTTCGGAGGCACGGCGGAACTTGTCGGGAGACTTGGCAAAGAGATCAGGATCGGACAGGAAATCGGAAAGCTTGCCGATCTCCGCCGACAGCCGGTCGATGATCGCGGGCAAAGCCTCCAGCCGGTGCTTTTCGGTGAATGTCAGCCCGTTGGAAGCCTTGCGCACTGGGGTCTCGGCTTCGGCCTTCGCCGCCGGGCGGGGGGCGGCTGCGCCGGCGGGCGTCACTGGGGCTTGGCGTTGGACCAGATAATCGCTCCAGCCCCCGGCATAAAGCGTCGCCCGTCCGCCGCCTTCCAGCGCTACGGTGGTCGTCGCAACCCGGTCGATGAAATCCCGGTCGTGGCTGACCAGAAGGACCGTCCCGTCATACTCGCCCAGAATATCCTGAAGCAGGTCCAGCGTCTCCACATCCAGATCGTTCGTAGGTTCGTCCAGGATCAGAAGGTTCGA
>Ga0073904_10001952_pt1 | contig 15563 bp, 14 predicted proteins | sample KloWWTrecipitate_FD_66668 | JGI IMG/M metagenome (GOLD analysis project Ga0073904, IMG submission 66668) | Active sludge microbial communities from Klosterneuburg, Austria, studying microevolution and ecology of nitrifiers - Klosterneuburg... | ecosystem: Engineered > WWTP > Aerobic digester >...
CCGGGGTCGGTCAGTCCGAAGCCGATGCCGAAACGGAACGGGACGCCGAGGACCAGGTCGATCCCGTCGGCCTGCACCTCGAAGGTCCGCTCGATGGTGGCGGGGTCCAGCAGCTCCACGCCGTCGACGGTGCCGCCCAGCGACAGAGCGCTCAGCATCCGGACCAGGGACCGGGCGTTGCCGTGGCCGTTGGCGCCTCCGATGTCGGCGGCACGCCACGCCGCGGTGTTGGCCGCGTCCGCGTCCGCGAGCGGTCCCGTCATGGTCCGGGCCAGGGGGCTGTCGAAGTCGATGTTCTCGAGGTCGAACGGCAGGGGCGGAGGGGCGACGACCGGAGCGATCCGTGAGACCTCGCTCTCGGGGGCGCCGATGGTGAAGTCAGCGCCGAGCGGGCCGGCGATCTCCTCGGCCACGAACTGCTTCAGGCTGCGTCCGGTGATGCGGCGGAGGACCTCGCCGAGGAGGTGGCCGAAGTTCAGGGCGTGGTAGCCCGACGCGGTGCCCGGCTCCCACCACGGGGCCTGGGACGCCATGCGAGAGGTCGAGCCCTCCCAGTCGTAGAGGTCCTCGAGTACGGCCGGCTGGTCCAGGCCCGACACGCCCGAGGTGTGCGACATCAGGTGCCGCACCAGCACGCCGTCCTTGCCGGCCGCGGCGAACTCGGGCCAGTAGCCGGCCACCGGCGCATCGAGGTCGAGCTGCCCGCGCGACGCCAGCATCAGCATCGCCAGGCTGGTGACGGTCTTGGTGCAGGACCAGACGTTCACGATCGTGTCGCGCTCCCACGGGTGGGCCCGGTCCTGGTCGCGCCATCCGCCCCAGATGTCGACGAGGAGCTCGCCGTCGACGTCGAGAGCGATCGACGCGCCCAGGTCCTCGCCCGAGTCGAGGGTCTGCTCCAGCAGCTCCCGCAGCGACTCGAACCGCGGGTCGTAGGTCCCGTCCACCGTCATGGTCCACCCCCTGGTCGGCGCCCGGCTCTCTGCCGGGCCCGACGTCGGCGACCCTACCCCTGCCCATCCGGGCCGGGTCGCTCCCGGTGGGTCCCGATCGTGGGCTGTGCCAGAGTTGGACGCATGGGACGCGGAACTGGGGAGAACGTGGGGTTCGTCCGCACGGTGCGAGCTGCTGTCGTGGCGGGAGCGGTCCTGGTCGTGGCAGTCGTGTCCGGGTGCACGGTGCCGTCGACGCTGCCGGACGGATCTGTGCCGCAGGTCGCGCCGGTCGGACTGAACGGGATGGCCCAGGACCCGACGGCGGACGGCGGGAACGTGTGGGCGGCCGACTACTTCGGCCACCAGCTGCTGCGGTTCGACCCCGACACCGGCCGGATCGCCGAGCGCTACGGCGGACTGTGCGACACCGACGACGTGGTCGTCGCCCCCGACGGGTCGCTGATCGCCACGTGTGCCGGCGAGGGGACGGTGGTGCGGGTTCAGCGCGACGGCGCCGTCGGCGTCCTGTCCGTCGTCGGTCGAGGCGTCAACCCGATCGCCCTCGAACCCGGCGGCAAGGCGGTCGTCGTCGGCTTCGGAACCACCGACGACGACCGGTTGCTCCGTGTGCCGCTCGACGGCGGGCCGGTCGAGGTGGTCGCCGACGGCCTGCCCGTCCTCAACGGCTTCGGCTTCGGACCCGACGGCCGGCTCTACGCGCCGACCGGGGGAGTGGAGGCGCTGCTGGGATCGACCGGAGGTCTGATCGCGATCGACGTGTCGACCGGGTCGACCGAGGTCATCCCGTTGCAGTTCGACGAGCCGGGTCGGACGGGCCTGGCCTTCGCCGTCGGTGTCGACGTCGGTCCCGACGGGACCGTCTACATCGCCCAGGGCGTCGACCCGGCGCTGTACGCGGTCGACCCCTCGACCGGACACGCGACCCTGGTCGGAACGTCGCCGGAGGCGGCGTCGGACAACGTGCTGGTGCTCTCCGACGGTCGGATCCTGCTGTCGGGATTCGTGGGCAACTCAGTCGTCGTGTTCAGCCCCGACGGAACAGGTGGCTGGATCCGGACCGTGACCGCCGTCGGCAGCTGACCTCCCCCCGCTTTGTCCCGCACAGACGCGGTGATCACCGCGCCTGTGCGGGACAAAGCGGCTCGGTGGCGTAATAGGTCGTTCGACCCAAATTCGATCCACCGTGTAACGGCAGATCCCTGCTGAGCGCTCTCCCTGACGAGTCAGTGAGGAGATCTCCGTTGGTCGAGCCGTTCCGCCGCAGGCGCCAATCCCGTCCGAGCCCAAGGGTCGAGCGAGGCGCGGCCATCGTCGAGTTCGCGTTGGTCGTCCCGCTGTTCCTCCTGCTCGTCATGGGGATCATCGACTTCTCGAACGCCTTCAACGACTACAACTCGGTTCGTCAGGGAGTCCGAGAAGGTGTCCGCCAGATCGTGGTGGCCGACTGGAGCACCGACGGCTGCACGAGCGGAACCTCGTCGGTCCGGGCGGCCTGCGTGACCCGGGCCCGCGTCGGTCTGAACACCGCCGACACCAAGGTGCGGATCGAGCTGCCTTCGACCTACGCCCCGGGTGAGCAGGTGACGGTCTGCGTCATGTATCCGTTCCGGTCGCTCACGGGGCTGTTCTCTCCCGTTCTGAACGGTGGTGTGGCCCGATCGAAGTTGACCATGCGCATCGAATCGATCGACGAGACCGATCCGATCGCCACCTACGAGGACACCCCGCTGACGGGCCAGGGGTGGTCGTGGTGCTGACGCGGTCGACGAGGCTCGCAGCCTGCAGACGCCGTGACGAACGCGGTGCGTTCCTCGTGCTCGCGGCGCTGCTGCTGGTGCTGATGCTCGCCATGGCCGCGATCGCGGTCGACCTGGCCAACGGCCGCCAGCAACGCCGTCAGGCCCAGGCCACCGCGGATGCCGCCGCGCTCGCCGCGGCACAGGACCTTCCGGACCCGGCTGTCGTTGTCGCGACCGCCAAGACCTACGTGCAGCAGAACTTCAGGGTGCCCGCCTCGGACTGGGTCGGGTGCCAGGATCCCGAGGCCCTGGCCAACCGACCCGATGACGCGGTCGGTGATCAGTGCATCTCGATCGACGAGGCGTTCACCCGGGTGCGGGTGAGGATCCCCGACAAGCAGGTGCCGACGGTGTTCGCCGGTGTCATCGGGGTGGATCACATGGCCGTGTCGGCCGACGCCGTCGCCGAAGCCAAGCTCAAGCGCGACGATCGGATCATCCCCGCGACGGTGGCGGCGTCATCGGGCAGCGGGAACCTCTGCATCGAGAACGGCGGCAACAACGTCGAGTGCGCCTCTCGCAGCAGCGGCAACTTCGGGTCCTTCGACGCCCGACGGCTGTCGTTGTTCAAGCCGACATCGAGCGACCAGGCCAACTCGTTGCGGATCAACTACTCGATGGGTGTCGACCACGCCCTCACCATCTACGGGACCGGCTCGCCCAAGGTGTGCGACGTCAACCTCCAGTCGCCGTGCGCCATGACCAACGCGTCGTCGACCCTGGACGCCAACCACCTCATCCCCTACACGGGCAACGTCATCCCTCCCCTGACCGACGGAGTGATCGAGAACGCGACCATCGCCACCGACGAGGGGACCAACCTGTTCTGCGGGCGGCTCAAGCGCCCCGACCTGACCGACACGAACCTGGCCGACACCGATCCGGAGGACTGCAACCACTGGTCCTCGACGCCGGGACCCGGGCCCGCGATCACCGTCCTCGGCGACAAGATCAACGGTCGCCACGTCTTCACCTGGATGAAGCCCGCGTTCCGCACGGTGTTCTTCCCCGGAGCGTCGGCCGCGACGCCGAGCACCAGCGGGACGTGGGCGGCCGGTGACGGCCGGTTCAACTGCTTCCTGCGCAGCTACCGGTTCGACTACGGCGGCTCGTACTCGTCGGGTCACACCCCGCAGACCGAGTTCTTCATCGATCCGAGCAAGCCGATCGACCCGTCGACCGGGCAGGGCACCGAGTTCACCCTCGCCCAGGCGAAGGCCTACCTCACCGGGACCTGTGGCCTCGACTCGTCGACCGTCGACTCCAAGCTGGCCAGCCTCACCGACTCCAGCACCTTCTGGCCGATGTTCGACAACGCCATGGTCACCGACCCGCGCTTCGGGATGATCCCCGTCGTCAAGAACTTCGGCAGCGGAGGGAGCACCGCCATGCAGATCGTCCGGTTCTGGGCGATCTACATGTACCGGTTGTACCCGAACAACGGGAACACCAAGCTGGCCGGGATCGACGCCTGGGTGTTCGAGCCGGCGCTGATCGAGACCGACTCCGGCGTCGCCGACCTCCAGTTCGGCTACCGGACCAACCAGCCGGTGGTGCGGCTCGTCCAGTGATCGGAACCACGTCCGAGGCGCGCCGCTTCGAGGCCACTCGGCCGCCGTTGCGATGCGCTTCCCACGTCGGCATCGGAGGAAGCGGCCACGCCGGCCGATACCCTCGGGGTCGCCGACGTCATCCGGTCGGTGGACGGACGATGGCGACGCACGACGAGTTCGAACGACTTCTCGATGGTGTCCGCGACGGGAGTGAGGCCGCGGCGTCAGAGCTGTTCCGGCGGACCCAACCCCGTCTGCTGCGCTATCTCCGCTCCCAGGCGCCGGGCCCGGCCGAGGACATCGCCGCCGAGGTGTGGGTGGCGGTCGCGACCGGTCTCGACCGCTTCGAAGGTGACGAGGACGGCTTCCGGGGCTGGGTGTTCACCATCGCTCGGCGTCGTCTGCTCGACCACCACCGACGGACCCAACGTCAACGGACGACCCCGATCGAGCCCCATGCGTTCGACGACCGGGTGGATGGCGCGGCGGCAGCAGCGGTGCACTCCGCCAACGACGCGCAGGAGGCGGTCGACCGCATTGTGGCGGAGCTGTCCCCCGAGCAGGCCGAGGTCGTCGTGCTCCGGATCGTCGCGGACCTGGACGCCGACACCGTCGCCGCCATCATGGGTCGCACCGCCGGCTGGGTGCGGGTGACCCAGTACCGGGCGCTGAAGCGGCTGGCCCGTCGTCTCGATGTGAACCTGGAGGCGACCCGATGACCGCGTCGGATGGGACCCCGATGGACCCGACGGTGTCGTCGCCGGCGGACCCCGGAGTCGACGTCGGTCCCGAGGTCGATGAACTGCTTCGACTCGCGACGTCGGAACCTCGGGCCGACGAGCTCGCCGACACCCGTGGCCTTGCCTCGCTGCTCGAGATCGGCGGCGGTGCCCCGGGGACTCTTGCTGATGCGGCAGCCGCGTCGGATCCGACCGAATCGGTCGCTGCTGCGGTTGCCGATGTTCCGGTTGTCGGTTCCGAGGTCGGCGACGGCGATGCTGGCGAGCTGTCCGTCCGTCGCAGGCGTCGCGCCGGGCGAGCGGTGAAGGTCGTCGCCGTCGCGGCTGCGATCGCGGCTACCGCCGGCGGCGTCGCGGCCGCGGCGACCGGCCACCTTCCGGTTCCGGTGCTGGGGGACAAGGCTCCGGTCGAACAGCCGACGGTCGAGGTGACGAACCCTGCCACTCCCAACCGGCGCTCCAACGGTCGGCCGCGTACGAAGTCGTGGATCCCGGGACTGGAGTCGGCGCCGGGCTCGACGGTCGTCGCCCCGGGGGTCGATGCCGGTGTACCCGCGATTCCCGGGTCCGCGGACATGTCGTCAGACGGGACCTCGATGGGCGATGGTGAGACGGTCGGGAACGCAGATCCCGCCGGACGACCCGATCGTGGTCCCGGTGGTGGGTCGACGGGCGGTGGCAACGCCGGAGGCAACAAGGGCGGGAGCACTCACGGCGGCCAGGGCAATGCCAGCGGTCAGGGGAACTCGGGTACTCAGGGCAACGCGGGTGGCAACGCGGGTGGTCAGGGCAACGCGGGTGGTCAGGGGAACTCGGGTGCTCAGGGCAACTCGGGCAACGCTGGTGGTCAGGGCTGACGGCACGTTTCTCCCGCTTTGTCCCGCAGAGGCGCGGTGATCACCGCGTCTGTGCGGGACAAAGCGGGGTCAGCCGAGCTTCTTCATCACCCGCAGCAGCAGTGGGTCCATGCTGCCGGAGCCGTGTCCCCGATCGAAGCGGGCGTCCTGTCGCAACAGCGACCGGCGGGTGAGTTCGGCGCTGATCCAGCACAACGGCTCGGGTGGGAACCTCGACTCGGGCGAGTCGACGAAGCACAGGTCGGTCAGGTCGGTCGACCGGCCGAGCACCTTGTCGCGCAGCACCTTGGCGCCGGTGTGGCTCGGGGCGACCCCGTGGCCGTTGTAGCCGAGCCCGTAGTGGAGGCGACCGTCGGACAACGTGCCGAACATCGGCATGAACGAGACCGTGATGCCGACCGGTCCGCCCCAGTGGTGGGTGAAGCGCACCGTCGACAGCTGCGGGAACGTCCGCCGGAACGTGCGCTCGAGCCGGGCCGACACGCCGTCGTTGCGGTCCTGACGAGCGGCGATGCGACCGTTGAGGTGGATGACCCCGTCGCTCCCTCCCCAGAGGATCCGGCCGTCGACGGTACGTCGGTAGTAATGGACGAAGTTGCGCTTGTCCTCGATCCCGCAGTGGCTGTCCCAGCCGACAGCGTCCCACTGCGCATCGGTCAACGGCTCGGTCATGATCACGTAGGTGTAGAGCGGGATGACCTTGTGGCGGAACCACTCGGTCTGCGAGGCCCACGCGTTGGTGGCCAGAACGACCTGGTCCGCGACCACCGCTCCGGCGGGGGTGGTGAGGCGGACCCGCCCGAGCGAGTCGACCATCGACGTGACGTCGGTGCCCTCGAAGATGGTGGCCCCCATCTCCTCGACCACCGTTGCCAGCCCCCGGACGAGCTTGGCCGGATGGAGGACTGCGCAGTGCTCCTCGCGGAGGCCGCCGAGGTAGGTGGGGGAGTGGACCTCGGCTCGCGCGTCGTCGGCGTTGAGTGGGCGAATGCCGTCGAGGCCCATGGCGGTCGCGGCGGCCAGGTCCCGCTCGATGCGCTCGAGCTGGCCGCGGTTGGTGGCGACGGTCATCAGGCCGCCGTGGCGCCACTCGCAGTCGATCCCCCGCTCGGCGATCGTGGCTCCCATCTCGTCGATCGATGTCGCGACCGCCCGGTGGGCCGCGGCAGCACGGGCATCGCCGTAGTTGCGGCGCAGTTGGTCCAGCCCCATGTCCAACAGGGTCATGGCGAAGCCGCCGTTGCGGCCGCTGGCCCCGAAGCCGATCACCTCCCGTTCCATCACCGCAACCCGCAGCGACGGATCGGCCTCGAGCAGGTGGTAGGCGGTCCACAGCCCGGTGTAGCCACCGCCGACGATGGCGACGTCGACGTCGTGGCGGCCGGTCACGGTCGGGTTCGGCACCCGTTGGGAGGTCTCGTGCCAGTACGTCGACGATCCCAGCCCTTGGAGCATGCGGGCTCCTCCTGTTTCGTCGTCCGGGCAGGTGCGCCGGATCGTCGTCGACCCTGCCCTGCTCCTGAACGAACGCTCGATCAACAGGACCGAGGGTAGGGGGGTCGCTGGGAGGCGTCGAGGTTTCCGGGGTGTGCCACCGGTCTCGTCCGGGGGTGGGGCGTCGACCGGGGCGGGTGTCCAGTGGCCAGCTGCGACCGCCTCTGGACCGCACGACCGGTGACCGACGGCCCCACGCTCTCATCGCCAGAGGGCGTCCATCACCACTGTCGCGACCTGCCGGGGGTGAGTGCCCTGCACGAGGTGGTCGCCGTCGAGCTCGACGACGCGGCGCGCCCGCGAGCCGGGTTCGAGCTGGGTGTCGGGGTGGATGACGGTGTCTTCGGTCGCGACCACGAGGGTCGACTCGACGGTTCGCCACGGCGCGCCGGAGACGGGTGTGACCGCGGCGCCGACGGCGAACGGTCGCGGCGGGTTCCTCGCGAACAGATCCAGCACCGCAGCGCCGTAGTGGTCCGGGTTGCCCCACTGGGTGACCATGGCCGTCCCGTCGTCGCGGAAGTCGAGCGGAGAGCCCCCGGCGTCCCGCTTGACCAACCAGTCGAAGGACGACTCGCCCTCGTCCAGCACGACCGGCGCCAGGTAGACGAGGTGCGTCGTGTCGAGCCCGAGGGCCGCCTCGGCGATGACCGCCCCACCGTAGGAGTGTCCGACCAGCACCACCGGGCCGTCACCGGCGACGGCTCGGGGGACTACGGGGTGGCGCCGCCTTCGGGTCAGGTCGGCGTCGATGTACGAGAGGACGGGACCGGGTCGCGTCGACGCAGCTCGTGGGCGCGGTCCCCCGACGCGAGCGGGGTCGAGCGGACGAGGTGCAGTCCGGCGACCGCGGCCAGGGCCGCGAGGGCGTCACGGTCGCGCTCGCGCCCACCTCCGGTGAGCGCAGCCATGAGGACGTCGGCACCGGTCGCGATCCGATCCCGAGGTCTGCTCGGGTGGTCCGCGTCCACGACGATGATCCGCGCCGAGCCGCACGCTGCCGCCACGGTGCTGAGGATGGTGACGACGTCGTCGTCTCACCAGTCGTGGAGCACGTTGACGAGCAGGTAGGTGTCGAACCCGCCCGGCGCCTCGTGGAACATGTCGCCGGCCCGAGCCGCCAGACGATCGTGCTGGGCCGCTCTCGCCACCACGTCGGGGAGGTCGAGGACGGTTCCCGTCGCCTCGGGCAGGTATCGGAGCATCGTGGTGAGCAGCTCACCGGTGCCGCCCCCGACGTCGCAGATCCTCGAGTGCTCGGACCACTCCACCGCGGCGAGGAGCGCGAGGGCGTGCATCCGGGCGCCGGCGGCCATCGCTCCGTCGAAGGATGCCCATCGGTCGGGGTTCTCGGCCATCCAGTCGAAGAACGGTGATCCGTTCGCGGCGCGGAACGGGTCGTTCGCCGGGGAACCGGCGGACAACGCCGCGACCGCGGAGGTGACCTCGGATCCGCCGATGAAGTCCACCCATGCCCGCCAGCCGCCGGGGTGATCCCGGCGGAGGAACTCGGTGATCCGGGTCGGGCGCACCCGACCCCGTCGCTCGATGCGGACCCAGCCGTTCAGCGCCGCCAGTCGGAGCAGCCGCTCCAGTCGTTCCGGATCCGAACCTGTTCGGCGGGCGAGCTCGGCCGGTGTCACCGGTCCGGTGAGCAGGTCGGGCACTCCGACCTCGCAGAGCGCGACGAGCACCCGGTGGTCGAGGATCCCGAACAGCGAATCGAGGATGGCGACCGGTGGTGGAGCGGTCCGCCCCATGAGCCGGGCGATTCCGGCCCGAACCGACGTGACCGATGTGCTGAGGCGTGCGGGCGGGAGGAACGGAACACCGATCACGTCGGCCGGTTTCACCGGCGGGTTGCTCATCGGCTGCTCCCCGATCGACGAAGTCGTCGCTTCAGCCTCACCGGTGTTCGACTTGCGGTCCAGTGGTGAGCACATGAGACGGCCAGGACCAACCGAATCGGCCCGCGGCGGTGTCGAGCGTCCATCCGTCGGTTGCCCGGAGAGGTGTCGCAGGAGGGGCTGCTCGTTCGACGGTCCCCCGATCGGGGGAGGTTCACCGGTCCGTGCACCGGGATGATGCGTTGCATGGACACCACCACTGCACCCGACCCGATCGTCCCCGACAGCGGCCCGGCCACCTGTGAGCAGCGCCGAGAAGCCACTATTGCTCATCTGGACGCTGCGTCGCGGGACGACTGGGATGCCGTGCTCGCCGGCTACTCGCCCGACGTCGTCTGGATCAACCCTCCGACGGCGGGACCGTGGGCGGGACGGTTCGAGGGAATCGATGCCGTGGCGTCCATGTTTGCCGAGTACCTCGCGTTCTTCGACGGGACCTTCACCCAGGAGATCGTCGACGTCTGCGCGTCGCCTGATCGCAGCGTCGTGCTTCTGGTCGAGCGAGGCGCCAAGTTCGGTCACACCTACGAGAACCGGGCGCTGTGGACATCGCGCTTCGACGAGAGCGGCCGCATCATCGAGGTGGTCGCGGTCGGCCGCGACCTCCATGCGGCCGAGTCGTTCTGGAATGCCGTCACCGGGTGATGGACTCGGGCGAGGATGACGGGGTGGAGGGTCCACCTCAACTCACCGGGACGGTCTCGTTCCTCTTCACCGACATCGTCGGATCGACCGCAGCCTGGGAGGCCCAGCCTGATGCCATGGCTGTCGCGGTCGCCCGCCTGGAGGCGATCCTCGACGACGTCGGCGCCGCCGGACGTCGGGTGATCGAGCAGGGTGCGGGCGACAGCGCGGTGTTGGCCTTCGAGCGGCCGAGCGACGCCGTCGCGGCGGCTGTGGCTCTGCAGCGAGCCATGGCCTACGAACGGTGGGCCACCATCCAGCCGCTCCGGGTCCGCGTCGCGTTGCACCTCGGCGAGGTCGACCTCGGTGTCGATGGCACCTACAGGGGCGCGACGATGAACCGATGTGGCCGGCTCCTCGCTACCGCCCATGGCGATCAGGTCGTGGCGTCGGGTTCCTTCGTCGCGGTGCTCGAGGAGTCCGGGAGCGCTGTTTCCACTGTCGGAGCCGATGACGCATCCTGGATCGATCTCGGCACCCACACACTGAACGGGCTCCGTGCCCCCATGGCGATCTGGCAACTCGCCCACCCTGACCTCGTCGCTGACTTCCCCGCTCTGCGCACTCCCGAAGGGCGTGGACTCGACCTGCCGATCCCGACCACGGAGCTCCTCGGCCGCGCCGATGAGATGGCTCGGCTCGGCGAGCTGCTGGGGGCCAGTCGCGTCGTCACGATCCTCGGACCGGGCGGGTCGGGCAAGACCCGCCTGGCGCTGGAGGTCGCGCACGCCATGCTCGGCGAGGACCGCGAGGTCGGGTGGGTCGATCTGGCCCGGACCGGTCAGCGCGACGATGTGGCTCAGGCCGTGGCGGAGGCACTCTCCATCCGGGACGGACCGACCGACCCACGCCGTCGCATCGTCGAGCACCTGCGCAGGCGGCGGAAGTTGCTGGTCCTCGACAACTGTGAGCACCTGTTGTCGCCCGTTGCGGACCTAGTCGGCGCCGTGACGAGCAGGTGCCCGGGGGTCACAGTCCTCGCCACGAGCCGCGAACCCTTGGAGCTGCAGGCCGAGGCGCTCCTACGACTGGGTCCGCTCGGGCTGCCTGCCTCGCCGGACGGCTCGGACCTTCGCGAAAGCGCCGCCGGTCGACTGCTCGCCGACCGGGTGGAGCGGGTCCGTCACGGCGGGTTGGACCGTCCCGAAGACCGTGCTGCCGCGGTCCAGATCTGTCGTCGACTCGACGGGATCCCGCTCGCCCTCGAACTGGCAGCCGCCCGAGCTCGATCTCTCCCGCTGACCGCCTTGTCCGAGCGTCTGGGGGCACACTTCTCCCTCCTCCTTGGCGGCAGCCGCACCGCCTTGGCTCGCCAGCGCACCCTCGAGGCGTCGGTTGCATGGAGCTACGAACTGCTCGAGGAACCGGACCGGGCCACCCTGCGCCAGCTCGCCACCTTCTCTGGACCATTCGACGTCGAAGCGGCCGCGGCAGTCCTCGACGTCGGGACCCGTGACCCTCTCGACGACGTGGTGTCGCTCGTCGACAAGTCGCTCCTCCTGGAGGAGCGCGACACCGCAACCGTCCGCTATCGGATGCTCGAAACGGTGCGGTTCTTCTGCCGCGACCGAAGCGTGGAAACTGGGGAAGCGTCTCGGCTCAGGAACCGACATGCCGCATGGGTGCGTTCGACGGTGCAGAGCTGGTCGGCGGCGTTCGAGGGGCCCGACTCCGTGTCGGCGGTGCGTCGCACGGACGGAATCGTGGAGGAGGTCCGTTCCGCCCTCGACTGGGCCCGGGCGTCCGGTGATCTCCACACCCAGGTCCAGATCGCCACTGACCTCGCCTGGTACTGGGTGTGGCGAGGCCTGGCGGGTGAGGGTCTCGAGTGGTTGGGGGACGTCGAACTGTCCGATGGAGCCGTGAGTGCCGTGCTCGAGCCCCGCGCCCGTTTTGCGCTCCACATGCTCCACGCGCACCACCGGCCGACCCACGAACTGATCGAGCGGTTCGCGCGGGAAGCGATCGACTCCGCGATCCGAACAGGTGACCGGGCTGTCGAGGGTCGCAGTCGGCTGCTCCGTGCCACCCACCGCAGCTTCCATGACCCGGTCTTCGCCGAGACCGAGATCCGGGCTGCAGCCGAGATCTGTCGGGAGAACGCTGGTCCGTTCTGGTCAGTGATGGCCGACGCCCACATCGCTCAGCTGTCGTTGTTCAGGATGCTGTTCCGAGACGCCGACGATCTCATTGCCAAGGTGGAGACGGCAGCCAGCGAACTGGGGAACCACCAACTCGCAGTGGAGTCGAAAGCCCGGCGAGTGGCCATCGCCGAGGGTCTCGGCGACAACGACGGGGCAATCGCTGCTCTCTCGGATCTGGACGCGGTGATCGATGGGATATCCACGCGCGAGTTCCGGGGCTACGCCGTGGCGTCAGTGCTTTGGGTGCAACTGCGGCGTGGCGACGCAGAAGGCGTCGCGGCTCGCGCCGCAGAAGCGATCGCGGCCTATGTCGAGGACGAGGATCTCCAGTTCGTCCCGTTGTTCGTGGCGCCGCGAGCCGCCGCGCTGGTCGCCATGGGATGTGCAGAACAGGCGTGCACGGAGATGACCCCCGTGTGGGAGCACCCCGAGGTCCAGGCGTCCAAGGTGTACTCGATCATCCTCACCCCGCCGTTCGCCGCGTCGCATTGGATGTCAGGCCGGCGGGATCGAGCGCGACAGATCGCGACCGACGCATTGGCCGTCGCGACCCAGCTCGGGTCCCCTCCCATGCACGCCGAACTGGAGGCCATGCTCGCCGCGTTCGACCTGGACGACGGACTCCCCGCTGCGGCCGAACCGCGATTGCATCGCGCCGTGGAGACGCTGGCACAGCACAGCCAGCGACCTCGGCTCTGTGACGCTCTCGAGGAGCTCGCCCACGTGGAGCTCGACTTCGGTCGTCCGGCCGCCGCTGCGGTCTTGCTGGGTGCAGTGTCTCGACAACGTGCCGCGGAGGGGGTGGTGCTCCGCCCATGGCGTCAGGCGGTCTATGAGACGATCGTGCGGTCGGCCCGTGACGCCCTCGGGGAGGAGGAGGCCGACCGGCGGTGGTCCGCGGGCGGTGAGCTCGACTTGGGTGAGGCCGTCGCGTTCGCGCGCCGCGGACGCGGGGAACGGTCCCGGCCGACGTTCGGCTGGGACGGTCTCACCGCCACCGAACTCCGTGTGGCTGAACTGGTGGCGCAGGGACTGACCAACCCGCAGATAGCGGAGCGCATGGTCGTGGGTCGTGAGACCGTCAAGAGCCACGTCGCTTCGGTGCTGCGCAAGCTCGGGCTCCGCAACCGCACCGAGCTCGCCCGAGCGGTCCACGAGCAGTCGAGCTGATCGGGAACGACCAATCGGGTGTCCCGGATGTTCTGAACGTCGAGTTCGAGCTCAGGTCGCCTGGTAGCGCAGGGCGACCGCCCCCGAGCGGAACTCGCGGCGATGCACGAGCTCGAGTGGGATGCGGTCGCGGAGCCCGGCGAGCAGCGTCGGGCCGTGTCCGGCCAGGACCGGTTGCACGAGGAACTCGTACTCGTCGATCAGTCCCAGGTCGGCGAGCGCGAGCGGGAGCGTCACCCCACCCACCGACAGGGCTTCTCCGGGCTGCGCTTTGAGCTGCTCGATCGCGGGGCCGAGGTCGCCCTGGACCAGCTCGGCGTTCCAGTCGACCCCGCTCAGCGTGCTCGACACGACGTGCTTCTTCGTCCGGTCGATCGCCTCGGCGAACGGGACCTCCCACTCCTCCATCCAGTCGGGCCACGCACCCGAGGTGGGTCTCCGCCACGCCGACTCCATCATCTCGTAGGTGACGCGGCCGAGGATCATGGCGTCGGTTCGTTGCATCTCCTCGGTCCAGTAGCTCATCGACTCCTCGTCGGGAGGGATCCCGGCCTCGTGGTGGCAGCAGCCGTCGAGCGTGACGTTGATCGAGTACCGAAGGGGTCTCATCAGGTCCGCTCCTCAGGTCGCGGCGCCGGCCAGGGCCGCGTCGATCTGGTCGATGACCATGGCCATGCCCTCCTCGACCCCGGTGGCCAGGACGTGCTCCATGCCGGCCAACGAGTCGAAGTGCGTGCGGATGACCATCTCGGTGCCGCCGCTCTCGGCGGCGTCGAACGTGATGACCATGGCGGTCATGGCGTTGCCGTCGTTGGGCACCCCGTCGGTGTCGACGTCCGCGTCACGGAGCTCCAGGTGCTGGGGAGGGTCGGCAGCAAGGACGTCCCACGTGGAGTCGTGGCGGTCGCCCTCGGGGCCGGACATGTAGAAGGTGATGCGACCTCCGGCCCGGAGGTCGTGGTCGACGACGGTGGTCGGATAGCCCGGCGGCCCCCACCACCGCTCGAACTGGTGCGGGTCGGCCCAGAGCTGCCACGCCCTGTCGACGGTGGCGTCCAGGTGCGCCGTGACCGTCATGGTCAGGGCATCGGGGTCCTTGTCGATGCTGGTCACGCTCATGGGCGGTCTCCTCGGTTCGGTGTGTCGGCGTCGGTCGTCCGCTCGGACTGCAACAGGTCGTCGATCCGCTCCAGCCGGGACCGCCACAGGTCCTCGATTCCGTCGAGCACCTCGCTCACCCGACGGATCGGATCGACCTCGGTGCGCACCAGTCGTTCTCGGCCCCGTCGCTCCTTGGTGACCAGGCCGGCCTCCTCGAGGACGGCCACGTGCTTCTGCACCGCCGCGAAGCTCATCGGGTAGCGCTCTGCGAGTGCGGAGATGCTCCGGCCGTCGCCGGCGGTGACGGCCAGGATGTCCCGTCGGGTCCTGTCCGCCAGAGCGTGGAAGATGCGATCGATCTCGGCCTCCGAGAGCCGATCCACCTCACCGTGGTCTGTTCCGAGCTGATCTACAACCATGTGGTTGTACGATCGCGCCGATGTCTCGGGGCGTCAAGGTCCGATGGGGGCTCCGCGGCGCAGGGGGGCGACCAGCAGGCCGATGCCGGCGATGGCGAACGGGAGAGCGGTGAGCAGCGCCACGATCTGGTCGTCGGCCCACGGCCCTCTCCGTCCCGGGATCACGATCAGCAGCGCCACCTGGGCGAGCCCCGCCGCAGCGATGTCCGCCAACAGCCCGACGAGCGCCGGGGGCAGGGCTCTCGAGGTGGCGGCATCGAGCGCGGCGGCCACGGCGCCGGCCGCGGACCCGACGGCCGCGCCGACCAGGACCCCGATCGACGTGACGATCATGAGAGCCAGGCCCAGGAACCACAGGCCGGCCAGTGCCTGGAAGGTCGTCTGCGTCGAGGTGGTGATGGTGCCTTCGGGCAGCGGCTCGGTCGGACGGATGAACGACACGGCGAGTGCCGTCGCTCCGGCGACCACGGGTGCCAGCGCGCCGGTCACGCAACCGCGCACCACCCCGGTGCGCATCCAGTCCCGGACATCGCCGATCGTCATGGTCGGTAGAGGTGTCCGCCGGGTCGCGGCAGTGACCTCGGTCCGGTCGGATCTGGTGGAGGACACCCACTCATACGTTCGTATGATAGCTCACGGTCGGGACGCGATCGACAGCTCGGTGCGGGTGAGGCACATGGGGGTGCCGGCCGACATCGATCGTGTACCGAGCGGGAACCGGACGAGTCGCAGTAGCGTC
>Ga0073904_10001953_pt1 | contig 15561 bp, 16 predicted proteins | sample KloWWTrecipitate_FD_66668 | JGI IMG/M metagenome (GOLD analysis project Ga0073904, IMG submission 66668) | Active sludge microbial communities from Klosterneuburg, Austria, studying microevolution and ecology of nitrifiers - Klosterneuburg... | ecosystem: Engineered > WWTP > Aerobic digester >...
TCCTGACCGGCTGGTATCGCACCGATGGAGACGACAATGCTTGACCGCCGCAAGCTCCTTCTGGGCGGGACCGCCCTCGCCCTGTCCGGCTGCAAGGTCTTTGACAGCGCCTCGGGCAGCGACAGCCGCCTGCGCCAGCTTTTCGCCAGCCACGAGGGCCTGACCCGCAGCGCCCAGCGCGCGCTGATCGGCGACCGGCTTGCCTCCGAATTCACCGAAGCCGATATCCGCCAGGGCCAGCGCCCGAACGGGTCCACCGATCCGGTCGATGCAGCCTACCGCCAGATGGCGCAGACTGCTTTCCGCGACTATCGGCTGACCGTCACCGGACTGGTCGAGGCCCCGCAAAGCCTGTCGCTGGCCGATCTCACCGCGCTTCCCTCACGCAGCCAGATTACACGGCACGATTGCGTCGAGGGCTGGAGTTGCATCGCCAAATGGCAGGGCGTGCCCCTCGGCACGGTTCTGAGTGCAGCCAAGCCGAAACTGACCGCCCGCTACGCCGTCTTCCACTGCTTCGACGCCATCGAACGCAACCTCTCGGGCGAGGTGTTCTATTATGAAAGCATCGACCTGATCGACGCCTACCATCCGCAGACCATCCTTGCCTATGCGATGAATGGCGCGGCCCTGCCGGTGGCGAACGGGGCGCCCCTTCGGCTGCGGGTGGAGCGGCAGCTTGGCTACAAGATGGCGAAATATGTCCACACCATCGAGCTGACCGACAGCCTTGCGGCGCTGGGCTTCGGTAAAGGTAGCTACTGGGCCGACCGGGGCTATGAGTGGTATGCGGGGATCTAGACGAAACGCTCGTCGATGACTTCGTCACTCCTCGCTGCGGTGGCTCCCTCCGACGAGAAGACGAAGTCGCACGAGGAGGGTTCCCGCAGGATCAGCCCCAGGTCGGGTGGAACTTTCCCGCCGGGGACAAGGTGAAGATCTCGCAGCCCGTGGCCGTGACGCCGACCGAATGCTCGAACTGCGCCGAGAGCGACTTGTCGCGGGTGACGGCGGTCCAGTCGTCGGCCAGCACCTTCGTCTCGGGACGGCCAAGGTTCACCATCGGCTCGATGGTGAAGAACATGCCTTCCTCCAGCACCGGCCCCGACCCCGCGCGGCCATAGTGCAGCACGTTCGGCGGCGCGTGGAACACCCGGCCCAACCCGTGACCGCAGAAGTCGCGCACCACGGACATCCGCTGCGCTTCAACGTAGGATTGGATCGCAAACCCGATATCGCCGAAGGTGTTGCCCGGCTTCACCGCTGCAATCCCGCGCATCAGGCCTTCATGCGTGACCTCGATCAGCCGTTCGGCCTTGCGCGCCAGTTGCCCGGCCACATACATCCGGCTGGTGTCGCCATACCAGCCGTCGACAATCACCGTGACATCGACATTCAGGATGTCGCCGTCCACCAGCACCTTCGGCCCCGGAATCCCGTGGCAGACCACATGGTTCACGCTGATGCAGGAGGCGTGCTTGTAGCCCTTGTAGCCGACGGTTGCCGAAGTCACGCCCCGCCGCTCGATCTCGGCGGTGATGAAATCGTCGATTGCCCCGGTCGTCGCCCCCGGCACCACCAGCGGCGCCACCGCATCCAGAATTTCCGCCGCGACCCGCCCCGCCTTGCGCATGCCCGCGAAATCCGCATCCTCGTAGATGCGGATGCCGTCTTTCGTGATGCGCGCGCGAATGTCGTCCAAGGCCAGTCTCCTTGGCCCCTACATAAGTGCCTTGTGCGGAATTGGCCAGAGGCCGGGGTTTGAAACGGCAACGGCGCAGGGCTATACCCGGTCTTGTGACCGCCTGGAGAGTGACATGACCAACCCCACCGCCGCGATTCTGGTGATCGGCGACGAAATCCTCTCGGGTCGCACCCGCGATTCCAACCTGCATTTCCTGGCGGGTGAACTCACCCGGATCGGCATCACCCTTGGCGAGGCGCGCATCGTCGCCGACAGCCACCCCGAGATCGTCGCGGCGGTCCGTGCGCTCTCCGGCAAATACACCCATGTCTTCACCAGCGGCGGGATCGGTCCCACCCATGACGACATCACGGCAGATGCGGTCGCCGAAGCGATGGGCGCGAAGATCGGTCCCCGCGCCGATGCGATGGCCCTGTTGCAGGCGCATTACGACCGCTCCGGCCAGCCCTTCAACGCAGCCCGGCAGAGGATGGCGCGCATTCCCGACGGTGCCGCGCTGATCGACAACCCGGTTTCCACCGCGCCGGGCTTCACTCTTGGCAATGTGCATGTGATGGCCGGGGTGCCGAACATCTTTCAGGCCATGGTCGCCTCGGTCCTGCCGAAGCTGACCGGCGGTCCGCCGCTTCTGTCGCAATCCCTGCGCGTCGACCGGGGCGAGGGCGAGATCGCCGGACCCTTCGGCGCGCTTGCCGCCGAGTTTCCCGACCTGTCGATGGGCTCCTATCCCTTCATCCAGAACGGCGCGCATGGCAGCAATCTGGTGATCCGCGGCACTGATCCGGGGCGCCTGGCCGAGGCCATGGTCAAGCTCACCCGGCTTTTCGCATGACGCCGGATCTTCTTGCCGAGGTGATGGAGGCGACCTGGCCCGCCCTGAGCCGTCACCAGCTTGGCCCCTTCACCCTGCGCGATGGTGCAGGCGGCGGCAAACGTGTCTCGGCGGCCAGTTGCGACGGCCCCTTCACCGAGGCCGACCTCGCCGCCGTCGAAGCCGCGATGGCCCAGCCCCTGATGCTGATCCGCGAGGGCGACACCGCATTGGATGCCGCGCTCGACGCCCGCGGCTGGCGCATCATCGACCCCGTTGTCGCCTATGCGGCCCCGGTCACCGCGCTGATCGCCGAGCTTCCCGGCCTCACCGCCTTTCCGCACTGGCCGCCGCTGGAAATCGCCCGCTCGCTTTGGGCCGAGGGCGGCATCGGGCCCGCCCGGATCGCCGTGATGGATCGGGTCACGGGTGCGAAAGCCGCGCTTCTTGGTCGCACCGGCGACCGCCCCGCCGGGGTGGCCTTCGTCGCCTGCCACGGGGCCGAGGCGATGCTGCATGGGCTGGAGGTCGCGGGCAGCCAGCGTCGGCAGGGCCTGGGACGAAACCTCCTCCACGCCGCCGCGAACTGGGCCGCCGATCAGGGCGCCAGCCGGTTGTCGCTGGTCGTCACCCGGCAGAACACTGCCGCCCGCGCGCTCTATGCTCGCCTTGGGATGCAAGGTGTGGGACAGTATCACTACCGTTTGAAATGATCGCGGAAAGCGACCCCTGGCAGTGCCGAAGGCCATCTTCCTTTTCCCTCTCCTGGCCACTCTGGCCCAACCTGTCGCCGCGTTGACGCTGGACCTGCCCGCCAAGGTGCTGGGCGAGGAGAGCCGCAGCGAGATTCCCGGCAGCTACGCCCTGCCGACCGCCGCCTTTGACGGCAGTTCGGTGCCGTCGCGCCAGATGGAAGGGGCGCTGGACCAGCGGGCCTTCCGCCTTGACGCGCGCGGGATGACGACGCTTGCCCTCATCACCCCCCTGCGCGACCAGGTGCTTGCCGCGGGCTACGAGATCGTCTTCGAATGCGATGCCCGCGCCTGCGGGGGGTTCGACTTTCGCTTCCACACCGATGTGATGTCCGAGCCCGACATGCATGTCGACATGGGCGACTTCCGCTTCCTGTCCGCCCGGTCGGGGGACGAGGCGGTGTCGATCCTGGTCAGCCGCAGCGCGGGCGCGGGTTATGTCCAGATCACCCGCGTCTCGGATGCGCCCCTGCCGGTGACACAGGTCGAAACCCCCATCACGCTGGAGGATGAGGGCACCCCGCGCGCGGTGGGCGAAGCACAGCCGTCTTCGGCCATTGCTGCCTCTCTTGACGAGATCGGCTCGGCGGTGCTTGACGATCTGGTCTTCGCCAGTGGTGCCGCCACCCTGACCGATGGCGACTATCCCTCGCTTGCCGCCGTGGCCGCCTGGTTGCAGGCGAACCCGGACGGCACCATCGCGCTGGTCGGGCACACCGATGCTTCCGGCAGCCTTGCCGCCAACACCGCCCTGTCGGAACGCCGGGCCGAAGCCGTGGCCGAGGTTCTGATCGACCGCTTTGCCGTGGACCCCGCGCGGGTCGAGGCCAAGGGCGTGGGTTTCCTGGCCCCGCGTGCGACCAATCAGACCGAAGAGGGGCGACAGAAAAACAGACGGGTCGAAGTGATCGTCACTTCGACCCGTTGACCGGCCAAGGGTGAGGGACCCCGAACCGAAGTGGTCTGTCACCAGTTGTCGGGGCCCTTGTCGGTATAGCGCCGCGCCAGGAAATCAATGAAGGCCCGCACCTTGGGCTGGGTGAACCGCCCCGGCGGATAGACCGCGTAGATGCCCAAAATCTCGACCGGAAGGCCGGGAATGGCCTCTTCGACCAGCCCCTGCCGCATCGCATCCGCATACAGGAACGACGGCAGATAGGCGATCCCAAGGCCCGAGATCGCCGCGTTCAGCAGGCTTTGTCCGTCGTTCACCGTCAGCCAGCCGACCGAGCGGACCTGCCGCTTTTCACCCGAGGGCGCGGTGATCTTCCAGACATTGCCGTTGGCCTGGTTGGAATAATGCAGAAGCTTGTGGTCGTTCAGATCGTCGATCTTCTGCGGGCGGCCGAATTTCTGGAAATAGCCCGGCGCGCCGATCATCCGCTTCGTCGTCTCGGTCAGCTTGCGGGCGCGCAAGCTGGAATCCTCCAGCTCGCCGACCCGGATCGCCATGTCGAAGCCTTCGCTGATCAGCTCGACATAGCGGTTGTTCAGCACCATGTTCACGGTGATGTCGGGATATTCCAGCAGGAAATCCCCCAGGATCGGCGACAACAGGTTCACGCCGAAATCGGTCGCGACCGAAACCCGCAGCAGGCCCGACGGCGCCGATTGCATCGACGTCACCAGGGCGTCGGCCTCGCCTGCGTCATTCAGCACGCGGCGGGCGCGGTCGTAATAGGCCAGGCCGATTTCGGTCGGCGAGACGCGGCGGGTCGTGCGGTTCAGAAGCCGTGCCCCCAGCCGCGCTTCCAGGGCGGACACATGTTTCGAGACAGCGGACTTGGAAATCCCCATCTTCTTGGCTGCATCGGTGAAGCCGCCCTGGTCCACCACCGTGGCAAAGGCCTCCATCTCTGTCAGTCGATCCATATTGTCCTCTTCGGGAACAGACACGCCGCTTTTGTTGCACTCAGGTTTCACCGCGAAATCGGGCAGGAAGGTGGCGATCGAGCGGTTGATCCGGGGTATTGTGGGGGATCGTTCATGGCAGAGAAACGCTGCACCCTGCGGCTGGCTCGGCACCCTCCCGCCGAAAGGCCGGGAGTCTTTGCGCGGGGAAAGGCTTGCAGCACCGCCATAGGCGGGAAATCGTTCCAATATTTTGCAGAATCTGGCAGGTAGTCGCCGCCATTTTTCAGCTTTGCCGCTTGTGGGTGGAATGTCTTCCTTCCTCCGATTAGGTCGGTGCCGGGCCAGGGGAAACCCCCGCCCCGCAATCGTGGATAGAAAAAGGAGACTACCATGAAACGCATCGCACTCGTGCTTGCCCCGTTCGCCCTGGCTTCGGCCGCCCTCGCGCAGGCCACCCTGCCGGAGGTTGCGGACACCGATGGCAACGGCAGCTGGTCGCAGGTCGAGCTTCAGGCAGTCTGGACGGACCTGACCGAGGACACCTTCAAGGCCATCGACACCACCGCCGACGGTGCGGTCGATGCGACCGAGCTGCAGGCCGCGCTGGACGGCGGCGTGATCAAGGCGCCGGAAGCCGCCACCAACGGCTGACGCGAGGCCGCTCGCCCGCGACTTCGTCACCCCTCGCCGATGTTGCGAGGAGGGGACGAAGTCGAACGGCGAGGCCGCCCTAAAGCCGTGCCGCCAGGCGCGCCGCCTGATCAATGGCGCGCTTGGCATCCAGTTCTGCCGCCACATCCGCCCCGCCGATCAGGTGATGGTCGATGCCGCGACGCTCCAGCTCTGCCGACACCTCCCGTTCCGGCACTTGCCCGGCACACAGCACCACGGCATCGACCGCAAGCAGTTCCGGCTGATCGCGGTTCGGCCCGTGCGAAATCCACAAGCCTTCGGGCGTGATCCGCTCATAATTCACCCCGCCCTGCATCCTGACCCGCTTCATCGCCAGGTTCGCCCGGTGGATCCAGCCGGTCGTCTTGCCCAGATGCCGCCCCGGCTTTTCCGCCTTGCGCTGCAACAGATGCACCTCGCGCGCGGGGGGCAGCGGCTGCGGCCCTTCGGGTGCAAGCCCGCCGCGATCCTCCCAGGGGGCGCTGACCCCCCATTCCTGTCGCCAGAGATCCGCCACCAGCGTCGGGCTGACCCCCTCATGCACCAGCGTCTCGGCCACGTCGAAGCCGATCCCGCCCGCGCCGACCACCGCCACCCGGCGGCCCACCGCAGCCCCCTTCAGCACATCGACATAAGACAGCACCGTCGCCCCGTCCTCCACCGGAATCCCCGGATCGCGCGGGCTGACGCCGGTGGCGATCACCACCTCGTCGAAGCCGGCAAGATCCTCTGCCGTGGCCTTCTGCCCCAGCCGCAGCGTGATTCCCGGCGCGCGCAGCATCGCCCTGAACCAGTTGACCAGCCCATGAAATTCTTCCTTCCCCGGCACCTGCTTGGCCAGGTTCAGCTGCCCGCCAACCTCCGCCGCCTTGTCGAACAGCACCACCGAATGCCCCCGCCCCGCCGCGACAATGGCCGTCATCATCCCCGCCGGCCCGGCCCCCACCACCGCCACGCGCTTGGCCTGCTCGGCCGGGGCATAGGCAAGCTCCGTTTCATGGCAGGCCCGCGGGTTCACCAGGCACGAGGTCAGCTTGCCACTGAACGTATGGTCCAGGCAGGCCTGGTTGCAGGCGATGCAGGGCGCGATTTCCGCCGCCCGCCCCGACGCCGCCTTCGCAATGAACCCGGCATCCGCCAGCCAGGGCCGCGCCATCGACACCATGTCCGCAGCACCCGTCGCCAGCAGCCCTTCCGCCACCTCCGGCGTATTGATCCGGTTCGAGGTGATCACCGGAATCCCCACCTCCGGCCGCAGCCGCGCCGTCAGATGCGCGAAGCCCGCCCTGGGCACCGAGGTTGCAATCGTCGGCACCCGCGCCTCATGCCAGCCGATCCCGGTGTTCAGAACCGAGGCCCCCGCCGCCTCCACTGCTTTCGCCAGCTGCACGACCTCCTCCCAGGTCGACCCGTCCGGCACCAGGTCGATCAGCGAAATCCGGTAGACCAGCACCGCCCCCGGCCCCATCGCCGCCCGGACCCGGCGCACCACCTCCACCGGCAAACGCATCCGGTTCGCATAGGGCCCGCCCCAGCGGTCGGCGCGGCGATTGGTGTGGGTGACAAGGAACTGGTTCAGGAAATAGCCCTCCGACCCCATCACCTCGACCCCGTCATACCCCGCCTCCACCGCCCGCGCCGCCGCCGTGGCAATGTCCCTGATCTGCTGCTCGATCCCGTCTTCGTCCAGCTCGCGCGGAGCAAAGGGCGAAATCGGCGACTTGATCGCGGACGGCGCCACGCAATCCTTGCCATAGGCATAGCGCCCGGCATGCAGGATCTGCATCGCGATATGCCCGCCCTCGGCATGAACGGCATCCGTCACCCGCCGGTGGTTGGCGATGTCCGTGTCACTGAACAGCCCCGCCGCCCCCGGAAACACCCCGCCCTCGCGGTTCGGCGCCATGCCGCCCGTCACGATCAGCCCCGCCCCGCCCTTTGCCCGCGCTGCATAGAAGGCCGCGACCCGCCCCCAGTCGCCGGTCTCCTCCAGCCCCGTGTGCATCGAGCCCATCAGGCTGCGGTTCCTCAACCTCACCCCGGCAAGCGTGATCGGCGACAGAAGATGCGGATAGTCGGTCATGGCGGTCCCCCTTGCAGGTGTAGAATGGCGAAGCTTGCCCCGAACGTCACCCGGAACGCCGCGTCACGCGAGGCGCTTCGCCTCCCCCAGCCTGGGGACGGAGGGCCGCCGTCAAAGCACGACGACCTGTGCGGGGTCCAGCAGCCAGGGCGCAATGATCCCGCAGGTGTCGGCCAGCGGCAGCAGCGTTTCCGGCACCTCCATCCCGATCACCCGCCGCATGAACTCGGCCCGCGCGGCACAGCGCCGGGCCGCATTCGGATGCTTTCGTGCCAGCGCCGCGCGCAAGCCCTCGTCCGCGATCACATAGCCATCCTCCATCCGGGTCGAGCCCCACCGGACATGCGCCGGGATCACATCCATCTGCATCGCCATCCCCGAGGCGAGCGGGATGTCCGACCCCGGCAGGATCGGTGAGGACATCCATTCGTCCAGCCCGATCAGGTGGCCGGGGTTCAGGGCAATCCCGAACCTCTCGGGCAGCCGGTCGTCGATCATCGCCCAGACCGCACCGCCGGTCACGCCGGGCCGCATCATCCCGCACCAGTTGGACATCGCACGGGCATAGGGAAAGACGAACTCCTCCAGATAGCCCGCAGCACTGGCGGGCAGGTCCGCCTCGCCCCGCGCCATCCAGCCCGCCCGGCAGATGTTCGACCCCCAATGCGCGATGTTGAAGCTGGCCGGAACGCCACGCCGGATGCGGTCGCCTGTCGGCCCCGACAGGCCCGGCGTTTCGCCCATCGCGAAGGTCAGATGGCAGCTCAAAGGCACCCCCCCGATCCGCGCCGCCTCGACCGCCGCGAAATCGGTCATTCCCTCCTGGAAGGCAAAGATCATCCGCTTCAGCGCGCTGGCGGCCATGTGGTTCGAAAACTCCAGCCGGGCAATGTCATCCACCGTCACCCGCGCCCGCAGGCCGTGATGCGGATGCATGAACAGGGCCGTCGCATTCTCCACCCGCCCTGCCCGCTGGCGCAGGGGGTCGGCCAGGAACGCCGGAATGTCCAGTGCCAGGGCCGGGTCCGCCCCCGGCGGCAACTCTTCCGCGCCATACCACTTCCACCCCGCCGCTCCGACCTTCGCGCCTGCCGGGACCATGTCCTCCAGCCAGTCCCACAACCGCCGCGAGCCCCTCGGCTGGCTCGGCAGCGACAAGGATGCACACAGTCCCGTCCTGACCCGCCCCGCCGCGACCAGGGGTGAGACCAGCGTATAGGCCAGGCATTCGTTCCCCGCGATCAGCAGCGCATCGCCCTCGGTCACGATCAGCACCGCTTCCTCGAAGCGCGGATCGAACCCGGTCAGCCAGTGCAGGTTCGCCGCATGCTCGCGGTCGCCATAGACGACCAGCGCCTGATACCCCGCCCCCGCCATCGCCGCCCGCACCGATGCCAGCCGCGCCTCCGCCTCCGCCAGCGCAAAGCCGGGCGGCAAGTCCGGCGTCCCGTTGTCCGGCCAGTCCAGGCGTTGCAATCTGGTCATTCCGATCCCCCCGGTTTTCCGCCAGGGATCGCCTTCCCCGGCAAGGCTCGTCCCTGACTTCGGCCCCCTCGCGCGGGCCCCCGAAGCAGAACGCCGCCGCGACGAGGCAAGCCCGAGACTGGCTATGAGCTTCCTTGCGAATCTCCTCGCCCCCTCTTATATCACCCCGCGAGAGGTTGGCGCGGGCAGGCGCCTCGCCAACCCGGTCAGGTCCGGAAGGAAGCAGCCGTAACGAGCCCCGCTTGGGTCGTTGTCCAGCCTCTCACCCAACCACCCCTCAAAGTCTTGATGTGCAAGAACCCCCTTGAACCCAAGGGTTTGGTGCCGTTTTCTGTGCCAGAATGAAGTCGGACATGGCGGGGCAGGTCCGACATCTCAAGGTCAAGGATGGCCGCCACTATGTCCGTATCGCCGTGCCGGCTGCGCTTCTGGAGCTTGCCGACCGTACGTTGTTGACCGCTCCGCTGGGCGGCGAACGGTGTGCTGCCCTAAAGATGCTGCCTGAACAGTGGCAGGTCTTCAGCGTCAGCTCGTTCTTATTGCATCTGGAGCGTCGGCTGAGGTCCGCTACGGCGCTGACGACATGCTCGCCGACGCCCAGGGCAACCTCGTCCACCGCCGGATTCACACTGGCGTCTAAGCGACACGGCTTCCCTGGACCCAAACTCCACGCACAGCTCCCGCGTCCCCGACCCTGGACACCCTGACGAGATCCGCTCTTGCCCCAAGCCGGATTGCCCCCCGGTCCGCCAGCCCAACGGCTTTCGCAGGAGCAGCGGTTACCGTCGAAATACCGCGGGAGATGTTGTCCCACAGATCCCCCAGCATCAGCGCAGCAGAAAGAAGCGACGACGGGACATAGTCGGACGACACGATGTCCAGCAGGTCGGCCTCGGCCAGGTCGCGCGCGGCGACGTTGCCGGAGTGGCTTCCGCCGCGGATCAGGTTCGGCGCGCCCATCATCACCTTGATGCCGTGGTCGGTGCAGGCCTGTGCGGCCTCGACCGTGGTCGGGAACTCGGCGAAATGCGCGCCATGTTCGGCAGAGCGGGCGACATGGGCGGTCTCGGTGTCATCATGGCTGGCCAGCACTGCGCCGTAGCGGCGGGCGGCGGCAACGGCGGCGGCCTCATGGGTGGCGCCGTACTGGGCCTTCAGCGCCTTCTGCGCCGCGACATGGGCCTCGAACTCGGTCTCGCTGATGCCGTGCTTGCCCATGACATACTTGCGCAGCTGCGTGAGGTCGCGGAATTGCCGCTCGCCTGGGGTGTGATCCATGAGACTGACGATGCCAATGCGGTCCTGGGGTCCGAACTTGTCCAGCTCCTCGACCAAGGTTTCAGAGCAGACCTCGGCGCGCAGGTGCAGGAAATGGCTGATCTTCAGCGACCCGTCCGCGCGCAGGCCGAGGATCTCGTCCGCCAGCACGCGCGCATATTCGCCGTAGTTCGCCTTGGCGTTCGAGACGACCGAGCCCACCCGCAACGCATCGAACACCGTGGTGATGCCGACGCTGGCCAGTTCGGCGTCATGCGCAATGATCGCGGCGGCATGGGGCCAGTCGACCTTGGGGCGCGGCTCGATGTGGCGTTCGAGGTTGTCGGTGTGCAGCTCGATCAGGCCCGGCATGACCAGGTCGCCCCCGCAATCCTCGGCCCCCAGAGGAACGGAGCTGCCCTGCGCGATGTCGGCAATCCGGCCGTCGACGATCCGGACCTGACCGCGCAGGGTTTCATCCGGCAGGACGAGGGTGGCATTGGCAAGGATGGTGTCGCGGGTCATGGAGTCCTCTTGGGTCTTGCGGTCTTCTTCGGGCTGGGCTCTCGTGACACCCGATCGTCACATGCATGTGACAAAACCGGGCTACCCAGCCGCGCATGGAACAGATGCAGCGCTATGCCGTCTATTACGCGCCGCGCGAGGGGGCCTTTGCCTTCCGGGCAAACGACTGGCTTGGCCGCGAGTTCGGCAACCCTTGCGACCTGCCGCAGCCCGTTCTGCCGGGGATTGGCGATCCGCGGGGCATCACGGCCGAGCCGCGCCGCTACGGGTTTCACGGCACGATCCGCGCGCCATTCCGCCCGGCCGAGGGCGTTGACGAGACGCACATCCGCGACACGGTGGCCGGGCTTGCCGCGCGGCTTGCGCCGGTCAGTTGCGCGGGTCTGCGGATCGAGGTGCTGCACGGCTTCGTCGCGCTCACGCCCCTGGGCTGCGAGGTGGCGCTGCTGGAGCTTGGCGCGGCGGTCGTGACGGGGACAGACCCCCTGCGCGCACCCCTGACCGAGGCCGAGATCGCGCGCCGGCGTCCCGACCGCCTGACCCCGCGCCAACGCGAGCTTCTGGACCGCTGGGGCTATCCGCATGTGATGGAAGAGTTCCGCTTCCACCTGACGCTGACCGACCGGCTGGAGCGGCCCGAGCCGATCCGCGCGGCGCTCGATGCCCACTTCGCCCCGGTCTTGCCGCGTCCCTTCGTGATCGAGGACCTGTGTCTCTTTGGCGAGGATGCCTCTGGCCGCTTCCATCTGATGCACCGCTACGCCCTTTCCGGCTGAAGGGCGGCGAGAAGGCGGGCGGTCCCGGTCTCGGGACTGGAGTCGTTGACGACGGTCTGGAAGCTGATCCCCCCGGGCATCTGGAAGGCGGCACGGGTAAGGCGCGCGCGGATGTCCTCGGCCGTTTCGCGCCCGCGGGCAGAGAGGCGCGCGGCGAGGACGATGTCGGGCGCGGTCACCAGGATGACGCGCAGCGCCGGGAGCAGGCGGAGCGCGTCTGGCAGGGCCGCACGGCTGCCGTTGAAGAGCACGTCGCCGGGGCCTGTAAGCTGGTCCTTCGGGAGGCCGTAGGACAGGCCATGCGCCACCCAGGACAGGGCGAAGTCGCCGCGCGCCTGGCGGTGGGCGAAGTCTTCTGGCGTGACGCCGTCGAACTCCTCGCCCCCGGCTTCGGTCGGGCGGGTGATGACGCGGCGGACGAGGCGCAGGTTGGGCCGGGAGGCCAGCGCCTCGCGGATCAGCGTGTCCTTGCCCGCGCCCGAGGGACCGACGACGGCGAAGATCATGCGGCGGCCTGCGGGGTGAAGCCGGTGACGTCGACCAGCCGGTCGCAGACGCGAGCGCGCGCCGCCTCGTCGTGGAAGATGCCCAGGATCGCGGCGCCGCACGCCTTGGCTTCCTCGATCAGCGACAGCACCACCTCGCGGTTGGCGGCGTCGAGGCTGGCGGTCGGCTCGTCCAGAAGGAGGGCCGTGTAGGCATGGGCGAAGCCCCGCGCGATGTTGACCCGCTGCTGTTCCCCGCCCGAGAAGGTGGTGGGCGACAGCGTCCAGAGCCGTTCGGGGATGTTGAGGCGGCGCAGAAGGTGGGCGGCTCGGTCGCGGGCCTGATCGGCCGGAGTGGCAAGGGCCAGGAGCGGCTCGGCCACCACCTCGAGCGTCGGCACGCGCGGCACGACGCGGAGGAACTGGCTGACATAGCCAAGGGTATGGCGGCGCAGCGCGATGATCTGGCGCGGCTCGGCGGTGGCGACGTCAGTGTCGCCCACGATCAGGCGGCCCCCGGCGATGAGGTAGTTGCCATAGACCATGCGCATCAGCGTGGATTTCCCGGCGCCGGACTGGCCGGTCAGGCCCACGCATTCGCCCGGAGCCACGTTGAGGGACGCCCCGGCCATCACCGGGATCACCGCGCTGCCCTGGTTGTGCAGGGTGAAGGACTTGGACAGGGACTCGATGCGGATCATGGGGTCATACCTGCAGAACAGAGGAGACGAGAAGCTGGGTGTAGGCGTGCTGCGGGTCATCCAGGACCTGGTCGGTCAGCCCCTGTTCCACGACGCGGCCCGCTTTCATCACCATCAGCCGGTGGGCCAGAAGGCGGACGACGGCGAGGTCGTGCGTCACGATGACGACCGACAGGCCAAGGTCCCGCACCAGCCCGCGCGACAGATCCAGAAGCCGGGCCTGCACGCTGACATCGAGGCCCCCTGTGGGTTCGTCCATGAACACGAGCCGCGGCGAGGTCACGAGGTTGCGCGCGATCTGGAGCCGCTGCTGCATCCCGCCCGAGAAGGCCGAGGGCCGGTCATCCAGCCGGTCCGCCGCGATCTCGACCCGGCCCAGCCAGTCCACCGCCTTGCCGCGGATCTCGCCGTAGTGCCGCGCGCCCACGGCCATCAGGCGTTCGCCCACGTTGCCGCCGGCCGAGACCCCCATCCGCAGCCCGTCGCGCGGGTTCTGGTGGACATAGGCCCAGTCGGTGCGGGACAGGCGCCGCCGCTCGGTCTCGGACATCGCCAGCACGTCGCGGTCGGCATAGGCGATCCGCCCCAGATCGGCGCGCTGGTGGCCGGCCAGGCAGGACAGCAGAGTTGACTTGCCCGAGCCGCTTTCGCCGACGATGCCCAGGACCTCGCCCGGGTAGAGGTCGAAGGAGACATCCGCGCAGCCGATGCGGGGGCCATAGCGCTTGGTCAGGCCCTCGACCTTCAGAAGCGGCGTGGCGGCAATCGTGGTCTGGATCGTCATTGCGCGGCCTCCTGTGCCGGGGACAGGGGGCCGACGGCCTGCAAGGCCTTCGGGTCCGCGCCCAGCCGTCCCATGTGGCCGTCCTCGCGCCGTCCGACGCAGAAATCGGTGTCCGAGCAGACGAACATCCGGCCGCCCGCGTCGTCGGTGATCACCTCGTCGAGGTAGCTGTCCTTCGCCCCGCACAGGTCGCAGTCATGCGGCGCTTTCGAGGTCGCGAACGGGTGGTCATCGAAATCGAGGCTGACCGCCCCGGTCCACGGCGGCAGGGCATAGATCCGCTGCTCGCGGCCCGCGCCGAAGAGCTGGATCGCCGGACTGCCGGACAGTTTCGGGTTGTCGAATTTCGGGATGGGCGAGGGGTCCATCACATAGCGCCCCTCGACCTTCACCGGATAGGCGTAGGCGGTCGCGATCTGGCCGTGGCGGGCGATGTCCTCGTAGAGCTTGACGTGCATGAGCCCGTATTCCTCGAGCTCGTGCATCTTCCGCGTCTCGGTCTCGCGCGGTTCGAGGAAGCGCAGCGGTTCCGGGATCGGGACCTGGTAGACCAGGATCTGTCCCTCGGTCAGCGGGGTTTCCGGGATGCGGTGGCGGGTCTGGATGACGGTCGCCTCGGAGGTGGCCTCGGTCGTGGCGACGCCGGCGGTGCGCTGGAAGAAGCGGCGGATGGAGACGGCATTGGTGGTGTCGTCCGCGCCCTGGTCGATGACCTTGAGCCGGTCCTCGGGCACCAGGCAGGCCGCAGTGACCTGCACCCCGCCCGTGCCCCAGCCATAGGGCATCGGCATTTCGCGGCTGGCGAAGGGGACCTGGTAGCCCGGCACGGCGATCCCCTTCAGGATCGCGCGGCGGATCATCCGCTTGGTCTGTTCGTCCAGATAGGCGAAGTTGTAATCGTCCTCGGAACCAGCGTCACGCATGGGAATTGCCCCCGAAAGGAATGTGTATCATGGACGTCTCGACCATCGCCTGGATGTGTGTCGGCATCGCAGTCTTGGGCTTCGCGCCCCTGTGGTTCCGGCAGGTCATTCGGCGGCCTCGCGCATTGCCACGGCCTCGGCCCGCAGCTTGCGGACCAGTTCCAGCTCGGCCTGGAAGTCGACGTAGTGCGGCAGCTTGATATGTTCGAGAAAGCCGGTGGCCTGGATGTTGTCGCAGTGCATGAGGACGAATTCCTCGTCCTGCGCGGGCGCGCCGGTAAAGTCCTCGCCCAGCTCCTGCCAGCGGAGCGCGCGGTCAACGAGGCTCATCGCGATGGCCTTGCGTTCGGACTGGCCAAGCACCAGACCGTAGCCGCGGGTGAACTGCGGCGGCTCGGTCCGTGAGCCCTTGAACTGGTTCACCGTCTCGCATTCGGTCAGCTCGATCTCGCCGATCTCGACCGCGAAGCCAAGCTCGGGAATCTCGACCGCGACCGCGACGGTGCCGATGCGCAGCTCGCCCACGAAGGCATGGGTCCGCCCGTAGCCGCGCTGGGTGGAATAGGCCATCGAGAGGACGAAGCCCTCATCCCCGCGCGCGAGCGCCTGGAGGCGCAGCGTGCGGTCGGCAGGAAGCTCCATCGGCTCGCGCGTCAGATCGGGCGGCCAGGCGTCCGAAGGCTCGGCGGCCTCGATCAGGCCATCGCGGTTGAGGAAGCTGGTGACATGGGGGACGCGCGGCTCGGGT
>Ga0073904_10001955_pt1 | contig 15553 bp, 13 predicted proteins | sample KloWWTrecipitate_FD_66668 | JGI IMG/M metagenome (GOLD analysis project Ga0073904, IMG submission 66668) | Active sludge microbial communities from Klosterneuburg, Austria, studying microevolution and ecology of nitrifiers - Klosterneuburg... | ecosystem: Engineered > WWTP > Aerobic digester >...
CAGGGTGCGCAACAGCGTCGAATCGGACTCTCCCGGAAGTGATTCGAGCACGAAGGACACAAAGGAGCGTGCGCCCATCTCCGCATCCCGTGTCATGTCCCACATCGACCCGAGCACCAGAGCGCGAGGGAGGGATGTCGTGAAGCCGCGCGGGTTGGCGAGCGCTGTCGCCAATGACCTCTGGTCCAGTCGGATCTTGGCGTAGGCGAGGTCGTCGTCATTGACCAGCAGCAGAGCAGGGAAGTCCCGGCCGATCAACTGGGGGAGCGGCGTGTGCTCGCCGACCACGTCGACCTCGAACCGGTCGGACCGCACCAAGGCGCCGTCCTCGAGGCCGTAGAGGCCCACCGCTAGACGGTGTGGGCGCAGCGTTTCGAAGCCCACGGCATACGTCTGCTCGATCACGGCCGACGAAATCCGGCCGCGATCGTCCACCTCGACGACCGGTCGAAGCGTGTTGACACCGGCGGTCTCCAGCCATGCCTTGCTCCACGTGCGCAGGTCTCGCCCCGAGGTGGCCTCCAACTCGTCGAGCAGGTCGTCGAGGGTCGTGTTGCCCCACGAGTGCTTGCGGAAGTAGGTGCGCAGACCGTCTCGGAAGGGCTCCCGCCCGACAAAGGCGACCAGTTGCTTGAGCACCGACGCGCCTTTGGCGTAGGTGATGCCGTCGAAGTTGACCTCGACGTCGTGCAGGTCGCGGATCGGGGCGACGATCGGGTGAGTCGAGGAGAGTTGGTCCTGGCGGTAGGCCCAGTCCTTCTCATAGGTGCCGAAGGTGGTCCACGCGTCGGTCCACGTCGTCGCCTCGGCCTGACAGGTGGTCGAGGCCCATTCGGCGAAGGACTCGTTGAGCCAGAGGTCGTTCCACCACTTCATCGTCACGAGGTTGCCGAACCACATGTGCGCCAACTCGTGCAACACCGTCAGCGCCCGCCGCTCGACCATGGCCTCGGTGACCTTGGCGCGAAAGACATAGATCTCGTTGAAGGTGACGCACCCGGCGTTCTCCATCGCCCCCATGTTGTATTCGGGAGTGAAGACCTGGTCGTACTTCGCAAAGGGATAAGGAGTGTCGAACTCCTCCTCGAAGAAGGCGAATCCGCGCTTGGTCAGGTCGAAGAGGTTGTCGGCATCGAGGTATTTGGTCAGCGACTTGCGGCAGAAGATGCCGAGCGGGATCTCCCCGGCGCGACTGGTGAGGGTGTCGCGCACGACGTCGTAGGGGCCCGCCACGAGAGCCGTGATGTAACTCGACATGCGCGGCGTGGGCGCGAACTCCCAGCGAGCCACCCCGTCACGATCGGTCGAGGTCGGCTTCGGCGTGGGCGAGTTGGAGATGACCTGCCAATGCGCCGGGGCCGTCACCGTGAACTGGACGGCCGCCTTGAGGTCGGGCTGTTCGAAGACGGGATACATGCGCCGGCTGTCCGGCACCTCGAACTGGCTGTAGAGGTAGACCTCGTCATCGACCGGATCGACGAATCGGTGGAGGCCCTCGCCAGTGTTGGTGTAGCGACCGGTCGCGGCGATGACGAGTTCGTTGTCGGCCGCCAGTCCCGGGATGCTCACCCGACCGTCGGCGTAGGCCGTCTCGATCACTGTCCCGTTGAGGGTCACCTTCTGCACGGATTCGCCGACGAAGTCGACGAAGGTGTCGGCCCCGGGTTCAGTGCACGAGAAGCGGATCACGCTCGTGGTGGGGAAGGTCGTGTCGGACGTCGTGAGGTCGAGGTCCACGGCATACGAGTCCACGGCGATGAGCCCGGCGCGGGTGGTGGCCTCGTCGCGGGTGAGGTTGGTTCCGGGCACAGGGATCTCCTGATGAACGGTGGGTGGCCAGCAGGATGACGGGGCTGGCCAGCAGGTCGGACGGTCCATCCTTCCACGCCACCTCCGACAGCGGCTCCGGGCCGGCGGGCGGACTCCTGGGCTGTCATCGGCCGGTGGCAGGATGGCCCTCATGTCCTCAGAGCGCGTCCCCGTGACCTTCTTCTTCGACCCGGCCTGCCCGTGGGCCTGGATGACCTCGCGCTGGATGACCGAGGTGGCCGCGCACCGAGACCTCGACGTCACGTGGGAGGTCATGAGCCTGCGTTACCTCAATGAGGATCGAGACATCGACCAGGGCTATCGCGACTTCATCGCCCAACGTCAGGACCTCAGCGGTGCCGTGGCCGCGGCCGTGCTCCGCGACGGACCGCAGGTGGTCTGGGCCCTCTACACCGCCCTGGGCCAACGCGTGCACCCCGGTGGACGCCGTGACATCGACGAGGTGATCCGCGAGGCGGTCGCCGAGGTCGGCCTCGCCCCGCTCACGCAGGCCGAGATCGACGCCCCTGCCGCCCAGGATCTCCTCCGCACCCACACCAAGGCCATGATCGCCAAGGTCGGCAACGACGTCGGCACGCCCACCATCGAGATCGACGGCGCGGCCTTCTTCGGCCCCGTGGTCACGCCGGCGCCCAAGGGGCAGGCCGCCCTCGACCTCTGGGATGGCTGCGTCCTCATCGCCCGGACCAAGGGCTTCTACGAGATCAAGCGCTCGCGCACCGACGACCCCATCTTCGACTGACCTCACCGACCACGTCCCCTGATCGACCTCCGGAAGGAAACCCCCATGCGCGTCCACATCGGCGGCGACCACGCGGCATACGAACTGCTCAACGACCTCGTCGCCTTCCTCACCGACGAGGGGCATGAGGTGACCAACCACGGCCCGCATGTCTATGACGCGCTCGACGACTACCCCGTCTTCGTCCTGCGCGCAGCCGAGGCGGTCGCGGCCGACCCCGATTCGCTCGGCGTGGTCCTGGGCGGGAGCGGCAACGGCGAGCAGATGGCGGCGAACAAGGTGACAGGCATTCGCTGTGCCCTCGCCTACAACACCGAACTCGCTGAACTGGCCCGGCAGCACAACGGTGCCCAGGTGGTTTCCATCGGTGGCCGATTCACTGCCGCGGACGAGGCCCGGGAGATCGTCCGCACCTTCTTGGACACCCCGTTCACGGGGGAGACCCGTCACCAGCGCCGCATTGACATGGTGAGCGCCTACGAAGCGGACGGAACCCTCCCGACGTCGGACTGCCCTTCGGTCGGCTCGGACTAGACCACCAGTAACCCGGAGACCCGCTCTGACCTGCAGAAATGAGATTCTGCAGCCACTAGGCGCTGGACTCTCGTGGCCGTAGTGTGTGCCGCACAGGGGCTGTAGGGAGTCGGATGAGCACGCAGGTCGAGGTGGTGGCCAAGCGCGGTGGGCGGGCAGCCGCACGCCGTTGGGCCGCCACCCATCCGTGGCGGGTCCACCACGATCGTCTGATCGTCCTGGGCTTCATGGTCGCCGTCCTCGGCACCGGGCTGGCGGTGGCACGTTGGCCCAACGAGGTCCCGCCCGTCACCTTGGCTCCGTGGGTGGTCTTGGCCGCGTTGTTCCTTTCGCCGCGTTGGCTGGCGGTCGTGTATGCCGTGGTGACGGTCATGAGCACCGTGGCCCTTCCGCAACTCTTCCGCGCCGACCCTTTCGCGGCACTGGCGGTGCTCGGTCTCGGCGCGCTGATGATCATGATGTTCATCCTGGCTCTCTCGCGCTCCCGGCTCGGGATCAGCGGCTTCACGGGTGAGAACCTGCTCGTGGACCTGCGTGATCGGCTGGCCTCGGGTGGGGAGCTTCCCGAACTACCGGCCGACTGGAGCGCGCAGCATGCGGTGCATTCGGCCAACGGCGAGGCCTTCTCAGGCGACTTCCTGATCAGCGCGTTGGGTCAGGGGGGCCACACGCTGGAGATAGCCCTGGTCGACGTCTCGGGCAAGGGTCGTCAGGCGGGCTCGCGCTCGCTCCACCTCTCCGGTGCCTTTGGCGGGCTGCTCGGATCGGTGCCGGCGACCGACTTCCTGCGGGCAGCCAATACCTACCTCGTGCGACAGCAGTGGGACGAAGGATTCGCCACCGCTGTTCACGTGGAGGTGGATCTCGAGACAGGTGTCTATTCGGTGGGGCGCGCGGGTCACCCACCGCCGGCGGCCTACCATTCCGGATCTGGTTCCTGGGCGCTCGAGTTGTCGGCGACCGGGCCGCTTCTGGGGGTTTTTGCGGATGCCGACTTCACGCGCTGTTACGGACACCTGGACCGGGGAGACGCACTGCTCCTCTACACCGACGGTGTCATCGAGGCGCCGGGCCGCGATCTCTACGACGGCGTCGACCGGATGCTCGGCGTCGCGAGCAAGGCGCTGCTCGCCTCCTCGAGCGAGGTCGCCGAGGCCGTCTGCCGCGCTGCCCATGCGGGGATGAGTGACGATCGTGCGGCCTGTGTGATCCGCCGCGGTTGAGGCCTCACGGCACGGCTGCGGACCCCCTCGTCAGGGACGGGCTCTAGGATCTGGGCCCGTGTCCATCCGCAAGCAACTCGATCACGCACCTCGCCCGGGCGTGCGGACCTTCACGCCGCGGTGGCGCACGTCGCCCCTGACGGCGGAGCGGATGGCGACCCTCCTCCCCGGGGCCGAGGTGACCATGGCGCCCTGGGATCAGGAGGCACTCTTCGGGCGGCGGGCTCCGCTGACGCTGGAGATCGGGTCAGGACATGGGGCCGCCGCAATCGCGTATGCCGTGGCGCACCCTCGCGTGCACGTGATCGCCGCCGAGGTGCACGTGCCGGGCGTGGCACGCATGCTCGCGGCTGCTCAGGCGGAGGGCGTGAACTCGATCCGGGTGTGGCGGGGTGATGCCGTCGTGCTGCTGCGTGAGGTCCTTCCGCCAGGTTGCCTGGCCGCGATCCATCTGTTCTTCCCCGACCCGTGGCCCAAGAAGAAGCACGCAAAGCGTCGCTTCATCCAGCAGCACACTCTCGACCTGCTCCGCGCGGCACTGACCGCCGAAGGCGTCCTGCGGATCGCGACCGATCACGCGGTCTATGCCGATCATGTGCGCGAGCAAGTCGGTGCTCATGGGGGATGGGCGATGAGCGAGGGTGACCGGCCCGCGTGGCGACCCACGGACGGTTTCGAGGCAAAGGGGCTGGCGGCGGGTCGCAGCATCACTGACTTCACGCTGCGCCCCCTCGGGCTCTCCGCAGAGTGAGAGTTGGGCTCAAGTCCAAGGGGGTTTGCGCGTTCCGGGCCTGAGGTCATCGTCCGGGTCCGCGTCGACCCGTGTCCACCGCGCGTCTCCCCAGCCCGAGGCGTTAGCCTCCCTCGCATGAACCGATCAGTTGCCCTGGCCCCGCTCCTCGCGATCCTCCTCGTCGGGTGCACGAGCACGGAGTCGCCCACCGCAGCACCGACGTCCGGTTCGCCGTCGGCGTCTGTGTCCGCCTCGGACAGCAGCCCAGCCGCGAGCGCAAGCGCTGACGCTGCCGGTGCGCCGGACGCCTCAGCCGGAGGCGACGCGGTCCCCGTCGGATCGCCCCGCTCCGATGAATTCGTGGTCTCCACCGTGGAAGAGGTCAAGGTCGGTGCCAGTGACCCCGGCCTGCCTGCACCGTATTCCGGGGCGCTGGTCCGGACCTGTGTCGTGGTCATGCCTCCCGGACAGGACGTGCTCACGGTGTCGCCCGAGAAGTGGACCATGGTCGGCGCGGATGGCACCACCTACCCGAGCAAGCCCTCGTCGGCCAACCCGACTCCGGCCTACCCCTCGGGATCCGGTGACGCTGCCCTCCACCCGGCCGAGTGTGCGCATGGCTGGATCGCCTTCGATGTCCCTGCTGGAGCGGATGTGGCGACGGTGCGCTTCATGAACCAGGACACCAAGTCGTGGGTGTGGTCCGTCAAGTAGCCCAGAAATCCACGACACGGCCACGACCCGGCCACGAAGTCATCGAAACGTCCTGAGCCGCGACACCGTGTCAGCGATGTCGCGGCTCAGGGCAAAAGTCGGGGTGACAGGATTCGAACCTGCGGCCCTTGCGTCCCAAACGCAATGCGCTACCAAGCTGCGCTACACCCCGGTGCGGTCATCCTAGAGGGCGCAGAGGGGTGCTCTCGATTTCGATCTCACGACCCCCGCGCATTAGGCTGGCCCACGCCCTCGGGGTGCATGCTCACGAGGTGCGCGGGCGTAGCTCAATGGTAGAGCCTCAGTCTTCCAAACTGATTACGCGAGTTCGATTCTCGTCGCCCGCTCGTGCAGAACTCGCCGATCGGTGTGTTCGACTCCGGCTACGGCGGCCTGACTGTCGCCCGGGCCGTCCTCGATCAACTCCCCCATGAGTCGGTGGCCTATCTCGGGGACACCCTCCACGCCCCCTATGGCCCACGGCCGATCGCGGAGACCCGTGCCCTCGCCCTGGACTGTCTCGATCGGCTCTACGAGCACGGTGTCAAACTCCTGGTCATCGCCTGCAACACGGCCAGCGCCGCTGTCCTCCACGATGCGCGCGAGCGCTATGACGTTCCGGTCATCGAGGTCATCCGGCCGGCGACCCGTCGGGCGGCGCGAGCAACCCGCAACGGCAGGATCGGGGTCATCTCAACGCTCGGCACCCACCAGTCGGGCGCCTATCGGGATGCCTTCGCGGCCGCCCCCGATTTCGACATCCTCAGTGTTCCCTGTCCGCGGTTCGTCGAGTTCGTCGAGGCGGGCATCACCTCAGGCCCCGAACTGGCAGAGATCACGGCCGACTACCTGGCCCCGCTCAAGGCGGCGGATGTCGACACCTTGGTCCTGGGCTGCACCCACTATCCCCTCCTCACCGGCGTCATCGGTTATGAGATGGGGGAAGGCGTCACTCTGGTGTCCTCGGCCGAGGAGACAGCCAAGGATGTCTACCGGGTCCTGCGCGAGCACGACCTGCTCCGGCCGGACGACCTGCCGCCTCCTACGCACGGCTTCACCACGACCGGCGATCCGTCCCAGTTCCGACGACTCGCCACGCGCTTCCTCGGGCTGGGAAGTGAACTGGGAGAGCTCTTCGTTTCCCTCCCCGTCGTTCCACGCTGAGCGGGCTCAGCCCAAGGGCCCTGATCGACCGGTGAGTTCGAGCAGGCCACTGTGCCCACCGTTGGCATCCAACTTCGCTTGCACGCGCTCGAGCGCCCAACTGCCCGGCCAGGCGAGCACCCCCATGAGGAGCAGGGAGACGGCCAGCCCGGCGGCCAGCAGCAGCCATGACCCCTCGATCACCGAGAGGGCGACTGCCACGATCGCGGTGACCTCGCCGAGGGCTGCCCGCACAATCGTGCTCGTGCGCAGCGCCATCAGCGATCGCTGACCAGTCTCAACAGGGGAAAGGCCCGGCGGAAGCGGCTGCACGTTGAAGCCGACGGTCATCATGGCCATCGCGGCCGCACCCGCGACCACGGCAATCACGGCCCACGACCACGCATGCGCTGGCGGCGCGATGGGCACAACGAAGAAGAAGGCCACGCCGATGATGATGAGGGCCCACATCATGGCGCCGACCACCATGCGCAGCGAGGTGAGCGGCCCGAGGGCCTTGGTCGGCGTCTGGTTGGCGGGGGTCTGGACCATGGGACCAGTCTGGCCGATTCGGTCGCACAAACGTCGACGGCTAGCATGGGAGATCGCGTATGCCGTGGGCTGGCCCACGCGGCGGCCCGCCGGTTCCGGCCGAGGGGCGCCACGGCATACCAAACGCCCCGTTCGTGCCCACGAACCCCTGTTACCGACCACCAGTGTGGAGTGCCTGAAGTGAAGAGTGCCGTCGAGTCCCTCAGCCCGACCCGGGTGAAGCTGACCGTCGAGGTCCCGTTCGACGAGCTCAAGCCCGATCTGGACAAGGCCTACAAGACGATCGCCTCGCAGGTGAACATCCCCGGCTTCCGCAAGGGCAAGGTCCCCTCGCGCATCATCGACCAGCGATTCGGGCGTGGCGCCGTCGTGCAGGAGGCCGTCAACGAGGCCCTGCCGCGCTTCTACCAGGAGGCCGCAGAGGCCGAGTCCCTCAAGGTCATCGGTCGCCCCGAGGTCGAGGTGACCGCGGTGCCACTCGAGGACGGCGAGGACTTCACCTTCAGCGTCGAGACCGACGTTCGTCCCGAGATCACCCTCCCCGACCTCGACGGCATCGCCATCGAGGTCGACGACGTCGCCGTCTCCGAGGACGACGTGCAGGAGCGCCTCACCCAGCTCCAGGAGCGGTTCGGCACCCTCGTCGGTGTCGACCGCGCGGTCGAGGACGGCGACCACGTCTCCATCGACCTGTCCGCCAAGATCGGTGACACCGACATCGACGCCGTCGAGGGCGTGTCCTACGAGGTCGGCTCCGGCAACATGCTCCCCGGCATGGACGAGGCGCTCATCGGCATGAGCGCCGGCGAGACCAAGGAGTTCACCGCTCCGCTCGCCGGTGGCGACCACGAGGGCGAGGACGCCGAGTGCACCGTCACCGTGCAGTCGGTCAAGGTCCGCGAGCTCCCCGAGCTCGACGACGACTTTGCCCAGCTCGCCTCGCCGTTCGACACCTTCGAGGAGCTCAAGGCCGACGTCGAGAAGCATGCTGCCCAGGCGAAGAAGTTCGAGCAGGGTGTCCAGGCGCGCGACAAGGTCCTCGAGCACCTGCTCGCCAACACCGAGATCCCCGTCCCCGACGGCATCGTCGAGGAGGAGGTCAACTCCCACCTCGAGGGTGAGAACCGTCTCGATGACGACGAGCACCGCGCCGAGGTCGACGAGAACACCCGCAAGGCGCTCAAGGCCCAGTTCCTCCTCGACGCCCTGTCGGAGAAGCTCGAGATCGAGGTCGAGCAGCCCGAGCTCATCGAATACCTGATCATGAGTGCGCAGCAGTACGGCATGGACCCGAACCAGTTCGCCCAGGCCATCGACAGCCAGGGCCAGATCGGCTCGATGGTCGCCGAGGTTGCCCGCCGCAAGGCACTCGCATCCGTGCTCGAGAATGCCGTCGTCAAGGACGCCTCCGGCAATGTCGTCGACCTCAACGAGGCCGTGCCCGGCCAGGACGACGAGGTTGCTGACGACGCTGCCGACGTTGTCGAGATCGCTGAGGCCAGCGATGAGGCCGAGGACGCGAAGGCCTGACCACAGCCCACACCAGCATTTGGTATGCCGTGCGCCCGACTCGGGCGCACGGCATACCTGCGTTTGCGGCCGGCTCTCAGGCCGGGGGTGCGGTCGTCGTCCCGATCCGCAGGGCCACCTCGAAGGTTTCGGTGACGGGCATCTCACCGCTGAGGGCGCTTCGGACCATCTGGCCCAGACGGCGGCCCTTGTCGGTGCCAGGTTGGACGATCGTCGTCAGAGTGTGGTCGAGCCAGGGCAGGTCGACCCCGTCGTATCCCGTGACGGAGAGGTCCTCTGGGACCCCGAGGCCGAGGGCAGCAGCGGCCCGGAGCGCGCCTGCGGCGAGCAGGTCCGACTGCGCGACGATCGCGGTCGGTCGCTCTCCCACCGGACGGTCGAGGAGGAGGCGGGCGGCGGCCTCGCCCTCGGCCAGGTCAGGTGTGGAGGACTGGATGAGCGTTGTCGTCGTGGACGTGCCCGGATCGTCCGCGCCTGTCCTCGGCATGGTGGCGAGGAAGCCGAGGGCGCGACCCTTGGCGTCGGGATAGGCCGCGCCGTCGATTGCGTCGCGATCGACCGGGCCGGTCGCGGCGCCGGGGGAGAGCGGCAAGGTGATGTGCCCGATGCGGGTGTGGCCGAGGCCGAGCAGGTGGGAGACCGCGAGCGATTGGGCCGCGGCCTCGTCCGTCGTGAGCTGGACGAGCGCGGGATGGTCGGGCGCTCCCGTGGCGAAGAGAGGAATGCCGCGTCCGGACAGGGCGTCGACGAGCGGGTTCTCGGCTGGTCCGCAGAACGGGAAGACGGCGGCATCCATGGCCATGGTCGACACCCGGCTGGTGAGTTCGTCGAGGTCTTGGGGGTCCTGAGCGAGGAGGAGGAGGCCGAGTCCCTCGCGTCCGAGTTCGTCGGCCAGGCCGTCGAGGACCTGGAGCGCGTAGGGATCGCGGAGGGCGGACGCCAACGGGGCTTCGACGATGACCGCGACGACCCCGCACCGACCGGCCCGCAGCGAGGACGCGACCGGGTCCGGCCCGGCATACCCGATGTCTTCGGCCGCCACCCGGACGCGCTCGATGGTGGCCTCGGCGACCGGGCCGCGACCGCTGAAGGCGAGGGATGCGGTCGATAGGGACACGCCGGCGCGCGCCGCGACGTCCTTGAGGGTGGGGCGGCGCGCGTCGCCCTCGCCGTGAGGCGCGGGGCTCTCTGTTTGACGGGGTGGGGGCATGCCGTTCATACTACTCGAAACGATTCGATAAAATCGATTCGAGTGTGCCTCTCGCAGAGCCACCCAACTGTTGAGAGTGCACGACACGCTGGTGGGATCGAACTGGCACCGGCAAGTCGCGCACTCTCAACGTCCAGGTCCGCGTGTCTCAACTCTCGTCATCTCAGGAGCCAGCCCACATGACCCCCGTCGCACTGCCTGTCGAGCGCGTCCGTGAAGCGCGCAATGCGACCTTCGCCCTCTTCGCACTCGCCGGCGTCGCTTTCGCGAGCTGGGCCTCCCGGATTCCCGACGCGAAGGTCCAACTGGATCTGAGTGCCGGCGAACTCGGGGCGACCCTCTTCGCGATGTCGCTCGGCTCGGTCATCGCCCTGCCCCTGACCGGGCGGGTCGTGGAGCGGTTCGGCATGGTGCGGACCATCAAGGCGGGGTTCCTCACGGCTGCGATCGGCGCGGTCGCCATCGGCTTGGCGATCGACGTGGCGCACTCGCGAGCACTGACGATGGTCGCGCTTTTCTTCATCGGCGCCGGGATCGCCGGCTGGGATGTGGCGATGAACCTCGAAGGGGCCGACGTCGAGCGTCACCTGGGCAAGGCGATCATGCCGCAGTTCCACGCCGCCTTCAGTGGTGGGACGGTGGCCACCGCGCTCTTCGGTGCCGCGATGTCGTGGGCCAAGGTGAGCATCCTGATCCACCTGTCGGTGACGGCTCTGGTCTGCCTCGCGGTCGGCTTCTGGGCGACGACCAAAGCCCTCCCGCACGAGGCGACGGCCGCCGGAGCTGCTGCCGCCACTCGTGCGGAGACTGGGGAGCGTGGGAAGTCGGCCTGGCTGGAGGGCAAGACCTTGCTCATCGGTCTCGTCGTGCTCGTCGCCGCCTTCACCGAAGGCACCGCGAACGACTGGTTGGCGGTCGCCTTCCACGAGGGTCACGAGTTGCCCACGTGGGCTGGTGTCCTCGGCTTCGCCACCTTCCTGACCTTCATGACCATCGGCCGCATCTGGGGGACCCGACTGCTCGACGAGCGCGGGCGTGTGCCGGTGCTCCGGGTCTCCTTCGGACTGGCCGTGGTCGGTGCCGCGCTGGTCATCTTCGGCAATGCCCCGTTGGCCTTCATCGGAGCCGCCATCTGGGGTCTGGGTGCGGCGCTCGGTTTCCCCGTCGGTATGAGCGCCTCGGCGGACGACCCAGCGCGGGCTGCTGCCCGCATGTCGGTCGTCGCCACGATCGGCTATGCCGCCTTCATCGCCGGACCGCCGCTGCTCGGCTTCCTGGGCGACCACGTCGGCGTGCTGCGTTCGCTGACCGTGGTTGGTGCCGGCGCGATTCTCGCTCTGCTCCTCGTGACCGCGGTCCGCGAGCCTTCCCGCGCAGTGGGCACCGACGAGAAGGTCCCCGCCTGATCCACGGTCGGGAAGGGCTGCTGGGAGGTGACGCGTGCGCCCACGGCGAACACACGGCATACCCGGGAGTGCGCTGACGGAGTCGGGCGTTAGGGTCATCGAGAAGGCGACCAGCGCCATCCCTTTCCACCCAGCGTGACTCCACCCAGCGTGACAGGAGCGAGACCTTCGTGAGCACCCCTGACATCGTCGCCGCGGGCCCGGGCCCCCAGGCCGGCCTCGACGACCACATCTACAACCGGCTCCTCAAGGAGCGGATCATCTTCCTCGGCTCCGACGTGCGTGACGACAACGCCAACGCCATCTGCGCCCAGATGCTGCTCCTGGCCGCCGAGGACTCCGAGAAGGACATCTGGCTCTACATCAACAGCCCCGGTGGCTCGGTGACGGCCGGCATGGCGATCTTCGACACCATGCAGTGGGTGCCCTGTGACGTGGCGACCGTGGCCATGGGCATGGCGGCCTCGATGGGCCAGTTCCTGCTGTCGGCCGGAACCCCGGGTAAGCGTTATGCCACCCCGCACGCCCGCGTGATGATGCACCAGCCCAGCGGTGGCATCGGCGGCACGGCCTCGGACATCAAGATCCAGGCCGAGCAACTGCTCCACATCAAGAAGCAGATGGCCGAGCTCATCGCCCAGCACACCGGCCAGAGCGTCGACCAGATCGAGGCCGACTCCGACCGTGACCGCTGGTTCACGGCGCAGGAGGCCAAGGACTACGGCTTCGTCGACCACGTCTTCACGTCGGCCGCCGATGCCGGGCACCGGCACGACAACCCCGTGACCAACGACTGACCCGGCCGACGCGAGAAGAAGAAGAGAAGCCATGAACTTCAGCAACCCGGTCATCCCCGGCGCCTCGGGCCGCCTCCACGTCCCGGCTCCCTCGAGCCGCTACATCCTGCCGAACTTCGAGGAGCGCACCTCCTACGGCATGAAGCGGATGGACCCCTACACCAAGCTCTTCGAGGACCGCATCATCTTCCTCGGCGTGCAGGTCGACGACGCGAGCGCGGACGACATCATCGCCCAGCTCATCGTCCTCGAGTCCCAGGACCCCGACCGCGACATCCTCATGTACATCAACAGCCCCGGCGGCTCATTCACGGCCATGACGGCGATCTACGACACGATGCAATACATCCGCCCCGACGTGCAGACCTTCGTCATCGGCCAGGCGGCTTCCGCTGCGGCGGTCCTCTTGGGCGCCGGCGCCAAGGGCAAGCGCTACGCCCTGCCCAACGCCCGGATCCTCATCCACCAGCCGGCGATCGAGGGCACCGGTGGCATGGCCTCCGACCTGGAGATCCACGCCAATGAGGTGCTGCGCATGCGCGGGTGGCTCGAGGACACCATCGCCAAGCACTCCGGTCGCGACGTCGAGCTCGTCCGCAAGGACATCGAGCGCGACAAGATCCTCTCCGCCGACCAGGCCAAGGAATACGGCCTCGTCGACGAGGTGCTCGCCTCCCGCAAGGCCAACACCAACTGACGGGTTCTTTTCAAACCCTTCGTATGCCGTGGGGCCGGGTTCGCGCGAACCCGGCCCCACGGCATACCCCGATGGAGAGCCGGTGTGGGGGGAGAGTCAGCCCACCATCCGCTCGTTCGAGCCGCCCAGCGTCGCGATGATCACCTCCGCCGCGCCAGGCGCGGTCGGTCGCTGACGGGACCGGTGTGCCCCATCCGTCGACGTGACGGCCTCAGCGAGGGTCAGCGAGTCGTAGAGCCACGGGATGAGGCCGCTGCGGGCGAGGTTGGCGGCGTTTGCCTCCCCGTGACCCGGCAGACAGCGGTAACTCACGATCGGGACGCCTGCGGCCAGGGCCTCCAAGGAGGTGCTCCCCCCGGCGTTCTGGACGACGAGGTCGACGGCCGCGTAGAGGGCCCCCATATCCGAGACCCAGCCGAGGGCGCGCACCCCCGGGATGGCGGACAGTCGCTCGCGCAGGACCGTGTTGCGACCGCACAGGACGACCGGCACCACGCCGGGGATGGCCAAGAGGTCGCGTGCCGTCGCCTCGAGATCGCCGACTCCCTCGGCGCCACCGGTGACCGCGACGAGGCGACCCACTTCCGGCAGGCCGAACTCCTCACGCAGGGCCGCCACGGCACCCGGCGTCCGCGGGCGATCCTGCCCGAGCGCCCTGACCACTGGCTCCACGACCCGCGTCGATCGGGCGCCATGGGAGCGAGCCTCGAGAGCGGCCACCTCATGCAGCGCCAGATGTGTGTGGATGCTCGGGTGGACCCACAACGGGTGGACGGAGAGGTCGGTCAGGTAGGTGAAGGTGCTCATGTCACCCAGATGACCCTGATCGTGGAGGCGACCGATCACCTGGCTGGCGAAGGGATGGGTGGAGATGACCGCGTCGTACATCGAGGGCAGGGCGCGCAGTCGACGCGTGGCACTGCCGATGGTGGCCAGGGCGATCCGGCGACCCAGACCACGTCCAGCCTTGGAGGGCGCCAGCCAGGCCAAGAACCAACGCCAGGTGACCGGCACGGCCTTGACCTGCCACAGGTAGACGCGCTTGAGCGCCCGACCGAGTCGCCACGGATAGCGTTCGACGATGTCGAGGACGACCGCATCGACGCCGCGGTCGGCCAATCGCCTCTGCAGCTCGCGCGCCGCCACCTCATGGCCGTCCCCGAAGCTGCCGGACAGGATGCACACGGTGGTCCGCACGCTCGGACGCTAGGGCGGTGGGGTGCGTGCAGTGGCGTCCCCGGAGTGAACGTCACACGGCCAGCGGATGGATTGTGTGGGCGTTGCGCTGTGAGCGGACAAGGGCGACGCGCCGGGCGTCGGCATCGTTCAATGGGTGGAGTCGTCGGGGCGAGCAGGTAGCGTCGCCGTGTCGACGCAAGTGGTTGGCGCAGCATGGTGATGACCGTTGGACGGAGAGGGGCCCCGGGCGTGGCACGTGTGGGAGAGAGCAGCGACCTGTTCAAGTGCTCGTTCTGCGGGAAGTCGCAGAAGCAGGTCAAGAAGCTCATTGCCGGGCCGATGGTCTACATCTGCGACGAGTGCATCGACCTCTGCAACGAGATCATCGAAGAGGAGCTCGTCGAGTCGACCGATGTCGGCCTCGACGAGTTGCCCAAGCCTCGTGAGATCTTCGACTTCCTCGAGCAGTACGTCATCGGCCAGGACGTCGCCAAGCGGGCGCTCGCGGTAGCGGTCTACAACCACTACAAGCGCATTCAGGCCAGCGCGACGCTCGCGACCAAGAAGGACTCCGAGCACGTCGAGCTCTCCAAGTCCAACATCCTGCTCATCGGCCCGACCGGCTGCGGCAAGACCTACCTCGCCCAGACCCTGGCCAAGATGCTCAACGTGCCCTTCGCCATCGCCGACGCGACGGCGCTGACCGAGGCCGGCTATGTCGGCGAGGACGTCGAGAACATCCTGCTCAAGCTCATTCAGGCCGCTGACTACGACGTCAAGAAGGCCGAGACCGGCATCATCTACATCGATGAGGTCGACAAGATCGCCCGCAAGAGCGAGAACCCCTCGATCACCCGTGACGTCTCCGGCGAGGGTGTCCAGCAGGCACTGCTCAAGATCCTCGAGGGCACGACGGCCTCGGTGCCGCCGCAGGGTGGGCGCAAGCACCCGCATCAGGAGTTCATCCAGATCGACACGACGAACGTCCTCTTCATCGTCGGTGGCGCCTTCGCCGGACTCGAGAAGCTCATCGAGTCCCGAAACGGCAAGAAGGGCCTCGGTTTCGGCTCCGAGCTGCACACGCCCAAGGATCTCGCCGACTCGATCCACGAGGTGATGCCCGAGGACTTGATGAAGTTCGGCCTCATCCCCGAGTTCATCGGACGACTGCCGGTCATCACCACGGTGGCCCCGCTCGACGTGTCCGCCCTGGTCCAGATCCTCACCGAACCCCGCAACGCCCTCGTCAAGCAATACCAGAAG
>Ga0073904_10001958_pt1 | contig 15543 bp, 17 predicted proteins | sample KloWWTrecipitate_FD_66668 | JGI IMG/M metagenome (GOLD analysis project Ga0073904, IMG submission 66668) | Active sludge microbial communities from Klosterneuburg, Austria, studying microevolution and ecology of nitrifiers - Klosterneuburg... | ecosystem: Engineered > WWTP > Aerobic digester >...
TCTACGGTGAGGTTATGGCGGGCGAGGGATTCATCGACCAACGAGGGCTTTGCATCCCGCACGGCACCAGCAGCAGAAGACTTGCCAGCCGTCGGTATTTGGAGGCCACTGCCGACGAACGGCGTCGTCGCCAGGCGGTGGAAGAACTCCCAAGCTTCGGGTTGGCCGGGGTCGTCCTCGTGATCGGCGACGAGCTTGGCGTAGACCTCCCCCGCCAGCGCCACGACTTGCTTCCGGGTTAGTGTCGTCGGCCCGTTGCGGAGCGCGGTCCACTGCCGGTCCAGATATGCAAGGGCGATGGCCTGTCGCGCCTTTGCCTCGGAAGGTTCGCGGGTCCTGAGCGAGAACTCGATGGCTTCAGTGGTCGGACCGATCTTCTTCGTGATCGAACCTTCGCCAACGGGGATGACCAGAGTGATCCCTGCAGCCTTCTCCCGTACGTCGAGAGGAATTCGTTGCTTGAACTGGGCGAAGGTTGAACCGGAGCGACGCGTTGGGCGGGACATTCTGAGGACCATGCGAGACACCCGTGTGTGGCAGTCGGGTGCGCGAAAACCTCAGGGAGGCTAAGGGGTTAGCAAAATCAACGCTACGGCTGGTGCCGTGGTGCCCTGGAGAGGACTCGAACCTCCACGTCGTTAAACACACGGACCTGAACCGTGCGCGTCTACCAATTCCGCCACCAGGGCAATCCGATGGGCGCCGTTCACCTAGTGGATGGGGGTGATCCTGTCAATCGCGGTTCGGTGGTTGTTGTGCGGACCACTCGACATGTCGCGGGCCGAGGCGCTAGAAGCGGGCGGATTTGTTGGGAGCCCGCCGCCAGATGGACAATGCAAATACGCTCGTGACCGTTTTCGGAGGCTCCGGTTTCGTCGGCACGCAGCTGGTGCAGGTTCTGGCGAAAAAGGGGTTCCGCATCCGCGTTGCGGTGCGGCGGCCGGACCTTGCAGGCCATGTGCGCATGCTCGGCAGCGTCGGGCAGGTCACCCCGATCCAGGCCAATGTGCGCAATGCCGATTCGGTGGTCCGCGCCGTGGCAGGCGCCAATGTGGTGGTGAACCTTGTCGGCATCGGGTTCGAACGCGGGCCCAACCGGTTCCGCGCCGTCCATGTGATGGGCGCGAAGAACGTCGCCGAGGCGGCGAAGGCGGCGGGTGTCGAAAAGCTGGTGCACCTGTCGGCGCTGGGCGCCGATACCGAGAGCCCGAGCGCGTATCTGCGCACCAAGGCGCTGGGCGAAGAGGCGGTTGCGGCAGCCTATCCGGATGCGCAGATCGTGCGCGCGCAGATGATTTTCGGACAGGACGACACGTTCTTCAACAAGCTCGGCACGATGGCGAGGTTCTTCCCCATCCTGCCGGTGGTGGGCGCGAAATCGCGGTTCCAGCCGGTCTATGTGGGCGATGTGGCCGATGCGATCGGGGCGCTGATCGGCGGGGCGGGCAAGCCGGGCAAAGTTTATGAACTCGGCGGGCCGGAAGTGCGGACCGTCAGGGAACTGTATGAGCGCGTGCTGCGCGATGCCAACCGACGCAACCCGCTGGTGCCGGTTCCCACCGGTGTCGCCAAGCTGCTGGCGGTGCCGTTCTCGATCCTGTGGTTCGATCCGCTGGTGACCGGCGACCAGGTCGAGATGCTGGGCGCCGACGGCGTGGTTTCCGATGCCGCGATCAAGGAAAAGCGCACGCTTTCCGGCCTCGGTGTCGAGCCGACGGCGATGGGCGCGGTGCTGCCCGCCTACCTCTGGCGCTTCCGCCGCAACGGCCAGTTCGACCGCCAGCCGGCTTGATCCGGCTCACCGCGCTGAGCCAGACCCCGCTGGGTCGGTCACTTGAACAGCAGCACGCCCCACAGGCCGATGGCGCCGACGAAGATGCGCCAGTAGGCGAACACCGCAAAGCCGTGCTTCGACACATAGTCGAGCAGGTGCCGCACGACGAAGAACGCCGTCACCAGCGCCGCGGCAAAGCCCACCGCGACGGCGATGCCGAGTTCCGAGGTGATGAGCTCGCGATTCTTGATGAGATCGTAGCCAAAGGCGCCGGCCATGATCGGCATGGCGATGAAGAAGGTGAATTCGGCGGCGCTGCGCTTGTCGGTGCCGAGCAGGAGCGAACCGACGATGGTGGCGCCCGAGCGGGACACGCCGGGGACCAGCGCCAGCATCTGGAACAGCCCGATATAGAGGCACAGCAGCGGCGGATACTCGTAGATGTCGGTGTATTTTGGCGTGAGCTTCAACTGATCGACATAGAGCAGCACGATGCCGCCCAGGATCAGCATGACGCAGATGACGATCGGCGATTCGTAGATCACGTTCTTGATGAAATCGTGCAGCAGCACGCCGGCCAGCGCTGCCGGCAGCGAGGCGAGCACGACGCCGCCGATGAAGCGCAGCGCGCCGGGTTTTCGCGCGATGGCGTCACGGGCGAGCTGCACCAGGCGGTGGAAGTAAACGGCGACAATTGCGAGGATGGCGCCGAGCTGGATCAGCACCTCGAAGGTGCGGCCCGGGCTGTTGAAACCGAGGAAATGTCCGAGCAGCAGCAGGTGGCCGGTTGAAGAGACTGGAAGGAATTCAGTAAGCCCTTCGACAATCCCAAGGATCAGTGGCACAAAAAGACCTTGATCGCCGTTCATCTGATCTCCTATCCATCGCCGGGAACCTTCCGGCTCGGGCGGGCCGCTTCTAGCCCGATTTGCATGGAAGCGCCAAGGATCGAAAGGGCACGATGCCAAGGCTTCTGCAACACCGTCTCGACCCGCAATCGCGGCTTGTCAGGCTCATGTGCGCTGAATATGGCGTGCCGCTGGAGCTTGAAGAGGGCAAGCCCTGGCTGCGCGAGCCGGCCTATCTCGAGCTCGATCCATCGGCCCGCGGGCCCATCCTCATCAACGATGCCGATCCGCCGGTGGTGGGCATTCTCGCCATCATTCACGCCATCGAGGAACGCTGGTCGCCGAGCGCGGTGGCGGGCCTGTTCCCGGCCCATGCCAACGAGCGTGCCGAGATGTGGCGGCTGCTCGACTGGGTGCTGATCAAGCTCAACGATGAAGTGACGCGCTACGTGTTCGAGGAAAAGGTGGTCAAGCGCGACCGCCGCGGCGCGACGCCCGAGCCGGGCGTGCTGCGGGTCGCCAAGGCCAACCTCACCGAGCACCTCTTGTACTTCAACTGGCTGTTCGCCACCCGCCACTGGCTGGCGGGGGACGTGATGACGCTGGCCGATTTCGCGCTCGCGGCGCACCTGTCGACGCTCGACTATACCGGCGATGTCGCCTGGGACGCCTCGCTCGAAACCCGCCAGTGGTACGCCCGCATCAAATCCCGCCCGGCCTTCCGGAGCCTCTTGAGCGACCGCATCGCGGGATTGCCGGCCGCGTCGGGGTATGCGGACCTGGATTTCTAGCGATGCCGGCCGGCCGCCGGCCGCTCCCATCCTCCGGTGTGTCATCCCCGCGCAAGCGGGGACGCAGTGATGCTGCCGTGGGTTCCCGCTTGCGCGAGAATGAAACCGGGGGCGGGGTTGGCGCTGTTGTTGAGGAACTGCGCTCCCGCGCCAAAGCGCTTGGGTTCGAGGCCTTCGGCATAACGCGCGCCGATGCGCGGCCGGATCTCGGCGAAAAGCTCGATGCTGCGCTGCGTGCCGGCTGGCAGGATGGGATGGAGTGGATGGGCGAGACGGCGGACCGCCGGGCTGCGCCGAACGTGCTCTGGGCCGAGGCGAAGTCCATCGTCATGCTGGGGGTGAACTACGGGCCCGACAGCGACCCGATGGCGACACTCGGTGAGCGCAGCAACGGCACCATTTCGGTCTATGCGCGCAATCGCGACTATCACGACATCATCAAGGGTCGGCTGAAAGAACTTGCAGGGCTGCTGTCGCGCCGCACGGGCGCGGCGGTGAAGGTGTTTGTCGATACCGCGCCGGTGATGGAAAAGCCGCTGGCGGAAGCGGCGGGGCTCGGCTGGCAGGGCAAGCACACGGTGCTGGTGTCGCGCGGCTTCGGCTCGTGGCTGTTCCTCGGCGCGATCTTCACCGATGCCGAACTGCCGGCGGACGAGGCGCATGAGGAAAGCTGCGGCAGCTGCCGCAAGTGCCTCGATGTGTGCCCGACCAACGCCTTTCCCGCGCCGTTCCAGCTCGATGCGCGGCGCTGCCTCAGCTATCTCAACATCGAGCACAAGGGGCCGATCCCGCTCGAGTTCCGGGTGCCGATGGGCAACCGCATCTATGGCTGCGACGACTGCCTCGCGGTGTGCCCGTGGAACAAGTTCGCCTCGGTTTCGCACGAGGCAAAACTGCGCGCCCGCGACGAGCTGCGCGCCCCGGCGCTGGCCGATCTCGTGGCGCTCGACGATGCCGGGTTTCGCGCGCTGTTCGCGGGCTCGCCGATCAAGCGCATCGGGTACGCGCGGTTTTTGCGCAATGTGCTGATCGCGGTGGGCAACAGCGGCGATGCTTCGCTGCTGGCCGGGGCCGAGGCGCGTCTTGCCGATGCCGATCCGCTGATCCGCGGCGCGGCGGTGTGGGCGGTGCGGCGGCTGGCCGGTGCGGACGCTGCGGAGCGTCTGAGGCTTGCGTTTTTGCCCGGCGAGGCCGACATCAATGTGCGACAGGAATGGAGCGCTCAGGTGGTTGCATGAGGTCCTCCGCGATTTCCCGGTAGCTGCGTGGTGAGCCTGTCGAACCACGAGGCGTGGCAGGCACAATGAACGTCTTTTTCTTCGGCATGGGATATTCCTCGCTCGCTACGGCGCGCGCCATTCATTCCAGCATCGACACCGATATTCCGATCGCCGGCACGCGGCGCAATCTCGACAACGCCGAGGCGTTCGCCGATGCCGCTTACCGGCTGCACATCTTCGACGGCCAGTCTCCGGGCAGGACACTGGACGAGGATTTGAAACGCGCCTCGCACGTCATCCTGTCGATCCCGCCCGATGAGCGGGGCGACCCGGCGCTCGACTTTCATCGCGAAACGCTCGATGCGGCCAAAGACCTTGAGTGGCTCGGCTATTTTTCGACCGTCGGCGTTTATGGCGATTTCGGCGGCGCATGGGTCGATGAGAGCGCACCGACGCGCCCGCTCAATGCACGCTCGCAGGTGCGCGTCGAGGTCGAGCAGCAGTGGCGCGATTATGCCGCAAAGCGCGGCGTGCCGCTGCTCGTGCTGCGTCTTGCCGGCATCTACGGGCCGGGCCGGTCGGCCTTCGACCGGCTGCGCGATGGCACGGCGCGGCGCATCATCAAGCCGAACCAGGTGTTCAACCGCATCCACGTCGAGGATATCGGCCGGATGACCCAGCTTGCCGCCGAACAGCGGCTCGACGGCACGTTCAACCTCGGCGACGACGAGCCTGCGCCGCCGCAGGATCTCGTCACCTACGCGGCCGAACTCATGGGCGTTCCCGCGCCGCCGGACACGCCGTTTGCGACCGCGCAGATGACGGAAATGGCGCGCTCCTTCTACAGCGACAACAAGCGCGTCTCGAACAAGGCCATCAAGGCGGCGCTCGGGACCGAGCTGCTCTATCCGACCTATCGCGAGGGTCTCGACGCCATTTTCCGGCAGCGCGCATGAACACCCCGCGCCCGGCAATAGCCCCCGGCCGGGTGACGCTCACCGGCGCCTATGCGCAGCTTGAGCCGCTCTCGCCCGCGCATGCGGCGGACCTGTTCGCCGCGACCAGCGTGCCCGATGCCGAGGAACGCTTTGCCTACCTGCCGGTCGATCCGCCCGCCTCGGTCGAGGCGGTAGGAACATGGATCGAGGGACAGCAGGGGCTGGCCGACCCGATCGTCTTCGCGTTGGTGGACCGGGCGACGGGCCGCGCCGGGGGCTGGCAGCAGCTGATGCGCATCGTGCCCGAGCACGGGGTCATCGAGATCGGCTATGTCTACTGGGGGCCGGACGTGGCGAGGACGCGCCTTGCGACCGAGGCGCTCTATCTCTTGGCGCGCCATGTTTTTGAAGACCTCGGCTATCGGCGCTTCGAGTGGAAATGCAACGCGCTGAACGAGCCCTCGCGCCGGGCCGCCCGGCGTTTCGGCTTTGCCTATGAGGGCACGTTCCACCAGCACATGATCGTCAAGGGCAAGAGCCGCGACACGGCGTGGTTCGCCATGCTGGACTGCGACTGGCCGCGGATCAAAGTCGAGTATGAGCGGTGGCTGGAGCCGGGGAATTTTGATGAGGCCGGGGTGCAGCTGACGAAGCTGGTTGTGGGGTGAGGACGGGCTTGGGGTGCCCTGCCGAAGGCGTGCCACTGAACCCGCCTCAAATCCCCAGCGTCAGTTGCGGCGGCACGGCTTCATCGACCGCGCGGTCGAGAGTCTTTTCGAGCAATAGCAAATCCTGCTCGCGGCTGAGGCGGTGGTCGCCGTCGGGGACGAGGGTGAAGGTCACGGGGTCGGTGAGGATGTGCTGGACCAGTTTCAGCGCATGTTCCTTGGGCACGTCCCGGTCGGCCGCGCCCTGGAGGATGTTGATCGGGCAGCCGGTGGTGATGCCGCGGCCGAACAGCAGGTGGTTGGCGCCGTCCTCGATGAGGCCGCGGGTGAGCGGGTACGGGTCGCCATATTCGGATGGCTCCATCACCACGCCAAAATCGGCGAGGTCCTTCTTCTGCTTTCTGGTGAAGGTCTTCAGCATCAGGTCCTCGGTCATGTCGACCGCGGGGGCGATGAGGATCAGCGAACCGACGCGGTCGTCGCCCATGGCGCGCAGTGCGCGCACCAACAGCAAAGCCAGCCAGCCGCCCATCGAGGAGCCGACCACGACCTGCTTTCCGGTGGTCGTCGCGAACACGGCCAGCGCGTCTTCCAGCCAGCGGCTGATCGTGCCGTCGTAGAAGTCGCCGCCCGACTGGCCGTGGCCGGAATAGTCGAAGCGGGTCACGGCAAAGCCGCGCCGCGCGCCATAGGCATCGAGTGTCATTGCCTTGTTGCCGGTCATTTCGGAGCGAAAACCGCCCAGCCAGAACAGGCCGGGCTCGCCGCCGGGCCGCCGCAACACGGCGATCTCACGGCGCGCCGCACCCTCGCCAACTGCAATTGTTTCGCTCATTGCGCCTCCATGCCCTGGCAGCCAATTTCGCGCAACCGGGCAACACCACGGCAGTTCCATGCATTTGGGCGGTTTTGCACCCTGTTTGGCTGTTGACTTATCGGGCCTGAGTCACGATTTTCAGGCGCGGCGCAATGCCGCCCCACCAACAACTGAAGGATTGCCAGCCATTCGTCGTCCCATGAGACCTGTCGCGCCCCAGAAGGATGGGCCGCAGTCCAACGAAGACATCACGTCTCCCGAAGTCCAGCTGATTGACACCGAAGGCGTCAACAAGGGCGCGATGAAGACTCGCGATGCGCTCGCCTTGGCGCAGGAGCAGGGTCTGGATCTCGTCATCATCGCCGGAAACTCGGTACCGCCCGTCGCCAAGATCCTCGATCTGGGCCGCTTCAAGTTTGCGGCGCAGAAGAAGGCTGCCGAGGCGCGCAAGCGCCAGAAGGTCATCGAGGTCAAGGAAATCCAGCTGCGTCCGAATATCGACACGCACGATTACGAGACCAAGATGAAGGCGGTGAACCGGTTCCTCGACGAGGGCGACCGGGTCAAGGTGACGATGCGCTTCCGCGGCCGCGAAATGGCGCACCAGGACATCGGCATGGAACTGCTGGTCAAGGTGCAGGCCGAACTCGAAGCCAAGGCGAAGGTCGAATCCTCGCCGCGCTCCGAAGGCCGCCAGATGGTCATGGTGCTGGCGCCGAAGTAACGGCCGCCGCCATCGCCGCAACGAACGAAGGGCGCCCGCGGGCGCCCTTTTATTTGTTGCGATCTGAAAGTCTCAGGCGGCGAGGTTCAGCCACGCCGGGGCGATCGAGGTGCCCTTGCCGAGGCCATAGCCGAAGCGGATGTCCAGCATGCCGATCGGAGCGCATGGCGGCGCTCGCCGGGGCGGGGGTCGCCTATCTGCCGCTCGACCTCGTCGGGCCGGATCTCGCCGCCGGACGCCTCGTCGCCATCCTCACCTCGTGGCCGACGCTGACGCTGCCCATCCACCTGGTCCACCCGTCACGCCGCTTCGTCCCCTGCCGCCTGACCGTGCTGATCGATGCGATCGCCGAAACGATGCGGGCATGATCCGACCCTATGCATTCATACCATCCCCGAATTTCGGCGTTCATAAATGCACCGGTGAACCGGATGCAGGATGCAATGCCGCGGGGAGTTGGCTAGAAGGCTGGCAGGATCGGCTGGTTGGGGCCTCCCGTGACTGCAGATGAATACCTTACTTTCGTGCTCGCCCGCGAAGCGGTCGGCAATGGACCACTGTCGCCGCTGCGTGGTCTCGCAGAGGACATGGCGGGCTATGGCAGGCGGCTTGCCGGGGAGGGGCTGCTCGGCGTCCATCCGGTCGGAGGGTCGGAGCACGGCACCGCCAACCTCACCGGGCGGCCGATCGGGTTTCTCTTTTCGTTCTCCCCGCACCTCCCCGCTTCGGTGGACCGGCTCTACGAGGGCCTCTTCGCGCTGCTGGACCGGCTCGGCTACGAGCCGCAGCGGCGCGATGCGGGGATCGTACTGCTCTATAGGAATGTGCTCATCGACATCGTACCCGCCAAGCGCGAGGCGATGGCGGGCGACGTGCACGAGCTTTGGAACGCCCGTGCGAAGCGCGCGGTGAAGACGTGTCCCACCGCCCACGCCCGGCTGATCCGCGAATCGGGCCGCATCGCTGAAATTCGCTGCCTGAAACTCTGGCGCGACCAGATCGGGCTCGATTTTCCGACCTTCTATCTTGAACTGAGCGTGCTGGCGGCGCTGCGCAAGCGGCCGCCCGGCAGTCTCTCCGACAATGTCTGGGCAGTGTTCGGCTATCTCGAGACCCTGTTCGTCGCCCGCAGCGTGCTTGACCCGTTCAATGCCAACAACATCGTCTCGGACAGCCTGAGCGCCGCGGGCCGGGATGCGGTGCGCAAGGCGGCGCGCCTTGCCCGCAGCGGCCGCCCGTGGAGCCAGATCATCACCTGAAGCCGCTTGGCGGCGCCGCATAGCATGCTATGATTGCATAGCGTTGAGGGGCGGCGGCATGTTCGACCACAAGGAAACCATTGGCTACCAGAGCGCGCAGCTGGCGCGGCGGATCGCCAATCGGCTGCGCGAGGCGTTGATTCCGCTGGGGCTTTTGCCCGCGCAATACACCGCGCTGGCCGAAATCGCCCGCAGCGAGGGGATGACGCAGAAGGACCTGGTGCTGCGGCTCGATCTCGAACAGCCGGGCGTCGCCCGTACACTGGCCGGGCTTGAGGCGATGGGCTGGATCGAGCGGCGGGCGATGAAGGGCCGCGCCCAGGGGCTCTATCTCACCGAGCGCTCCCGCGCCGCGCTGCCGCGCGCCAACGAGGTGGCGGCGGGGATCGATCGCGAGGCGCTGTCGGCGCTGAGCCGCACGGAGCGCTCGCACTTCCTCGACCAGATCCTCGACGTCGCCGAAAACGTCCGCGGCGGCTGAGCTTTTTGGTCGCGGCGCGGGGCCAGAGGATTGCCCAGACTGGCCCTTGCGCTCTGCGGCCCGTCCCCCTATAACCGCGCCTTCTCGACGGGTCGCCCGGCCGAAAGGCATGCCGTGGCGATCCCGAATGCGCGACCTTCGGGCCGTACCTTACACAAGGAAGCAAAATGCCAAAGATGAAGACCAAGTCGGGCGCTAAGAAGCGCTTCAAGATGACGGCCACCGGCCGCGTCAAGGCCGGCGTTGCCGGCAAGCGTCACCGGCTCTCCAGCCACGATGCAGACTACATTCGCTCGCACCGCGGCACCAAGGTGCTCAAGAAGGGCGATGAAGGTCTGGTCAAGTGGTACATGCCGTATAATCGCTAAGGAGAGCTGACAGATGTCACGAGTTAAACGCGGCGTAACAAATCACGCTCGCCACAAGAAGGTCCTGAAGGCCGCATCCGGCTTTTACGGACGTCGCAAGAATACCATCCGCGCTGCCAAGGCAGCCGTGGACAAGGCCGGCCAGTACGCATACCGCGACCGCCGCAACAACAAGCGCAACTTCCGCGCCCTGTGGATCCAGCGTATCAACGCTGCCGTCCGCGATCACGGTCTGACCTACGGTCGATTTATCGACGGCCTCAGCAAGGCTGAGATCGCGGTCGACCGCAAGGTTCTGTCCGATCTCGCGATCACCGAGCCCGCAGCTTTCGCCGTGCTGGTTGCACAGGCCAAGGCCGCTCTCGGTTACCTCGGCGAAATCGAGACGACGACCCACCAGCGCGTTACCGCCTGATTTGCCGCTGGCCTGAAAAGGCCAGCCGCGAACGGCGACCGCCTAGCCTTTTCTGAGGCCTCACGCTAAGCCTTGCGCCGCCCGATACCGGGATGGCGCGGGGCTTTTTCGTTTGTGCCACCCAACGGAACTTCGCACCATGCCGCTCGACACCGATATCGCCACGCTCCGCTCCGGCCTTGTCGCCGAAATCGACGCTGCCGCCGATGAAGCCGCCATCGAAGCCGTGCGCGTCGCGGCGCTGGGCAAGAAAGGCTCGGTCTCGGCCCTGCTGGCGACACTCGGCGCCATGCCGGCCGAAGAGCGCAAGTCCGCCGGCGCGCTGATCAATGCGTTAAAGACCGAGATCGCCGAGCGCATCGAGACCCGCGCGACCACGCTGAAGCGCGCCGCGCTCGATGCCCGCCTCGCCTCCGAGCGTGTGGACGTCACGCTGCCCGTCGCCGAAGCGCCGACCGCCGCCGGCCGCATCCATCCGGTGAGCCAGGTGATCGACGAGATCACCGCGATTTTCTCCGATATGGGTTTTTCCATCGCCGAAGGGCCCGATATCGAGACCGACTGGTTCAACTTCACCGCGCTCAATTTCCCCGAGGGGCACCCGGCGCGCGAAATGCACGACACATTCTTCATGGCGCCGTCGCCCGATGGGGTGAAGCGGGTGCTGCGCACGCACACCTCGCCGGTGCAGATCCGCGTGATGAAGCAGACCAACGAGAAGCCGGCCGCGCCGTACCTGACGCCCGCGATGGAGCCGCCGATCCGCATGGTCATGCCCGGCCGCACCTACCGGCACGATTCCGACCAGACGCACACCCCGATGTTCCATCAGGTCGAGGGGCTAGTGATCGACAAGTCGAGCCACATCGGCCAGCTGCGCTGGGTGCTCGAAGAATTCCTCAAGGCGTTCTTCGAGGTCCCCAACGTGACGCTGCGCTTCCGCCCCAGCTTCTTCCCCTTCACCGAGCCGTCGATGGAAGTCGACGTGCAGTGCGACCGCTCGGGCGCCGAGGTGAAGATCGGTGAGGGCAGCGACTGGCTCGAAATTCTCGGCTGCGGCATGGTGCATCCGAACGTGCTGCGCAATTGCGGGCTCGATCCCGACGTCTACCAGGGCTTTGCCTGGGGCATGGGCATCGACCGGCTCGCCATGCTGAAATACGGCATGAACGACCTGCGCGCCTTCTTCGACGGCGACAAGCGCTGGCTCGATCACTACGGCTTCAAGGCCTGGGACGTCCCGACGTTGTTCGGCGGGTTGTCGAGCTGATGCGCGCAGCGGCCACCAGCACTGGCGGCTCGATCCCCACCTTCCCCCTTGCGGGGAGGGTAGCGCCGCTCGCGCCGAAGGCGCGCAGCAGAGCTAGGGTGGGGGTGGGTTCTGGGCGCCGGAGCGCCGCCCCATGAGCACTCCCTACGCCAACGCCGTAACCTTTTCGTTCGGCGACAGCCCGGCCATGGCCGATGAGCTGCTGGCGCTGGTGATCGCCGGCACGAAGACCGCGACCTGCGGCGCGCTGCGCGATTTCGGTCCGGGAAAGGAGCAGCCGCCGGTCGTCGGCCGCCGCGATGTCGTGCTCGACGGGCAGGGGCGCCCCGCGGCGCTCATCGAGACGCTCGAAGTCACCATCCGGCGCTTCAACGAAATGGACGAGCAGTTCGCTTATGACGAGGGCGAGGGCTTTCGCACGCTCGCCGATTGGCGCGAGGGGCACCGCGCGTATTTCGAGCGCCACGGCGGTTGGTCCGAGGACATGGAACTGATCTGCGAACGCTTCCGGTTGGTCGAGGTGCTGCCGAAATGAGCGCCATGCCGCCGCCGACCGACCACACCCAGCCGACGACCTTCGTTGTCACCGACATCGAGGCCGATGGGCCGAACCCGCTCGAAAGCTCGATGCTGAGCTTTGCCTCCGTCGCCTGCGACGTCACCGGCAAGGTCATCGATGAATTCCAGGCTGTGCTGACGCCGCGCCCCGACCGCGCCCCGAGCCCCGACACCATGGCCTGGTGGCAGACGCAGCCGGAGGCCTGGGCGCATGCCACCGAAGGCGCCGAGCCGCCCGAAGTGGTGATGCCGCGCTATGCCGATTGGGTCGAAACCCTCCCCGGCTATCGCGTCTTCGCCGCCGCGCCGATCATCTTCGACGGACTGTGGATGGATCACTACCTCTCCACCTTCGCCGGCACGCGCGTGCTCGGCGGCCCGTTCAAGACGCGGCAGATTTTCCGCGGCGGCGGCGTCTGCCTCTATACGATGGCGGGCACGCTGCGCGGCGCCGAGTATCTCAAGTGGGGTATGCAGCGCGTGCCGCCCGAGTGGTACGGCCATATCGAGCACACCCACCGCGCCATCGACGATGCGCGCGGCTTCGCCAACGTCCTCGCAAAACTCTTCGAAATCTCCGGCGGCCTGCCCAAGGTCGAAGCGACCGAAAGTATCTACAGATGAAGTTCACCCTCGACTGGCTCAAGGATCACCTCGAGACCACCGCTGACGCGCAAGAGATCGCCACGGCGCTGACCACCATCGGCCTCGAAGTCGAAAGCGTGGAGGAGGTTGGCGCGCGGCTGAAGGCCTTCGTGGTGGCCCACGTCGTCTCTGCCGAGCCGCATCCAAACTCGGACCATCTCAACGTCTGCAAGGTCGATGCCGGCACCGGCACGCTGATCGACGTCGTGTGCGGCGCGCCGAACGCGAAGACCGGCATGAAATCGGTCTTCGCCTTCCCCGGCACCTACATTCCCGGCAAGGATTTTATGCTCAAGGAAGGCGTGGTGATCCGCGGGCAGGTGTCGAACGGCATGCTGTGCTCGGCCGCCGAGCTGGAGCTGAGCAACGACCACGACGGCATCATCAAGCTGCCGGACGATGCGCCCATCGGCATGAGCTATGTCGACTACGCAAAACTCGGCGGCGCGGTGATCGATATCTCGATCACGCCCAACCGTGGCGATGCGACGGGCGTCTATGGCGTGGCGCGCGATCTCGCCGCCTTCGGCGTCGGCACGCTGAAGCCGACCGACATGAGCCCGGTGTCGAGCAAGGGCCCGAGCCCCATCGCACCGCTGCCGCACAACTTCGCGCCTGGCGAGCCAAAAGCCATCCGCAAGTTCGCCGGCCGGCTGATCCGCAATGTCGAGAACGGCCCCTCGCCCGAGTGGCTGCAGAAGCGCCTGCGCGACGTGGGTCTGCGGCCCATCAACAAGCTGGCCGACATCACCAACCTCGTGTCGCTCGGCTGGGGCCGTCCGCTCCATGCTTACGACGCCGACACCTTCGTCGGCGCGCCGCAGTTGCGCAATGCGAAAGCCGGCGAGAAGCTCGATGGCCTCGATGGCCGCGAGCACACGCTGAGCGAAACCATGTGCGTGATCGCCGACGATGCGGGCCCGGCCTGCCTCGGCGGCATCCTCGGCGGCGTGCGCACTTCGTGCACCGACGGCACCACCAGCATCTTCATGGAATGCGCCAGCTGGGATCCCGAGCTGATCGCCCGCACCGGCCGCGACACCGGCATCGTCTCCGATGCCCGCTACCGGCTTGAGCGCTCGGTCGATCCGGCGCTGACCGAGCCCGGCCTCGAACTCGCCACCCGACTCGTCCTCGATCTGTGCGGCGGCGAGCCGATGGAGCCTGTGATTTCGGGCGAGGACGTGTTCCCTAACACCGTGATCGACTTCCCGCTGAGCGAAGTGAAGCGCCTCACCGGCCTTGATGCGTCGGCGGAGGAAATCGTAGGCGCGCTGACCCGCCTCGGCTTCGCCGTTGAAGGCACCGGCGAGCGCCGGCAGGTGAAGGTCCCGTCCTGGCGCCCCGACGTGACGCAGAAGGCCGATCTTGCCGAAGAGGCCATGCGCATGATTGGCGTCGATAACGTGCCGGTCGATCCGCTGCCGCGGCTCGCCCACGTCGCGCCGCGCATGCTCACCACCATCCAGAACCGCCGTCGCCTCGCGCGACGCGTGCTGGCCTCGCGCGGCATCGATGAGGCGATCAACTGGAGCTTTATTCCGGCGGCAGATGCCGAACGCTTCGGCGGCGGCAAGCCCGAGCTGAAGCTCGCCAACCCGATCGCGGCCGAACTCACCGACATGCGGCCCTCGCTGCTGCCGGGCCTGCTCGCCGCCACCGCGCGCAACGAGAATCGCGGCGCGGGCGACCTGTCGCTGTTCGAAGTGGGGCAGGTGTTCCTGTCGGTCACGCCCGATGGCCAGCACACCTATGCGACGGCCGTGCGCAGCGGCGGCAATGGCCGCAACTGGCGCGGCGGCAATCGCGCGCTCGATGTGTTCGACGCCAAGGCCGATCTCGCGGCCCTGCTCGATGCCATGGGCCATGACATCGACAAGCTGCAGGTCGTCGCCGAGCCGCCCGCGTGGAGTCATCCGGGCCGCGGCGGCGCCATCAAGCTCGGCCCGAAGCTCACCATCGCGACGTTCGGCGAAGTGCATCCCGACGTGCTCGCCGCGTACGATCTCACCGGCCCGGTCGTCGCCTTCGAGGCCGACCTCGACGCCATCCCCGAGCCGCGCCGGAAGCCGACGCGCAGCAAGCCGGCGATCAAGCTCTCCGGGCTGATGCCGGTGAGCCGCGACTTCGCCTTCCTCGTCAGCCGCGAGACCACTGCGGCGGCCATCCTCAAGGCGGCGCGCGGGGCCGACAAGGCGCTCATCGCCGATGCCTCGATCTTCGACGTGTTCGAGGGCAAGGGCATTGCCGAAGGCAAGAAATCGGTCGGTGTCGAAATCGTGCTGCAGCCGCAGGACAGGACGCTGACCGACGAGGATATCGAGAAGGTGTCCGACGCCGTCGTCACCGCCATCGTCAAGGCGACGGGCGGGGTGTTGCGCACGTGACCGAGGGGAGGGTGAGCCCGCCCCCCTCGGCCGTCTATCTCCCCGACGGCGTGCCGCACCGCCGGCCCCGCTTCTCGCTGCGCCGCCGTCCGCAGGCGTTCCACGACGCCTTCGACGCGCGCGCCCTGTTCTACGATTGCTTCCGCCACCATGACGGGCGGCGTGTGCTGCTGGTCGGCCCGCCGCCGGTGAATCTCGACTACGGCGCCATCGGGTTTGCTGCGGGCGCCACAAAGCTCGCGGCGCGGTTTCACAGCTCGCTGTCGGTGACGGTCACCGAACTGCTCGAAGTGCCGGAGAATGCATCGGAGATCGCCGTCTCGTTTGGGGACGCGCGTTTCACCGTGCCCGTCCGGTCGAACCGGTGTGCCGATTTCGCT
>Ga0073904_10001969_pt1 | contig 15485 bp, 10 predicted proteins | sample KloWWTrecipitate_FD_66668 | JGI IMG/M metagenome (GOLD analysis project Ga0073904, IMG submission 66668) | Active sludge microbial communities from Klosterneuburg, Austria, studying microevolution and ecology of nitrifiers - Klosterneuburg... | ecosystem: Engineered > WWTP > Aerobic digester >...
GCGCGGACGTCGTGCTGGAATCCACCGGCCTGTTCCTGGACAAGGACAGCGCCAGCAAGCACCTCGCCGCCGGCGCGAAGAAGGTGATCCTGTCGGCGCCGTCGAAGGACGACACGCCGATGTTCGTGCATGGCGTGAACTGCAAGTCGTACGCCGGCCAGGCGATCATCAGCAATGCCAGCTGCACCACCAATTGCCTGGCGCCGTTGGCCAAGGTGCTGGACGACAAGTGGGGCATCAAGCGCGGCCTGATGACCACCGTGCATGCGGCGACTGCGACCCAGAAGACCGTCGATGGCCCGAGCAACAAGGACTGGCGCGGCGGCCGTGGCATCCTCGAGAACATCATTCCGTCCAGCACCGGCGCGGCCAAGGCGGTCGGCGTGGTGCTGCCGCAGCTGAAGGGCAAGCTGACCGGCATGAGTTTCCGCGTGCCGACCTCAGACGTGTCGGTGGTCGATCTCGTCGTTGAACTGGAAACCCCGGCCACTTATGCCGAGATCTGCGCGGAGATGAAGGCGCAGTCGGAAGGCGCGCTCAAGGGCATCCTCGGTTACACCGACGAGAAGGTGGTTGCCACCGATTTCCGCGGCGATGCGCGCACCAGCATCTTCGACGCCGAGGCCGGCATCGCGCTGGACAGCACCTTCGTCAAGCTGATCAGCTGGTACGACAACGAATGGGGCTACAGCAACAAGTGCCTCGAAATGGTCAAGGTCGTCGCTGCGTAACAGGACGTCGCCACTGCAATTTCCGACACGGGCGCCCCAGGGCGCCCGTGTCGTTTCCGGAGTATCTGCACGCACGCTTGGCGTGGAGCGGCCTGACGCGATGTTGCAAATTCGGTGGGCTTCGCCGAGGCTGCCGGCACTGCGGGACGAGGGGTAGGCATGGAAGGCGTGATCGGGCTGTTGGTCCTCGTGGTACTCGCGGTGCCGGTGCTGCTGGTGATCGCCCTGGTGTCGGTCTCGACGTTGAAGCAGCGCGTCGCCGCGCTGGAACAACAGGTCGCCGCACTCCATCGTCGGCCTGCCGCGCCTGCTCCGGTGGAACCGACGTTGGCCGACCTCGTGCGGCAGCCCGCGCCGCCGCCAACGCAACCAGCACCCCAAGCACCGCGTCCGCCGGTGCCCGAGTCGCCAGTGGCGCAGCCGGTACGCGAGGCGGCACCCGCCGCTTCGCAAGTCAGCGAACCGATTGCAGCGGCAGCCACGCCATCGCCCGCACCCCTGCATCGCACGATTCCGAACCCACGACCCGCGCAGCCTTCAACGCCCGGCATCGCGACCATCGCGCTGCGTGCGGTGCAACGCTGGTTCACGGTGGGCAACGTGCCGGTGAAGATCGGCATGCTGGTGTTGCTCGCCGGCGTGGCCTCGCTGCTGAAGTACGGCGCGGACCAGGGCTGGTTCAGCATGCCACCGGAGTTGAAGCTTGCTGGCGTCGCCGCTGCGGCATTGGCCGCACTGGTGTTTGCGTGGCGCAAGCGCGACAGCAATCGCGTGTTCGCGCTCAGCCTGCAGGGCGGCGCGATCGGCGTGCTGTTGCTGGTGGTGTTCGCCGCGTTCAAGAATTTCGGGATGCTGCCTGCGGGCGCGGCCTTCGCGATCAGCATCGTGCTGGTCGCCGGTGCCGGCGTGCTCGCGGTGCTGCAGGATGCCAAGGCGCTGGCGGTGTTCGCGTTGCTCGCCGGCTTCCTGGCGCCGATCTGGCTGTCCACCGGCGGCGGCAACCACGTCGCCTTGTTCTCGTACTACGCAGTGTTGAACGCCGCGATCGTCGGCATCGCCTGGTACAAGGCCTGGCGGATCCTCAACCTGCTGGGCTTCGCCTTCACCTTCGGCATCGCGACCGCTTGGGGTGTGTTCGATTATTCGCCGCAGAAATACGCCAGCACGCAGCCGTTCCTGGTGTTGTTCTTCGCGATGTATCTGCTGATCCCGATCCTGTTTGCGCGACGCCGGCCCGCAGGTCGCCGCGATCTCATCGATGGCTGCCTGGTGTTCGGCATGCCGCTGGTCGCGTTCTCGCTGCAGGCCGGCCTGATGGAAGGCCGGCGCATGGAGTTGGCGTTCTGCGCGCTAGGGCTGGGCGCGTTGTACGCCGCGTTGTCGTGGTGGCTGCGTCGGCGCAAGGATTACGACGTGCTGGTGCAGTCGCATGCGTTGCTTGCGGTCGGCTTCGCGACACTGGCGGTGCCGCTGGCGTTGTCGGCGCAGGCGACCGCCTGCGTGTTCGCGCTGGAGGGCGCGGCACTCTGCTGGCTGGGCCTGCGCCAGCAGCGACTGTTGCCGCAGCTTGCGGGCGCGGGCCTGCAACTGGCCGCGGCGGTGGCGTTCCTGATCGGCATGACCGCGACCCGTTTCGCGCCGGCCGTGGATGCCACGGCGCCGATCGCCAACGCGACCTTCATGGGTGCATTGCTGATCGCGCTGGCAGGCTTCGCCAGTGCGTGGGCGTATCGGAAAGTGCAGAACGACAACATCGCGGCGTTGTATTACGGCTGGGGTTTGGCTTGGTGGATCGGCAACGGCGTCCATGAAATCTTCACCTTCCTCGGCCATCGCGACGAACCGGATGCACTGCTCGCATTCGCCGCGCTGACCGGTTGGCTGGCGGCGGAAGTGCACCGGCGTCGACCCGCGAGCGCGCTGGCCTTGACCGCGTTGGCGGCGTTGGCCTCGGCGGTGCCGCTGGCGTTGTGGCAGAGCAGCGCGCACGGGCAACCGTTCGCCGGCAATGGCGCATGGGCGTGGCTGGTGTACGCGGCGCTCGGCATCCGCAGCCTGCAATGCCTGCGTGATGGCAAGCATCGGCTCGCATCCGCCGCGCAGTTCACCTGGTGGCTGGTGTGGCCGCTTGTCGCAAGCCTGTTGCTGGGCTGGCTGCCGGGGCAATTCGAGGGCATGGGCGATGGCTGGCATGCGGCGTTGATCGCGTTGCCGTGGCTGCTGGTCGCGGCGCTCGCGCTGGTTCGCTGGCGCTGGTTGTCGATGCCGTTGGGCGAGGTCTTCGATGGCTGGCGCGGTCGCTTGCTGGCGGTGTTGTTCGTGATGCTGGGGCTGTGGTGGCTGGTGTCGCTGTTCGTGCCCGGCGCCGCCGCGCCACTGCCGTGGCTGCCGGTGCTCAACCCGATGGAGCTCGCGCAACTGGCGGTGCTGGTCCTGGCCTTGCGCTGGCAGGTGCCGGTGGGTGGCAAGTTGGCATCGTCGCGGATCGTGATGCTGTCCGGCCTCGCGTTCGCGTGGATCACCTCGGTGGTCTTGCATGCCGTGCACCACTGGGGCGGCGTGCCATGGAGCGACGGTCTGATCTCGTCGAGCCTGGCGCAGACCAGCCTGACCGTGGTGTGGAGCGTACTGGGCGTGATCGGCTGGGTGCTCGGCTCGCGCCGTGGCCAACGCATGCTGTGGCTGGCGGGCGCGGTGCTGATGGGCGTGGTGCTGGCCAAGCTGGTGCTGGTGGATCGACAGAATCTGGGCGACATGCTCGGCATCGGCTCGTTCATCGCCTATGGCCTGCTGTGCACGGTGGTCGGCTATCTGGCGCCGGCACCGCCGCGCAGCGTCGATGCGGATCCCGATGCCGATACCGACGCCAAGGAGACCGCGGCATGAAGAAGATCGCTTGGTTGCTGTTGCTGCCGCTCGTGGCCCTCGCCGCCACGCGCGACGACTACGCCAGCCAATGGCCGCTCGCGCTGGAACGCGACGATGGCGGCGCATATCGCGTCGTGCTGGACCGCGAGGTGTACCGGCAGCTGCAATCGCCGCGACTGCAGGATCTCGTCGTCGTCAATGCGCAGGGAACGCCGGTGGCGACCGCGGTATTTCCTGCCGATGCACCGTTGGCGCAGGCCGGCGCGCGCATCGTCGTGCCGTGGTTCCCGTTGCCGGTCGAGACCGGCGGCCCCGTACGCGACATCGCCGCCATCAGCGAAATCGCCACCGATGGCAGCCTGCGTCGGGTCGAACTGCGTGGTCCCCCCAGCGCAACGGCCGCGACGGGCGATGGCGGTTTCGTGATCGATGCCAGCCAGTTGCGCATTCCGTTGACGGCGCTGCGCATCGCCTGGTCGGATGCGGCTGCATTCGATCGCGGCTACCGCGTCAGTGCCTCGGACGACCTCCGCCAATGGCGCGATATCGACGCCGACGCGCGGCTGGTGCAGCTGTTGAACAACGGCCAGCGCATCGTCGAGGATCGCATCGTCTTGCCGGCCGTGCAGGCCCGCTACCTGCGCCTGCTGCCGCAGTCGGCGCAGGCCGCTGCGCTGCAAGTCACCGGCGTCACCGCGGAGCGGGTCGGGAGCGTAGCCGCGCCGGCATTGCAGTGGGAAGCGTTGCAGGGGCGCCGCGTGGAAGGTCCCGACGGACTTGCGTTCGAGTTCGTGCTCGATGGGCGTTTCCCGGCCGAAGCGACCGACGTGGTATCGGTAGGCAACAGCACGCGCGGCTGGACACTGGAAAGCCGCGACGATGATCAATCCCCGTGGCGGTCCGCGGCATCGCCGTGGGTGGCCTATCGCATCGACAGCGGCGGCAAGGCCAGCAGTTCGCCGCCGCAGCCGTTGCACAGTGGTTTGCGTCATCGCCACTGGCGGTTGCTCGCACGTGAACCATTCGAAGGGCCAGCGCCGGTGCTGCGTCTCGGCTATCGACCCGAGGTCGTGGTGTTCCTCGCCGAAGGTGGCCCGCCGTTCGCGTTGTTCGCCGGCAGCGCGCGCGCATCGCGCCAGGATGCGCCGTTGCCGCAGCTGGTCGAGGCCTTGCGTGTCGAACGCGGCCGCGACTGGCAACCGGCGACCGCTACGCTCGGCAAGCGTGAATTGCTCGCGGGCGATGCTGCGTTGCAGCCGCTTGAGCCGCCGACCGACTGGAAGCGCTGGTTGCTGTGGGGCGTGCTGGTCGCCGGCGCGCTGCTGGTTGCGGGCTTCGCCTTCAGCCTGTTGCGGGGCAAGCCAGCCGCTTGAGCGCCGTTTGCGGCGACCGCGCGCGGCCGGGACAATGGAGGCCTTCGTCCCCCACAGGAATGCCATGTCCATCGTCCGCATGACCGACCTCGACCTCACCGGCAAGCGCGTGCTGATCCGCCAGGATCTCAACGTGCCCGTCGCCAACGGCAAGGTCACCTCCGACCAGCGCATCACCGCGTCGATCCCCACCATCAAGCTTGCGCTTTCGATGGGCGCGGCGGTGATGGTGACCTCGCACCTCGGCCGACCGAAGGAAGGCGCGTGGAGCGAGGCCGATTCGCTGGTGCCGGTGGCTGCGCGCCTGTCCGAGTTGCTCGGCTTCGAGGTGCCGTTGCTGCGCGATTATCTCGATGGCGTGGACGTGCAGCCCGGCCAGCTGGTGCTGCTGGAAAACTGCCGCATGAACATCGGCGAAGGCAAAGACGACGAAGTGCTCTCGAAGCAATACGCCGCGTTGTGCGACGTGTTCGTCATGGATGCGTTCGGCACCGCGCACCGCGCGCAGGCGTCGACGCATGGGGCGATCCGCTTCGCGAAACAGGCTGCAGGCGGGCCGCTGCTGATGGCCGAACTCGACGCACTCGACAAGGCGCTGGCCAGCCCGGCGCGGCCACTGCTGGCCATCGTTGCCGGCAGCAAGGTCAGCACCAAGCTGGAACTGCTGTCATCGCTGGTCGGCAAGGTCGACCAGTTGATCGTCGGCGGCGGCATCGCCAACACCTTCATCGCCGCGCTCGGGCATGGCGTCGGCAAGTCGCTGGTCGAGATGGACCTCATCGACACCGCGAACCAGATCATGGCCGATGCCAAGGCACGCGGCGCCGACATCCCGCTGCCGCTCGACGTGGTGGTGGCCCCGGCGTTCGCCGCCGACGCGCCGGCGACGATCAAGCGCATCGACGAAGTCGGCGCCGACGACATGATCCTCGACATCGGTCCGCAGACCGCACAGGTCTATGCGGCGTTGATCGCCAAGGCCGGCACCGTGGTCTGGAACGGTCCGGTCGGCGTGTTCGAGTTCGATGCCTTCGGCCACGGCACCGAAGCGGTCGCGCGCGCGATCGCGGCATCCCCGGCGTTCTCGATCGCCGGCGGCGGCGACACCCTGGCTGCGGTCGACAAGTACGGCATCGAAGGCGAGGTCTCCTACATCTCCACCGGCGGTGGTGCCTTCCTCGAATTCCTCGAAGGCAAAACCTTGCCCGCCGTCGCGGCCCTGGAAGCGCGCAGCTGAAGTCGTTTGCATTGTCCGGCGAGCCATCGCCGGTCGTTGCGCTGTGCTAGCGTTCGCGGCCTCAGGAGCACGCCCATGACCGCACGCAAGACCGAGCAAGCCGCCATCCCGCACCATCGCCGGACCCGCATCGTCGCCACCCTCGGGCCGGCCACCGATCCGCCGGAGGTGCTCGAAGCACTGTTGCGCGCAGGCGTGGACGTGGTGCGCTTGAACTTCTCGCACGGCGATCCGTCGTCGCAGGTGGCGCGCGGTGAAGCGGTGCGGGCGATGGCGCTGAAGATCGGCCGCGAGATCGGCATCCTCGCCGACCTGCCGGGCCCGAAGATCCGCGTCGAAACCTTCGCCAATGGCAAGGTCGCGCTGAAGGCCGGCAACCGCTTTGACCTCGTGGCCAGCCTCGATGTCCCGCCCGGCGACGAGACCCAGGTCGGCGTCAGCTACCTCGAGTTGCCGGGCGACGTGGTGCCGGGCGACGTACTGTTGCTCGACGACGGCGTGGTGCAGCTGGAAGTGACTGCGGTGGAAGGCGAGCGCATCGTCACCACCGTCCTCAACGACTGCTTCCTGTCCAACCGCAAGGGACTCAACAAGCAGGGCGGCGGCCTGTCGCTGGGTGCGATCACCGAGAAGGATCGCGAACTGATCATGGTCGCGGCCGGGATGAACGTCGATTTCATCGCGGTCTCGTTCTGCCGCAATGCCGAAGACATGAACGAGGCGCGCCGCGTCGCCAAGGCGCACGGCAGCAACGCCGCGCTGGTGGCGAAGATCGAACGCGCCGAAGCGATCGAGAACCTCACCGAGATCGTCGATGCCAGCGATGTGGTGATGGTGGCGCGCGGCGATCTCGGCGTGGAGATCGGCGATGCCGAACTGCCCGGTCTGCAGAAGAAGATCATCCGCGAGGCCGTGGCGCGCGAGAAGGTCGTCATCACCGCGACCCAGATGCTGCAGTCGATGGTCGACAGCCCGATCCCGACCCGCGCCGAAGTCCTCGACGTGGCCAACGCCGTGATCGACGGCACCGACGCGGTGATGCTGTCGCAGGAAAGCGCGGCCGGCAACTGGCCGGTGAAGGCCGTCGAGGCGATGGCGCGGATCTGCGTCGGCGCCGAGAAACAGTTCGTGGCCGATGTCGATTTCGAGAAGGCGCGTCGCGGCCTGGAGCGCGCCGACCACGCGATCGCGATGGCCACGATGTTCCTGTCGGAACACATCGGCGTGCGCGGCGTGGTGGCGATGACCGAATCCGGCGGCACCGCGCGCTTCCTGTCGCGCTTCCGTTCGTCGGTGCCGATCTTCGCGTTCTCCCGCCATGGGCCGGCGCGCCGCAAGATGGCGCTGATGCGCGACGTGTTCCCGATGGACTACGACAGCCGCGGCCAGACCCCGCGCGAAGCAGCCCGCGGCAGCATCCGCCTGCTGGTCGATGCCGGCCTGCTGCGGCCCGGCGACCGCGTGGTGTTCACCAGCGGCGAGCACATGGAAACCCGCGGCGCCACCAACACCCTGCGCCTGCTGGAAATCGGCGATGACGGCTGCGCCACGGGGTTGGGGGAACTCTGAATAGGGCTCGCTTGACAGCCTGATTCGGCAGGGTGTTCATTGGCATTCTCGTCCGATGCGGAACATGCCGTTCGGCTTCGGATTGCGTGAACCGGGAAAAGAGGAACAAGGAACATGTCGATGAACAAGACTATTTTGATCGCAGTAGCCTTGGTGCTGGCATCCGGCGTGCATGCGCAGGACAGGGTGCGCATCGCCAACGAGGGCGGCATCCGCAGCGACTGGACGCTCGCGCCGGGCACCACGCTTTCCGCGCCGGGTTATCCGGGTGCGTTTGCGAAGACCGGCGACGATGTCTGCGTGGCGGTGGGCTACAGGATCCAGCCAGATGGCAGCACCAGCGACTTCTCCCTGCTCAAGGCATGGTCCAGCCGCAGCGGCGAGGGCGAGGCTGTCGAAGGCTATTGGGACGCGTTTTCGCAGGCATCGGTTGCCGCCCTCCAGGCGTGGAAGTTCGCCCCGCGGCCTGAAGTCGGCACGCCGATCAGGGTAGACACGGTGGCGACCATGACCTTCACGGGCAAGCAGTCGGTGGATGCCGCCACCCTGCGCGGCAAATGCAAGATCGAGGACCTCACCGCGTTCCTGGAACAGGTGAAGGTGGACATGACCAAGCGCAGCGACATGAACCGGCATGCGCTGGAGAATGTATATCGGCAGCAGCAGTACGCCGAACGCGTTCCGCGGAAATAAGCCCGAGGCCATGGCCTGATCGCGTCGCAGTGCGACGGGACTATAATGCCGCCCTGTTTCCGCCAAGTCAGGCCGCCATGAGCATCGAACAACTCGCCGAAACCGCCCGTGCGATGGTCGCCCCGGGCAAGGGCATCATCGCCATCGATGAATCGTCGGGGACGTGCGCCAAGCGCTTCGCCGGCGTCGGCATCGATAACACCGAAGAGAACCGCCGCGCCTATCGCGAGCTGCTGCTGACCGCGCCGAACGCCAACCAGTACCTGTCCGGCGCGATCCTGTTCGACGAAACCCTGCGCCAGTCGACGAAGTCCGGCATCCCGTTCGCCAAGTACATGGCCGACAACGGCATGATCCCGGGCATCAAGGTCGACAAGGGCACCCATGCGCTGGCGGGTTTCCCGGGCGAGCTGGTGACCGAAGGCCTGGACGGCCTTCGCGACCGCCTGAAGGAGTACTACAAGCTCGGCGCGCGCTTCGCCAAGTGGCGCGCGGTGATCACCATCGGCGAGGACATCCCGTCCGGCACCTGCATCGATGTCAACAGCCACGCACTGGCGCGCTACGCGGCGCTTTGCCAGGAATGCGGGCTGGTGCCGATGGTGGAGCCGGAAGTGCTGATGGATGGCGACCACGACATCGAGACCTGCTACGAAGTCACCGAAGTGGTGCTGCGCTCGCTGTTCGACGCGCTGTACAACCAGAGCGTGATGCTGGAAGGGACCATCCTCAAGGCCTCGATGGTCGTCCCCGGCAAGGACTGCGACGAGCAGGCCAGCGTCGAGGAAGTCGCCGAGTCCACCCTGATGTGCCTGAAGTCGGCGGTGCCGGCGATCCTGCCGGGTATCGTGTTCCTGTCCGGTGGCCAGGATGATGAATCGGCCACCGCGCACCTCGATGCGATGAACCGGATGGGCCCCAACCCGTGGCCGCTGAGCTTCAGCTACGGCCGCGCGATGCAGCAGGCCGCGCTCAAGCTGTGGGCGCAGGACATGACCGGCAACTACGCCAAGGCCCAGCAGACCGTGTTCGCGCGCGCGCAGGCGAACGGTCTGGCGGCGCTGGGGCAATGGAGTGAGTGATCGCGCTTGGCCGTTGCCATCCGGCAACGGCTGCGGGCACGAACGCCCGAGCGCTACGCGCGAGGGCCGGGGCGACCGCTGCAGTGCGGTGAGTTGACGAATCGACGCCGGCCTCGTGCCGGCGTTTTTCGTTGGCGCATGGCGCTATGCTCGCGTGATGCGATCCGGAGCGTGGCGATGAGCAGACCCGATCCCCCGGTCCCGCAAGAGGCCGTGGATGCGCTGCAGCGCGGTGACCTGGTCGCTGCGTTCAAGAGCCTGCGGCAAGCCGGCGGGATCAACATGCAGGCAGTCGGGCGCGCGCTGGAAGCGCAGGCGCGCCAGCATGCCGAGCAGCAGGCCAATCGCAGTGGCGGTGCAGTGAAACAGACGGCCACCACTGCCTCCGCCACACTGGGCAATCTGGCCGACAAGGCGCGCGATGCACAGCAGGGGATCGCCCAGCAGGTCGCGCTCCATCGCAAACGCCCGCCAACGGTGCAGATGGGCGATGCACCCGGCAGCCTGCGCTGGATGCTGATCGTGCTTGCCCTGCTGGCGGCAGCGGCCTGGATCATGCTCGGGTCGTGAGCTGTGCGCGTAACGCGCGTGTGGCCTGCTGGTTGACCTCGATGCTGCAACACAACCCCCAGCCGATGGCACGGGAAGCGTCACGGGGTGGTCGCTAGAATCGGGGGCCCCCTGCACGAGCCGCCCCATGCCACCACGCAACCGCAGCCCCATGGTCCTGTCCGTCGCCCTCGCGTTGGCGCTCTCCGCGTGCGGCAAGGACGACGCGACGGCCAAGACCGGTGCTGGCGCACGCGGCAACAGTGGGCCGGTGCCGGTGGTGGTCGAGGTGGTGCGTGAGCAGGCGTGGACGGACTCGCTGCGTGCACTCGGCACCGTGCATGCGCGCGAGGCGGTCACGGTCACCGCCAAGGTCAGCGAGACCGTCCAGCAGGTGCATTTCGAAAGCGGGCAGGACGTCGCCCGCGGCGCGCCGCTGGTGACCCTCAGCGGCCAGCAGCAGCAGGCCTCGCTGGCCTCCGCCGAAGCGACCCTCAAGGAAGCCGAGCAGCTCTACCAGCGACAGTCGCAACTGGCATCGCAACAGCTGGTCGCACGCGCATCGCTGGATGCGCAACGGGCAACCCGCGACGCCGCCCGCGCGCAGGTCGCGCAGATCCGCGCCAACTTGTCGGATCGGGTGTTGCGCGCGCCCTTCGCCGGCGTACTCGGCATCCGCCAGGTCAGTCCCGGCGCACTGGTCACGCCGGGCACCGCGATCGCCACGCTGGACGATGTGTCGCGGGTCTTCGTGGACTTCCCGGTGCCGGAAACCGAACTGGCCGGCATCGCGCCGGGGCAGGCATTGAGCGGAAGTGCCGGCGCGTATGCCGGGCGGATCTTTGATGGCACGGTCGCCACCGTGTCGGCGCGGCTCGATGCGGGATCGCGATCGGCGACGGTGCGCGGCGATTTCCCCAACCCCGAGCGCGTGCTCAGGCCGGGCATGCTGGTCGAGGTCACGCTGTCGCGCAGCACCAGGCAGGCGCTGGTGGTGCCGGAGATCGCGGTGCAGCAGATCGGCAGCGAGACCTTCGTCTGGCGGGTCAAGGCCGACGACAGCGTCGAGAAGGCCGATGTCGAGATCGGTGGTCGCATCCCCGGCAAGGTGATGCTCAAGGGCGGCGTCGAGGCCGGCCAACGCATCGTCACCGAGGGCGTCGGCAAGTTGCAGGTGGGCACGAAGGTCGCCAGTGGCGGGACGAAGCCGGCTGCGGCTGACGCATCGTCGGCGGCGAAGTAAGGCATGAAGCTTTCCGATCTTTCGATCAAGCGGCCGGTGCTGGCCGTGGTGATGAGCCTGCTGCTGCTGGTGCTGGGCGTGATGTCGTTCATGCGCCTCACCCTGCGCGAACTGCCGGCAATCGACCCGCCCATCGTGTCGGTGTCGGTCGACTATCCCGGCGCCTCGGCCAGCGTGGTCGAGACCCGCATTACCCAGACGCTCGAAGACGCGCTGGCCGGCATCGAAGGCATCAACACGATCGACTCGAGCAGTCAGAACGGCGCGTCGCGGGTCAGCATCGAATTCCTTGCAACGCGCGACATCGAGGCGGCGGCGAACGACGTGCGCAACGCAGTCAGTCGCGTCGCCGACCGCATGCCGGAAGAAGCCGACCCGCCGGAAATCAGCAAGGTCGAGAGCGACTCCGATCCGATCATCTGGCTCAACCTGCGTTCGGCCAACATGGACCAGATGCAGCTGTCCGACTACGCGCAACGCTACCTCGTCGATCGCTTCTCCAGCCTTGAGGGCGTGGCGCAGGTGCGCCTGGGTGGCAGCCAGCGCTACGCGATGCGGATCTGGCTGGACGGCAACAAGCTGGCCGCGCGCGGGTTGACCGCCGGCGACGTGGAAAGCGCGCTGCGCGCCGAGAACGTCGAGCTCGGCGCGGGCCGCATCGAATCCACCGACCGCGATTTCATCCTGCGCGTGGCCCGCGACTACACCACCGCCGGGGCCTTCGCGACGATGCCGATCGCCAAGGGCAGCGATGGCTACGTGGTGCGGTTGGGCGATGTGGCGCGGGTGGTGCTGGAATCGTCGGAACGCCGCGCCTACTACCACAGCAACGGCGAGCCCGCGCTCGGCATCGGCATTGTCAAGACCTCTACCGCGAACAGCCTGGACGTGGCCGAGGAGGCCAAGGCCGAGGCCGAGCGCATCAAGGGCAGCCTGCCGGCGGGCACCGACATCTACACCGCGTTCGACACCACCACATTCATTTCGGCATCGGTGGCGCGGGTGTACGAAACCATCGTCGAAGCAGTGATCCTGGTGCTGCTGGTGATCTGGCTGTTCCTCGGCAGCATGCGCGCGGCGCTGATCCCGGCGGTGACCGTGCCGGTCTGCGTGATCGCCTCGTTCATCGCGCTGTACGCGTTCGGTTTCTCGATCAACCTGCTGACCCTGTTGGCGATGGTCCTGTGCATCGGCTTGGTGGTGGATGACGCGATCGTGGTCGTCGAAAACATCCAGCGTCGCGTCGACCTCGGCGAGCCGCCATTGGTTGCCGCGCGTCGCGGCACCGCGCAGGTCGCGTTCGCGGTGCTGGCCACGACCGCGGTGCTGGTCGCGGTGTTCCTGCCGGTCGGCTTCCTGCAGGGCAATACCGGGCGCCTGTTCCGCGAGTTGTCGGTGGCGCTGGCCGCGGCGGTGGCGATTTCCGCCTTCGTCGCGCTGACCCTGACCCCGATGATGGCGTCAAAGCTGCTGCGCCCGCATACCGGCCCGCACGCGGTGAAGGAGAACCGGGTCAGCGAATGGCTCAACGCGCGCTTCCAGCGTCTCGCCGATGGCTACAAGGGCGTGCTCTCGCGCCACGTCCATCGCATCTGGCTGTTCGCCGCGTTGATGATCGGCGCGGTGGTGGCGATGCTGGTGCTGTTCAAGACCTTGCCCAGTGAGCTCGCACCGGCGGAAGACCGCGGCTCCTTCCAGATGGTGATGGAAGGCCCGGAAGGCGCGGGCTTTGACTACACCGTCGCGCAGATGAAGCAGGTCGAGGTGATCTTGGCCGGCGAGATCGGCGACGACAAACCGATCCTGCGCGCCAACCCGCGCGTGCCCGGCAGCTTCGGCGCCAGCGAGGAAATGCACACCGGCCGCGCGATGATTTTCCTGCAGCCGTGGGACAAGCGCGAGCAGAGCACCGCGGAAGTCGCCGGCGAGCTCGAGAAGAAATTCGCAGGCATGACCGGGGTGCGCGTGCGCACGCAGGTCGGCGGCGGCCTGGTGCGCACCCGTGGCCAGCCGTTCCAGATGGTGCTGGGCGGTCCGGACTACGCTGAACTCGCCGGCTGGCGCGACATCATGCTGGCGAAAATGGCGGAGAACCCCGGCTTCATCGGTCCGGATTCCGACTACAAGGAAACCCGCCCGCAGATGCGGGTGATCGTCGACAAGACCCGTGCCGCCGATCTTGGCGTGTCGGCGCAGGCGATCGGCACTGCGCTGGAAACGATGATGGGCGGGCGCCGCGTCACCACCTTCGTCGACAACGGCGAGGAATACGACGTGATGCTGCAGGCCGATCGCGCCGGGCGTACGTCGGTCGCCGACCTCGACGCCCTGCAGGTGCGCGCGAACGACGGCAGCCTGGTGCCGCTGTCCAACCTGGTGAGCCTGCGCGAGGTCGCCGAGCCCGGCACCTACAACCGTTTCAACCGCCTGCGCTCGATCACCCTCAGCGCGCGCCTGGCCCCCGACTACCCGCTGGGCGAGGCGGTGTCCTGGGCGCAGCAAACCGCGGACAGCAGCCTGCCGGACTACGCGCAGGTCAGCTGGAAGGGCGAGTCGCGCGAACTGCAGCAGTCCGGCGGCGAGGTGCTGATCACCTTCGCGCTGGCCCTGCTGATCGTCTACCTGGCGCTGGCCGCGCAGTTCGAGAGCTTCATGCATCCGCTGGTGATCATGCTGACCGTGCCGCTGGGCGTGCTCGGCGCGCTGCTGGGCCTGTGGCTGACCGGCGGCACCATCAACCTGTTCTCGCAGATCGGCATCGTCATGCTGGTTGGATTGGCGGCGAAGAACGGCATCCTGATCGTGGAGTTCGCCAACCAGTTGCGTGATGCCGGCCGCAACGTCCACGACGCCATCGTCGAGGCCGCGGCGGTGCGCCTGCGCCCGATCCTGATGACCTCCATCGCGACGGTGATGGGTGCCATCCCGTTGGTGATCTTCGGTGGTCCGGGTTCTGCGAGCCGGGCGACGATCGGCATCGTGATCGTGTTCGGCGTGTCGTTCTCGACCCTGCTGTCGCTGTTCGTGGTGCCGGCGTTCTATGCGTTGCTGGCGAAGTACACCTCGTCGCCGGAGGCACTGGCGCACGAGCTGGATACACTGGAGGCCAGTACTCCTCAGGCAGGTGGCCATGCGTGACGCCGGTTCTCCCTGGAAGCCGCGCCCTCCGCGTGGTTCTACTGCCACAAGCCCTCAGCCGCGAGCGGAGCGGCGCGATCCGCCGCAACGGAACGCGGTGCCTGCACCGACGCATGCACCCGCGCCCGCGCGCGAGCATCGCGATGTCGAGTTGCGCCTGTACGGGTTGAACGCGATCCGCGCGGTCTTCGCGAAACGCCCGCAGGCGATCCGCAAGCTGTACCTGGCCGAAGCCCGCATCCCGCAGCTGCAGCCGCTGCTGAAGTGGTGCGTGGCGAATCGGGTCGGCTATCGCGTGGTCGAGGACGCCGACCTGCAGAAACTCGCGGCCAGCACCCACCACGAAGGCGTGGTCGCCGAAGTCCTGCGCGAGGAACCGAAGTCGCTGACCGCGTGGTTGCGCGAATTGCCGGCCGGCCCGCAATGCGCGTTGTGGCTGGATGGTGTTGGCAACCCGCATAACCTGGGGGCGATCCTGCGCAGCGCCGCGCATTTCGGCGTGGGCGCGGTGCTGCTGCCGAAGCATTCGACGCTGGCGCTGTCCGGCGCGGCTGCGCGTGTCGCCGAAGGTGGCGCGGACGCGGTGCCGTTCGTGCGCCTGGGTCGAGAGGACAACAGCATCGCGCAACTGCATGGCGCCGGTTTCGCGCTGGCGGCGACGGTGGTGCGTGGCGGCAGCGACGTGTTCAAGGCGGCGTTGCCGCAGCGCTTGGTCTATGTGCTCGGTGCGGAAGCCGAGGGGATGTCGCCCGACTTGGCGAAAGCCTGCGACCTGCGGCTGTCGATCCCCGGTACCGGCGTGGTCGACAGCCTCAACGTGGCCTCGGCGACGGCGGTGTTGCTGTCGCAGTGGGCGAGTCGCGCTCGGTAATTCGTCATCCCGGCGAACGCCGGGATCCAGCTCTTTGCTCTCACCGCACGTGACAAAGCGAACGCGCAAAGCGAAATGCTGGATCCCGGCGTTCGCCGGGATGACGAATTCCTATTTTGCGGCGTCCACCG
>Ga0073904_10001971_pt1 | contig 15480 bp, 19 predicted proteins | sample KloWWTrecipitate_FD_66668 | JGI IMG/M metagenome (GOLD analysis project Ga0073904, IMG submission 66668) | Active sludge microbial communities from Klosterneuburg, Austria, studying microevolution and ecology of nitrifiers - Klosterneuburg... | ecosystem: Engineered > WWTP > Aerobic digester >...
CGCTCGCTGCGGTCGCGGTTCCAGCACACGGGGTCGAACGGGCTCAGGAACGCGCATGCCTCGATGCGCCGCGGCAGCTTCGCCTGCGGGTGCAGGTAGGCAGGCTTGTCCCAGCCCTGCACCTGCACCACGTGCAGCGCGCCTTCCTCGACCAGCTCATCGAGCAACGGCTTGCACGGCGCGTTCTTCTGCCGGTGGTAGTCGGTGAGATCCTGCAGCGTGCCGACGCCGTGGTGCTTGGCGGCCAGCAACAGCAACTGTTTGCGCGCCTCCGCTTCGGAAGGCGCCGGCCGAGCAAGTACCTGGGGTGGGATGACTCGCTCGGACAGGTCGTAGATGCGGGCGAAGTCGTTGGGGCGCCGCACGGCGGTGATCAGCCCGCTCCAGAACAGGTGCTCGAGGGCGACCTTGCCGTCGTCCCAGTCCCACCACGTGCCCTTCTTGCCCACCCGCTCACTCAGGTCGCCACTGGCCAGCGGGCCGTCCATCTCGATGCGACGCAGCACCTCGTCGAGATAGCCGGGTCGCCGCTTGTCCATCGTCCAGTAGCGCTCCCACTTGTGGGTGCCACTCATTCGCCAGCGATGCAGGTGATGGTGCTCGGTGGGTACGTGACTGGCTTCGTGCACCCAGTACTCGAACAGTTCGCCGGCAGCCGTTGCGTCGGAGATGAGCGTGCGTGGGTGCGGTCCCAGGCGCGCGAACAGTGGCAGCTCCTGGCTGCGCACCAGCACGTTGACCGAGTCGATCTGGATGACGCCCATCCGATCGAGTGCGCGTCGGAAGTGCCGGCGATCCACTCGACCGGTTGGTCGTGGGTCGGCGAAACCCTGCGCCGCGAGTGCGATGCGGCGAGCCTGGGCCAGCGTGAGCCGTTCCGCTGCCATGTGGGCGGCGCGACGGATCAGTCGGCGACGGCGATGGTGACGGAGTTGATGACGACGGGCGTGCGCGGGCGATCGCTGTGATCGGTGGGCACCTTCTGCATCGCATCGACGATCTCGAGCCCCTTCACCACTTGCCCGAAGTGGTTGTACTGCGGGGGCAGGCCAACGCCACTGGGACCACTGATGAGGAAGAACTGGCTGCCATTGGTGTTGGGGCCGGCGTTGGCCATGGCCAACGAACCGATCTGGTAGCGCTGCTTCACCGGCTCGTCGTTGAACCGGTAACCGGGGCCGCCACGGCCGGTGCCGGTGGGGTCGCCACCTTGGCACATGAAGCCGTTGATGATGCGGTGGAAGATGATGCCGTCGTAGTAGTGGTAGCCGGCCAGGAAGACGAAGTTGTTCACCGTGCCGGGTGCGTTGACCGCATCGAGAGCGATGACGAGCGTGCCCATCGAGGTCTCCATCGTGGCGGTGTAGCGCTTCGATGGGTCGATGCCCATCGCGGGAGCCTGGTCGAACTGCTGGGTGACGGGCGCGGAGCCGTCAAGGGCGGGAAACGGGGTAGCCATGCCCGCCACGCTACCCGCCCATCTACACCCGCCGGACTGCCGCCGAACTGCCGCTCGCGCTGCCGGCAGCCGGCTTCTGGGCGGGATCCGTCTCCGAACGGCTTCCGGGCGGGATCCGTCTCCATGTTCGAGACTCTAGAACTGACGGTGATGCGTGACAGATGAGGTCCTTCCGATTAGGAGGATCTTCATGAACGAACACGAGCTCCAACGCCAGGCCAAGCATCGGCTGGCGATCCTTCGCCACGCCGAGGAGGTCACCGGCAGCGTCGCCGCGACCTGCCGCTACTACGGCATTAGCCGGACCCGCTTCTACCGATGGCAACAGCGCTACGAAGCCCAAGGACTGGCCGGCCTACGCGACCGATCCAAGCGCCCGCATCACAGCCCCAACGCCACCTCCGAGGAGGTCATCGGCAAGGTCGTGCACCTGCGCCAGCACTACCACTTCGGCCCACTGAAGATCTCGATGTATCTCAAGCGCTACCACGAGATCGAGATCTCCCAGTCCGGGGTGTGGCGAATCCTGAAGCGGCTCGAGATGAACCGGCTGCCCAGCTCCCAACGGCACAAGCCGCACGAGAAACGTTGGAAGCGCTACGAGAAACAACAGCCCGGTCACCGCATCCAGATGGACGTCAAGTTCATCGAACCCCTGAAGGGGGCACGGAAACCGCGCTACTACCAGTACACCGCGATCGACGACTGCACCCGGCTGCGCGTGCTGCGTATCTACGACAAGCACAACCAGGTCACCGCGATTCAGTTCCTCGACTACGTCTGCCAGAAGCTCCCGTTCCGCGTCGACACCATCCAAACCGACAACGGCAGCGAGTTCGGTTCCCAGTTCCACTGGCACGTCCTGGACCGCGGCATCCGCCACGTCTACATCCGACCAGCCACACCACGCCTCAACGGCAAGGTCGAGCGATCACATCGCATCGACGCCGAAGAGTTCTACCGACTCCTCGACGGCCAACTCATCGACGACGCGAACGTGTTCAACGAACGCCTCGCCGAGTGGGAGAACTTCTACAACCACGACCGGCCCCACGGCGCCCTCGGCGGTGACACGCCCTACGAACGACTACGAGCTAAAACACAACCAACGAGGACCCGTCTGTAACGGATCCCCGTCAGTTGCACACCCCCAGCTCCACCACAAAGTCCTTATTCAAACCATGGACCAATGAAACACCCGGTGAACGGGTGTTTCGTCCAGAAGCGCAGGCCCTTCCAGGTCCTGCGCTTCTGTCGTTTCTGGACCTCCTCGTGGTAACCGCGCCTTCGACCTGATCTTCGATGGAGGACTGGCCAACGACGGCCGTATGCCACTTGTGTAGGTCACCGAACGGCTTCCGCATCTCGGCTCCGACGATTTCGTCCTGGTGGAGGTACAACCGCTCGAACAGAGCTGCGAGCACGAGTCGCCTGTGCTCATCACTCACATTGCGGTACAGCGCTGCCGGATCTTCCATGAAGGTGAGTGCCTTGCCGATCAGCTCTGCTCCCAGGCTGAGGTCGTCCACGGTCTTGGACATCTCCTCTTGCACCGAGCCTTTCTGCCGGGCGATGTCGATCAGTCGCGACCTGACCTTCGTGGTCGCCAGCGCGCCATCTGCCACCAGGTCGAGCAGGTTCTCTTCCTGCCGGTCCAGTTTCCGCATCTGAGTCACGAGCTGCTCGTGGCGAAGGCGTGAGGTGCTGCTGTTGTCGTCGAGCACTTCACTTGCCTGCGTCCGAACCATCTGCACGAAGTCGGGGCTGAAGCGGTGCAGATCGATGAAGGTTCCGACCTTCACCTCAATCAGCTCAACGGGGACGCTTGGGGTGCTGCACTCGCCACGCTGTTTGCCAGCGCACATGTAGTAGTCGTATGTCCCGCCGTTGCCGTTGGCTCGGGTGAACACCATCCGATTGGTGCGACTGTTCAGATGGCATGTCCCGCACCACAGAACGCCTCGTAAGTAGTGCTGATGCACGCGCTGGCGCGATCCCATCGCCGCCGCCCTGGCATCAAGCACTGCCTGCACTCGGTTGAACAGCTTCAGGTCAACGAGCGGCTGATGCCTGCCCGTGAACTCCTGGCCCTTGTAGGTCACGACACCGAGGTAGTAGCGGTCGCGTAGCAACTTCGCAAGGGAAGCATCCGAGATCGGTCCGGCCGGCCGCTTGCTTGTCGCACGAGTCCTCAGCCCTCGGTTTGCCAACTCATCGCAGAGCGTTTCGAGGGTGTGCTCCCCCGTGGCGTACAACTCGTAGGCCAGCGGGATGAACTGCGCCCGCTCAGGGTCAAGCGCCACTGTGCGAACTTCGCCGCCACCGGGCTTCGGCTCCCGCACATTGATGTACCCGAGGCGGGTACGGCCGAGCGTTCCACCGATCTTGGCCTTCTGGCCCATCTTGTAGGAGATGTCCGCACCGGATGCCTCGGACTGGTACTGGTCGACTGCGGACAGGATGGTCTCGACCATCGATGCCTCTGGCCCTTCGCCCATGTCGAAGCTCGCTGACACCAGACGGCAGCCGACCTTCGATAGCTCTCGCTTGGTGATCCCAGCATCGACGCTGTTTCTGAACACCCGGTTGAAGTGGTAGACGACGAGGTACTTGACGTTCTTGTCCTGCTTGATCCAAGCCAGCATCTCTTGGAATGCAGGTCGCCTGTCGATCGTCGTTGCTGTACGCCCAGGTTCGACGAACTCGTGTGCAACTTCCGCACCCAGCTCGGCCGCTTTGCGTTCGCAGGCGACGCGCTGAGCTGGAATGGAAATGCCTTCCGGGTCGTAGTCCGTATTGACCTGCGACGGCGTGCTGACCCGAAGGTAAAGAACAGCCCGCGCGTGAGCGCGGGCTGTTGTGGTTTCGTCCGATCCATGTCGGTCTTTCGGAATCCTCGTCATGAACACACTCCTTCGGCAGCGAGGTAGGTAACGGTGTCTGCTGGTAGCGCTCGGAAGTAGCGACCCGATGAGCGACGTGAACTCTGCGGCCAGTAGCCGCGAGCAGTCGAAGCTGCACGGCTGATGAACGTCAGGTCCGCCGCGCCGCAGCGGTCCGCTTGGCGAGCGAGACCAAGCTGGCTCAGCCGAACGCTCATCGCCTTCGGCGATACTTGGAAGAGGTCGGCGAGCGCCTCGGTGCTTTGGATGCCTTGGTTGCAGAAGGCAGCCTTGACCCAGGCCTTCGGCATGAGCACACAGGCAGCGAAGTAGTCAGCGACCTTCTCGGCCATGACCTCGGCTGTCAAGTGCGCTTGCTTGTCGCCTCGGATGAGGTGACGCACGGTGTGATCGACAACGTGCTTGAACTCGTGCAGCACGCTGAATCGCTGACGTAGGTCGTACTCGGACGCATTCACGTTGAGCACCCAGTTGCAGCCATCCCAGTGAGCCGAACCGGAGACCGGGAGGTCGAAGGTTCGCTCGACGCGGATGCGCGGTAACTCGGTGACGATCTCAAGCGGTACGGGCCCATGAGTGAGACCTGTCAGCGCCAGCAATCGGTTGGCCTGCAGCTCCGCTCGGTTCAGTGCTTCGCTGTAGCTGAGGACGCGCATCGGCATCAACGAACGGAGGGACTTCAGGACCGAAGTCTCCGTGGCAGACGTGCTCAGTCCATTGGTTGCTGTGTTGGTGTTGGTCATGATGTTCCTCCTTTCGATTACTTGTTTGTGCTTCTTCTTCGTCAGCCGATCTCGCAGGTTCGGCTTGAGGTGGCGGAGAAGCCTCCACGCTCAGAAGGGCGAGAGTGTCATCTCTCATCCTCTCCCGGTGCTGGCCCGTCCAGGGAGATACCGTGCTTTTTGGCGAGCTTGGCGGCGTACTTCTCGATGGCCACGATGTCCGCTGCTGGCAGCCCGCGGTACTTCGTTCTGAGATACGGCTTGAAGCTCGGCAGGTCTGCCGGAATCGCGAGATCAGCCATCGCGTAGATGTCTGCCAGTGGTAAATCGAGCGCCTCGGCGAGTCGTGCCAGCTTCTCGGCCGACGGATCGGTCGAGTCGCCTCGTTCGATCCGCATGATCGTCACGTTGAACACGCCGGACTTCTCTTCGAGCTGGCGCAGCGACATACCCAGCGTCTCTCGACGCTCACGCAGTTTCCGTCCCAGTTCCTTGGCCTGTCTTTCGTCCATGGTTGATCCGTTTCTCCTGGTTACCCCACAATTCTACTCCCAATCGCTTCACAAATGAAGCACTGGTGTCCATTCCACAACATCCGAAACGGTGGCTTTCCGAAACCTTGTTACACCCCTGGCGTACCGTCGCGAAGAGAGCGACTCCAATCCCCCGAGTCGCTCGGAAAGGAAGCCATGTCCAACTTCGCTCGTGACATCGAACGATCCATGAAGCAGCAGGTCGAAAGCGCCTACCGTCAGCGCGCATCCGAAATGCAGGCCACCTTCGACCGCCTCGGCCGAGAGTTGAAGGGTCAGCCTCTGGCGGCCGCCAAGTCGCGCCTCCAGCGTGAGTGGGCACGCGACGGTGGGTCGCTCACTGACCCTGAACTGACTGACTACGCCACGGCGCTCGTCGAAGGCACCCGGATCGTGCTCGACGTGCAGCCGATGCGCTGGTAGCTCGCCTACCAACTCAGCCACACCCAGGTCTTCCCCTCGGGCGTCTCAGCCGTGGTGATGTCGCCACCGGCTTCAAGGTCGCGGGCGAAGCCCGCTACATCGAGCTTGAGGTAGGGCTGCAGCCACTCGGGCGCTTCGTCGATGACCCTCTGCGCGCTCAGCTCATCGAGCAGGTTCTCGGCGTACGCCTCGACCGACTCCCACTCTCCTTGGAAGCGCTCCTCGAACTGCTCCATCTGCTCGGGGTCGCAGTTCACCTCTGACACCCAGGCGGCAAACGCCAGCCCGTGGTTCTCTATGCCACTGGCGATCCGTGGGACGTAGTCGAGCGAGTCCATCTCGCTGAGCCGTAGGTCCCCGAAACCTTCATAGTCGTGGATTGCCCACTCTTCGGCCGGCTCGCCGTAGCGGCGCGTAGTCGGTGAGCTGCGCAGCATTTCATCGACCTCCTGCTGCATTGTCTCAGCGTTGCTGCCGGCATTCATCCAGCACCCGTGCAGGATGCCGTTGTTGTAATCGCTCAGCGATGCGACGTAGATGCGTGGCCCATCTCGGGCCAACGCCTCAACGTTGCCTGGCTTCTCCGTATCCGGCTGCCGGTGAATCTCTCCCTGCGCCTCCGGTCCTCGTTCGTGTTCACTCCTCATGCTCTCCCTCCTTTCGTTAGTTATCTGTTCTTGTCGTTGGTCCTCTGGTTGCGGCCCCGGGGAGGGGGAGGGCGAACGCTGGCTCAACTAGTGAGCAGCAGCATCTGGCGTCCTCTCCCTCCACCCGGGGTTCCCGTGGTGTACGAGCGAGTGCTACTCGCTCTTGTTGGCAGCTGACCGGCTCCTGCCGGGCTTGCCGGCGCCACCGGGTTGCTCAGTGCTTGCGCTGAACAGGGTGGCGATGGCAGCCTCCCGAGCCTTGGCGTCGCGCTCGATGTCGTCGAGCACTGCCTTGGCGCGGTTCTTCAGCTCAGGGTCGCTCGTTGAGGCTTCGAGATGGCTCTCGATGCTGATGCGGATCTCGTCGGTGATCGTCGATTGCCGCAACTGAGCGAGCACACTGAGCTGTGCGTGCAGTTCGTCGTCCAGGCGAATGGCGAGAGTCTTCATTCCCTCACCTCCTGGTGACGTGCAGCAGTCTGCTGCGTTCGGATGAAGTTCATCCGTGTACCTCCTCGGTGTAGTTGCAACTGGCGGGATGCCAGCTGCAGGGCACCGACGAGGTCTGTCTGTTCAGCGTCTCCGACAATCGCGTCACACCCTCGTCGTACTGTGAGGCTCGCCGGACTCCTCCCATTCCCGGCAGAAAGGAAGGTCGTCATCATGGCGACATTCGAGCTGTATCAGAGCACTACCGACAAGCAGTACCGATGGCGGATGAAGTCCGCCAACGGGCAGATCATCGCTGTCGGTGGTGAGGGCTACACAACCAAGGCGGGTGCGCAGAACGGCATCGATGCTGTGAAGCGCGACGCTGCTAGTGCTGCCGTCAAGGACTTGGTCTAAGGGGTTCCGGCTTGCAGCTGGCCCGGCATCGCACCTTCCGAAAACGGTCGGTGCGATGCCGGTGCCCATCACGCAGCAGGCGGCAGCAATGTCTCGGGTTCTTCAGTTGTCAAGGTGCGCTTCGCTCGCTCTGCTTCGATGCGTTCGTGAGCGAGGGCGGCGAAGTCGGGGTTGAGCTCTATACCGATCCACTGCCGTCCGTGCTTCTCTGCAGCGATGGCGGTGGTACCTGAACCCATGAACGGATCAAGCACGATCCCTCCAACCGGGCACGTCGCCAGGATCGGTCGCTCGGCCAGGCTCACCGGAAAGACGGCATGATGTGCTCCCCGGTAGCTGGCAGTCGACAGACTCCAGACGTCTCCGGGGTTCTTGCCCAGAGGGTGGCCGACGAGCCCAGCAGCCTTCAGTCGATCGAGTCCGCCGTTTGTGCCGGACGATGGGCCTCGCCACTCCGGCGGCACTGACCAGGCGTGCTTGCCATCAGCCGGACGCCGAGTGGGCGGCCGGCTGGTTGCACTCTTGCTGCGATGCGGCACCCTGATTGCATCGAGGTCGAAGTGGTAGCGCTGGGCCTTCACGAAGAAGTAGACGACCTCCCAGGTGCACGACAGCCGATCTCGCACGCTGGTCGGCATCGGGTTCGGCTTGCTCCAGATGACCTTGTTTCTCAGCACCCATCCGTCAGCAACCAGCGCAGTCGCCAGTCGCTCCGGCGCGAGCACCAAGCTCTTCGCCAGCGCTCCGTCGAGGGGCGACCGGCTGTAGGTGTCGCCAAGGTTGAGCCAGAAGCTGCCGCCTTCCTTCAGCACTCGCCTCAGGCCGCGGGCCACGAGACGAAGCTCATCGACCCACTCATCGACATGGCGCTCGAGACCGATCTGTCGTCCCTCGCCGTAGTTGCGGAGCCGGAAGTAGGGCGGCGAACTGACGATGCAGTCCACGCTCTCTGACGGCAGCTCATCGAGCATCTTCCGTACATCCCCGACGAGGATCTTCCCCGCGAACGGTGAGTGGCTCATTGTTCACCTCCCACCAGCGTGCCGAGGAAGCCGGCCTCCACAGTCACCGTAAACAGCTCGGAGGTCAGACCAGAGCTGTGCCGAACGAGCTCATCGATCTGCCGCGCTCGGCGTTCGGTCGGGACAATCCACAGCACCCTGGGGAAAACCTCGTGCGCTGCCTGCTCCATGCCACTGCGTCGGTAGTCAACGTAGATCTGGCACTTGTCGCGCAGCGCCTTGGTTCTTCCCGTTCCACGGTCCACTTCGATAAACCAGCGATGCTCGTAGTCGCCGACGCCAACGCTCAGGAACAGGTCGGGCTTCAGCACTTCTCGTGCGCCGAGCCCACAAGTGAAGCGTCGCCAACACTTCGGTTCAGCTTCAAGGGCGAGCAGGTCAAGGCCACCACGCCGGGATGCCTCGGTCACCTCGATGGCGACGTCCGCGACGGCCAGCGTGTGGTCGAGGAACGTGAGGCTTGGCTCGTCCCACCTCCCGCGGCTGCCATCGTCATGCAGCAGACGATGGCCCAAAGGCCCGATGCCATAGACGAACCCTGCCGACCCTGCACGCATCCCGCCGATTACTCGTTCAGTCCGTGCCAGCAGACGAGCGGCGGTCAGCCGCTCCAGCACCCTGCGGCGGATGCGAGCTGCCGTGTCGGCGCTGGCGTGCTCCCAGAATTGGAGTCGCTCGATCTGCGCTGCGCTCATGTAGCGGTAGGTGTCGACGGATGCGAGAACAGCGAGTTCCCGCTCCGAGAGCTTCTGCCGCAGACGTTTCAGGGCGACATGGCCAACACGGGCCGGGGAGTCTGATGAATCCGAAGTGCGTGTGGATTGCACGTAGGAGTCGGCGCCCTTGCTGCGACCGGCAGTGGCCCCAGCCAGGTGCTTTGAGTCGCCAGCGTCAACGCGACCGGGTAGGCGACCGGGTAGCCGGCTCATGACCGCCTCCTTCGGCCGAGCGGTTGCTCGCCGTCGTCCTCAGTGCCCTCAACGAGTCGGCGTAGCTCGGCTTCAACCGCTTCGATCGGTCGTCCGTAGGCCTGCCGGCTTCGCGTTCGCAGGGCATCCACATCGGCCGTTACCGGTTCTGGTGCCGCTGTGCGGATCGACGCCCACGGCGTCACCTCGCCGCCGGTGACGAGCGAGGCGTAGGCCTCGTAGCGCGGCAGTCCTTGAAGGTCGTCAGCGCTCAGCTTGCGTCCCATGCCTGCGATCACCCTGGCGTCCTCGTATCCGAGTTGGAAGACCACCCGGCTGCGAGCGTTGGCCATCACGGCGCTGCGCATTGCAGGCGGTAGCTGCGCCATGTGCTGGTGCGCCAGCGTTAGTCCGACCCCGAGCCCGCGGGCTTGAGTCAGCACGTCGGTCAGGTCGGTCGGCAGGTGCAGGTAGTCCTGGAACTCGTCGACGTAAACCATCACCGGATGACGCCGCTCTGGAGCGATGCGTACTCGCCCGAGTGCGGCCTGCCACAGCTGCGACACGATCAGCGATCCAAGCAGTGCCGCCGCTTCCGGGCCGAGCAGTCCCTTGGCCAGCGAGACCAACACGATGCGCCTCTTCGTAAAGACATCCTCGATGTTGAACTTCGCCTCTCCCTGCCCGATAACGCCCCTCATCCGGGGACGCAGCAAGAAGGCGCGAAGCTTGTTCATGACCGGCGCGATGGCCTGCTGCCTCTCACCTTCGCTCTGCTGCTCGAACCATCGCCAGAACGGCTTGAGGGCAATCTCATCGGTGAGCCCGGCCACCATCTTGGAGCGGAAGTGCTCGTTGCTCAGCAGCACCGGTAGGGCACAGAGCGTCATCCCCTGGCGACCGGCCAGCGTAAGCAACGAGGCGTGCAAGATGTCCTGCGTCCTCGGCCCCCAGTTGTCCTTGTAGAGACCATGGAAGACCGCCAGCACCTGATCGGCTACCAGTTCGGCAGGTCGATCGGTGGCCTGCAGCACATTCAGCCCCACAGGGAACTGATCGTCCGCCGGGTCGAGCAGCACCACATCATTCGCACGATGGGCAGGAACGCGGGCAAGCACATCGGCTACGAGGTCACCCTTCGGGTCGACCACCACGACGCCACGCCCTGCCTCGATGTCCTGAAGAATGAGCGGTTGGCCGCTCGGTTCGGCCGCCTATCCCGGTGTACGTGGCAGCGGCCCGGTGAAGCTGCCAGCTCGCCCTGCCGCGAAATCTTCCCGGGTGGTTGGCCTGATCGAAGCGGAGCTCACTGCGACGATCGGTGCCGCACCCGGCGCACGCACGACCGAGCGTGTGACGCAACGCAACGGGCACCTCGACGAGGAAGGTTGACGATCTCGTCGAGGCGCTGGGTTGCGAGTCGAGGTCTAACTAAGACTCCCGAACTTCATCCTGTCTTTCCCAGAGCCACGTCGAGTCGTTGGCCTCAAACAACTCGAGGACGGTTTCCTAGATTCGTCGTGCAGGGACTGCTACATCTTGCCGAATGCGACTCCTCAAGAAATGGTAGATTCTTGCGATCCTTGGGAGCCGAGCTCCAAGGCTTTGGCGCCATCCATGGGCGTTGGTGGGCTCGACAGAGGCCTCCCGTGCTCGAAGCATCGTGGCCAGCATCGTGCGCGGGTAGTACTCGCCGCCGCTTGACATCGCAGTGCCCTCACGCCTCTCCTCGTCGGCTGTCCACGATCTCAAATCGTGGGCCGATGGAGCGACGTTCTTCTTTCGAGCCATGAAGTAGGCAAAGAGACTCTGGTCAGGGTTCGACTCCAAGAATCGCTCGTCCGCGTCCATGACGAGCCTCACCCAGTCCTCCACGAGTTCGACCGGTCGTTCATAGAACGGAAGATTGTGCGTCAAGAGTAGGTATCCGACTGCGCCGCCTAGTGGCCGGAAGTTGACAATATCGAAGTAGCGTTCCAGGGTCGAAACGATTAGCTCTGAATGAACTGCTTCTGTCGGATCGACAGCTAGCATCGTGCCAATATCCGGGTAGCGCATTTCCTGTCTGAGGTTGACGGGAAGCTCAGCATTGACGAGCCACGCAGCTTCCCACTGCTGGGCTGTGTATTGGTTCCTATGTGGGCCAATGTAGTCCCAGTTTACGAAGAGTCCATCGCTTGATAGCCGGTCGGCCAGTTGCCGAGTTACCCGGTCAATAGCAGAAACATGATGGCTCGCCGCATGATTGACGATCAGGTCGAAGTCGCCGGCGGGCATCGGATCGACGTTTACGTCAATCCGAACGTACTCCGCCTCAATTCCCAGTTCACTAGCAGCGGATCGCGCCTGTTCGAGCAAGTCGTCGGAGATGTCGATGCCGACGACTTTCCTCACTAGTCCGATTCGAACCAGTTCCCTCTCAACCCAACCGTTGCCGCAGTTGAGAATCAGGGCACGCTCGAATCGGTGTCCTGCCGCCAAGAGCTCTTGATACCAGAAGGTATCCTCGTCGCCCGTCGCTCGTCGATTCAGTCTCCGGTAGACAAGCTCGAAGTGGTTCCAGTAGCTAATCGACTGGTAGTAGTCCACATCCAGGCTGGGCACCGTCGTAATGTTTAAATCGTTCAAGTTCATGACCTTGTCGTCGCAACTCCGGGATTGAATGGCCCATTGTACACCGGAGCGGGTCCAGTGAGCACGCCGCCGTTGCTCAGAACACGAGGCCCGGCTCCGCCCTTGATCCCGGAGTCCTTGGACCCGAAAATGTCGGTCGGTGGGGATGCGACGGCCCGATCTTCCTGCATCGCGCTCAAGGATGTTGCGGGCTTCCTCAGACCGCTAGTGCCGCCGCCCAGGGAGATGGAGGTGTGCGTCCCTGGACGACGGCGCTTGTTGGGGTGTTACTTCTTAGAAGCGCGTTGGCTGAGTATTAGGCCCAGAACAGTTGTTTCCAGTCCATGTATTGATAATCAATAACGGTTGGGGCGGGATCATTGAGAGCAACTACATTCACGACAACTCCAGCTGGGCAGGCGCTTCAGTCGTTGGAAGCTACTGGACGATTCGATACAACACGATCTATCAGCCCAGTACTACCACTGGTAGTCCCTATCATCCAGAGTGCCGAGGTGGTCCCATCGGTACCGGTTCTGCGGCGATCACGCTCTGCCAGTTCACCGATGCAAACAACCAGGTGACAATCCAGAACCTGATTCACAACAATACTGTCGCGTCCCGATATGGCATTCTTTTGATAGGCGCAGACGCGTCTGCACCTTACAAGGCACCAAGAAACAACACCTTGAACAATAATGTTGTGACAGGATCCAACTTCGGCTGTGCTGATGATTTCAAGATTGGACAGTGGTTCTCTGATTATCCGCGCGACCTCATTGTCCTTTCGAGGTACACCGAGAGATAGCCGACACCGTGAAAGAGGTTGACGGAGTGTATTGACACGTAACCTGCTATCTTCGCAGTCGCTCGGTCAACGACCAGCGCATGCTCAAAGACATCTGACCAGACGACATCTTCGATGTGTCGGCGGAGCGGCGGGTGGCCCTTCCAACTCCAGCTCTCACCGGCTTGAAGAGCGAGATCGAACAGGAAGTCCATGCTCGCCTCCGAAGGGAGCGCGAGGATTGTTCGCCGCGTCCCCTCACCGGATTGATACAAAACGTGTGGCATTGTGACGGGTTCTCTCACCTCTGAGGGCGTGGACTTGGCGGTTTGAATCTAGGGGTCAGAAGCGAGCGCTCTGCATCGCCAATAGTAGTCAAAGGCATCTGCGAGAGTGAATATCAGAGGCACCTCCGCCGGAGGGACAGAGCAGAGAGCCATAGACTCTGTTATCAGGATTAGCTCAAACACGTCGATCGATTCGATGCCCAGCTCATTCAGCGAATCGTAGGGACGCACCTGTTCAGGAAGGACAAATGAGCTTCTCTGCCGAACAAGTGCTACGAAATGATCGATCGTTAGCTCACCGAATGTCACGTGCATCCTCGGGGAATGGTTTGTGCATGGTCGCTAGTCGACCTTCTCCAGGTTTCCGTCTATGGTTTTGAGAGTGATTAAGCCTGCGCCCTTCATTACTGCGTCGACGGTTACGGTCTCGGCTGGAAAGCTGTAGGGTGACTCGGTCAATTGGCCAAAGCTGACGACTGCGCCCTCTACAGTGCCAAAATACATGCCATATCCCACCACCTCGAATAGCTCGTCGTCAAAGTCAAATCCGGCGCGAGTGCCCTCATTTCTAACCAGCAGGGCGCCAATGTCTAGTCCAACCAATTCCTTTTGGAGAGATGCCAGGTCGGTAGGGGCGGGAAGCGCTATACCAAAACGCACTTCGCCGGTGACGGAAGATCCATCGGAACGAACGCCCTCCATCACAGTGACGCTAACTACTACCACGTCGACATCAGACAGATCGGAGTTGAAGTCAACGATCGACCGGCCGGCTGTCTCTTTCTCACCCTCTACCTGCGGTGTGTAGCCACGATACGATAGCCCCGGTCCAGACTCTACGGACCCGACTTTGCCGACGACAAAGAGATCTGAGACCGTCGTCGGCGCAGCACCGTCGACCGAGAATCGGGTAAGTGGGCCTGCCTCAGTGGCCGTGGTGAACCAGGGTGGGAGTAGGTCGAACTGGCCCGAGAGTCCCGACAGTCTCTGCGACAATGGCGCAGTCTGTGGTGCTCTCCCTGAGTTCGAATGCGAGCCGCAACTCGCCACGGCGGCAACAAGCAAGAGTGCGAGGAAGCACTGGCGAATGGACCTAGTAATTGGCATTGATATGGTCCTTGATCTCCTGATTGCTATAATTCACCATCGTTTGGTCTGTTGCCATGCAGGTATTGGTCGGATCAGTGCCCGATGGATGGCTCAACCCAAGAGCGTGACCAATCTCGTGACATGCATGCCGGAGGCGCGTGGTGGTTGTTGCGTTAATCTCCCATGATCGATCGGTATAGATAATCAGGTCTCGAAGGTTGTTGGGCGAATCATCTTCGTTCTCAACAGCGTGCATCACAAGGAAGAATTGCGACTGCAGGAACTCCAGACCGGTTGCCGGCACGATGTTGTCATGCGGTGGCAAGACGAGGGCACGCTCGGCTTCCACAAAGATCCCGTGACAAGCCGTAGGATCGTCCCGTAGCTCATCTCGAACACCCTTGAGCGCGACCTTGCCAAGGCGCTGGCCCCTAGACGCAAGGTAGACGACTCCCCGCCCGCCGCGCTTCGCCTCAAGAACCTTGTAGCCATTTCCCAACTCGTCGCCCGGCGCAAACACACCTATCAACCTAGCCTCGATCCTCCACGATCAGAGGTGGGTGCACTGTAGCGAGAGTGCTGCTGGCAGCCGGTGAGCGAGTCTGTTCTACCGGCCAGCCATGGCTGCATCGATGATTGTCTGAGCAGGTCCTTGGATGTGAAGGAGAGAGTCCGGGGTCGGAATCGCCAGCTCGAACGCCTCGACGAAGTGACATGCACAGCTTGCGCCGCGATGGTACGGAGGTTGTGCAGACCGGGTTGAGTGCCGCTAGACGAAACGGGACACCGTGCTTCGAGCGACGCCAAGGTGCTTGGCAATCGCGGACTTGGAGTCGCCCGCATTCAGCATTGCCTTCATCTCGGTCACCATCTCGTCCGTCACGACACGGTAACGCGTCTCGACTCCGTGGCGGATGAGAATGGCCGACACTCGCTGTCGGTGCAGCCCGAACCTGCCCCCAAGCTCATACGTCGAGGCGCCAGCCACGTACCCTGCGACAAGCGTGTTCTCCATCTCCTCGTCCATGAAACGCTGACGGCCTCGCAGGAGCGGCTGGTCTCGGGCAACCAATGGCAAACCAAGCACCCGGTCAAGGAGCCGGCCGAGATCCATTCGGTTTGAATACCGTCCAAGCACGTCCACTTTTGTCTGCAATTGCCCTCTGATCTTGGCTCGTACACCAGGTCATGAGGGCCGAACGCGAGGTTGTCATCACCTCCGACGCCGAACGTGCAGCGAG
>Ga0073904_10001972_pt1 | contig 15479 bp, 16 predicted proteins | sample KloWWTrecipitate_FD_66668 | JGI IMG/M metagenome (GOLD analysis project Ga0073904, IMG submission 66668) | Active sludge microbial communities from Klosterneuburg, Austria, studying microevolution and ecology of nitrifiers - Klosterneuburg... | ecosystem: Engineered > WWTP > Aerobic digester >...
ATTTTCATTGGATGGAATAATATAAGCAGTCATTTTTTTCGAAGCAGCAATTCCATTTGTAGCTTTTAAATTTCTTATTGAATTAACAATTTCTTTCACTTCATCAAAATTTCTTTCACGATCTGAATTTATTTTCAAATTATCAGATTCTGATATCAGCTCAAGAGATATACTCTTATCCCCTCTCTTATCGTCAAGTAAATGCCAAAGTTCTTCAGTGACATAAGGAATTACCGGATGCAGAATTTTTAAGATACCTTCAAAATAATTCAGTGCCCTATTAATAATTAGTCCGGCATGTGCCTGATTTTCATTTAATTTGATCTTCAATAACTCAATGTACCAGTCACAAAAATCACTCCAAACAAAATTATAAAGTGCTTTGGTATACTCATTTATTCTGTATTCTTTTAAAAATTTTTCAGCAGCCTGCAATGTTGAATTAAATCTGCTTTCTATCCAGATATCTATCAGATCTTCTTTATATTCAAGCTTAATATCATCTTTTACAATTTCAGACTGTAAGACCTTTTCCTTTGTCATCATAAGAAATCTGCCGGCATTCCATAATTTTGTTATAAAATTTCTTCCTATTTGAGTCTTTTCCTCATCAAACATTACATCACTTCCAAGTGGAGCTATGTAAACAATTGTAAACCTCAATGCATCAGTTCCATATTTTTCCATTAATTCTACAGCATCAGAATAATTGCCAAGTGTCTTTGACATTTTAACCCCTTTACCGTCACGGATTGTAGAATGAAAATATACATCGCTGAAAGGAATTTTGCCTGTATATTCCATGCCAGCCATAATCATTCTTGCAACCCAAAGGAATATAATTTCAGGACCGGTAGAAAGGAAATCTGTAGGATAATAATACTGTAAATTTTTATTATCTTTATCGGAATCATCATTTGACCAGCCAAAAACACTTAGCGGCCATAACCATGATGAGAACCATGTATCGAGCACATCTTCATCCTGAGTCCAGTTTTCAGGATCTGAAGGCGGATTAATTTCACAATAAATTTCATTTGTATCATTGTGATACCAGATCGGTATCTGATGACCCCACCAAAGCTGTCTTGAAATACACCAGTCTCTTATATTTTCCATCCAGTGATAATACACTTTTGTATATCTTTCCGGATAAAACTTTATCTGACCATTCTTTACAACTTCAAGTGCGGGTTCAGCAAGTTTTTTCATTGAAACAAACCATTGCTCGGAAAGATAAGGCTCTATTACTGCTTTTGTCCTGTCAGAAAGCGAAACATTATGTTTGTATTCTTCAATTTTATCAAGTAATCCTTCTTCAGCAAGTTTTTTTACAATGACATTTCTTGCTTTATGAATTTCCATTCCAGAAAATTCTCCTGTTAATTCATTCAATGTAGAATCTTTATTTAAAACTACTACAGTATCAAGTCCATGTCTTTTTCCAATTTCAAAATCATTTACATCATGAGCAGGTGTGATCTTTAATGCACCTGTACCAAATTCCATATCCACATATTCATCAAAAATTACAGGTATAATCTTATTTAATAGAGGTAATATAACATGCTTATCTTTAAGGTGGTTATATCGCTTATCTTCAGGATTTACTGCGACAGCAGTATCTCCGAACATTGTCTCGGGACGGGTAGTTGCGATTATTACAAAATCATCAGAATTCTCAATTTTATATTTAATATAATAGAGTTTTTCAATTCTTTCTTCATAAAATATCTCATCATCACTTACCGCAGTCTGTGAAGCCGGATCCCAGTTAACTATCCTGTTGCCTCTGTAAATTAATCCCTTTTTATAAAGATCTACAAAAACTTTACGTACATTAAGCGACAAACCCTCATCTAAGGTAAATCTTTCTTTAGACCAGTCAACTGAAGCACCAAGTTTCCTTAACTGCTGCAAGATAACTCCCCCATTCTTTTCTTTCCATTCCCAAACGAGCTTTACAAAATCCTCTCTGCCCAGATCGTATTTGGTTTTACCGATCTTAGATAATTCCTTCTCCACCATTACCTGAGTTGCAATACCGGCATGATCCATACCGGGTACCCAGCAAACTTCAAATCCAAGCATTCTTTTCCACCGGCAGTAAATGTCCTGAATAGTATTATTGAACATATGGCCAAAATGTAATATTCCTGTCACGTTCGGAGGCGGAATTACAATAGAATATTTTTCTTTTTCAGGATTTGGATGTGATTCATATATTTTATTTTTTTCCCAAAATGCCTGCCACTTTAGTTCGGATTCTGAATAATTAAAATTTTTAGGGATCTCTATATCATTCATTATAATTCTATTTTCGCTTTTTTATTTTTTTCCATAATTTCGACTGCAAGATTAAGATATGCCTCCGCGCCTTCTGAATTTAGTTTATAAAGACATAATGGCTTACCGTAAAAAGTAGCTTCGTTTAACAAATTTGTATTTGGTATAATAGTATTTAGTAAATATTCGCTGTACTTCATTTTCAATTCCCTCTCAGAAATTTTTGTAACTTTAGAATCTTTTTCATACATGGTAAGGACAATACCTTCTATTTTCAGATTAGGATTGGACACTTCTTTCAGCCATTCAAAATATACAATGAGTCTGTCAACTGCTTCGAGAGAAAAATGACCTGACTTGATCGGTACTAAAATTGAATCCGATGCAACTAAAGCATTTGTCGAAATTCCCTTAAGTGAAGGTGGACAATCTATTATTATATATTCATAAAATCCTTCTATATCTCTTAATGCATTTTTGATGACAAGTCTGTTTTCAAGATTTTGTATAAATTTATCATGAGCGTTAACATTATAAATACTGGAGGGTACAAAATCCAGATAATCAAGATCAGTCCTGTGAATTGCTGATTTAATCGAATGTGTAAAAGCAAATATCTCTGAAAGACTTGCTTTAATTTTATCAGGTGTAAAGCCAAGTGCAATTGCAGAAGCACCGAACGGATCTACATCAATGAGCAATGTTTTTTTTTCAGCAACAGCAAGTGAAGCAGCTAAATTTACTGCTGTCGTTGTTTTACCGACTCCGCCTTTTGGAATACATATAGAAATTATTTTTGTCATAATTTCGTGAAATGAATTTTATCATTATTAATAACGCAATAAGGTTTACATTGAACTTCAAACCCGTCAAAAGGAGTATTTACTGATTTAGACATAAATTTTTTCTTATCGATCTTCCATTTAGCCTTTTCATTAAGTATCGAAAGATTGGCAGGTTCCCCTTCAGCAATTTTCACTTTTTCAAGATTAAGTATTTTCCTCGGATTAATTGACAATTTTCTTATAAAATCGTTAAAAGAAATAATACCGGTATTTACAAGATAGGTATAGGTAAGTCCGACAAGTGTTTCAAGTCCTACAATTCCAAATGGTGCAGCATAAAATCCCTGATTTTTTTCATATTCAGTATGAGGTGCGTGGTCTGTACAGATCACATCAATTGTTCCGTCACGAAGTCCTTCGAGAATTTGTTCAACATCTTCCGCAGTTCTCAATGGCGGATTCATCTTTGCATTAACATTATATTCAAGACATTCCTTATCTGTTAAAATGAAATGGTGCGGACAAACTTCACCTGTTACATTTATATTCTTTTGCTTTGCATTTCTTAAAAGCTCAACACTTTTACCGCAAGAAATATGCTGTATGTGATAATGTGAATTTTTTACAAAATCTGTTAGAATGATATCCCTTGCAATTACAGATGTTTCACTGATCTCAGGAATTCCATTTACACCCATCACAGTTGAAATGAATCCTTCATTAATTACACCTCCATCAGATAGTCTCATGTCTTCACAATGCTGTATGACCGGTCGTTTAAGCTGTGAGGAATATTCAAGAACTCTTCTCATTATTTCAGGATCACTGACAGGACTGCCGTCATCTGTAAATGCAACTGCACCTGCATCCGACAGAGAAATTAGCTGAGATAATTTTTTGCCTTCTCTCTTTTCAGTTGCACATGCACTTACTTCTACATCTGTGATGAGTTCTTTTGTTTTATCAACTATATCTTTTACAATAAGAGCTGAATCAATAGGAGGATCGGTATTTGGCATGCATAATACACCTGTAACTCCGCCGTTAGCTGCAGACATACTTCCCGAGTAAAGGTCTTCTTTATGTGTCTGACCCGGATATCTGAAATGAACATGCATATCAAAAATTCCCGGAATTGCTGTCTTCCCTTTCATATCGATCTCTTCAGTATCTTTAGGAATCCTTTTCACATTTCCGATCTTTGAAATATGTCCGTTTACAATCAGCATATCTGTAACTGTATCAATGCCGTCTTCAGGAGAAATGATCTTAATATTTTTCAGATATAAATTCAAATCAAATTATTTCATTAAATTAAATAAGGCACATTTTATAGCAAGTCCGTTTGTAACCTGATCAAAGATCAGTGAGTTTTCAGATTCTGCAACGTCAGAATCTATTTCTACATTAATGTTCATCGGTCCCGGATGTAAAATTTTTATTTTTTTATTAAGTTTAATTCTTTCCGAAGTAATACCAAAATATTTGTGAAATTCTTTAACAGAAGTTAATGATGAACCTGCATCTCTTTCCATTTGAACTCTTAAAATATTCAGAATATCATTTTCTTTAACTGCTTTATCAATATCAAAATATACTTTAACTCCCAAACCTTCTATATTAACAGGGATGAATGATTTAGGTCCGCAGACAGAAACATTTGCACCGAGAGTTTTTAGTCCGAAAATATTCGAAAGTGCCACTCTGCTGTGAGATACATTTCCGACAATGCAGACATTAAGTCCTTTCAAATCTCCATAAACTTTCTGAAGTGTATAAATATCTAATAGTCCCTGAGTAGGATGTTCGTTAATTCCGTCACCTGCATTTAATATTTTAGCAGATGTATTTTTTGTAAGAAACAAAGGGATTCCCGGAGTATTATGTCTAACTACTATGAAATCAAATTTCATAGCTTCAATATTTTTAATAGTATCGAGAAGGCTTTCACCTTTACTGATAGAAGAATTATCAGAATTAAAATTAACTGAATCCAGTCCAACTTTTTTCTCAGCTAATTCAAACGAAATTCTGGTGCGTGTAGAATTTTCAAAAAACAAATTCAACACAGACTTTCCTGTTAGATCTTTTTTAAGAGATTTTTTTTCTTTAATAAACTTTAAATATAAATCTGTCGAGGAGAAAATATTCTTGAATTGATCGCTATCTAAATTTCTAAGTCCTAATAAATGTGAGGGGAAATTCATACTTTTTATCAGTTACATTCCGATTAAAAAATTCCATAATATATAATCAAGTATAAGTATAGAAGCTGCTGCAATAACAAAAGCCTTAATGGTTGCCAGTCCTACTCCTTCAGCTCCGCCGCGTGTAGAGAACCCAATAAAACATCCAATTGAAGAAATTGCAATCCCGAAAAATAAAGCTTTGATCGAGCCTGCAAATAAATCTTTAATTTCAAATGATTTTTTAAAAGCACCTAAAAAAGTTTCAGAAGGAACACCGAGAAAAAATGTTGCTACAGAATATGATCCCAATATTGCAATTGAACTTGCATAAATAACCAGTATCGGCAACATAATTGTAGTAGCAACTATCCTAGGCATTGCCAGATATCTGATAGGATCTATCGCCATTGACTCAAGAGCATCTATTTGTTCAGTAACTTTCATTGTCCCGAGTTCAGCAGCCATAGAAGCTCCTACTCTACCTGCAAGGACGATGGCAGCAAGTACAGGTCCAAGCTCAATTATGATTGCTTTTGTAGTTGCAGATCCCAGATAAGAATATGAGATCAGTCCTTTGATCTGATATGCAGCCTGCCAGCAGGAAACAGCTCCTGTGAAAATACCAATGATAGCAACAAGTGCAAGAGAATTAACTCCTACATGCTGCATTTGTTCAAATACAAGTTTTCTGTCCCGGAATATTCTGGGCAGACTTTTCAAAACTCCAATCATCATATGAAAAAACTCACCTAACTCAGTAAAAAACTGAATTAATTTACTACCAATTCTAGTGATCAAACTTTATATGTATTTAAAATTTTCATTAATAACTCTTAAGCTTTTGAATTTTCACCTGTAATAATTTATTACCTGATTTCTTCATAATTGTCATTACTAATCCCTGATAGTCTATTCTTTCATATATTTCCGGTATATGTCCTGTCACTTCCTGAAGAAATCCACTCAATGTATGGTAATCTTCATTATCATCAGGAATATCAGTTTCGAATTTTTCATTAAATTCTTCAATATTTATTTCAGGATTTACCAGGAAAATTCCTTTTTTCTGACTCTTAATTTTCTCAGGTGTATAATCATATTCGTCTTCGATCTCACCGACAATTTCTTCCAGTATATCTTCAAGAGTCACTAGCCCTTCCACTCCCCCATGTTCATTTACTACAATACCAAGATGAATATGTTTTTTCTGAAAATCTTTTAATATTTCACCGATCTGTTTTGTTTCGGGAATAAAATGAGCATGTCTGATAATATCCTGTAAGACAATTACTTCTTTATGTTCGGCTGCGCTGATGATGTCTTTTGAATATATAATTCCAACTATATTATCCAGACTGTCTTTAAAAACAGGTATCCTTGAAAAACCTTCTTCAATGACTTTTTGAATAATATTCTCACGCTTTTCTTCTACATTAATTGCAAACATTACATTCCTCGGAATCATAACATCTTTTGCTGTCTTATCATTAAAATCAAAAACCTTTTGTATGATCTGAGATTCTGTCTGATCGATCCTTCCTGATAAAGTACCTTCAGTAATTAATAATCTTATCTCTTCTTCAGAATGAACTTTTTCTGACTCAGTAGCCGGATTTAGTCCTACTAGTTTTAAAATATAATTAGCGGTTCCATTCAATACAAGAATTGCCGGTTTGAAAATAAGGAAAAATACCTGTAAAGGAAAAGAAACAAATAAAGTAGTTGGCTTAGGATGTCTTATTGCAATTGACTTTGGAGCAAGCTCACCTAAAATAATATGTAGAAAAGTTATTATTATAAAACCAACAGTTAAAGAAATGGTATTGATAGTATTTGGATTTACTATACCTAAAAGAACAAATAAGGGATCAAGCATTCTTTCTGTAACAGGCTTACCTATCCATCCAAGTCCAAGTGAAGAGATAGTAATTCCAAACTGTGTTGCAGCCAGATACTCATCCAGATGGGTGATCTGCTTAATTGCAAGTTTAGCTTTCTTATTTTCTTTTATCTCAGTAGATTTTATCTGAGTTTTTCTTACTTTTACTAATGCAAATTCTGCAGCGACAAATAATGCATTTAATAATACAAAAAAAAGCAGAAGTAACAGATCAAAAATAATAGTCTTAAATTCGGTCATAGTAGATTTGGTAAAATAAATATTATTACGACTATGTTCAATTTAAAACTCTTAGATAATCTGATTTTTAAAGTATTGAAAAAGGATTTACAAACGGAGTGTCTGATATAGATATATTTATTTAGTAAATATCATTTTACCGATATCAGTTGAGTAACTGGATTCAAGCTTGTAGAAATAAATTCCACTTGAAAGATCACTGTATTTGGAAGTATTAAAATCATATTTATAAAGTCCGGGACTTTGAAATTCGTCAACAAGTAAATCTACATATTTTCCTGTCAGACTGTAAACAGAAAGTTTTACATTTGTTGGAACTAATAATTTATATGAAATTATAGTATTAGGATTAAATGGGTTAGGATTATTCTGTAAATTTACAAATTCAGGTACTTCTGAAATTCCAATTTTTATTTCATCTGATTTGATAAGTTTATTTCCAACATCATATATACTTAATTTGTAAAAATAAACTCCGTTTTCAGTTGGCTTATCAAAATATGAATAAAAGTATAAATTTAAAGAATCTGAAACTTCTTTTTTCCTGAAATTACTGAATAAGAGATCATTAACAATCTTAAAATTTTCTTCACCTACCTTTTTTGATTCGATACGGTATTTAGTGATATTTTGAGGATTAGAAATTATGAAATTAATTTCTACTTCGTTTTTATTGATCGTGGCATTAAATAATTTAACATTATTTTTTGGATCATCACTTACGGATTTTCCAATTGCTAATCCCGAAATGAATAAAATTAATAATATGTATTTGAATGATCTCAAAAATTTATCTGTGCTCCTGTAAAAAATCTAATCGTTTTTTTAATTTGTCTTTTGGTACCAATAGTTTATCCTTTCCAAACACTGCTTCTTCCTGATTTGAAAATACTAATTCATATTCATCACTCATAATAATTGCCTCTTCAGGGCAGACCTCTTCACAAAATCCGCAGAAGATACATCTGACCATATTGATCTCAAATTTTTCCGGATATCTTTCTTTTTCATTTTCTGTCTCCGCTGCCTGAACTTCAATTGCAAGTGCAGGACACACCCGTGAACATAATGCACATGCAACACATCTTTCGGATCCGTCATCTTCCTGTACCAAAACAGGTCTGCCTCTGTAAGAAGCAGGCGGAATCCATTTCTCTTCAGGATATTGTCTTGTGAATTTTGGTCTGAACATCTGTTTAAAAGTCAGTCCCAGTCCTTTAACGATCTGAGGTAGATAAGTTTGTTCTAAAAGTGTAAGATCTTTCTTTTTTATTATAGACATTAAAAAGTAAAATTAATTTTGCTTTTCAGAAATTTTTATAATAATTAAATAAATGATTTTACTTTATTTAATCAGCATCATTTTTTTTGTATCAGTAAAATTACCTGTTGAAAGCTTGTAATAATAAATGCCAGAAGCTAAACTGCTGCCATTAAAGTCAGCTCTATATTTACCTGCATCATATCTTTGATTGTTTACAAGTACAGATACTTCATTACCCAGTATATCATAGACTTTCAAGGTTACAATATCAGATCTTGTAATTGAAAATTCTATTGAAGTACTTGGGTTAAATGGATTCGGGTAATTTTGTGAAAGAGAATAACTTTCGGCAATACTTGAAATATTATTAATACCTACTGTATTTACAGTCAGTATAAAATCATTTTCAATGAATTGTGAAGGGTTTGAATCTATGTACATTCTGAGTTTGATATGAGCAGTTCCTAATGTTGGTGCATCGAAAGTAATGTCCATTGTATCCAACTCACCGGGCTGTATTGTTACAGGAGGCTCAGGTCCGAATATTTGATTCGTATCAGGAACTACATGTATAAAAGGAGCATAACATAATCCTACACATATAGAACTTGTCCATTGTGCATTTGGAAGAATGTCTTGTGTTCTGTCGAATCTTACCTGGATAGGTGTTGTACCGGAATTTGAATATACTGCATATGCATAATTAGCACCGGTAGAACCGTAAGTTGTATCTCCGCCAATTCTTTCAAACACCATCTGTGATGATGCAGTAAGAGATGAAATTAGAAATATAGTTGTGATTAATAATAATTTTTTCATAATAAATATGTTTTAATTTAATAAACCTTGTAATTTGTTAAGATACTGTTTTGCTATAAGATAATCAGGAGAAATATCAATAGCTTTTTTATATTCATCTACTGCTTCAAACCAAAGACCTTTTGATTCAAATACTCTACCTATATTTAGATGTGTAAAATGTTTGTTCACATATCTGTCAGCTTTTAAAGCCAGTTCAAGCCATGTCAGAGCTTCTTCATGCTTTCCTTGCTGAATAAGATATGATCCAATATCATTATATGGATTACCAAATTCCTTGTCCAATGAAATTGCTTTTTTACATTCCTCAATGGCATTATCATAATCACCTAAAAAACTATAAGTCCAGCCGAGAAAAGTATGTGCTTCAGGAGTTGGATAAATATCGAGTGAAATTTTATAATTCAGAATTGCTTCTTCAAATTGTCCTTTAATTTGAAGATCGTTTGCTTTCTTTAAATATAATTTGGATTTATCTAATGGGTTAGTATTTTCTTTAGTCATAATATTGTTTTTTATTTACCTAACGTGTAAATATCTTCAAAAAGTTTCTTTAACAAACATAACTTATGCTATTAATTTTATCAAGACGTTTTATTAAATTATTTGGAATTAATCATTTACTTGCATCATTTTTTAATTTTGTTTCCTTTTTTAGAAATTAACATAAATTATCCATTATATTTTGAAAGATAAAGTCGGGATCATTTTGGGCTCAGGACTAAGCTCATTCTCTGATCTGCTTACAGAAAGCAAAGTTTTATATTCAGATGAAGAAAGTTTTCATAAAATGAAGATCCTGACCGGAAAAATCTCAGGAAGGGAAGTTGTAATATTTGCAGGAAGAAGGCATTTGTATGAAGGATATTCAAAGGAAAAGATACTTGAATTTATAGATATTGCCAATGATCATGGTGTAAAATTACTCATAATCTCTAATGCAGCAGGTGGACTGAATAGCAATTTTAAAGTATCCGATCTTATGCTTATTACTTCTCATTTAAATTTTTTGAAAAAGAACTTTATTGTATCACCAAATCAGATCCGTTACGATAATGAATTATCAGAAAAATTATTGAAGATTGCTTTAAGTAAAAAGATCAATTTGAGAAAAGGTACTTACTGTTGTCTTTCAGGACCGAATTATGAGACAAGATCTGAGATCACGTATTTAAAAAAATTCGGTATTGATGCTGTTGGGATGTCTACTATTCCTGAAGTTTTATATGCTTCTGAAAAAGGAATAAAAACAATTGCAATTTCTTGCATAACAAATTTATTGTCTGCTAGCGGTATTGAAATTACTGATCATTCGGAAGTAGTAGAAGCCGGTAGATCTGCTTTTAAAAATTTTACGGAGATAATCATTTCTATTATCGAAAATTCCAATTCTTTAATTCAAAAAAACAACAGTGTTAACTGATACACACGCTCATTTATACTATCCGGAAATACTTGATAACATTGACGAAATCCTGAACCGGGCAAAAGATGCAGGTATAGAAAAGATCATTGTTCCAGCTGTCGATCTGGAAAGTTCTAAAAAAATTATAGATCTTTCTGAAAAATATGATATGATCTATGCAGCTTTAGGTGTACATCCGGGTGATGTTTCTAAAAATAATTTAAGTGTATTAGATGAAATTGAAAAAATGCTTTCACATGAAAAAGTTGTAGCCGTCGGTGAAACTGGTCTGGATTATTACTGGGATACTTCTAATGTTGATAAGCAAAAAGAATTTTTTGAAAAACAGATCGAGCTTGCATCAGCTTATGACCTGCCTGTTGTGATCCATACAAGAGAATCAACTGACGATGCAATTTCAATAATAGAATCTTTTTTATTAAAAAAAGATCATAAAAATATCAAAGGTCAGTTTCATTGTTTTTCAGGTAATGAAAATGAACGGAAAAGAATTTCAGATCTAAAAGATTTTTATATTTCGTATTGCGGAAACATAACTTATAAAAATTCAAATTTATCAGATATCGTAAAAAACACTCCTGTAGAAAAATTACTTTCTGAAACGGATTCTCCTTTTTTACCACCTGTTCCATTCAGGGGAAAAAAGAATGAACCATCGTACATGATAAATACTTTGAAAAAAATTTCTGAGTTAAAATCGATGGAATTATCTGATCTGTATAAAATCATTTCAGAAAACGTATTAAATTTATTTTTCAGAAAATGATTTTAAGAGTTTAAATTATTTATGTAATGCTTTATATTTGTGCTTATTAAAATTTTTCAATTAATTTAATAGAATAAAATGAACAATTACAATTTGTATTATCAGGATTCAGGAAGCGGGAATGTACCACCACCACCTCCACCACCGCCTTCATTTAATCCACCACCTCCACCACCGCCTCCGCCGTCATCTTCTTCAGCACCTCGATCAGGATCTGGAGGAGGAGCAAGCTCTAATGCAATATTTGCTCTTGTACTTGGAATACTTTCATATATAATGTGCGGTCTCTTTGCTGCTATACCTGCTTGGATCATGGGTAAAAAAGAGATCAACGAGATCAATGCAGGAAGATCCCCCGAAGCCGGGAAGACTTTTGCGACCATTGGAATGTGGCTCGGTATAATAAATGTTATTTTAACTGTATTAACCCTTATTGCTGTTGTATTTTTATTTACTCTTGGAATATTAAGTTCAAGTGATTTTGATATCTGATAATTCTGAAAACAGAATATCAAAATTTATTAAAATAAATTTCATTGAAAATATTTTTTAAAATTGCTGATTCCGGAAGTCCGGTATTTATTCCCGAATATAAAACCTCCGGATCAGCTGGTATGGATCTTTGTTCTTCATCCGAAGAAACAATATTGATCACCTCATCTGAATATGCTCTTGTTCCAACAAATTTAATTATAGAAATTCCTGAAGGTTTCGAAGGACAGATCAGACCAAGAAGCGGACTAGCATTAAATAATGGAATCACAGTATTGAATTCTCCCGGAACTATCGATTGTGATTATAGGGGTGAAATAAAAGTACTCTTGATAAATCATGGAAAAAAAGATTTTGCAGTTAAAGCAGGTGACAGAATTGCACAGCTCATTATTGCTAAATATATAAAATGTGAGCTGATTCAATCTGAAGAAATATCAGATTCAGTGCGTGGAGAAGGCGGATATGGCAGCACAGGAACTTCACATAATTCTGAAATTTAATTTCCATTTATGACAGGTATTTTAAATCTTGTTTCAACACCGATTGGAGATTACTCAGATATGACTCTGCGTGCTATCAGATCTTTAGAAGAGTCTGATAAAATATACTGTGAAGAATTTAAAGAGGGAACAAAACTTCTCAGGTTTTTTAATATTAAAAAAGAATTATCTAATCTGAATGAGCATAATGAAACTGAATCAAGTGAAGAACTTTTTATGGAACTGCTGCAGGGTAAAAATATTTCAATAATTACTGACTGCGGAACTCCCCTCTTTTCTGATCCGGGAAAAGTAATTTTAAATAAATGTATAGATGCAGGAATTAAAGTAGAGTTTCTAGGTGGTGCTAATTCTCTTTTGTCAGCAGTTGTTTTATCAGGATTTGATATCAGCAGATTTTTTTATTATGGATTCCTTTCTCCAAAGGCAGAGATTCGCAAACAGCAGTTAAAAGAATTTATTCATTCTGAAAGAGTTTCAGTTTTACTCGATGCACCTTACAGACTGAAAGCAGTATTATCTGATATCAGTGATGTCTTTGAAGAACGAAAAGTTTTTGTAGCATTTAATGTCACTCAGGAAAGTGAAAAAAAATTCAGAGGTTCAGCAGCAGAGATATTGAATGAGATAGGAGAAGAAAATTTAAAAGGTGAATTCGTAATAATAATAGATAAGTATAATGATTAAATGTTTAGTTTATAATAATGAGAAAGGTGTTACATCGGTCTCTCAGGATAAAATCAGGAAATGGGATTTTGAATGCAGTGACGTTCTCTGGATGGATATTTATAATTCCAGTACTGAAGATCATTCACAGAATATTCTTTCAGATGTTTTCGAATTTCATCCGCTTGCAATAGAGGATTCATTTAAGTATTACAATGATAGTAAAGTACATCATCCAAAGACTGATGATTTTGAAAAGTATTTATTCATAGTTTTTAACGGAATTCAAAGCACCGGCAGCAATAAGAGGTATTCCATTTTTTCACTTAGTTGTTTTCTCGGTAAAAATTTCATTGTAACTATTCACAATGAGTCAGGAGAAAACTCAATTTCAAAGGATCTTAAAAATTTTATAAATGAAAAGTCTTTCAAAAAAGGTCCTGATTATATTTTAAATTTAATTCTTGATGATATTGTGGACAGATATTATCCCGTGCTCGATCATATCGAATCTGAAATTGAACTTACTGAGAATAAAATATTCAAAGAAATGCCGAGTAACAGAAATCTGATGAGTATACTAAATTTAAAAAAAGAGTTAATAAAACTGCGAAGAATTTCCTCATATCAGAAAGAAGTATTATACAAACTATCCAAAGGTGATTCAGAGCTGATCTCAATGGAAGAATCTTTTTATTACAGGAATGTATATGATCATTTGGTTAGGGTTTCCGATACTACAGAGTCTTACAGAGATTACGTCTCGGGAATTCTTGATTCATATTTATCTATAGTAAATAATAAGATGAATGAGGTAATGAAATTTCTAACAATCATTGCTACCATAATGCTTCCTCTGACACTTATCACGGGAATTTTCGGAATGAATTTTGACTCTATTCCATTTCTACATAATGAAACAGGTTTTTATATCAGTTTGACATTTATGTTTATTGTAGCTGCAATTATGCTGATGTGGTTTAAATATAAAAAATGGATCTGAACTAAAATTTTTCAAAAATCCAACGTCTCACCTTCAGTTTCAGTCTTCAGTTTGTATGCACTTAAAATTTCAGCCAGCACATTTGAGTCAGATCTGTTCTCGGTCTTTCTTCCGTCAATTTCAGTTACAGGAGTCAACTCCCCCATCGTACCGGTTGTAAATACTTCATCAGCATTATAAAATTCTGAAACTGAAATATTTCTTTCAAAACAATCAATCTTTAACTTTGAAGCTATTTCCATTACAAGTCCGCGTGTGATACCAGGCAGACACGAGTCAGCATTCGGAGTGTAAAGCGTTCCGTTTTTCACCATAAATATATTAGTAGCATTTGTTTCTGATACATACCCGTTCACATCAAGCATCAGAGCATCATCTGCTCCACACATGTTTGCTTCTATCTTTGCAAGTATGTTGTTGATGAGATTGTTGTGATGAATTTTTGAATCAAGATTCTGAGGAGAATTTCTTCTTATACTTGATGTCACAAGTTTAATTCCTTCTGAATTATCGTATACAGGTTTTTTCCATTCTGCTAAAACTATTAAGCAAGGTCCGTGTGTATTGAGTCTCGGATCCATTCCTGAAGTAATTTTCTCACCTCTTGTAAGTGTAAGCCGAATATGTGCTCCGTCTTTCATTCCGTTCGCTTTGAGAGTTTCCATTACAGCTTTTTTTATGAAATCTCTGTCAGGAATATTTTTGAAATCTAAAGTCTTTGCAGACTCGTGAAGTCTGTTTACATGTTTATCAAAACAAAAAATCTTTCCGTCATATATTCTAAGTCCTTCCCAGACTGCATCGCCTCCCTGTACCGAGCTATCGAAGACTGACACTTTTGCATCTGCTCTGTCATAAAGTCTGTCTTTTATAAATACTTTTATGTTACTGTTTCTTTCATCAAATTTCTGAAGCATAATTTTAAGCTTTAATTGAAAAATCTTTTAAATAATTATAATACTTTTTACATTCAATATACAGCGGTATGAATTTTTCCGGAAGCTCTTCATCTTTTCTGAATGGTCTGGAAAATCCAGTCGACTTATGAACATTCTCATACCAGTACTTCGCCCAGACTCCGTCTTCAGCTATAGGACCTGCATTCCATCTCAGCATATTTTTTTGAAAAGGAATTCCGAG
>Ga0073904_10001974_pt1 | contig 15463 bp, 16 predicted proteins | sample KloWWTrecipitate_FD_66668 | JGI IMG/M metagenome (GOLD analysis project Ga0073904, IMG submission 66668) | Active sludge microbial communities from Klosterneuburg, Austria, studying microevolution and ecology of nitrifiers - Klosterneuburg... | ecosystem: Engineered > WWTP > Aerobic digester >...
CGACCGCGCCGGCATCGTCGCCGCCGCGCTGGCGGCGCTCGGCATCACCAACACGCCGGCCGCGCTGCAGAAGTAGCGTTACGGCCGGTTGGTTTTCCAGGACACCACGGCCAGCGCGATTCCAAAGACCAGGAACAGCGCGGTGATTCCGGCGACAACGATAACTGCATCGGCAGGCATAGGATTTCTCCCCGGTTGAACTGGGGAGAGATCAACATGGCGCGCGCCGGTGGCGCCTTGATGTAGATCAACCGGCGCCCTACCCCTTCAGCGCGCCCGCCGTGAGGCCCGCGACCACGTGCTTCTGCAGCGCGAAGAACACGACCACCGTCGGCATGATGGTGAGCGTGATGAAGGCAAGGATCAGGTGCCACTCGGTGCCGAACTCGCCGCGATAGACCATCATTCCCAGCGGCCAGGGATAGAGCTCCTCGGAGTTGAGGAAGATCAGCGGCAACAGGTAGGCGTTCCAGCTCTGCACGAACGAGATGATTCCCACCGTCGCGATGATCGGGCGGGCAAGCGGCAGGGTGATGTGCCAGAAGAACCGGACGTAGCCGCAGCCATCGACGAATGCCGCGTCGAACAGTTCCCCCGGCATGTTCCGGAAGTAGTTGCGGAACAGGAGGATGCTGGCGCCGAGGTGAAACGCAACCTGTGGAAGCACGACGCCCCAATATGTGTCGAGCAGCCCCAGGTCGCGGATGCGCAGAAACAGCGGCAGGATCGCCGTGGCCAGCGGGAACATCAGCCCGATCAGGAAATAGTTGAGCAGGAAGTTCGAGCCGAAGAAGTGCACATGCGCGAAGGCGAAGGCGCACATCGAGGCGACGACAACGATCAGCACCACCGTCAGCACCGCGATCAGCAGCGAGTTGCCGAGCAGTTGCCAGTAACGGAACGACAGGAAGATATCGAGGTAGTTCGACCAGATCCAATCCCGCGGCAGGCCGAACGGGTTGGTGCGCAACTCGCCCAGTGTCTTGAACCCACCGAGCGCGGTGGTGACGAGCGGGATCAAAACGATCGCCGCAACGATGAACAGCGCTGAGTAGATGTAGACCTGCACGACAAAACCCGGGCGAGGCCCGCCGGGCGCGGTCGTTGCCTCTTCGATGCGTCCGGCCGTGGTGTCAGTCATTTCGCATGAAGATCCGCTTGTAGCCGAAGGCGAGGACGACGCAGATGACGAACAGCACCACGCCGACGGCGCTGCCGAACCCCACCTGCATGCGCATGACGCCGTTGGTGAACAGGAAGGTCACCATGGTCTGCGTCATGTTGGACGGGCCACCGCCAGTGAGCGGCATGATCATGTCGAACAGTTGCAGCGAGCCGATCACCGCGAAGAACACCGAGAGCCGCACGGTCGAGGCGAGCATCGGCAGCGTCACGTAGATGAACTTCTGCCAGCGCGAAGCGCCGTCGATCTCGGCCGCTTCGAGCAGATGCTTGTCGATCGCCTGCAGGCCCGCGATGAACAGCATCATGTGGAAGCCAAAATACTTCCAGACGATCACCACCAGCACCGCCCCCATCGCCGTATCGCGGTCGGCGAGGAGGAAGAGTTCGGGATGCCCGAAGAACCTGCCGATGGCGCCGACGAGGCCGTAGTCCCCGTCATAGACGAAGCGCCAGATCAGGCCCGCCGCCACATCGGCAAGCACGTAGGGCAGAAAGAAAAGCAGCCGGAAGGTGACCGCGCCGCGAATGGGGTTCGACAGCAGCGTCGCGAGCCACAGTGCCAGCGGTATCTGCACCAATAGCGAAACGAGGATGATCAGCGCGTTGTTGGTAAGTGCGCGCAGGAACGCCGCGTTCCGGAACAGCACCTCGAAATTGCGCAGACCGACGAACTGATCGGGCCGCCCATAGCCGTTCCAGTTGAACAGGCTGTACCACGCCGCCTCCCCCATCGGCAGGATGACGAAGATGGTGAACAGCAGCAGCGCCGGCGGAATGAAGATGAGCAGCACCGGCAACCGCTCGCGCCAGCTCTCCACGCGCCCGCCATGCAGGGCGGCCCGGCGGCGGCCCCGCGATGTCGCTGCAATTGTCGTGTCGGCTGCCATCGCCACGTCCTCGTTGCAGGAGGGCCGCCACGCTTTGCGCGCGGCGGCCCGATGCATCACATAGCGAGGGCGAGCTCGTCCCGGATCGCCGCCGCGCCATCGGCCGGCGACACGTTGCCCGAGAAGATCTCGACCGACTGCTCGTTGATCACCCGGCCGACGGCCGGCCCGAGATCCTGGTCGAGGAAGTTCTGATGCCAGGTGGAGGCCGCGACCTGCTCGGCCGAGGCCTTCATCAGCGGGTCCTGCACGGCATCACCGGTTCCCACCGCGACGGGGATGATCAGCCCGGCTTCGGCAAGCTTGCGCTGGTTGTCGGCGTTGGTGAAGAACTTGATGAACTCGACGGCTTCCGGCTTGGCGCCCGCGGTCACGGCCCAGCCATTGAGGCGACCGAGCGTATCGGTGACGGCACCGGCGCCGCCCGCAACCGCCGGGAAGGCGAAGCGGCCAATATTGTCATAGGCGAGGCCGTTGCCATCCGCGGCATTGGTCTTCTGGTTGGCGTAGGTCGCCTCGAAGCCGAGGATCATTGCGGCCTTGCCATCGGCGAATGACGCGAGCGACTCCGGCCAGGTAGCACCGAGATAACCGGCCTGGCAGGGTTCGAGTTTGCCAAGTGCCACAAGGTCCTCGCCCGCCTTGACGAACGGCGCGCCGGCAAAGCCATCGCCCTCGCCGGCCTTCGCCGCCTCGAACGCGGCATGGCCGCCTTCGCGCATCACCAGATAGCTCCAGTAGAAGTGCAGCGGCCACTTGTCGCCGCCACCGCAGGCGAGCGGGGTGAGCCCGGCATCCTTGAGCTTCTGCGTCGCGGCGAGGAAATCGTCCCAAGTGGCGATCGCCGCCCCATCGACGCCGGCCTTGTTGAACTGCTCCTTGTTGTAAAAGAACGAGATCGTGCCAGTCTTGTAGGGCACGCCCCAGACCTTGCCATCGAAGGTGAGACCGGCGAACGGGCCGGGGTTGTACGCGTTGCGCCACGCGCCGCCGTCAGCGTCCATCAGCGCCGTCAGGTCCATCAGCGCGCCAGTGGTAGACTGTTCCTTCAGCACGCCCCCGCCCCAGCTGTAGAAGATGTCGGGCTTGTCGTTGGACTGTAGCAGCGTCGGCAGCTTGGCCTTGAAGGCCTCGTTCTCGAGGTACTGGATCTGCACATCGACGCCCGCATGCTGGGCTTCGAAATCGGCAGCAATGGCTTCCCAGGCCTTGATGGTGGGCTCGCCCTGCTCGACGTGCAGCAATGTGACGACCGTCTGGGCCATCGCCGTGCCGCCCAGAAGGGCGAAGAATACCGGCGCAAGCACCGGGATCGCTTTGGATCTCAGAGTCATGTGGTCCTCCCGTTTGGCGCGATGGTTCGCGCGCCGGCTCTCCCGTGCCGGCCCGTCCGATCTCGGACACTACCATACTAAGCGCACTGACGTACGTACATCAATGCCCGGCGATGAAAATCCCCCGCCATCATCTGATGGCGGGGGCAAAGGTAGGAATCGCATGGAACCGGAGACGAAGGAGCGGCTACTCTTCGTCTTCGGTCGGGCCGGCCTGCATGCCGAGGGCGGCGAGGTAGAGGTCGAGAATCGCCTCCTGCTCAAGCCGCTCGGAACGGTCCTGCTTGCGGATGCGGATGACCTGGCGCAGCACCTTGGTATCGAAGCCGTTGCCTTTGGCCTCGGCGTAGATTTCCTTGATGTCGTCGGCGATCGCCTTCTTTTCTTCTTCCATCCGCTCGATGCGCTCGACGAACGCGCGGAGCTGATCCTGGGCAACGCTTTCAGTGGCCATTGTGGTCGTGAACCTCATTCTCTTGAGCCCCCGTTCAATCCGGTCACGCCGTTCGGATCAAGCCAAAACCACCGTTTCCACACCCAGGAATTTCAGCCTGTTCGCATTTCCGCCAAATCCCTCCGATAGCGGTTGACACTACCCGAGGGGGTGCGCACAACGGGCGCGCTTCTCTTTTCGATGTCATCCGGTTCCGGTCATTTGCGCTATCTCCTGGCCATCGGCGGTCTGTTGCTCGGAGCGCTGGCGGTGGTTGGCCTCTGGCTCGTCCTGCCGCGCAGCGAGGTCTCCCCGACCTCCACCACCGCAGTAGCGGCACAGCAGCCTGCCGCGCCGATTCAGGCCGAAGGCGACGGCGAAGGCAGCCTCAGGGTCTGCAATCAGACGGCGAACCCGGTCTCGATCGCCCTGGGCTACCGTGCCGAACGCGGCTGGCAGTCCGAAGGCTGGTGGGTCGCCCCGCCCAACGACTGCAAGACGGTCTATACCGGCGATCTCGAGGCGCGCCGCTACTACTATCTCTACGCCGCGGACGACATCGGCGGCGGAACCTGGGACGGCGGCGTGTTCATGTGCACGCGCGATGAGTCCTTCACCATCTTCGGTGTTGAGGATTGTCTCGCCCGGGGCTACGAACGCACTGGTTTCTTTGAAATCGACACACACAACCGGAGCAACTGGATGCTCCAGTTGACCGACAATCAGGTCGTGGGGGCAGAACCTGAGGCCGGCACCGATGACATCCCGCTCGATGGCGAGGTGATGGACGGCGCCGGCGCGGATCTCCCCCAGGATGCCATAGGCCCCGACGGGGAAGGTCCGAAGCCATGAAACGCATGAGACGCGTGAAGATCCTCGCAACCCTCGGGCCCGCATCGCACGACGAGGCGACGATCGAGGCGCTGGCGCGCGCCGGTGCGGATGTGTTCCGCATCAACATGAGCCACGCCAGCCATGACGTGCTGTTCCAGACCGTCAAGCGCATCCGCAGCGTCGAGGAACGCGTCAAGCATCCCATCGGCATCCTCGTCGACCTGCAGGGCCCGAAGCTGCGTATCGGCAAGTTCGAGGGCGGCGCCATCCAGCTCAACGCCGGCGACGCGTTCACGCTCGACAATTCGACGGCGCTCGGCGACAGCCGGCGCGTGCAGCTGCCGCACCCGGAGATCCTCGAAGCGGTGAAGGTCGGTGACCGGCTGCTGCTCGACGACGGCAAGATGGAGCTGCGCGCCACCCGCGTCGGCGGCGGCGTCATCGAAACCACCGCCATTCACTCCGGCAAGCTCTCCGACAAGAAGGGCGTCAGCCTGCCCGACACCCTGCTCGGCGTCGGCGCGCTGACCGAGAAGGACCATGCCGACCTGCTCAAGGGCCTCGAGGCCGGAGCGGACTGGATTGCACTGAGCTTCGTGCAGCGCCCCGAGGACATCATCGAGGTCCGCAAGATCGTGCAGGGCCGCGCCGGCGTCATGGCCAAGATCGAAAAGCCGCAGGCGGTCGAGAGGCTCGAAGAGATCATCAAGCTGTGCGACGCCTTCATGATCGCGCGCGGCGACCTTGGCGTCGAAATGCCGCTCGAAACCGTGCCGGGCCTGCAAAAGCGCATGATCCGTATCGCCCGCCGCTTCGGCAAGCCGGTGGTCGTCGCCACCCAGATGCTTGAGTCGATGATCACCTCACCGGTGCCGACCCGCGCCGAAGTCTCCGACGTGTCGATCGCCGTGTTCGAGGGCGCCGATGCCGTCATGCTGTCGGCCGAAAGCGCCTCGGGCCAGTACCCGGTCGAAGCCGTAGCGATGATGAACAAGGTCGCCATCGCGGTCGAGGGCGACGTCAACTACCGCTCGATCATCCGCGCCCAGGCCGCCGAGCCCGAGGCCACCGCCGCCGACGCGATTTCCGCCGCGACCCGCCAGGTCGCCGAGACGCTCGACCTTGCGGCCATCGTCACCTACACCTCGTCGGGCTCGACCGCCATCCGCGCCGCCCGCGAACGGCCGAGCAAGCCGATCCTTGCGCTCACGCCGAACCTGCGCACCGCCCGCCGCCTTTCCGTGGTGTGGGGCGTGCACTGCGTCGAATCCGCCGACGCGCAGAACCTTGAAGACATGGTCGACCGCGCCTGCGTCATCGCCTACCAGGAAGGCCTCGCCCGCCCCGGCGACCGCGTGGCCATTACCGCCGGCATTCCGCTCGGAACCCCCGGCGCCACCAACATGCTCCGCATCGCCTTCGTCCGCCAGGACGGCGCCGGATCGTCCTAACGCCGAAGGTCACCATGCCGAACCAAGCCCAGCTCGACGCCGCTCTCGCTTACGCTGACGCCCACATCGAGGAGAGCCTCGACCGGCTGCGCGACCTCGTCGCCATCAAGTCGATCTCGACCGATCCGGCCTATAACGGTGAAATGCTGCGCGCCGCCGACTGGCTGGTCAGCGACCTGACCTCCGAGGGCTTTGCTGCATCCGCTCGCAAGACGCCGGGCCATCCGGTGGTCATCGCGCACGACACGACCGGTGCAGGCCCGCATGTGGTATTCTATGCGCACTATGACGTGCAGCCGGTCGATCCGATCGAATTGTGGAACACCGACCCGTTCACCGTAACCGCCAAGCCGCAGCCCGATGGCGAAACGCACCTCGTCGGCCGCGGTACGTCCGACGACAAGGGCCAGTTGCTGACCTTCGTCGAAGCCTGCCGAGCCTGGCGCGCCACGACCGGCAAGCTGCCGATCCGCGTCACCATCGTGTCGGAAGGCGAAGAGGAGAGCGGCGGCAAGAACCTGCCCGGCGCGCTCGAAGCCGCCAAAGCCGAGCTCGGCGCCGACATCGCGCTGATCTGCGACACCGGCCTGTGGACCGCCGACACCCCGGCCATCGTCACCATGCTGCGCGGGCTCGTGGGCGAAGAGCTCACCATCACCTGCGCCAGCCATGACCTGCATTCGGGCATGTATGGCAACGCGGCGCGCAACCCCATTCAGGTGCTGGCCGACATCATCGCGAGCCTGCGCAACCCCGATGGCAGCGTCGCCGTCGAAGGCTTCTACGACGATGTCGCCGAACTGCCCGAGGAAATCGCCGCGCTCTGGAAGCGCCTGCCCTACGACGAAAAGGCCTTCCTCGGCGGCGCCGGGCTGACCACGCCGGCCGGCGAAAAGGGCCGCTCGGTGCTCGAACAGACCCGCGCCCGCCCCACCTGCGAGATCAACGGCATCACCGGCGGCTACACCGGCGACGGCTTCAAGACCGTGATCCCCGCCAAGGCGAGCGCCAAGATTTCCTTCCGCCTCGTTTCGGGCATGGACCCGGTGAAGATCCGCGCCGCCTTCCGCAAGCACGTGACCGACCGGCTGCCGCCGGACGCCACCGCCAGCTTCGCGGAACATGGCGGCAGCCCCGCCGTCACCGTGCCGCATGACGGCCCGCTGCTGCGCAAGGCCGCGGCGGCGCTGACCGCGGAATGGGGCAACGAAACCGCCATCATCGGCTCGGGTGGTTCGATCCCCGTCGCCGGCGATTTCAAGCGCATCCTCGGGCTCGACACCCTGCTGATCGGCTTTGCACGCGACGACGACCGCATCCATTCGCCCAACGAGAAGTACAATCTCTCCAGCTACCACAAGGGCATCCGCTCCTGGATCCGCATCCTCGCGGCGCTGGCCGGCTAGCGCGATTCCAGCAGCGATTTCAGCGTCAGCAGGTCGGCCTCGATCCATGACACCTGCGAGCGGAAGGCCTCATCGGTGACACCGGGGCGTTGGAACGCCGTGTAGACGAGTTCCGCGCCCTCCTCGCCATTGGCCGCGACACGCACCGGCATGATGACCGGCTCCGTCCCTTCGCGCGCCACCCCGAAATCGAGCACGCCCAGCTCGTTGCGCGGCGCGAAGCGGAACACGTACGGCCCGTCCGCGGTGTCGCTGCGCCAGTCATTGCCCTGCACATGCACGATGCCGCCCATGCCGCTGGTCCAGGTGGGCAGGTTCAGCGGCTCGGCGAGGAACTCGTAGACCTGCCGCCACGGCCGGCGAATGGGCACGGAAATGGTGTAGGAACGATGCACGATTCGCCCCCCGGGATGCTGGGTGCGCAATCAAGACCCTGCCGGGCCGCTGGGCAAGCGGAAAACCTGCACAAATGCGAAAGGCCCGCCAGAAGCGGGCCTTTCAGATGGAACGGCGTGCCGGGCTGATCAGCCCTGGCGGGCCTTGTAGCGCTTGTCGACGCTATTGATGATGTAGAGACGCCCACGACGGCGGACGAGCTTGTTTGCCCGGTGGCGCTTCATCAGGGCCTTGAGCGAATTGGCGACTTTCATATCGGGCTTCCCAGAAACAAAACCGGGCGCCTCGCGCCCAACTGAATTTGACGGTTAGATAGGGGGAAACCCCTCCCCTGTCAACGCTTGCCGCACGCCTTGCCGGATTCGATCCACAGGCTGCCAGACGCCCGGAAATCCGGGCGATCAGGCGTCGGCCAGCGCCAGTTCCAGCTCTTTCCAGCGGTGGCAGGCGACTCGCCGTCCTGTGCCGGCCTCCTCGAGCAGCGGCCGCTCCTTGGCGCAGAGCCCAATAGCAAAGCGGCAGCGCGTGCGAAAAGTGCAGCCCGACGGCGGATTGATCGGCGAAGGAATCTCGCCCACCAGCGCATCAATGTTGCGTTGCCGCGCCCGCTTCGGATCGGCGATCGGCACCGCGGTCAGCAGCGCCCGCGTATAGGGGTGCCTGGGGTCGCGGTAAAGGTCGTCGCCCGAGGCGATCTCGGCGATCCGGCCCAGATAGAGCACGAGGATGCGGTCCGAAACGTGCCGCACCACCGACAGGTTGTGGCTGATGAAGATCAGCGTCAGCCCGAACTGCTCCTTGAGATCGGCGAGAAGATTGAGAATCTGCGCCTGGATCGACACATCAAGCGCCGACACCGGCTCGTCGCAGACGATGAGCTTGGGCTCGGTGATGAGCGCCCTGGCAATGCCGATACGCTGCGCCTGCCCGCCCGAGAACTCGTGCGGATAGCGGTTGATCATCTCCGGCAGGAGGCCGACCGCCTCCATGATCTTGATGACCCGCGCCCGGCGTTCCGCGGCCTTGAGTTCGGGCCGCAGCGTGCGCAGCGGATCGGCGATGATCTCGCCCACCGTGAGCCGCGGATTGAGCGAGGCCAGCGGGTCCTGGAAGATGATCTGCAGGTCCTGCCGGCGGCGGCGCATCGCTTCGCCCGGCAGCTTGGTGAGGTCTTCGCCCATCCACACCACCCGCCCCTCATCGGGGTTGAGCAGTTGCAGGATGCAGCGCCCGAGGGTGGACTTGCCGCAGCCGCTTTCGCCCACGATCCCCAGCGTCTCGCCCTTCTTGACCGAGAACGAGATGTCCTCGAGCGCGGTCAGGTGGATGCGCGGCGAGAACAGCCCCGCCGCAATGGAGAAGCGCTTGGTGAGGTTCTCGATGGTGAGAATGTCGCTCATGCCACGTCCTCGTATTTGAGCGGGCCTTCGTACCAGCAGGCCTTGGCCCGGCGGTCGCCGATCTCGGCCAGCGGCGGCCGCTCCGAAAAACACTGCTCGAAGCGGAAGGCGCAGCGCGGATGGAAGGCGCAGCCCGAGGGCAGATGTTCGAGGCTCGGCGGCAGGCCCTGGATCGGATCAAGCCGCTGCGCCCGCTTTTCGACATGCGGCGTCGAATGCAGCAGTCCCAGCGTGTAGGGGTGGCGCGGGTCGTAGAACAGGTCGTCGGTCGTGCCCTTCTCGACCGAGCGGCCGCCATACATCACCATCATCCGGTCGGCGACGCCCGCCACCACGCCGAGATCGTGGGTGATCAGCACCAGCGCCGTCCCGAATTCGGTGGTGAGATTGCGGAACAGATCGAGCATCTGCGCCTGGACCGTGACGTCGAGGGCGGTCGTGGGTTCGTCGGCGATGAGGATCTTCGGCCGGCACAGGAGCGCCATGGCGATCATGACGCGCTGGCGCATGCCGCCCGACAGCTCGTGCGGATAGGCATTGGCCCGCCGCGCCGGTTCAGGGATGCCGACGCGCTCCAGCATCTCGATTGCCGCGCGCACGGCCTTCTGCTGATCGAAATGCTGGTGCCGCACCAGCACCTCGGCCAACTGCGTGCGGACCTTGAGGCTCGGATTGAGCGAGGTCATCGGGTCCTGGAAGATCATTGCGATATCGCGCCCGCGATACTCGTCGAGCTGCCGGTGCGGCATGCCGAGCAGGTTGACGTCCCCCAGCATGGCCCGGCCGGTCGCCCGCCCATTCTTGGCGAGCAGCCCCATGATGGCGAGGAAGGCCTGGCTCTTGCCCGACCCTGACTCGCCCACCACCGCCAGCGTCTCGCCCGCCTTCAGTCCGAAATTGAGATCGGACACCGCCCGCACCTCGGACTGGTGCAGTTCGAACGTCACGTCGAGATTTTCGACCCTGAGAACGTCTTCCATGGTCAGCGATCCTTGGGGTCGAGCGCGTCGCGCAACCCGTCGCCCAGATAGGTGAGGCACAGCAGCATGGTGACGAGCACGGCGGCGGGCGCGAACAGCATCCACGGCAGCGTCTCGACCACCGGCGCGCCGGCGGAGATCAGCGTACCGAGCGAAGTCTGCGGCTCCTGCACGCCGAGCCCGAGATAGCTGAGGAAGCTCTCGGTGATGATGATCTCGGGAATGGTGAGCGTCGCATAGATCACCACCGGCCCGGTGAGATTGGGCACGATGTGGCGGAAAATGATGGTCAGCGGCCCCGCGCCCCCTGCCCGCGCCGCTTCAACGAATTCGCGTTCCTTGAGGCTGAGCGTCTGTCCGCGCACGATGCGCGCCATGGTCAGCCATTCGAGGCAGCCAATGCCCACGAACAGCAGCACCGGGGAGCGCCCGAAGATCACGACGAGGATGATGACGAACAGGATGTAGGGCAGCGCGTACATGATATCGACGAAGCGCATCATGATGGCGTCAACCCGCCCGCCGAAGTAACCGGCGATCGCGCCATAGGCGATGCCGATGGTCACCGAGACGAGCGTCGCAACCGACGCCACGATGATCGACATCTGCGTGCCGAGCATCGTGCGGGCCAGCATGTCGCGGCCGTTGCCGTCGGTGCCGAGATAGTGCCCCTTTTCGAAATTAGGCGCCTTGCGGATGCTGCCCCAGTCGATCTTGTCATACTGCCAGGGCAGGAAGTACGGCCCGATGAAGGCGATGAGCACGATCGCGATCAACACGAAGATCGAGACCACCGCCGCCTTGTTCCGCTTCAGCCGCCTTATGGCGTCCTGCGTCAGCGAGCGGCCCTTCGGCGCCTCGAGCGCCAGCGCGTCGGCGTAGTTGGTGAGGACGGCGTCCTTGCCCGTAATCCCGGCCATCAGCGGAACCTCACCTTCGGGTCGAGCCAGGCATAGAGAATATCGACCACGAGATTCAGCGCGAGGATCACGAACAGGTAGAGAATGGTGGTGCCGAGCACGAGACCGTAGTCACGGTTGAGCGCGGCGGTGATGAAGTATTTGCCGATCCCCGGCAGCGCAAAAATCTGCTCCACCACCAGCGATCCGGTGAGCAGGTACGACAGCCCCGGCCCGAGATAGGAGACGACCGGGATCAGCGCCGGCTTCAGCGCATGCCGCGCCAGGATCAGCCGGGCGCCCAGCCCCTTCGAGCGCGCCGTGCGCACGTAGTTGGTGCCCAGCACCTCGATCATCGAGCCGCGCATCAGCCGCGCGATGCGGCCCGCATGCGGCAGCGACAGCACGGTGATCGGCAGCACCAGTTGGTACCACTGCCCGTTGAACCCGCCCGCCGGCAACCATCTCAGGTACACGCCGAAGATCAGTTGCAGGAACGAGCCCATGAGGAAGTTGGGAATGACCAGCCCGACCATCACCATGGCAACGAGCACGTAGTCGGGCCAGCGGTTCTGGTTCACCGCCGCCAGCGCGCCTGCGATGAGGCCGACAGTGGTCGCGACGACGAAGGCGGTGAAGCCGAGCGTCATGGTGAACGGCAGCCCGATCCGCAAAATCTCGCTGACCGTGAAATCGTTGTAGACCATCGAGGGTCCGAGATCGCCCTGCAGCAGACGCCCCACATAGAGGAAGTACTGCGTCCACAGCGGCTGGTCGAGATTGTAGTGCGCACGCAGGTTGGCGAGCGTGATCGGCGGCAGCGCACGGTCGCCGTCGAACGGGCCGCCCGGCGCAAGCCGCAGGATGAAGAAGCAGGCAGTAATGGCGATCAGTGCAATGGGGAGCGCCGAAAGCACGCGCCGAAAGGCATAACCGAGCATGAGCCCATCTTCCTGTCCGCCGGACGCGGCGACCGTGAGCCGGCCGCCGCGTTCGAGCGTCCTGCCGCGCGGCCCAAACGGCCGGCGGCAGGATCAGCGGATCATTCCTTGGTGAGCCAACGGGTGCGGTGGATGTCCTTCGCATTGTCTTCGAAGCCCTTGATGTTCGGCTTCACGACGTTGGCTGCGAGGTAGTAGGCAAGCGGGAAGGCCGCGAAATTATCCATCGCGATCTTTTCGGCCTCGCCGAGCTCCTTGGCGCGGACCGCCAGGTCTTCCTCGGCGGCGGCCTTGTTGACGAGGTCGTCGAACTCGGCGTTCGAGAACCGGCCGTAGTTGTTGCCCCAGTTCATCTTGCCGTCCTGCATCGTGCCGGTCTTCAACAGGTCGAGGACGTTGCTGGGGTCGGAGTAGTCGAGCAGCCAGCCGGCGCGGCCGATATCGAAGTCACCGGCACGCAGGGCGTCGTAGTGCACCGGGGTTTCGGCGTTGAACAGCTCGGCCTTGACGTTGATCTGCTCCCACATGGCAGCGATCGCCACCGCGAGACGCTGGTGGTTGTCGTTGGTGTTGTAGCGGATCTGCAGCGTCAGCGGCTTGTCGGCGGTGTAGCCGAGGCCTTCCATGATCGCCTTGGCTTCGGCGACGCGTTCCTCGTAGGACTTCGAGGCCCATTCCGGCATGTAGGGCGTCACGCCTTCATAGTTGGCGGTGCCCGGCGGAACCCATGCGTATGCCGGGGGCTCTCCCGAACCCCAGATGTCCGGCCCGATGATTTCGCGGTTGATCGAAGTGGACAGCGCCTTGCGCACGTTCACGTCGTCAAAGGGCTTACGCTCCTGGTTGATGACGTAATAGTGGATGCCCGAGAACGGCGCGAAACGGCCCTCGCCCGGCATCGTGTCACGCACCAGTTGCTGCTGGTCGAACGGCAGGTCGGTCAGGATGTCGTATTCACCGGCGCGGTAGCGGTTGAACGCGGCCGCGAGGTCATCCTGCACATAGTAGTAGACTTCATCGATCTTGATGTCGTCCTTGCCGTAGTACGTGTCCGACTTCACCGACTTGATGAAGTTGCCGGGCACCCACTCGACGATCTTGAACGGGCCGTTGGACACGACGTTCTCGACCTTGGTCCAGTCGTCGCCCTTGGCTTCGATCAGGTGCTTGGGCACCGGGTAGCCGGTGTAATGGGTCAGCGCCTGGATGAAGTACGGCGTCGGGCCTTCGAGCGTGATCTCGAGCGTCTTGTCGTCGATCGACTTCACGCCGAAATCGGCGCTGTCGACGGCCATCGAGCCGTCGGCGATCTCGGAGCCGCCCTTGATCGGGTACTGCAGGTACGCGTACTCGGACGCGGTGGCCGGGTTGAACAGACGCCGGAAGGCAAATTCGAAATCGCCCGCCGTCACCGGCGTACCGTCGCTCCACTGGATACCGTCGCGCAGGTGGAAGGTGTAGACGAGGCCATCGGGCGACACGTCCCAGGATTCAGCCTGGCCCGGAATGGCTTCGGCATGCGCGTCTTCGGCAACGAGACCCTCGATGTAGTCACCGATGATGCGGTTTTCCCAGTCGCCGGAGGCCTTGTGGGGGTCGATCGAGCCGGGCTCAGAGCCGTTCATGGTATTGAGGGTCACGGCGCTCGCCGTCCCTCCCATGAGCAGCGCAAGCACGCCGGCGGTCGCGACCGCTTTCAGGGATTGCGCGATTTTCATTGTTCTTCCCATCTCCTTGTTGATTTTGCCTGCTAGTCCCGGATTTTGGAACGTCCGGGTTGTTCTGGTGCCGTTGGCGCAAATCTGTGCCTACGACGGAAGTCTAATTCGTAGACTGCGCCTGCTCACGTGACAAGCGAAAGGATGACGTAAGCGTCACCGTCCCGCCGCGTGGGGGCAGCGGGGTCGAAACATATCGTGAAATCAGATGCTTAGCTGGCGCGCTCGATAAGCGCGGCGACGCCCTGACCGCCTGCGGTGCACACCGAAATCAGGGCCCGCTGCTTGTCCGTGGTCTGCAGCAGTTTTGCAGTCAGCCCCAATATTCTTGCCCCGGTCGCAGCGAAAGGATGGCCATAGGCAAGACTCGATCCCTTCGTATTCAGCTTGGCCGGATCAATGGCGCCGAGGGGCGTTTCCCGCCCGAGAACCGTGCGGTTGTATTCGGGGTCTTCCCAGGCCTTCAGCGTGCACAGGACCTGTGCCGCAAACGCCTCGTGCAGTTCGAACAGGTCGATGTCGGCGAAGGTCAGGTTGGAGCGGCGCAGCATGTCGCTGACCGCGATGGTCGGGGCCATCAGCAGCCCATCGCCATGCGCGAAGTCGTTGGCGGCGACCTGCCCCAGCGTCAGGTAGGCGAGCACCGGCAGCCCCCGCGCCCGCGCCCAATCCTCCGACGCCAGCAGCACCGCAGCCGCGCCGTCGGTCAGCGGGGTCGAGTTGGCGGCCGTGAGCGTGCCCTTGCCCGAGGTCTTGTCGAAGGCGGGCTTCATCGTGGCCATCTTTTCGAGGCTGGTGTCGGCGCGGACATTGTTGTCCTTCAGCACGCCAGCGAAAGGCACGACGAGATCGTCGTGAAAACCCTCGTCATAGGCACGCGCGGCGTTCTGGTGACTGCGCAGCGCCAGCTCGTCCTGCGCCTCGCGCGAAATGTCCCACGCGCGCGCCATCAGCTCGCAGTGCTGGCCCATGGAGAGGCCGGTGCGCGGCTCCTCGGTCGAGGGCGCGACCGGCGTCAGCTCGCCAAAGCTGAAGCCCTTCATCGCCTTGAACTTCTCACCCGTGGTCTTCGAGCGGTTGAGGTTGATGAGGCGGTGCTGGAACTTGTTGCCGAAAACGATCGGGGAGTCCGACACATTGTCGGCGCCACCCGCGATGCCGCTGTCGATCTCGCCCGTGGCAATCTTGGCGCCGAGCGCCAGCGCTGCCTGGAGGCTGGTGCCGCACGCGATCTGGATATTGGTGCCGGGGGTGCGCGGGGAAAAGCCCGCATCGAGCGTCGCTTCCCGCGCGAGGTTGAAATCGCGGCTATGGCCGATGACGGCGCCGGCCATCACCTCGTCGATCTTCTCGCCGCGAAGAATGTACTTGTCCGCGATGCCGCCGAGCGCCGCCGACAGCATCGAGAGATTGCCCTCGTTGGCATAGCCGGTATAGCCGCGCGTAAACGGGATGCGCGCCGAGCCGACGATGGCGATTTTTCTCAGTTCAGCCATCGGTCAGGCCTTTCCGTCCGTTCGTGCCTGCATCGGTCCGCCAAGGAATGGCGCAAATCCGGTGCCGAGGATGACGCCGATATCGGCAAGCTCGGGGCTCGCG
>Ga0073904_10001978_pt1 | contig 15450 bp, 8 predicted proteins | sample KloWWTrecipitate_FD_66668 | JGI IMG/M metagenome (GOLD analysis project Ga0073904, IMG submission 66668) | Active sludge microbial communities from Klosterneuburg, Austria, studying microevolution and ecology of nitrifiers - Klosterneuburg... | ecosystem: Engineered > WWTP > Aerobic digester >...
CCGAAGCATCGCATCCACGAGGTGAAGGAACCGATGTTCGCCAATGTGCGAGGTTTTCAGCTGGCCGGGCAGAACTACGCGAACAGCAAGATGACCGCCACCGGTAAGGAGCCAGTTCAGGGGGCATCGGGAGAACTCGAATGAGCACCAATACCGTGAAGGACGCCGCGCCCATTCGCCTGGTCTTCGTATTGGCGCGTGCCGATCATCCCCGTCTGTACGACGATCTGATCCAGTTCCAGAAGGGCGTTAAACGTATCAATCGGCTGCGGCTGCTGGCCTACGATGGCTTGCTAGCGCAGAGCGGTGTTTTCGCCGGGATGGGACGTGGCTCGGCTCATCTGCATTCCGCAAGTAGCGCGCAGGAGGGCAATGGCGACATCACCAACGACCTCTTCGCGCCAGCGATCGACGCGTGAGCCGGCCATGGGCAAGCGATCGCGCCGGTCGGTGAGCGGCCGGATGGTCAGTGCTTCGGACCTGGCACAGATGGGCCGCTGCGAACGGCTGGTGGTGTTCGAGCATCTCCATGGAAGCCGTCGCACGGCCGGGCAGCAGCGAGCCCGGGCACGCGGGCTGGTCGAGCATGAGCACTTCTATAGGGAAGGCTTGGCAGCGACCGCGCAGGCCGCCCGGAAGGGGCGTTGCTTCATCGCCACCTGCGTGTTCGGCGAGGCTTGGCAGACGGAGGTGCTGCGCCGGTTCAGGGACGAGGCGCTGCGACCCAGCACTTTGGGACGCCGGGTGATCCGCCTCTACTACCGGGGGGCGCCCGGCATCTGCGAACTCCTGCGCCGATGGCCCCAGTTGCAAGTTCCTGTGCGCATGGTCTTGGGGGCGATAGCGATGGGGCTTCGGTGGTGGTCAGGCTCGTGTGGAGGCGGCAAGTGTCGGCGCTAGCGTGGGGCGTCGGTTGCGCCGTTGCCGTCGTAGGCTTCGCGCTGGTCATGGCGCGGTGGCGATCACTTGAGACTCATGCCGCACGGGCTGAGCGGGCCTCACGACCGGCAGCGCTGTGGGATGCCGACTTGGTCTACATGGAAAGACTGTTCCGGATTTCCACGCCCATCGGACTGGTGGCGAAACTTGACCGGGCATACCGCCTGCCCTCCGGTCTGCTCGTATTGGTGGAGTTCAAGACTCGCTCGAGCAACCAGCCGTGCCTGTCGGATGTGATCCAGTTGTCCGCCCAGAGGATGGCGGTGATGGGGCAGACGGGGCAGTCGGTGGCCTCCTACGGGTACGTAATCGTTAAGGCGCCGGCCCCGCGAGCCTTACCGACCGCGCATCGCGTCAAATTGATGACTGACGAACATTTGGTGGCCTTGGTCAGGAGGCGGGAAGACGTTCTCGCAGGCCGCGTTCTGCCTCGCTGGTCATACTCTCAGAAGGCGTGCCCGATATGCGCGTTCCGAGCGAAATGCGACCATCCGCGTGTTTGAGGAAGCTCGACATTGTCTCTCCGCCAAATTGATTACGAATTCTAAATGGCCGGACGTCAGGGTCGTCAACTGAGATCGGGTGTCCTCGCCGCGCTGCGGGCCGCACCAACCCGGCGCTCAGCTCCTCGACGACCCCACGTCCGCGCGCTCCTGCCCGTCGCGGGCGTTGCACTCAGGAAAGACGGTGGCAACGAGGCCGGCCCAGGTCTTCGCGCCGACCTCACCGGAAGAGCGAATCCCCAAGAGGCAAGCGCAGCGCGCAGGGACCGGCACCTGCTGGGGCTGTCGGGGATCTAAGCCGGACGGCCGCGATTCGGCAGAAGCGCGGGGCAGAGCCCACGAGCGCGGCGGCGGACGCCGAGGCCCCCGGAGAGGCTGACCACCTAGCCCGAAGCGCAGGCTAGTCTAGGGCCCTCGCGCTTATTTGCTGCGCAGTAAATATTCCTATCTGCATATTCGATACAATGCCCATATTTATTGGACAGTAAAAGAGGGCTTTGCGCCACGATGATGCTTGAGTCCCCCCTGACCGAACGGCTGTTGATCGCGCGCTTCGTTGATGCCCTGCGGGAGCTTGGTCTACTGCATCGAGCATGCACCGGAGGGGCTCGATTCAGTCGTCGCGGCCTTTGGCCGGGTGCTTGTGGGCAAGCATTCGGCAGTCATACGGGACGGACCCGAAGTCCTCAGACGGCGCTTCGCCAATGATGCGGCGACCGAGGGCTACCGCAAGGACGGGCCGGTTTCGGTGGCAAAGTTCGAGCACGGAGAAGGGCTGGATGTCGAACTGCGCGAGGTCCGGGTGCTCAGGCAGCGCCGGGCCAGTGATCTCATCGACCGGCTGCTCGCCGGCATCGGGTACCCGGCCATGTCGAGCGAATGCCCATCCATGCGACAAGCCCCGACTGCGGCTCTATCCGAACTGCTCGCGACCCCGCCCGGGATGGCTTGTGGGACGTCAACGATCACTCGTCGATGGGCCACGGCAGGCTCACCTGGTGAGCTTGCCGGATGTCAGCATTCAATGGTGATTGGACCGTGGTGCGCGCGGTCCTTCACTATGAATGTGACGCGCGAGGGGAGGTAGGCAGATGGCATCGATCAAGGGCGTAATGCTATTTCCCCTGGATGCAGAGAGCTACCGCCACCACGTGGCGCACAACACCTTCCTCGCCATGGTGAATTCTGGAACCAAGACGCCCGACTCCAGGCTGAAAAGCCCTCTGGCATCAACGTCTCGCTGGTCTCCAGCCCGACATTGTGCGAACGATTGCCGATGGAATTGGCAGAGGACACGATATGAGTCGGTCGGCACTCAACTTGGATGGCATATCGAACTTGAGCCTTATCGGGCTGTGGCGACTGCCTTGACAGAAGATCTCCATGCGTAGTCGAAACCTTTACGGGAGACGCAAGAAGTGACCGGATTCACCACTGACTACGTCAACCAGATTGCCATCAATCTGCGCGATCGCTACAGGAGCGGTTTCCCAATCCTGAAGGAGCTCGTGCAGAACGCAGACGACGCCGGCGCAAAGTCCCTGGCGTTCGGGTTCCACGCTGGCCATGGCGCGGCAGCCGACCACATGCTGCTCAAGGGGCCGGCTCTTTGGGTGTTGAACGATGGGAGGTTCGAGGCAATCGATCGCCGCGCAATTCGCTCGTTTGGACTGAACGCCAAGGCGGGTGATTCCGGGGCGATCGGGAAGTTCGGTCTCGGCATGAAGAGTGTCTTCCACCTTTGCGAGAGCTTCTTCTACTTGGCAAGCCATGGAGGAGAGCTAAGCCACGACTTTCTGAACCCGTGGCGTGCGGAAGACTATGACTGCTCGGAGATGCACCAGCAGTGGGAGACTGTCACAGACCAAGACTTGGGCTGCCTGGCGGCGGTGGCGCGAGCGCAACCCGAGGCGTCCAGCGGCCGAGATTGGTTCCTGTTGTGGGTTCCACTGCGGCAGCAATCGCATGTTCCCCGATCAGGTGAACGCCCCATGGCTGCAATCATCGAGCGGTATCCCGGTGAGAACCCCGCCGAGGACCTCGACTTTTTCTCGGATCCCCGCACCGATCAGCGCATCGGGGGGCTGTTGCCCCTTCTGCGCAACTTGAAGCAAGTGAGGTTTGCTGGGGCGGACATGCGTGAACCGTTCACGGTGACTCTGGAGTCGCACCCCTCGGATCAACGACTGGATCATGAGACCGACGACGTTCAGATCTCTGGCACTGTCAGGGATGATCGCCCACGCTCTGAACACATGCACTTCCTGGTTCGCCAGCGCGTCCCGGGTGCCGTTCTGCCCTTTGGCGCGCTACGCGCTACCAAGAGCTGGCCGACGTCAATGGTCATCACAAAGGCTGGGACCCGCGAGCCGAGACCCGACAAGGCGGTCGCCGAAGCTGCCGTGATGTTTGCTCATGCGGACAAGCGTGTCGGTCGACTGGACCTGCAGTGGGCCGTCTTCCTTCCGGCCGAGGAGCAGCGATTCAGCTACGAAGCCTGGATACCCGGGTCTTCGCGGGAATATCGAATCGTCCTGCACGGGCAATTCTTCGTCGACGCGGGTCGTCGGGGGATCGCCGACATGGACGCTTTGGACAAGCCTTGCGAGGTCTTGCCAGAAAGCCCCTCGCAGCATGTGGTGCTCAGGCAATGGAACCAGTCATTGGCGCAGCAAGCCGTGCTGCCTGAGTTCCTCCCGGGACTCTCGGAGTACGTCAAATCCGCTGGTCTGAAAGACGACGAGACTGCTGCGCTGACCCGCGCCATCGTGGAGTGCGCTGCGGCGGGCGATGCGGGGTCGCGCGTCGCGTTTTACCCGACGTTTCAGCAATTCATCTGCAAGCGCTTTGCCTGGATTCGACGGCTGTCGAAGTCAGGGTCGCGTTGGGAGCTCGTCGAGCCGGCCATTCAACCGGTGTTGTCCTTGCCAGCTCCACCGTTACACGATGCCGAGAGACCGTGGCGAGCTCTTCCTGGCCTGGCAGCTTTGAACGGGTATGCGTTTGCTGATGCAGCGGCCCCCTGTCTTGCGATCGGCCACGCCACTTGGGAGACGGGTCTTCTGCTTCGTGCCCTGAAGGGCATCGATGCGCAGATCCTGAAGAGCGGGACGGACCTCGAATATCTCGCCAACTTCCTGGAGATGGAGGCTGCGCGGTACGTCCGTACAGGCGACATCCAGGATGCACTGGTCGCCCTCTTGCGAACGTGTCTGCAGGCAGTACGTTTGGTCGATGTCCGCCAACACAGGAAGATTTTCAAGCGCATTGTTCAACTGTTGTCGCCCGACCGGATATTCGCATTCGGTCCGCAGGATCATGCGGCCAAAGGGGCAATACCTGAGGCGCTCTATCGAACGCTTTTGAACGCTTCGACCCGAGCGCTTCCGGTACCTGGCGATCTCGGTCCGGACGGCGTGACCGCGATCACGAGCGATGCAGACCTCGGTGCCTGGCTGGATGCCATGATGCGGCACGACTTGAGCGAATCGCACTCAGGCGGCGTCACCAAGACTCAACTTCTTGATGCTTCAGAACGCGTCATTCGAGCAGCTGGCGACGAGGCCAGGCAGATATCGCTACTGCGCCAATGCAGCCGCCTCAAGGTGCTTCGTGCCTACAAAGGCGCGGATGGCGACATCGAGGGCGTATCTCTGGCGGAATTGACCGAGTCCCATGGTCGCGGCTGGCTCTTCAAGGTTTCCGATCCCAATCGGCCTTTGGGATTCGTCCAGAAACTGGCTCGCGCCCTCCCCGAGATCCGAGTGTTCGTGGTTCGCTCGACCGTCGCGTCGTATGTGGATGGGGTGAGAGGGGATGGCCTCGGCAGGATACCCAGTTCGGAAGACGCCGAGGCGCTGTTGCGCTCAGCGGGTGCACAGGCGACGCCGCCGCTGCTTGGCGACAACTCGCAGCGCGCCGACCTCCTCACGCTGGTGGCAACCGCAAAACTCGAGGATCCAATCGTCATCCGTGGCGTTCGATACCTGCTGCACGGATCGGCGGATCACTATCTTGGGAGCGATGTGCTCTGGAAGGATCCGGTCGGGCAGAAGTCGCCCTGGGTCAGGCTATGGCGAATGGTCGATGAGGCGCCGTGGCGTGTGCTGACCGACAGCCTGTGCAGTTCCATACCGGACAAGTGCGCACAGCCACTCAACGTCAAGGCTGTCGATGAGACCTCCGTGCTCAATCGACTTCGCGTGTGCACCGACTTCAGCCGAGTCGACGCGACTGAATTCACTTCCGAGGAGATCGATCTGCTGCTCGGCAGGGTTGTGGAGGAACACGCTTGGATGCGCCTGCCACTTCACAGGGACTTCAGTGGTGACCGCGGTGCGGTGCAGGGTGAATGTTTCTTGGGTCGAGATCCTGAACTCCCTGAAGGCCTGACTGTTGGCGTTCGGTTCATCGAACCATCCATCGATTCTGACCATTTGCGGCAGCAGAACCGATTCCTGCGGTCCTGGGGCGCAACGACCGCCGCGTCGGTCGTCTTGAAAGCAGCGAGCCCCGTTCAGCATTGGCGGTACCTGATGGACCTGTTGGGCGCGCATCGGACTCTTGCTGAGCGACTGCCGCAGGCCTGGATTGAAGCGGCATGGTTGCCGCTTGAGACCGGTGACGCAATTGCGTTGAACAGTCTCATCCGCATAAGCAATCTCGACGCTGAAATCAGAGACCTCGCACGCCGATGTGACTATGCATACGCCGGTCCGGACGACTTGTCCCCCGAACTCCGGGCTCACCCCGCCTTCCCGGCACTTCTGGCTCAAGTCAGCAGTGGGGAAGAAGCGTTACCGGTTCTGGGGCAGTTGATGTCCGAGGCCGGCCTCTCGATTGGTCGGGCAGCACGTTCCGGCTATCGCGATTTGCAGCAATACATGTCCACTTTGGTCTCCATCGACCTTCTGCCGGCATGGGGAATTCTTGAGCGGGTGACGGTCGCAACCTCGATCGATGCGGTCGAGAAGCATCTGGTGCCCGAGGTTGCCAAACAGCTATCTGCAGACATCTGCCGGAGGACGCTGACCCAGATTCCCGAGCTGGGACTGAGTGCGCCCGTGCGCGAGGTCTTCGGTATTTACTTGCGTGAATGGCGTGCCAGCGCTCCGGACTCGGAACTCCGCAAGGCGCTTTCGGAACTCCGGCTGCTGAGCAAGGCCGGAACATGGGTGCACGCCGCCGAACTCGTGGCTGGCGTGCATGGCGTGATGCCTGAGCTTGTCGTGAGCGACGGGCAGTTCGAATCCTTGGGCGGAATCGCTGTTGATAATCGTTCGACGCCAACGCTTGAGCCGGCTGACGTGCCGGCCGAAGAGGGCGGCGCTGCGCAGGAGCAACTACTGCAGTCGCTTGAGGAGTACTTCGAGCCTTTGGTGTCCAGCAGCGTCAAGCCTGCTGCGGGTGCCGTTATCGGTCTCTTCGGAGAACGAGTTGCCTCTCTCGCGAAGAGTTGGCTCGACCCCATTGCATACGAGGACTATCTCGCCAAACTTGGTTGGCGAGATCCAGGCCACGAGGACGGCTTTGACCGGCGGGTGAAGTGGATGGGCAACAAGACCCTGGCCCAAGCGCTCAGGACGCTGACGATCCGTCTCGCCGTTTTGAGCGGCAACCATGTGAGCGCGAAGTCGTTGACTGGGGCCGCAGTGCAGGTTCGGATTGCACCGGTCGATGAGCTCCAGACCTTGTTCGTCATGACGGACCGCTGGCAGGGGGTCACCTGTCGGGTGCATATGCGCCCAGCGACCGTGCTCCTGGACAAGGAGCCCCAGCAGCAGCGCGACATCCTGATGCGGACGGGGGAATCGCTACTCAAGGATCTCTATAACCAGCAGCACGCCAACCTGTCCGAGCTGTTTGCCCTTGCCGACGAGGCGGATCAGGTCACGCTGGACGTGGCTCGAAGCCTGATCCTGGAAGGGCTTCCGCAGTCCTTGCGTTCATTGCCCGGTATCGGAAAGAACAAGAAGTTGGCGCAGGCGCTGGCGAGCCTGGACGCAGCGAGACGCGGTGCCGCCAGCGCCAAGCGGGCGGGCCGTAGCAGTGCTGGCGCAGCAGCAAATCTTGAAAAAGCGCTCGCGGACCTTGCCGCGCTGGTCGAATCTGACGAAGAAGTACAGGGCGCTGTACTGGCTGGCATCAAGGCTCGGGTCACGCACAACCAGTACGAGGTGGCCAGCATCCCGTTCGAGGTTTTTCAAAACGCCGATGATGCCGTCATCGAGATGCAGTGTCTGCAGAAGGCCGACGGACGCCTGGAGTTCGACGCGGAGGCCATCGGCCGCTTCGTCATGCAGTCGTCCGACCAAACGATCCGCTTCGCCCACTGGGGTCGCCCAATCAACTACGCTGGTCGTTTGGCCAGCTACAAGGCGGAGTTCGCGAACGACCTCGAACGCATGCTGATGTTGGGTGCGTCGGTGAAGGACGAAGACGAGGGAGTCACCGGCAAGTTCGGACTTGGATTCAAGAGCGTGTTGCTCGCATCGAGCACGCCTCGCATCTGGAGCGGTGACCTATGCTTTGACGTGGTGGCGGGATGCCTTCCCCGCAAGTGGAAGGCGAGTTCGGCAACGAAACAGTTCCAGCAAGCGGTGCAGACACCCAGCCAGCGCGCACTGCGTGGAACGCTCATCGAATTGCCACTCGATTCGCGGGGTGCTGCCGCTGAGGTGACGGAGCGGTTCGCGGCCCTGGCTGGACTTCTGCCAGTCTTCGCACGGAAGCTTCGTTGCGTAGTAGTCGGTGAGGAGCCTCACACCTGGCAACCCCGGATCCTTCGGCTGGGCAGTGGCAGGCAGATCGAGACCGGATCAGTGGCGCTTCCCGTCGAGGGCGGGCGGATCCACTCGGGAATCCTGGTGTTCAGAGCCGCTTCTGGCAGTGTCGTTCTCCGGATTGGAGCAGGCGGTATCGAGGAATTCGACCGCAAAGCGCAACCTGCTGTACCAGGCTCCTGGGTGACAGCGCCGACCCGCGGAACGCCCGCCCGCGGCGTTCTGTTGAACGCGCCCTTTCAGATCGACACGGGTCGCGCAACGCTGGCTCTTGGAAAGTCAGCCACCCAGATCAACATGACCCTGACGCTGACACTCGCGAACGAAGTCTCACCGGTCCTGATTGACTTGCAAACCGAGTCGAAGTCGAACTGGCCTGTACTGGCGGCCGCGTTGGGCTGTTCGAAGTCGGTTTCGCCGGCCGGTTTTTGGTACGGTCTATGGGAGAAGCTCCTCGGCGAGCCTCCTGAGCAGGATTCTGCGATGGACGTGCGCCTTCTCGACACATTCGCCTGCAGCGTTGTCCGCACTGTCGTTGAGCGGACTGGTCGGATTCCAAACGGACTGAAAGGGGACGGTGCAGCCTTGGCCGAGGTCGAGAGTCTCTGCTTGTCGGTCAATCTGGGCTACTTGGCGAACGTCGTCCCCGCTCTGCTCCGGTGGGAACTGTTCGTCGACAAGTACCCCGTTGAAGGATGGTGTGCCGACCAAGTTCGCGGATGGCTGCAGCGCTCCGGTTTGGCAGAGGACGAGAGCATTCCGTCGCTCGGCTTGGCTCAGGTCGTGGGGACTTTCGATTGCGGTCACTTGCCACCGACTGAAGTGGCCAACCTAGCCGAGATCCTCCGTGTCTGGCCAAGCAATCTGGGCGAGCCCTACAGGTGGCGCGCCGAAATGGCCTCGCTATCACTGCGCTCCCGTGCCGGCACCTGGGTTCCCGCAAAGGCTTTGATTCGAGGACATGGGCCAGAAGACCAACTCCTGAGCAGATTCGCGCCGGACAAGGCGGTTCTACACCTCGACTACGCCGCTGATTCCCCGGCGTTTCGTATCGTCGAGCAATACCTGCCCGTCTGGAGCGATGACTCATCCATGCTTGCGGGCTGGTGTATGACGGCCACCGGCGATGACCCCCAGGGCGCTGCCGCCACATGGCTGGCGCGCAATATCTACGGCCCCATCATCGAACTGATTCGAGCGCGGCATCACCTGGGCGGATGGCTGTTCGAGTTGACGGAGGATTCATCTGCCTTGAGTGGGCTGTCGACAGAAGAAAAGCGACTACTGCTGACCAAGCTCGGGCTGGCGGCGAACGACCAAGAAGACTTTCCTGACCTATCGTCGAGTCTCGACCTGGCCTCGATTCATGGCTGGTGGTCTGAGAACGGTACGAAGTGGCTGGCCGAGTTCGACCGCAAATTCTGGCCAGCGAGCGTCGATCGAAATGCCCTCAGAGAAGAAGAGCCTCACGATAGAACTGCTTGGATGACGCTTTTTAGCATGGGTCTGTTCCGCCGATACGGTCGCGTCACGGACCAGCAGCATCGTGGTTTCCTCGATTTTCTGGGTAGCAAAGGCTGGTGGCAGACGATCTGCGAGGTGCATCCCGACGTCGGCGCAGAGGCCTGGATGGACATCCTACGGGCCTACGGTGAGGGGCAGCAGACTGACACGCTTTTCGAGCTGTGGATGGACAGCTTTCCGAGGCTGTATCGGATTGCTCGATGGCTCGACACCTACGTTCACCTGTTTCAGACGCTGGATCGCCGCGACTCGAAACTGGCCAAATTTCTGCTGTCGCCAGCGTCGGACCCCAGTCTCAGTGGCTCCGGCATTGAGGCGCCAACCTTGAGCGGCATGCTTAGGCTGGGCCAGCACCTGGTCATTCGGGAGTTGCTTCGTCTTGAGGTCCTGTCCTCGGATGTTGCGCGCGAACTTGCCTTTGCTCCAACAAGTGCGGTGCTCGAGCTGATGGCTCGACTTGGGCACACCGATCTCCGGTCCAGCAGCGACATCTACAGTGTCCTGGTGTCAGAGCTAGGCGAGGAGGAGGCGTGCTTTTCGGGAGCCTATGACATTCCGCTTCAACTCGTTGCGACCAACGAGGCGGCGCGCCGCGAAGCTGAGCGATGGGCAGAGCACGGATCGTTCGTGGAATCCGACGAAGCCGCAGAACAGGAGGAGCAACTGTGACGACCAATGGCACGACCTATCAGGCAAATGCCTTGGTGCTTCACGCACGGCACGGACAAGGCACCGTGCTACTCACGGACCGAGACACGACCGTCGTCCGATTTGCTCACGGCATCGAGCAGGTCTTCACCAAAGAATTGACCCCGGTCGCCTCAGTATCCGAGGCGCTGAGAAAAGGGCAACTAGCACCCTCGCTTGAAGTGGCCGCGCGGGTCCAGGCCGAGGTGATCACATCTGTGAATGCGGCTTGGGGCGTGTTTACGAGGTCGCGCATTTCGCTACTCCCACATCAGCTATGGGTTTGCCATCGTGCGCTGCGTTCTTGGCCGATGCGTCTGCTGATCGCTGACGACGTCGGCATGGGAAAGACGATCGAAGCCGGCCTGCTGCTTTGGCCCTTGCTTGCAAGCAGAAAGGTACAGCGGGTGTTGATTTTTTGCCCGGCCAAGCTGGTCGGTCAATGGCAGATGCGACTGAAGCGGATGTTCGACATCCGGGCAGCCACGTATCACACGGATCTGGACACGGATCGAACCGACTTCTGGGGCATTCACCAGATCGTTGTCGCCTCGTTGCCAACCCTGCGCGCGGACCGCAATGGACGCCATGACCGCCTGCTCGATGCGCCGGTCTGGGACATAGTGGTCATCGACGAGGCTCATCACCTCAACGCTGATGAGGAAACCGGAAAGACCCTCGGCTTCGAGCTGGTTGAAAAGCTGAACAAGGCTGGCAAGGTCACCTCCTGCGTGCTCTTTACGGGCACGCCACATCGAGGGAAGAACTTTGGGTTCTGGTCGCTGATGAGTCTGCTCGATGCCGAGGTGTTCGGTCCCAAGACGAACGAAGGCGGCATGCTTCAGGCCCTTCCAAGATTCCTGATCCGGAACGCCAAACAGAAGGCAACTGACATGAAGGGCCAGCGGCTGTTCAAGCCAGTGGTCCAGTACCCCGAGACATTCACGTACTCGCCGCCCGAAGAGACCTTCTATGAACTGATGTCCGAGTTCATCCTGGCGGGCAAGGCATACGCGACGTCGCTCAGTCGAACTGAGGGCGGGCAAGTGATGCTTGTCCTGATTGCGCTTCAGAAACTCGCATCGAGTTCCATTGCGGCAGTTGTCGCCGCGCTTCAGACGCGGATCAAGCGTCTCGGGGCGGAGGCTGCCAAGTCCAAGTCCGAGCTTGCATCCATTGATGAAGGTGAGGGAGACGAGGCCCAGAAGGCCTTGCAGCGCTGGCTACGTGATGAAAAGCAGGCTCGTCTTCGCTTGATGGAGGATGAGGGGCGATACCTTGTCGACCTCATTGCCGCGGCGGGTCAGGTGACGTCGGAGACACGAATCGTCCGAATCATCGAGGTCATCAAACAACGGTTTGCCAACGAGCCCGTGCTGCTGTTTACCGAGTACAAGCGGACCCAGGCGCTCGTCATCAGTGCCTTGATGGCGGAGTTTGGCCAAGGGGCGGTGGGATTCATGAATGGGGACGACCGGCTGGAAGGCATCAGGCTGTCAGACGGTCGACTGACTCAGCTGGCGGGACGCCGTGAGGACATGTGCGATGCCTTCAATGCTGGGCGCATTCGATTCCTGGTGTCGACGGAGGCTGGTGGCGAAGGCATCGACTTGCAAGAGCGATGCAGTGCTTTGATCCACGTCGACTTGCCCTGGAACCCCATGCGACTGCACCAACGCGTCGGTCGCCTCAACCGCTACGGGCAGCAACGTCCAGTCGAAGTGGTGTCGCTCAGGAACCCGGACACGGTCGAAGCGATGATCTGGCAGAAGCTTGAGCAAAAGCTCAATAGCATCATGCGTGCGCTCGGATCCGCGATGGACGAGCCTGAGGACCTGATGCAGCTCGTCTTGGGCATGAGTGGTGAGAGCCTGTTCGACGACCTCTTCTCCGGCGCGATCAGCGTGAAGCGTGAGAAGCTCGACGCTTGGTTCGACAACACGACTGGAACGCTGGGCGGTGAGTCGGCGATACAGACGGTTCGCGACCTCATCGGTCATGCGGAGAGCTTCGATCTATCGGATCTGAAGGACGTCCCGCCAGTCGATCTGCCGGACCTCATGCCATTCTTCCAGAATGTTTTAGCCCTGAACCGCCGCCGGCCGAAGGTGGAGGGCACCTCGCTGTCCTTCAGGACGCCAGAAGATTGGCTCACCAGCCACGCCATTCGCAAGTCCTATGACAACTTGGTCTTCGATCGGAAGGCACCGGTTCAGGCGGACTTGATGGGCATAGGACATCCGCTGCTTGAGAAGGCGCTGCATCAGGCCGAGCGTTTGGCTGGAACAGTTTGTGCCGTCGATGGCCTCGACGATCCGATGATGGTGGTTGACGTCTCGAGCAGAGTGACCGATGTGGCAACACAGTCGCGGCGAGCCATTGTCGGGATCACAGGCGCCATCGGCAGCTTCAGGCTGCTTCGCGACTGGGAGGTGCTTCGCACTTTGAACCGCTGCAACCTCAAATCGGAGCCCACGGATGGCACGTTTGACACCGAAGCCCTCACGGGTTGGCGAAGCTCGGCAATGTCTGCGCTCAACGACTTGCTGGATACCGTGGATCTCCAGTTCGGATCCAGGGTCGTGAAGGAGTCTGCCTTGGTCTGGCCCACCGCTAAATGAATCGACTTTCGGTTTAGAAGCCAGATTGGCTCGCATCCACATATGCTCAATTGCGCTACAAACTACCACGACGACCTGTTTAGCCGCTTAATCGGTGGTGGTGTCCCGCTGCCGGTCGCCGTCGAGCGAGTCGCGGGCGCCTACCTAGACGGAAAGCCGCTGCAGGTCGGTAAGAGGAAGCTCACGAAGAAGGAGCGCGACAGCCTCTTCTGGTCCAGTAACGTGGTGAAGGAATGCCTGCCGGACTCGTGGAACGCGGAGGCCATGGTGCTCGCCCTGGCGCGATACCTAGGCCAGGAGTCTGTCGCTGCTGAAGGATTGGTCACTCGCGTGGCTCGCGAAGCGCCTGACGCGTTGACTCGCGCGGTCAGGTACTCCGCGCTGGTTCTGAAATCACACTCCCCGCGACGAGCTGAACTGGACCGCGCCGCGTCCGAAAGCGAGGCCGTGGCCAAGCTGTGCCGCGTGCTCGACCTGTTTGTGCTGGCGCATCGGGAACGGATCGCGGCCGTGGAAGTGCAGAAGGCGCGGCTGGCGGGGTTGTCGGTCTTCGACCTCCTGATCTATGCGAGCCTCTATGCCTTCGAGGTTCTGGTTCCAAGGGACTTCGAAGCAAAGGCACCTATACCTCCCGCAGGCGCTGATCTCCAACTCGCATGGGATGCTCTCAACGATCTGCTTGCGTGGAAGCTCGCCGGCGCCAGCATCTCGTCTCTGAAGCTGGCTGACGACAGCATTGGGAAGTCGGTCGCACGGCATCTTCGCCCGATCCTGTTCGAATCCGGTACGACGAACGCCAGGGAGGCCGTTCGGAGTCTGCGCGCCCTTCACGCGCTGATGGACGCACAGATCGAGTTGAACGAGTTCATCTCCAGGTCGGCCGAAGCCTTCTGCTACGACGAAGGCATTCGGTTCGAGCGGCGAGGCGATCGGCTCGAGATCGTCGAGACGGATCCGGCCGCGCGGGCTGCGTGGCAAGACGACGGGCGGAAGCTTGAACGTCTGCATAGCTACTGGTTCCATCGTGCGATCGAAGCGTTCGTCGAGTACGTCGCATCCGATCCGGCCAGGTGGGAGATCGGTCGTCCGGAGAATGCGGACGCCAATCGTTTGGCCTGGTTGCGAGCGCTGCAAGCGCAGCTTCGCTTGCGTGAGGCGTACGGTGTTACCGACGAAGTGACTTCCGAGTCTGGAGACACCGTCGATCTCTTCCGGGCGCTGCTGTCGCTGGACTTGATGTCGGCCTTCTTCCAGCGGGACTTCCTGGCAGCCTTTGCGGATCGCCTTGATGCATCGGGCGACTGGGTCGCAGCGCTGCAGCGTCTGACCATGGACGGCCTGCGCGAAGGGCTTCAGAACCGGCTGCCGCTCACTTGGTCAGATCGGGACTCGAAGGTGACCAACATTACTGGGTGGACCATCACGGCATCTGAGCCAAGAGGCAACCCAAGAATGGCATCCGCGATCCTGGACTTCTGGACCTACGACATGGTCGCGATGGCAGAACGCCTCCAGCGCAAGGAGCCTGGTCTTCAGCCCCATCTGTTCGAGCGACCGGTTCTCAAGTTCGGAGCTACGCTGGTTCAGTTGCCATGGATCGTTGGCCTGCAGAACAACAGTTCGGCTGCGATCAACAATCTGAGGCGACTCGGCGCACGACGAGGGCAAGCTCGGGACGAGGCGCAACGGATTGAGTCAGGCCTGGCACAGCTATTCGAGACGCGTGGATTCAAGACGCTGCTCAACTGGAAGCCACCGCGCGACGTGGACGACCCTGGCGAGGTAGACCTGATCGTCACCCTCGGCCAACATCTGTTCATCATCGAGGTGAAGTCGACGTTCTTGCGACGCTCTCAGCGGGAGGCATGGCTGCACGCCACCAGCACGCTTCGCAAGGCAGGCCATCAGCTTCGCCGCAAGGTCGAAGCGGTGTCGCGGGCAATCGCCTCGAATCCCGAGCTACGCGCCTTGCTCGACTTGAACGAGGATAGTGTCCCAACTCGCCATCACGGTTGGATCGCCGACACATCCATCGAATGCGACCACCAGCGCTTCTCTGGCTTCCTGAAGGTCTCAGTCGAAGAGTTGTTGATCGTGCTTCGCGATGATCGTCACCTCTTGAACGACCCCGAAGGTTTGCTCGCCGGGAACTACAGGGCGGACCAGTCCCTTGAAGCCGATACGAGCAACTCTGCCTGGACTTTGTATCCTGACGGGTTCAGTGCAGAGCGATTCATTGAGGTGATCGAGACGGAGGCTGTTTGGGATCTACGCGATCGAACTCACCGTTGGCCAAGTCCGTTCGCATCGTGACGGTGCGTATTTCACGCCATCGTGACCGGTGATTTCGCCGAAGCGTGACCGTCGTTTCACGAAAGCGTGACCGCGATTTCG
>Ga0073904_10001980_pt1 | contig 15446 bp, 24 predicted proteins | sample KloWWTrecipitate_FD_66668 | JGI IMG/M metagenome (GOLD analysis project Ga0073904, IMG submission 66668) | Active sludge microbial communities from Klosterneuburg, Austria, studying microevolution and ecology of nitrifiers - Klosterneuburg... | ecosystem: Engineered > WWTP > Aerobic digester >...
GCCTACGGTCGAGTTGAATCCTCGCGCCATGATGCTAGGTTTCTTTCACAACGACTTCAAGCAGTTCGGCGTCGCCAGTCATGTCGTCGGTGCCGGTGGTGCCATTGGCGTCGCGGTTGATCTTCAGCCGGAAGGGTTCGCCGGCAGCCAATGAGTCCATCTGCGCGCCGGATGTAAATGTGATACTGGTCTTCTTGGCTACGCCTGATGTGCCCGCTGCCGTCGTACCTGCTGATTGCGCAGATGCAAACGAGTCCGAGTCATGGTCAGTGCTCAGATCGTCCCGCTCGATGGCAGCCTCCCAGCGGCACGAGCCCGAGGTGGCTGACGTGGCCATCCAGTAGATGTCCACGGTGAGGCCGCCACCGCCATAGTTGTCAGGCAACACACCGCGGAACACGGCCGCTTCATCGGTCGAAGCGTCAAAGTCGAGCACCACGATCGAGTTGCGGGTATCGAGCGTGGCGTAGTTCGACGCCGGCGGCTCATTTGCGCCGGGCGTGAAGACTGCCAGAACGTTGCCGCTTGCCATCTATATCCGCCTTGCGCTGGCCCATTAGGCGAGCGTCAATGTCACGGTCATGGCCCAGCTCGCGGCGCTGGTCTTTGTGCCCAAGCTTTCCACCTTGCGGTTGAGCATGCGGCCGGTGGCTGCGGTGGGTGAGTTGAACACGCCCCATTCGGCCCAGGCCCAGTTGGCGTCGCTGGTGCCAAAGGTCGATTTGAACTGGGTCGACGCTGCACCGCTGGTAGTTGCGTCGGTGTGGGCTGGGAAGGTCGCGTCCATGGCCTTGCGCAGCTTGTTCGACGCGGCTTGCAGGTCGGTCTGCGTGGCGGCTGCGGCTGTGCTGGAATCGCCGGCACCGATGGCCGCGTTGCCGTTGTTGAAGAACGTCAAGGCCTGGCCAGCGGTGCCGGTGCCATTGCCGATGAGGCATTGCCACAAGCAGCTCGCGCCGCCATACATCAGCAGGTTGCCTTCGCGCTCGATGACCTCGTAGGGCGTGACGCCGGCGGCGAGGATGTCGGCCTCTTGGGCCGTTTCGGGGTTGAGGCCCGCCGCGGCAATGTCGTGCGCGTGGAACTTGCGCAGCATCCACTTTGCCTTCCAGGTCACCGGGTCGTGCAGGCCCAGTGCGGCCGCGAGCTGCGCGCCCTCGTTAAATTGCATGTTGTCTGCTTGCATGTCGTGTCTCCTGTTGAACTGAGCTAGAAATGAAAGACCTTCGCCGGCGGGTGATATCCAGCTGGGGGTGCATCGCCACTGAGCAGATTGACCGGCTCCAGCGCCCGCTCGGCCACAATCTCGCCGCGATAGGCAGCCTGGAACTCTGGGATATAGGGCGAGAGGCCATAGCCCCACCAGCCGCCTGAACCATTGTTCTCGTCGCCCCACTGGAACCCGGTGCCGAACACGTAAGGGCTGTCGTATTGCTTGCCGTCGGGCATCACTAGCGCCTGCCGCACCACCTTCAGACGGTAGGCCATCCACGCCCGCACTTCGCCCGATGTGAAGCCGGCCTGGCGCATACCGCCCCGCCCTGTCTCCACCCCGTCTTCGGTTGAGCAGATGTGCCGAATGCGCGGATCGAATCCGCAGTGCGTGAACAGGAACTGAAAGCGCGCGGCGAACCACTTGGGCGCGTAGAACCTGAAGTCTTTGGGGTCGTTCGGATTCGACTTGTCGTAGTTGTGGATGTCGAACCAGAACAGCCCGGCGTTGTAGCCGGGCGCGTAATAGGTTCGGACAGCATCGCACACGTCCGGGTTGGTGAAGTCGGGGTTGCCATGCGCAAACCCGCCCGCGATGTAGGTAGCATCCGGTGCAGCCCGGCGCAGTTTGGTCGCCATGGAGATGTCGAACTCGGCCCGGCGCTTGATGCCGTCGACGGTTGAGCCATAGCCGGGCACGTCGCTCTCGTTGCGGCCGCGATAGAACGCGCGGCTGCGGCTGGTCTCATTGACGTTGATGCCGTGCTGGGCGAGCAGCTCGTCGGCGCTGATGGCGGCCGTGTGATAGATGCGGTGCCACACGATGGCGTCGGTGTATTTGTCCGCCAGCTGCATGGCGCCGACGGCGTTGTTGAACACCCCGACCGCTTTGGCGTTCATCGCCAGCGCCTCGGACGCCTTGCCCTTGCCGCCAAGTTCGTGAATGCCCAGGATGTAGCGCGCGTCGACCGCTGCCGTCGGCGTCGTCGGCGTCGTCGGCGTCGTCGGCGGCTGCGGCGTCGCAATGATTGGCTCGAACTGATCGGCGCGGATGAAATACTCGCGCGGCGTTTTGTCGTCGACGTCGAAGATCGGCATGCCGCCAATCGACATGGGCCACGAATACCAATCGCCACCCTCGCCGGCAACGATCTTTCGCACCGTCGCCTCGGAGCCTTTCAGCACGGTGCCGATGTAGGGCGGCGTGATGGTGGGATTGGTGGTGGCCTGCGGCCGCACGTAGGAGCTGGTCGCCTTGACCCGCACCTTCGTGCCAGCGGGCGCGCCGGTGATGAGGGCTTTGTCGCTTGGCCGCTCCACGATGCCGACCCGGTAGAGTGACCCCAGGGCCGCGGCTTCGGCTGCATCGAGCACGGCTTTTGTGGCCGTCAGATTCGAGCCGCCCACACCCAGGTGATATGGGTCGTGGTAGGTCGTGTCGCTCAGGCGCACGATCCAGTGCAGGAAGTCGCCGGTTTTGTCGCTGCGGTTGTCGAGCGGCAGCTTTGAATACTTCACCAGGGCTATGGCTGGATATCCGCCGCTGGTGCCGTAAACGGGCGTCAGCCCTAGAGATTTCAGCGCACTGGCCAGGTCATTTGATGTGGTGCCATCGTCTTTGACGTCGATCTGCGCAGACAAGGTGGCCACGGATACATTGGCCGCCTTGCCCACCCAGCGTGCGAGCATCAGCACGCACGCCGCCCCACAGTCGTTGCGGGGGGTGTTGCCTTTCTGGCTTACATATGGAACGGGTGTTGTCATTAGTCCCACTTCGCATCCGGCCGGTGGTGGACCACCTTGACCGTCATGTCGTAGAGTTTGTTGTTGCGCTCTGCCCACTCGACGAGGTTGGCCGCATAGGGCATGACCGTCTCGCCGGGGATCTCATCCATTGCGGCTCCCAATTCGCTGGCCAGCACTCTGAGAGCATCGATGTCGAATAGTTCGACCAGATTGCGCAGCAGGCGCGCCGGCGCCGCTTGTCTCCGGCGTGCCCTTATTCGTTTGGGTCCGGGTTACCCACCCGCGCGTTGATCACCTCGACGCGGGTCACTAACTTCTGAAGCAACTCGATCTGCTTTTCCTGAGGCTTGGTCATCGTGGCAATCGTTTGCGCCAGGTCCTTGACGGCCGACTTCACGAAATACCCAAAGCCCGCAACGACGATGATGAGCACGAAGTTGATCAGAATGGAGATGGTGCTTAAGGTGCTTGCGTCCACGCTATATCTGCCCTTTCGCGTGTGTGTCTACGCAAATCGGCGGCGATTAACGATTAACCAAGCAACTTCCCGGCTGGGGATTGCACCCACCGATGAAGGCCGTCGTCCTTGAAAGCCAGGCGTGCCTTGCGATTCGCCCGCAGCCGCGCTGCCAGAAAGATTCCATCGCTGCTGGCCAGCGAAAGCACTGCCGAAAGCACCACGCCAATTACGTAGTCGCCAATCGCCTGGACGGTGCAGGCCGGGCCGGGGAGAAAGCCGGCGCACGAGCCGCCCACAAAGGCAGTGGCCAGAGCGAGCACGATCACACCGCGGATCGACCTCTGCGTGTCCGCATCCTTGGCCTCAAACCACGTGCGCACCTTCGGCACAATGACGGCCACGAAGGTTAGTAGCACGGTGACCGCTGCAGTGAGGCCTGCTGACGTCGCTAAATCAAGAGTCATGCTTCTGCTCCTCGGAAGCCGGTTGCGGCTCTAATATCCGCACCGGATTCACGACAATGGCTTTCACTCGCGTCTCACGTCCAGCTGCCGCCGATAGCAACTCGCACGCCGCGCCAGCCGTGCGCTCGATTAACGCGCGGGCGTCGTCGGCGTCGTTGCCAAACGGATCAGCGCTCGTTTGCTGCACAAGCAACTGGACAGTGATCGAGTGAAAGACCTTCATATGCGGAGCCGGAAAAGCAAAAGCGGCGGCAACCTCAGACCTGAGTCTTGAGATTGCCGCCGCGTTACATGCTGGCCGGCTGTTAACTTGTAAGGGTGATTATATGCCGCTTGCGCTATCGTCAACTTCACGAAATGCCTAGGCGCGCCGGGTCGAGCTCGATTGTGAACTCTGTGTCTTCAAGACGCCGGCGACGCCTCACCCGGCACCAATCATGTCTAACGTGGTAATCGTTGGCTTCCAGTTGCCTCAGCCCGCGAAGTAAGACGCGCACCAGCTCGCGCTCGATGTCGTTGAGCGGGGTAACGGTGAGGTCGGCTGAGGCCGGTGAAGCCGGTGAGGTCGGCGACGCTTGCGACATGCAGGTTTGTTCGGGCACCGGCACTGGCAGTCCCCACACCACCAGCGCCGGACATCCCCATTCCACGTGAGCACGCCGTGACGAGGAGATAAATCCGACGTGCTGCCTCGATAGTCGTAGCAGAACAGATGTCCTACACGCCAGGCCTACATGTCAGGACGCAGGCTGATTACATTTCTGTGGAAATGCCGAGGCAACAAAAAGCTCGGCTGAGGGCCGGGCCTGGATTCTTACTCGTCGCACCACTAAGGTGTTTGCAGGCGCGTAACAGTTACAAGATAAGGTCGGCCTGGTTGTCCATCAACGCCATCGCATACGCGATGAGCGACGACAACTCAATGCGCCACTCGTTGCCAACCTTGCGCCGGAGGATGTAATTATCCTCGTCGGCGCACCAGGCGCGCACGGTCGAAACCGGGATGCCGGTCTGCCGCGCCGCCTCGGTGACGGTCACGGCGCGGTCATCGAACGTCTCGCGGGCTAGGTCACCCACCCGCTGATATAGCTCGTCGGGCGGCATGTGAAACTCGCCGGATTTCGACTCGGCAAGTGCGGCCTGAGTCGCGGCGGCGAGTTCAGCCTTAGCCGCGTAATACGCCGCGAGGCGCTGCTGGCGTTCGGCGGCGGCGCGCAGGCGGTCGGGGTCAATCTTGGCGGGTCGGGTCATGATGAAAACTTACCGCTTGAGCAAAGAAGGTTGTTAGGCATACGTGCGATGCTTCATGCCAATCGGCACGTTGTAGTCAACAAGGTTTTTTGGATGCTCGAATATGTTTGAGGTTCCCACCCACAGCGTCCGGCCGTCGTCCAGGATATGAATATCCACTTCCTCGCGGCGTTGGTTGTAGATAACTCTCTCTACAACGCGCATATTGGCTAGGGCGTATTCTGCCTTTTCCATAGCTGTTCCAGCACGCCTCATTTCCATCCAACCCTTGATGGCCCGAATCTGGTTGAATGTCAACTTTGACGTGTATTCGAGTGGAAGACCTTCGATATACGCGTAGTAATCATCGTCCTCGATGATTGGTTGCGGCTGGTTGGCGTAATCATTCGCCTGCCGCCACATCTCGCCGGTGCGGTCGAATCCGCCCGTTCCGACGAGCGGACTCATGCCGGTGATTGTGTATGTGGTTGGAGTAATTTCGTAAGTGGTTTCTTGCTGAAATCCCGTTTCCCGGGTGACAACAATCTTGTTGTCTGACTCTTTGATCGCGTAAAGCATGATTTGTTTCTCCTGCTGCGGTAATTCTTTTTGCAGCGCCCTCGCGCGGGCCTTCCCTCCCGCGACGATCAAAAGTCACGGGAGAGGCGTTGGGCTCAATCTTGGTTATCGGCGATGTATTGGCGCTCGGAAATCCACTCGGTTTTGCAGTCGGCAACGGTGGCTGCAAATGTTTCGATCCAGCGGGCATTTGCTTCGTCAGCGTCGTCGGTTTCGAGTTCGCACGGCGTCATCCGTGCGCTCTCATACTCGGCGATAGAGCGAATCATGTCTTCATCGTCAGGAAGTGCGTTGAACCAATCGCGCGCGATTTGCGCGACTGCTTCATCAAAAGCTATTCGATCTGACATAGACGAACTAAGTTTATATATTCGGGCCATTTTTTTGTTTCTCCTACTTGGTCTTCATTCTAGCGACTTTCGCTTGAATGTCAAGTAGGAGAAACAATCATCCAATGATTCATCAAACCTCGGTGGCTCGAATTATTGGTGCCAAATAATTCAGAAGCTCGAATTATTGGTGCCAAATAAATACCCGCCCCACCGTGGGGAGCCCACCCACGGGGAGCCCACCTACCACGGGAGCGCTTTTGGCGATTTGCGACCCCTCTTTCAGTGGGGGAGTGGGGCGGCATCACCCCACTCTCTTGCGTGCGGGCGGGCGCGGGCGTCACCCACCCTTGGTCACACTCTTGCGCTCAGGGAAGATGATCGGTTTCCCTTCCCCATCGAGAAAGTATCGGCGCTGGCCAGGCGCAACCGATGGCGTTACCAGCGGCGGCACCAGCGAGGCCAGATAGTTGAGCGCTTCAGTGATGTCGCCGTTCGAGCGGAGCAGCCCGCCCGGCCGCATCTCGATCAACTGCTTGATCACTTCCTGGCGTGGGTTGAAGCCCTTGTCTCTCGCCTGCCGCGTGATGAGCGTGGCCAGTTGCATGATGCGCGCCTGGTGATCGGTGATCGACTCACCCGACTGCGTGGCGCGCTGGACATACGACGGCGGGTCCAACTCAACCTCGTCGAGGTCGCTGGTTGCGCCGACGCTGGTCACCGACTTCGGCGCGCTGGTCGCGCCGGTGGTCGCCCGCATGACTGCGCGCAAGTCATCGGCTTGCTGGTCGATGACGTCGCGCCGCGGCAAGGGTTGCGGGGCCGAGATGGCCGTATAGCTTTGCGGCTTTGGCCCGTTCAGGACCTTCGTTCGGGCGTCGTAGTAGTCGGCCCGCGCACCGAGTGCCCGCGCGCGCTCCCGGACAACTTCGACCTCTGCGTCGATCCGCTTGTGATCCTTCGAGTGATGCTCGCGCCGTTCACTGTCGAACACGCGCGAGGGATAGATGATGGCGAAGATGATCGAGCCGATGACCGCGGCCGCCGCGCCGTAGTTCCAAATCGGATCACCCGTGATGGCGCCAATGACGATCAGGATGATGGCCAGGCCGATAGACAGGCCCACGGCCAGGAGCGCTACCCAGATCGCCCGGCTGGTCACCGAATCCACATTTGTGGTTGTCGTCGTCATGGCTTCTTACTCCGTCGCCTATTTGGCTGACTCGGCTCACTCGGCTCACTTGGCAGAAAGAACACGCGGCCGCCGAACATCTTGCGCGTGGCGAATAGCACCAGCCCAATCATTCCCGCCCCGACCACCAGCAGCACGACGATCAACACGCCGGTCAGCACAAAGCGGCGCTGCTCGTCGCGGGTGAATAGCGGCGCTGCCGGTGTCGCCGTGAGCACCACGATCTGCGTGATCACCCTCGGCTCAGACGTCGGAATGGGCGTTGCCGGCGGCAATGGTGTGCTGCTTGGCTCAGGTGTGGCCGTCGGCACCAACGTTGGCGTCGGGATGGGCGTCGACGTCGGCGGCCGATATGCCTGCTGTGTCTCGACGACAGATCGCTGCACCGCCGCCGTGGCCAGACTATCCGCCTGGGCGCGCATGCCGGCTGCCTGGCTGCGCATCTCGCCCGACGTCGGCCCAGACGAACAGGCCGCGAGTGCCGGCAGGATGAGCAGGATGACGAACGCCAACACGTTGCGCATGACTAGATAAACCCACCCTCGCTCAATACCTTCCGCGCGCGGCTGGCATGATTTGCATAAACAAGCAGCACTGTCACATTGCGCCGATAGTCATCGCGCACTTTGCTGGGAATGCCCTTGCTGGCTAGAAGTTGCGCCGCTGCGTTGATCTTGTTGTGGGAAATATTGAATTCAATCATGGCGTTCTATCGCTCTACTATCTGAACCTTGCCTTCAAGCAGCATCTGCTCGGCGTGCCTGATCGAGATGCCTGGCTTTAGCGCGCGGATCGCCTGGCACTTGTCGTAGCGGCTCGCGCCCGCGTCAACCACGACAATCACGTACTTGTGCGTGTGCGCGTGTGTGTGGTGCACATGGGTCGTTGGAGTCGAATGCTGCGCTTCGTCTTGACCGCGGCGGCGACTGATCAGCGCCACAAGCAGCACCGTCGGCACGCCGACCAGCAGGCCGATGAACGTGCCGCCGAGCAACGCAAAGGTCGTCTGATCGACGTAGGGCGCAACGATTGCCGCAAACACGAGGCACACAACCACAATCGCGGCACTCGTTAGTTTCACTGTGACTTCCATCACTCACCTCACCTCACCTGCTCACATCAACATGCCGGCCAGAGACCCGGCGTCACCGGCATCATCACCCTGTGGTTCGTTCGCCGCGTTCGCTGCATTTGCATTCGCCTGCGGCCGGCCGCGCAGCGCGCCCATCACCATGCGCTGGCGCTGGCCGCGGGTGGTGTTGCGGAACATGGCGATCAGGTCGCTATCTCGGCCGGGCCGGAGTGTGAGCTTGATCACCACCACCACAGCGCGCACCTCGGCCTGCGGGCGTCCACGCTTGCGCATGTCTAGGCCTTGGCTTTCGAGCTGATCACACCCAACTTGTAAAGACCGCGCGCCACGCACATCACCGGTTCATCGCTCACCACGAGCTTGTCGCCGAAGATGCTGCGCAATTCGTCTTCGAGCAGGATCGAGCCGCCACCGGCTACCAGCACCGTTGGCAAGTGCTTGATGCCGCGGCCCCACTCGCGCCGGATGTAGCTCGTCACCTGCGACGACCAGTCGTCGAAATATGCGCTGGTGTCCAACTTGTTTCGGCGCAAGGTGATGTCGAGTTCGCCGAGTGTTCGGCTCTGCGTCTCGTCGACGCTGGCCAATAACGTTCGCACGCCCAACTGCTCGCTGCGGGCGCTGTTGGGCACCGCCTGGCCATCGCGCACGACGAGCAGCTCGATGGTATTGAACCCAATCGAAACGACGCCGACGTCGCCGCTGCGCACGGCCTTGCGCGAAGGCACCCATCCGCCTTCGCAGTTAGCCGCGTAATCGACATACACGGCACGAGCCTGGCTGGTGACGCTCACACGGTCGACGGTGACAGCGTGCTTGGCGGGCATGGCGCCTGCGGCGTCGGTGCCGAATGCGACGTCGGGCGTGCTCGACTCCCAGCGATGCACACCGGCCAACCACGTCTTCACCGCGTCCATGTTGACCTGCGCTTTGTCGCCTCCAGCAATGTCCTGGCTGAGGCCGACGACGAACGAGAGCGGGTTAGCGGAGCCAGCGGCAATGAGGCCCTCGGCCGCGAGTTGCGTCAGCGCGCCATACACAATGGCGCGGATCTCGGACGTGCCGGTAAAGCGCTCGGCGTCAAACCGTTCGAGTGCGCGGCCGTAATCGTGCGCGCCCTCGCCGACCCAATATGCACCCGTCGCATGCTTGATCTTGACTGGCGTCGTGCGCGAGCTGAAGCCAAAGAGGGATTGATTGGCGAGACCCGCCTGGGGGTGTGCGACCTGCGAGAGGAATTGCAAGCCGCCACCGGCTGTCCACACTTTCAGTGCGCCGGCACCCATGTCGATACTGACGATGTTGACGATGTTGCTATTCATATGACACTCCTTTAAGATTGATCCCGGCCGAAGGGAGATTGACACTCGCCCCGAGGCCAACGTGCCGCTGCTCATATCAGCGGCACACTTCTTTTCCGGCGCTACATCGGCGCTACGTCAGCGCCACCGCGTCCTGCAAATCACGGCGCAACGATTGCCTGAGCGCCGATCTGCGCAGCTTTGACGCCTCGCGCTTTGCTCGGCCACGGGGCCGGCCATTGCGCGCACGCGACTTCCAAATGGGCATCTTTCGAACCGAGTAATCGTTCACACTCACGATGTCTCCTCGTCAACGTAGCGTGGAATGTTTGGACGCCACGATTGATCGCGTTCCCAGACTGGTCCTCGATTCGATATCGGACCTGCCCTCGTCCGTAATCGAGCGCCTCGACGACCAGGATCATGCGCGCACCTCACTGACCAGCGCGCCGTCGAACTTGGCCAGCAGTTCAGCCTTCAGAGCACGCGCCTCCCTGATGCTCATGCCGCTGAAGTTCGACTCGCGAATCGCGGTGCGCACATCGGCCAGCACCGCTTCGAGCTGCGCCACGCGCTTGCTTGTGTTAACCACTGTCGCAAGCATGAACCCGCGCGCGCTGCCATTGGGTGCTGTTTTGATGAGCTTGCCTTCAGCGATGAGAGCCCGCACGTCATACGACACCATACTGACCGACGAATAATTCAAAGCGTCACGCATCTCGCGAATCGTGGGCGGGATGGCGTGCTCGCCTATGTAGTCGGCAACATAGGCAAGTAGCTGTTCACGGCGCGAGAGTTCGGGCCCACTCCTGCCAATGGGCAGCGCCGGCATCATGCTTTGCGGCACCTGCGTCGCCCGCGCCGTCGATACTTTCATCACTCTGACCTGCATTGGAGGTGTCATGTGCTTCCTCGTCGACCATGCCCAGCCGCAATGCGTGGAGCTGTGCCTCGCGCTCGATCCAGTCAATCTGACGTGGCGTCGAGCAGGTGGGGCAGCGCTTCAGCTTGCCGTCCAGGCCGATGATCCATTGCTGTCCATAGCACGTTTCGCACATCGCTCACCTCCGGTCGTTGACCTCGGTGGCGACGTGCACGTTAGCTCGTCGCCACCTTCTGCGCCTCTCGCGCTGCATTGCGCGCGGCCAGCTTCTGCCTTGCTTCTTCCTCCGCGGCTGCCCGCCGCTCGTCGGTGTATTCGACCTGTCCAAGCCGTGTCCGGCTGCTCCTGCCTCGCTGTGCCGCTGTCGGCTTCCCCGCCTGCGCCGCCGAGGACGGGATGGGGAACAGATGCATCTGCCCGGTCTCGGCGTAGTCTTCAAGAATCGCGGCCCCGACCAGGGCGGCACTCTTGGCCAGTCCAGCCGTCTCTCGCGCCTTCGCATGCTCCAACCCACGCCGCACCTCGACCAAACATTCTTCTGCGCGATCCACTCCAAAGTGACTGATGACCAACGCGCAGATCGCATCGCACACCCGAGTTCGCCGCACGCCGTTGATGTTGAACTCGGCCAGCAGGTTCATGAGCCGTTGCCGAAATTCCGCCAGCGGCTCAAAGTTCACAGAGTTCAGATTTGCAGCATGCATGCATGCTTGCATTTGATTTTCTGTACTAGTACGTACTTCAGAAGCAGACGCGTGAACTTCATGAACTTTGTGAACTTTATGAACTTTCTCGAATGAACTTTGTGAACTTTCTGAACTTTGTGAACTTTCTCGATTTGAACTTTCTGAACTTTCTCGGCTTGGTTCACTGAGTTCGGTCGGCTCATTCGGCTCATTCGGCTCAACCCATCCATTCGCCGCGGCCGGGGCAACCGGCTCTTGCTGTTCGGCATCGCCTTGCGCTGGGGCAACCAGCTCCGGGGCGCGCATGTGGATTTCGGTCGGGCCGTATTTCTGCCGGCGGCGTGTCAGCCATCCGGCATCTTCCAACTCGTTCAGATACTTCACGACCAGCGGGTAGGCGGTTTGTGTTGGCGCGCATAAGTCCTGGCCACGCGCCACTATTCGCCCGCCAACCGCAAGGGGTCTGAGACGGTTGTAAAACCGCAGTGCTTTCGCACTGACGGCGCTGACTGCGCTCACTGCACTCGTGTCGCTCACTTCCGTGTATTTCCTACACGGTCAGTCTTGACACCATGCGCCGCAATGTCGTAACATTGTTGCGATGGTGTTGCACAACTGCCCGTGCACACTGTCGCTTCCACAGGACGCCTAGACGAGGAGAAACGTTGAGGCGTCTTTTTTTGTCTCGTGATCACGCGATGTCGGGCAGGGGCACATACCTACCGTGTCTTGCGTCGGCCCCGACGACTTTTGGGCGCTTGGGCGCTGTCGGTGTCTCCGTCGCCATGCCCGACCGCTCCATGTCGTCCCGGATCAACCGCTGGATATAGCCCTTGACTGTGTAACCATCCTTGCGGATGCGGGTGATCCATGCCAACACATCAATGTCCGCCCGGAACGAGACCTGCTCACCGGTCTGCGCGGCCAGCTCCTGAATCTCGGCGGGTGTCAACTTGTCCATTCTGCCTCCCAAACAAAAACTAACTTTTGCTAGTTGTTTCTAGTCAGCATAAATTGTTTTTATTCAACTGTCAAGCCAAGCGCATAAAAAAACACCCCGCCGATATGGCAGGGTGTTGTCTGTTTGTAGAGCAGGGCGGCGTTTAGCCGTCGTTGGAGGGATCGTCCAGGCCGAAGCCAAGCCCTGGTTGCACGGCGTCATCGGCCGTGCGCCGCGTGGGTTGGGCCTGCTTGAACGTGCCAAAGGGAGGCGGCATCCTCACTGGCGTGCCCGCGTTCGTGCCCGCGTTCGTGCGCTCCAGCAATTCCTCAATCGTCAGTATCTGAATGCGCGGGAAGTCTTGGCCCCAGCCCGGTGAACGGTAAATACCCGCTCCGGCCGCCTCAGTTTTCATGTCGCGGGTGGCAGGTTCGAGTGTCACAAGCACACCCATCGCTGCATTCTCGCGCGTCACCGTGCCGACCAGATCGCGGATGGTGGCACTCGACACATGACCGCTCTTGACCTGCACCAACACGCGCTTGGACTTGGCCGAACTGTCGTCGATGAAATTGATGACGCCGTCGATGCCCTTATCTGCGCCCTTCTTGCCGCTCTTGCTGCCCGCCTCACCACCCAGTGGCTTAGCACGCACGAGTGAAAGCGCCCACCACTGGAACTGGTAGCGATCATCAAGGGCCAACTGGCGCGCTGCACCGACGTCTTCCGGCTCACCCACGATGTTGAAGGCAATGTTTGGGAACATCTGCTGCATACGATATTTCTGCAGGGCAATCGACAGATGGGTGATGTCGATCCCGATCCACCGCCGGCCGAGTTTCTCGGCGGCCGCCACGGCCGTCCCACAGCCGCAGAAGGGGTCGAGCACCACGTCGCCTTTATTGCTGCTGGCTTGAATGATGCGTTCCAATAGCGCAAGTGGCTTTTGGGTGGGGTAGCCGAGACGTTCGGCGTGGGCGCCAGATAAAGCCGGTATATCGTCCCACAGATTATTTACAACTACACCTTTCAAATCTTCAAGGTAATACTTCAAGCAAATTCTGCCATTCGGATTTTTTGGAAAGTAAAGCCTCCCCTCCCGATCAAGTTGTTCCATTTTCTCTCGCACAATACGCCAACCATTAGGGGGTGGTGGATAGCCTTTATATGAATATGTCAGATTGGGGCGAGGGTTAGGACTTGCCAAATTATTCACCCTGTAACGGCGCCCACTTTCATCTACGTTCCGAAAGAATTTCTCTATATATGCCTCGTCATACCCAGTTCTTACGACATTGAAAGGCGCCTTATCCGTCTTGATGTAAAAGAGAATGGTGTCTGTGATTGCGGCAAAAGTGTTTTTTGCATCATTGTGGGCACTGTATCTTTTCCACGTAATATCACCGCGAAAATTCTCCGCCCCAAAGATCGTATCTAGCACGATCTTCAAATAGTGGCTCGCCGTCGGGTCGCAGTGCAGATACAAGCTCCCGGTGGACTTGAGCACACGATGCAGCTCCACCAGCCGGATGGCCATCATGACCAGATACGCCATCATCTGGTTTGTGCCGATGACACCGCGTAACGCGCTGATCATCGCGCCGACGTCTCCGCCAATGTCCGTCACCAGCTCGCGGTAGCGGGTCTCGGTCTCATCATTCCAGTGCCAGGTATCGTCGAAGGCCTCGATCTGCGCCTGTGACTCCTTGCCGCGTTCGTCCTTGAATAGGACGTTATAGGAGCGGTTGGAGTTGAAAGGCGGGTCGAGGTAGATCAGGTCTACCGACTCTGTGGCGACATAGTCACGCAGAATATTGAGGTTGTCGCCGTAATACAGCGTATTGGCCGGTGTGGTCACGGGGTGAATCCTAGTCTAGCCCCTACTCGGCAGCATCAAGTAGCGGGTGGGTGGGATCCCAAATTTCCCAGCGCCGTCCCGCTTCATCTGTCTCAATGCGTGAAGCCTGGCGCTGATTTCTGATTGCCAACATTGCCAATGCGGTAGCCAGCAAGCGGGATTGCTGATCAGGTGTTAACCGCCGGACGTTTCTTTCGAAGACGAATTGATTTACCGTTTTTCTCATCGAGCACCTTTGATTCATCTTTGGCCAATAGCGATCTAGCCATCCAAACCAGAGTTTCCTGATCTTCTTCGTGTAGTTGGTCAAACACTGCTGTCAGCATTGCCTTCAGCGCGCTTTGCATATCCTCAGGCGGCGGTATCAACTCTGCAATAACAAATAGAGGCACCGGGGATTCCAGCCCAAAGCCAGTCGCGAGCTTTGCGCCGGTGTCAAAAGTCAATTCTTTCTCGCGTTTCAGGATTCGGCTTAAGTAGCCTGTGTCTACGCCACTGCGGTCGGCTAGCTCCTTTTGCGACCATCCCCGGCTGCGGAGTTCCTGATTGCACCACTCCACAAACCGGTTCGTCCTCTCCGTTGTGCCTGCCATAAATCACATGATAGGAGGATTGTTTGCAGACAGCCGAAATTGCCTATTGACAGCAAACGCTAACTTGTGCTAGCATCTGTTCACAAGCAACACAAGTTGCACACAGACAATAGTCTCCTCCCCGACGAATGGAAGCCGGCGGGTGGAGCAAGACGAGGGGCAGTTCCCCGCAGCAACCAGACAAGACCAGACAAGGAGCTACTGTGGAAGATTTGACACTTGGACAGATTCGGAAACTTGGGCAGATATTTGCGTCAGAGCTGACGCCTACACCCGAGGCGTCGACGCCCAAAGCGATCGACGGCGGCGTTTGCATCGTCGTGTTGCAGCGCGGCTGGGTGGCCGTTGGGCGCTACGGCCGCATTGGCGACGAGTGCACGCTCACCGGCGCCAGCATCGTGCGGCAGTGGGGCACGACCAAGGGCTTGCCGGAGCTGGCTGCCAGCGGCCCAACCGACAAGACGGTGCTCGACAAGATGCCCGTTGGACACCCAATCCGCTTTCACCGCGCCGCCGAGGTGCTTGTGCTCGACTGCGTGGAATCGAAGTGGCACATCTATGTTGCTTAACACTGAATTCGAGCACGCACACAGCGTAATCGGCAACGGCAACGGCAACGGCTACGGCTACGGCAACGGCAACGGCAACGGCTACGGCTACGGCGACGGCGACGGCTACGGCGACGGCTACGGCTACGGCTACGGCGACGGCGACGGCTACGGCGACGGCTACGGCGACGGCTCCGGCGACGGCTCCGGCTAACCTACACACCGGCGGCCGTCAAACCGCCGGATAGGGCGACGGCGACTTGCCGTCGCATAGGGCGCAAGAAAAGTGTTTCTCGCATGTGTGTGAAGTGAAAATGACGGTGTACGTCAAG
>Ga0073904_10001985_pt1 | contig 15436 bp, 9 predicted proteins | sample KloWWTrecipitate_FD_66668 | JGI IMG/M metagenome (GOLD analysis project Ga0073904, IMG submission 66668) | Active sludge microbial communities from Klosterneuburg, Austria, studying microevolution and ecology of nitrifiers - Klosterneuburg... | ecosystem: Engineered > WWTP > Aerobic digester >...
AAATCCCATTTGGGCGAGTACGTCGATCGCCCGAGCACTTCGGCCGCCCATTTTACAATGAACAACCGTCTCGCGTGTTGGGTCGATCTCATTGATCCGCGAGATGACCTCACCAAGCGGGATAAGCTTAGCCGACGCAATTCTCGCAAATGCGTATTCGTCAGGTTGGCGGACATCAATTAGCTGTATGTCGTCACCTGCATCTAAACGGGCCTTAAGGTCGCTGGCTGTGATCTCATTCATAATGGTCTTTTCCGTATCTCCTATCGGTCTAATGTTTGTTATATAAATATTAGCATTTGCGGACTGAGATTATCCAATTCGCCGCGTGTCCGTCGAAATCAGGTATGCCGGGGACTAATGCGCGCGGTTTACAAAAATTTACAATCCAAAACCATTGCGTCGGGCGAAAGTATTATAAAATACTGAACTTACGTTAATTTATCTTATGTGGAAACCAGTCATCAGACCTTTGATCGCCATTACTATAGCCGCAACCGCGATCGCCTGTGGATCGTCCGGCGGAGAAAAGAAAAGCTCAGGCGATGCCAAGAACGACGAAGCCCTGTCGGCTCCGGCAATCAGTATCACGATTGGAAAGAGTGAGTCCCGGGACGTGGCGTCAGCCATCCGCGCAACCGGTAGTCTAATTGCCAACGAAACTTCGAATGTCGCGCCAAAGTCCGCCGGTAAGATCGCAAACTTAAACGTGGACATCGGTGATTTCGTCGTCGGCGGAGCGGTGATCGCAAGGGTTGACGACCGTGACGCCAAATTACAACTTGCGTCGGCACTCGCGGCGGTAAAAGTTGCCAAATCGTCCGTACGACAGGCCGAGGCTCGCTTGGGGCTGCTTGGGAACGGAAAGTTTACCGCGACATCCATCCCGGAAGTGCGGGTCGCAAATGCGAATTATGAACAGGCTCAGGCCGAATTGAAACAAGCCGAGGCCAATGAAAAGCGATATCGTGAACTTACTGAGTCCGGCGATGTGGCGATGATCACATATGAGCAGTTTCGGACACAGCGTGATACCGCCCGCACCCGTGCAAATGCCGCCAAGGAGCAGTTTGAGGCAGCGATCAATACAGCACGGCAGAGTAATCAGGCAATCGCTAGTGCGGAAGCTCAGGTTGAATCGGCCCAGACCCAAGTGGCTAACGCCCAGCAAGCGATCGTCGACACCATTATTAGGGCACCTTTTTCCGGATTTGTGAGTAGCCGTCCGGCGGCGGTCGGTGAATATGTCTCGTCTGCGTCGGTTGTGGCGACCATCCTGCGTACCAACCCGATAAAGGTGCAGATACAAGTTGCCGAAGCCGATACTCCGTTCATCGCCGCGGGCCGCGGAGTTTCGCTTGAGGTAGACGCCTACAAAGATCGTAAGTTTGCCGGAACGGTGTCGTCGGTAAACCCGGCCATCGATCCGGTTTCGCGAGCGGCCATTATCGAAGCCCTTATTGAGAATGGTGATAATGCACTGCGACCGGGAATGTTCGCAAATGTCCGTATTAACAAAGAGGGCGGGACCAAGGGAGTGTTTGTTCCGCGTTTCGCGGTGATCAAGGACGAAGCGACGCAGTCATATCGAGTTTTTGCGATTCAGGAGGGCGTTGCCAAGCTCCTCACAGTGCAGATCGGTCTCGAGGAAGGTGATTTTGTTCAGATAGTCTCGGGCGTAGACGCTGATCTGACAGTTGCAACAGGCAACCTCGGACAGCTGTATGAAGGTGCGAAAGTGACATTCTGATGTCGGTGCCGTTGCTCTGTGGGCCGCATATCGTAGGGACATCCGTCGATCTGGTATTAGATTTTGTGACATAGAAGTATTATGCAGTGGTTAGCCGAAATTTGTGTTCATCGCCCGGTCTTTGCGACCGTCATCGTACTGTTTCTAACGGTTGTCGGAGGTTTTAGTTTCTTCACCTTAGGTGTGGATCGATTTCCGAAAATCGACCTGCCGACGATCTCGGTATCGACAAGTAATAGCGGAGCTGCTCCGCAGGAGATCGAGACGGAGGTGACCGATATCATCGAAGGTGCCCTGAACACGGTGCCTGGTGTCGAAGAAATGCGGTCGACATCATCTCGGGGACGCTCAAGCGTAAATCTTACGTTCAATCTTGAGAAGAATCCGGATCAGGCGTTTCAGGAGATCCAGCAAAAACTCAGCGGTGCGGTAAACCGCCTGCCGGAAAACGCCGATCCGCCGTCAGTTCAGAAATCAGATCCGGACTCGCAGCCAATTCTAATGTACTCGGTCAGTGCTCCGCGAGATCTGACCGAACTGACTACGCTCGTCCAGAATCTCCTCCAAAAGCGGATCGAGTCGGCCGATGGTGTCGGCGAGGTCTTCATTTGGGGGGCACGCGAAAAACAGATCAAGATCTTCGTAAACCCCGACAGGCTCAAGGCCTACAATCTGTCTGTTACGGAAATTTCAAATGCGGTCCGTGGGCAGAATCAGGAGTTGCCCGGCGGCAGTCTCGTCGAAGGTGCCAAAACCCTCGGCGTCCGCACAATGAGCAAGCTGACGGAGGTGAGCCAGTTCGCCGACATCGTAATTACGACTCGAAATTCATATCCGATCAAGATAAAAGACGTTGCGCGTGTGGAGTCGACCGGTGCTGATGCCAGCACAGCGGCATCGCTCGACGGCGTTCAGGCGGTCAGCCTCGGTATCAGAAAGCAATCCGGAGCCAACACGATAGCCGTTATCGAAAACGTCAAAAAGCGAATGGCAGAGATCCTGCCGAATATGCCGCCGGATATGAAATTCGCATTGATCCGCGATCAATCAGAATTTATCCAAAATAGTTTGACGGCGATCGAGGAACATCTGATCCTCGGCGGATTGTTTGCGGCCGTGGTTGTTTTCTTTTTCCTTTGGAATTTCCGGACGACGATCATCGCCGCTCTGGCCATACCGATCTCGATCATTGCCTCTTTCGCGGTCATCGCGGCCTTGGGCTATTCGCTTAATCAGATGACGATGTTGGCTCTGACCTTAATGGTCGGCATCGTGATCGATGACGCGATCGTGGTGCTCGAAAACATCTATCGGTTCGTCGAGGAAAAAGGGATGAATCCCTTTGAGGCCGCAGTCGAAGGCACCAAGGAGATCGGACTTGCCGTCCTTGCCACGACACTCTCGCTACTGGCGGTTTTTATCCCCGTCGGGTTTATGACCGGCATCGTCGGCCGGTTTATGTCATCCTTCGGACTAACGTCGGCGGCGGCGATCGCTGTCAGTCTGATCGTGTCATTTACGATCACGCCGATGCTCGCGGCCAGATGGATCAAAGCCAAGAAACATCCTGTCGGAGCGACGAACGATCCTGAAGTAGACGATGCATACGCCGTCGCGAATGAACCGGGACTCGAGCAGAACAGCGAAGCCGCCGGTCACGATCGGTCTGATTCGAAGGCAGGGTGGTTTTACAGCAAGGTCGATGGAACGTATACGTGGCTGCTGAAATTATCGATGCGTTATCGGTGGGCTGTCGTTTTGATCTGCGTCCTGACCGTTGCGTCGATCGTGCCGCTTTATAAATTCGTCGGTATGGCGTTTTTGCCGGATGAGGACGAATCTCTGTTTCAGATAAATCTGCGAGCCCCTCAGGGAACGTCACTCTCGGCGACGCAATCCATACTCGACCGTATCGCCCGCGATGTTCGCGAACAATTGCCCGGCGTTAAAAATACGCTTGTTCTCGCCGGTTTCGGGCGCGGTTCGGGACCAAATAACGGTTTTATCAACGTCAGCTTACTTCCGGTCGGTGATCGTAAAAAATCACAGGCGGACCTGATCAATCAGTCTCGGGCGCTCGTCAAGAAATATGCGTCAAAAGAATATCAGGTGACCGTTTCGGCATCGTCGTCGATCGCACAGGGCATCGGACTCGGCCGCGGCGGCAGCGGTATTGGATTTTTCATCGCCGGCCCCGATATGGATAAGTTGACCTTGTATGCCAATCAACTTGTCGACAAAATGAAGGAGGATCCGTCATTTCGCGATCCTGACAATTCGATCGACATTGGGACGCCCGAATTACGTGTGCTTATAGACCGAGCCAAAGCGGCTGATCTTGGCGTTGCGGCGGGCAATGTGGCTCAGGCTCTCAACATACTGGCTGCCGGGCAAAGGGTGTCAACGTTTAACGAGAATTCGGTCCAGTATGATGTGATCATACAGGCAGATGAGCCCTTTAGACGCGACCGCAGCAGTTTCCAAAACTTTGCCGTTGCGTCGACGAGCGGTGCGGTGGTCGGTCTGGACAAGGTGATCAAGGTCGAAGAAGGTTTAAGCCCATCGTCGATCAGTCGGCTTAATCGGCAACGAGTCGTGACGATCTCTGCCGGATTGCCGCCCAACTCGTCCGAGTCGGACGCTTTGGCAAAACTGCAAAAGCTGGCGACGAATCTTAAAATGGGGCCGGAATATATTACCGGAGTCAGCGGTCAGTCAAAGGAACTGCAAAAGGCATATGAATCGTTTTTGCTGGCGTTCCTTTTGTCATTCGTATTTATGTATCTGATCCTCGCGGCTCAATTCGAGTCGTTTATCCACCCGGTGACGATCCTTTTGACACTGCCGCTCGCGATACCGTTCGCTCTCTTGTCGACAGCGATGGCCGGGCAAACGCTGAATATTTTTTCCGCACTCGGGATTCTGCTGCTTTTCGGGATCGTCAAAAAGAACGCTATTCTGCAGATCGATCACACGAATACACTTCGAGCCAGTGGGCTTAACCGATACGACGCAATCATCCAGGCAAACCGGGATCGCTTACGGCCTATCCTTATGACGACGATCGCTCTCGTTGCCGGTATGATACCGCTGATACTTGGCAGCGGAGCGGGTGCCGCGACCAATCGTTCGATCGGCGTCCTTGTGGTCGGCGGCCAATCGATGTGCTTGTTGCTGACACTATTGGCAGTACCTGTTTTCTACTCACTATTTGACGACGCTAAGGGGTCAGGCGTCTGGCAATCGCTTTCCGGCGGCGTCCGTGGCCTGTTTTCAGTTTTCAAACGGCAGAAGGCCGGTGGCGAATCGGAGGAGTCGGCCTAGCTTTATGTCTTTGACCTATTTTCAAACTCGGCTGAAACTGGACAGCCTCAAGAACGTAATTGCAGTTTTTGTATTATTCGCGGCGTTTGCGATCGGAGCATACGGTCAGTCGCCGACGCCTACGCCGGATCTGCCGCCGCCCATTTCGCCTGATCTGGCATTGCCGTCGACACCAATGCCAAGTAACGAGCGGATCGGAGTCAATTCGGCTGACACGCTTTCGATAACGCTTGAAATGGCGATCGAGATGGCGCTCCGAAATAATAACGATATTGATTCGTCGCGTAATGACTCTCAGATTACGGACCTTCGACTTGACGGAGCACGCGGCGTGTACGATCCCTTGATAACGTCGGATAACTATTATGAACGGGCAACGACGCCGACCGCATCGGCGATCGGCGGAGCAGTTAACGGTGCGGTCACGCAGACCCGATTTTTTAATTCGGCGGGCGTGAGCGGGTTTACACCTGCTGCAGGCGGATCGTATTCAGTATTGTTCAATTCATCCAGGACGACGACCAGCAACACCAACTCCTTTCTCAATCCACAATACCCATCGTCGATGACGTTCAATTACACGCAACCATTGATGCGCGACAGGAAGTTTGACGGCAATCGGCGTTCGATCGAGATCGCTAAGCGAAATCGGTCGATCAGCGACGCACAATTACGTATCAAGGCGATCGACGTCATTTCAGGTGTCGAGTCAGCATATTGGGACCTGACATTTGCGTTAAGAAACCTACAGGTGCAGACCGACACGCTCAAGCAAGCAAAGGAACAGCTTGAGAGTAACAAACGATTGGTCGCAAAGGGCGTTCTGGCACCGATCGAGATCGTGGCCGCTAACGCTCAGATATCGACCTTTGAACAAACCGTCTTTCTCGCTCAGGAAAACGTTACGCGTGCTGAAAATTCTCTAAAAACACTTTTGTTGCCCGACCGGGCGTCGCCGGAGTGGGTGCGTCCATTGACGCCGGTCACGCCGGTATCACGCCGATCGCCGGATGTCACACTCGATGTGGCAGTTCAACAAGCGATGAAGAATCGGCCCGAGGTCGATCAATGGGCGGTCACCGAGGAGATAAATAAGATCGACGAAAGGTATTTCCGGGATCAGAAAAAGCCGCAGATCGACCTTTACGGGATCTACACGACGGCCGGACTTGCCGGAACCGAGACGCCCGCCGCAATCAGTCCAACGACGGGTCTAAGTCGTGTTCCGTCTAATCTCGTCGGCGGCTATTTTAACTCGCTCGGAAACTTACTCCAACAGGATTATCCGACTTTTCGGGTCGGGGTCTCGATATCGTTGCCGTGGGGCAACCGAACGGCTAAGGCAAATCTCGGCCAGAATCGGGTTGAGGCCGAACAGATCCGCAATTTGCGTGCGCAGGCTGAGCAAAGGATCGAGGCAGAGGTCCGAAATGCGCTGCAGACTCTACGTTCGGCGGATGCCCGGCTTTTGTCAGCCACCGCTGCCCGGATCGCCTCAGAGGAGCTGTACGCGAGTGAACAGAGACAATTCAGAAGCGGAACAACCACATTCTACCTTGTTCTCCAGCGACAGACCGATCTGCTGGGAGCACGCGGGCGAGAGTTACAGGCCCAAACTGATCTGAACAAGGCGATATCCGCATTTCAGCGATCGATCGGCAACACGCTGTCGGTCAATAACGTGACAGTCTCGAAATAGTCCTATTGGATCTTCGGAACTTCGATGGTTAGGTCCGCTGATCGGAATTGGGGCTGGTCGCCAAAACCAAACATATCCGGTCCGTTTACCAGATGGCGTTCAACCGTTTGGACGTCGATAGGCCTTGAAAAGTAGTATCCTTGGCCAAGTGTGCAGCCGAGAGCCCGCAATTTCTCGAGTTGGCTTTCGGTCTCGATCCCTTCAGCAACTACCTCGATATTCAAATTCTCGCCCAGCATCAGGATGGTTTTGACAATGGCACCGCTCTTTTCATCCTCGTCCATTATCTGGACAAAGGATCGGTCGATCTTCAATCGTTCGAACGGGAATTTCTGCAGATAACTAAGGCTCGAGTATCCCGTGCCAAAGTCGTCAGTCGAAAGTTCGATCCCGAGGGCATCCAGATCTGAAAGCACCTTTAGCGACCGTTCGCTGTGTTCCATAACGGTACTCTCGGTGACTTCGAGCTTTAATTGACGTGAATCAAGTCCGGAGTTAGCCAAAACCTCTTCGACCTGAGCGGTCAGGGAGGGATGCATCAACTGTTTGGCAGATAGATTGACACTCACCGACAGCGGCCTGCCAAATTTCTTTTGCCATTCGGCGATCTGGCAGCAGGCCTCATTCATGATCCACTTTCCGATCTGGATGATCAATCCGGTTTCCTCAGCAACGCCGACGAACTCATTTGGCAAAACCAGGCCGTGCTTTGGATGGCGCCAACGGATCAGGGCCTCAAATTCATATACGCAACCGGTTGAAAGTTGAACGATCGGCTGATAGAGCACTTCGAACTGATTTCGTTCGACGGCGTGGCGAAGGTCAGTTTCGATCTGTAGCAAGTTCATATTGCGAACGTGCATTTCACGATCGAAGATCTCGTATCTTGCTTTACCCGCTTCCTTCGCACGATACATAGCCGCATCGGCATCACGAAGAAAGTCTTCCGGTTGACGATGAGCATCGCTTGAGACGATTATCCCGATGCTCGCGGTGGTGAAAACTTCGTAGTTGTCGATCTTAAACGGCTCAGAGATACGGGCTTGGAGACGTTCGGCGACACGGGCGACCTCGTTAGTATCACCACATCGATTCAGCAGGATCACAAATTCGTCGCCGCCAAGCCGGGATACTACATCGCCGGGACGCACGCCTGCCAGGAGTCGCTCGGCGATCGCTACCAATAACTTGTCTCCCACTGCGTGGCCGAGGCTGTCATTGATAACCTTAAAGCGGTCAAGATCTAGAAATAGGACCGCAAATCGAGCAAAATTATTTCCATCCGAACGGTCGACCGCTTGCCGGAGGTGATTCATAAATTGAACGCGATTCGGCAACTCGGTCAACGTGTCGTGGAGTGCATAGTGACGAAGCCGCTCTTCGGCTCGATTGCGTTCTGTAATATCGCGAAAGCAACAGACACGGCCGACGGGCTTATCTTCGATAAACTGAGGTTGAGAGTACCGTTCGTATATCCGACCATCACGCAGTTCGATGATATCCGTGTGGACGCCCAACGGATCAGCGAACAGTGACTCGCAGTTCAACGCAAATTGTATGGGTTCGGCCATCTGCTCGGTTATATGTTGGACGAGCAATTCGCCTTTACCCACTTCAACAACGGCGGACGGGACATCCCACATTTCACGAAATTTGGTATTGCAGGTGACGATCTCGCGATCGAGGCTCATAACGACAATACCGTCGGCAGTCGATTCGAATGTCGAAGCAAATAGCGAGATCGTATTGACCAAAGACTCTTGGGCTTGGCGACGCTCACTGATGTCTCGACCGATGCCCTGAACACCGACCGGAACGCCATCATTTACGATCAGCCTCGTACTCATTTCCAACGGCACGCGGCGGCCATCACTGGCGATCACCTCTAGTTCATAGGTGGTCGGCCGATCCTCGAACATTTTGGAGGCAGTCATCGCGCGCGCAGTTTCTAGAAACTCGGTGGCGACGATATCAGCTATATTCTTTCCAACGGCGTCTACGCGGCTATAGCCGGTTATCCTCTCGCCGGCACGATTCAGCGAAGTGAAGTTGCCTTCGAGATCGTGGGTGTAGATCAAGTCATTCGCATTTTCGAAAAGGTCGCGATAACGCTCCTCGTTCTTTCGATTGATCTCTTGGGTCCGTTTCCGCTCGGTGATGTCGCGAGCAACACCCTGGATAGCCACGGCCTCTCCGTTCTTGCGGATCACAGAGCTGTTTACCTCGAGAGTAATGGGGCTGCCGTCCTTCTTAAAGCACGCTACTTCATAAACGGTCTGATCAGTGTCACCCGCGATCTTCTTGGCAAGATTCTGCTTCATCACTTCCAGGTCTTCCGGGGCCGTGACCGAGGCCATATTTAGCGACATCGCCTCATCTTTGGTATAGCCGAAGATCTTCGATGCGGCGTCATTGATCGAGATGTAGTTGCCGTGAAGATCGTGCACGTAAATGATGTCGTTTGCGTTTTCGAATAATTGACGATATCGTGCTTCACTTTCGGTCAATGCGAGGTCCGCTCGACGCCGTTCAGTGATGTCCTGCCACATTACAAGACCGGCGAATATGGCACCATACTCGTCGCGAACCGGGATTATATGTACCTGGTAACTCACACCATTACGGTCGGTGTCCAAAACGATCTTCTCACCGGCGAGAGCTCGGCGGTAGATGCTCTCCCATTCACCATAATCATCGCCGTCGAAAATGTCCCTCAGCGTCTTGCCTTCAAACATCTTGGCGTCGTAATTGTGATATTTGAGTTGGTCACCCTCGGCAAGTGTATAGCGAAGGTCGTGGTCAAAGAGTAGTACGGCCGTCTCGGGTATGTGTTGTGCAAGGGTGCGATACAAGCGTTCGCGCTTCTGCAATTCGAGCACCGCGATCTTTCGTTCCGTGACGTCAAGTATCACACCCTGCCAGCAGATAGGAATGCCGTTCGCATCCTTAATAAAACAACTGCGGTCACGAACCCAAAAAATGGAACCATCACTGCCAACCAGGCGATATTCAAAATCGATTCCTTCGCCCGATTGCATTGCACTTCGTGTGCCGTCCAAAACCTGGTCGCGGTCTTCAGGATGGATGACTCGAGCCCAGATATTGGCATCATTCATCCACTCGTCATAGTGATATCCAAATTTTTCGACGGTTCTACTAATGTAAATGGGTTTATACGGCGAAACAGGTTCCACCGCGTAAAACATTATCGGCAGATTTTCAATAAATCCCCGAAAGGTACTGTCGCTGATCGCAGTGCTGGCCGCACCGGACGAGGATACTAACGCATCATCAAGGGGTGTCGAGATCACTTGTTCAGAATTTGTCCGTTGCTTTTTGGACATAGAGAGCGAATATTAGTTAGGTTACCTAGTCTCAGGGCACGCGAGGGGAGTTTGTGGAGTCGTTGCTGCGGCAAGTCAAAATGTCGAGAAACTAATAGGAACTCCGGAGGCTTACTAGTGGCATATATCCATACAGACATACGACAACTCAAATATTATCACGTTATTGGTCTGGATGACAATATCTTTTTGCATTGTTTAACAGTTTGCGGGGTACTAAATGAAACATTTAGTCAGGCCGTTATTGAAATTTAACAAAAAGCGTTAGAATTGCGCCGAAACGTATTAGTGCTGACCGATTTAAGATTATGAAAAAAATTATTTCGACGATCCTCTTTTTCACATTTACGGCCGTAACGCTGGCACAGACAATGCCCAAGGATGCTGACCCCAAATTATGGGCACGGGCTGTAAAACTGCATAAGAGCTCGATCGTAATCGATGGCCACAACGATATCACCTCGCCAATGGTGGACGAAGATTTTGATCTAGCTATGAGTTCGACCGGTAAGTATCATTTGGACGGCGACCCGTTTCACACCGATCTTTCACGATTCAAGGCGGGCGGAATGACCGGGGAATTCTTTTCAATATACGTTTCCGGTTCGACCTTGAAATCGGGTGGAGCTATGAGAAGGGCGATGGATCTGATAGACGCGACCTACCGGGAAGTCGAACGCCACCCTGCCCAACTGAAAAGTTGTACCACCGCCGCAGAGATCCGTCTTGCCAAAAAGCAAGGCAAGATATGTGCACTGATGGGCATCGAAGGTGGCTATGCGATCGAAAATTCACTCTACGCGCTACGCGACTTTTACCGCCTCGGGATCCGCTATATGACGTTGACTCACAACGTCTCACACGACTGGGCGGATGCTCACAACGACACCCCGAAAAACAATGGGTTGTCCGATTTTGGTAAGGACGTCGTTCGGGAAATGAATCGGCTAGGGATATTTGTTGATATTTCGCACGTCTCGGAAAAGGTTATGAACGACGTGCTCGATATCACAACTGCTCCGGTGATCGCATCTCACTCAAACGCCCGGGCCTTAGATGACCACACCCGAAACGTTTCGGATGCCGTACTAAAGCGCGTGGCAAAGAACGGCGGTGTGATAATGATCAACTTTTATCCGTCATTTCTCGACGCCCGCACGAATAAGGAAGAAAATGACCGAACTGCACGACTCAAACCGCAGATCAACGCCCTCCGCGAAAAGTACAAAAATGATCGTGTCGCTTATAACGAGGCCGAACGTAAATTATTTGCCGACAACCCGATCTACGTAACTCCATATACGCGTATCGTTGACCACATCGACCATATTAAACAGGTTGCCGGAATCGACAATATCGGCATCGGTTCGGACTTCGACGGCGTACCGTTCTTGCCCGCAGGTATGAATGGCGTCGAGGACCTTGTCCTTGTCACCTACGAGATGCTCAGGCGTGGTTATTCGGACGTTGATGTCCGGAAAGTACTTGGCGAAAATATGCTCCGGGCGATGACTCAGATGGAGAAAGTGGCCGGAAACCGGCAGATCAGCGGACAGGGAAGTTTGAAAAAGATCAAATAGCGGATCACACAAGTTTGTTAACAAGGGTCGCCGTTATTTTCGGCTCTGGATAGAGACAGTTGTCGCCGGCGAACAGCAACCGGCGGCTAATCTAGCTCGATCAAGTTTCATTGCCGGATCGTTTTCGAGCAACTTCATCGTCGCCGTAAGGACGTCCGCAGCGAATTTGTCGGATGGTTCGTTTACTCGGTAGTGCGTCCATTTGCCCTCACGTCGTCCGGCAACTAAATTTGCACGCTTTAGATACGCCAGATGACGTGAGATCTTTGGGTTGTTAGTGTCGAGTGTCTCCGCAAAAAAACAGACACAGACCTCGCCGTCACGCATTAGATTGAGTAACCGCAGACGGGTCCGGTCAGCAAGGGCTGAGAAGAAAAGTGCTGCGTCAAAAGTGTTTGGACCAACCATACAGATAGGATTATAACACGTCACAATTATGGCTTGACATAAATATATAGCGGGAGTACTCTGGCATTACAATTATGGGTAAACATAAATGTTGGATTGAAATTTGGAGTTATATTAAGGTTTACGCCTAGTTTGGCGTAAATGGTTCGCCGCTCAAACTGGCGCTTAAGAATGTCCGTTTGCCGGCCGCAGAGCTCTTTTGCACCTAGTCATCCAGATCGCGTCAACCGCCTGTTGCTGAAAAGACTAAGTTTGGGACACGGCCCGATCTATATAAAAATATGTCTTCATCCGACAGTAACACGGTCCGGAGCCTTTCATTTCTGGATCGATTCCTGACCCTTTGGATATTTCTTGCGATGGCGGTCGGCGTCGCTATCGGATTCGTTTATCCGGCGGTCGATGGCGTACTCAATCGGTTTAATATCGGAACTACAAATATTCCGATCGCGGCGGGACTGATATTGATGATGTATCCTCTGCTCGCGAAAGTGCGGTATGAGGACCTCGGCAAGGTCTTTCGAAATACGCGAATACTGGGTCTTTCGCTTGTTCAAAACTGGGTGATCGGCCCGGTCTTGATGTTTGGCCTCGCGATCATTTTTTTGCGCGATCAACCGGATTATATGGTCGGGTTGATAATGATCGGTCTGGCGCGGTGTATCGCGATGGTCATTGTTTGGAACGAACTCGCCGGCGGAGACACCGAATACGCGGCGGGCCTCGTCGCATTCAACAGCGTATTTCAGGTTCTGTTCTATAGCCTGTATGCGTGGATATTTTTAACGGTGCTCCCGCCATTGTTCGGCCTGACCGGCATTGCTGTGAACATCGGCATCGGTCAGATCGCTGAGAGTGTTTTCGTATATCTAGGGATACCGTTCATTGCCGGGATCCTGACCCGTGTTGTGCTTGTCAATGCCAAGGGCAAAGAGTGGTATCACGACAAGTTTATTCCGCGAATCAGTCCGCTGACCTTGATAGCCTTGCTATTCACGATCGTTGTGATGTTTAGCCTAAAGGGAAATCTGATCGTCCAACTGCCCCTAGATGTTGTCAGGATCGCCGTTCCGCTGCTGATCTATTTTGTTCTGATGTTTTTGGTCAGCTTTTATATGGGGCGAAAGGTCGGAGCCGATTACGCTAAAACGGCGACGCTCTCGTTTACGGCGGCGAGCAACAATTTTGAGCTCGCCATCGCCGTCGCCGTTGCCGTTTTCGGGATCAATTCGGGGGCGGCATTTGCGGCCGTTATCGGCCCTCTGGTCGAGGTTCCGGCACTGATCGGACTGGTCAGTGTCGCACTGTTCTTTCAAAAGAGATATTTTGCGGCTGACGCAGCTTAAAAATGGACAAGGAAAAAGTACTGATACTCTGTACCGGAAATTCAGCACGTAGCCAAATGGCCGAGGGGCTTTTGCGAGATATTGCGGGCGATCGGTTTGACGTCGTGAGTGCCGGAACATTAGCGAGTTTTGTGCGTCCTCAGGCAATCGCCGTGATGGCCGAAATTGGGATCGACATCTCAGGACACCGTTCAAAATGCTTAGATGAGTTTTTCGGACAGTCGTTCGACTACGTCATAACCGTTTGCGACAACGCCAACGAGACTTGTCCGATCTTTCCGGGGAGGGCGAAACGTATTCACTGGAGTTTTGACGATCCGGCTGAGGCCGTCGGTACTGTTGCTATACAACTCGCACTTTTCCGCCGCGTGCGCGACGAGATCAAGATTCGCTTGAGTGAGTTTCTGACCTCTCACTGATGCATTAAAGGGGATGACACTTTAGAAGTTTGACGTCAAATACTGTATCTTTGTGTCTTTGCTGTGTGTTCGCTTCGACTGAGCGTTGGCGGACGCGGCTAATATGAACTAGATCGGCCGGGCTTCACGACGGCCAAAAAGTACAGCCCTTGCGCAAATACCTCAAATTTATAATTCTGCTGCTATTTACGATAGCCATCTTTTGGTTTTTTGGTAGAAATCTCGATTGGCAGGCAGTTAGTTCGAGCCTTAAAAAGGCGAACCTTTTCTATCTCGGTCTGGCGACTCTCGGGATATGTTTGGGCTACTTTTTGCGGGCTGTCCGATGGAAGGTATTGCTCGAACCGATCACCAAGTCGAGCCTCCGAGAGCTTTTCGCGACTACGACCGTCGGATTTACAGCGATATTTCTGATCGGCAGAATGGGCGAGATCGTTCGCCCTATGTGGTTGCCAATGCGCGATCGCCGGGTACGGCCTTCCGCCGCACTTGTGACGCTTGGGCTCGAGCGCGTATTCGATCTGGCTGCTCTTGCGAGTTTCTTTGCGGTAAATCTGCTTTGGTTTACGCCGCAACCGGGCCGTGAGACAGAGTTTGAATATGTCGAGTGGGCGGGATGGCTGATGGTGGCCGGCGTGATCTTCGGCTTTATCGCTCTGATCGTATTTCAGCGGATCTCGGTTCGTGTGATCGACTGGACTGAGAAGGCGATCGATCGAAGTTGGATCCCGGACCGTTTGCAGAAGATCATTCTCAGTGTCTTTAGACAACTCGCATCTGCCCTCGCGATATTACGCGATTGGCGTGAGACCTTTTGGGTTTCATTTTGGACCGTGATCCTGTGGTTTACGATCTCAATACCGACCTGGCTCGTTCTGCTTGCTTTCGGGCTTCCGCTGACCTTCAGTGATTCGCTCTTTATAATGGGATTTGCGACGGTCAGTTCCGTTATTCCGACGCCGGGCGGTGCCGCCGGTGCATTTCATACCGCCACGGCGGCGAGCATCTTATTTCTAAAAAATGACATCAGCCGCGAGGATGCCGCCGCAGTGTCGATCGCGATGCATCTGGTTTATTTTGCCCCGGCAGTGTTTTTTGGCTTATATTATTTCTTCAAGGGTGATATAAGTATTGAGCGATTTCGTTCACTAATGTCTAGCGAAAACGCCGAGCGCGAGATCGAATCTGATTCGCCTGATTTTACCGACGAGCGTCTGGATGTCGGCCGTTAACACGAGTTATTATGCGTTGTCCGTTTTGTGCACATATTGAGGATAAGGTGGTCGACTCCCGCGAATCCAAAGACGGTGATTCGATCCGACGCCGCAGGGAATGCCTGGGTTGCGGCCGACGATTTACCTCATATGAAAGGATCGACGAGATCCCGTATATGGTCGTCAAGAAGGACGGAAAGCGCGAGGGATTTGATCGAAACAAGGTGTTGTCCGGCCTTTTCCGCGCAAGTGAAAAGCGCCCGATCTCGACCACACAACTTGAGACAATAGCCAACGAGGTCGAAAAGAATGTGCAGGATTCGCTTGATCGTGAACTTGCAACGACTGAGAT
>Ga0073904_10001986_pt1 | contig 15434 bp, 13 predicted proteins | sample KloWWTrecipitate_FD_66668 | JGI IMG/M metagenome (GOLD analysis project Ga0073904, IMG submission 66668) | Active sludge microbial communities from Klosterneuburg, Austria, studying microevolution and ecology of nitrifiers - Klosterneuburg... | ecosystem: Engineered > WWTP > Aerobic digester >...
TCTACGTGATCGCCTTCAGCTACCCGGTGGTGCCCAAGGGTCGCGCCCGGATTCGCGTCCAGCTCTCCGCAGCGCACAGCGAGGCTGACGTGCGGGTCTGCGTCCGGGCGTTCGTCGCGGCGCGTGAGCCGGTGGACGGTCCCTGAGCCTGTCGAAGGGCTGAGTTTGTCGAAGGGCTGAGCCGACAAACGCACCCTGAGCCTGTCGAAGGGCAGCCGCCGGCGCAGGGTGTAGCCGCCCATTGTGGACGCACGCTCAGGGCAGGTCGCCGGCCAATTCGGCGATCAGCGCCAGTCCGCGGGCGAGTTCGGGCTCGCTGACGGCCCCGAAGCCGAAGACAAGGCCCTGCCGGGCCTCAGTGCCCGACCAGTACTGCGACAGCGGGCTCACCTGCACCCCGGACGCGGTCAGCGCGGCCACCACCTCGTGCTCGGGCCGGCTGGTTTCGACGACCGCGTGCAGGCCGCCGTCCATCGGGTAGACGGCCAGTCCGGGGACGCCGGCGAGCGACCGCACCACCATCGCTCGGCGGCGGCGGTAGCGCTGGCGCATGCGCTGGGTGTGCAGGCGCAGGGCGCCCGCGCGCAGATAGTTCGCGACGGCTCGCTGCGGCACCAGGCCCACCGGTTGGCCGAGCTCGCGGCGGGCGTCCGTCACCGCGGGGACGAGCCAATCGGGCAGGGCGAGAAAGCCCATCGCTAGGGCTGGGGTGAGGGTCTTGGAGAGAGTGCCCAGCATCACCACGCGCGGGTCGCCCGGATCGTCGAGGGAGGCCAGCGCAGGCAGTGGCTGGGAGGTGTAGCGAAGCTCGGAGTCGTAGTCGTCCTCGACCACGACCACCCGGTTCTGGCGAGCCCATTCGAGCAGGGCCTGACGGCGGTCGATCGGCAGCGATCCGCCCAGCGGGTACTGGTGGCTCGGGGTGACCAGGATCAGGTCTGGTGCCGTGGTGCCCGTGGGCAGGCCGTTGATGAGCAGCCCGTGCTCGTCGGTGGGTAGGGCGACGATCTCTGCCCCGAATCGCTTGGGCACCCGCCGCAGCGACGGATAGCCCGGCTCCTCCACCCCGACCCGTCGCTTCGCGTCCGCCCCTCCAGCCGCCTCATCTTCGCAAGCTGGACAGTTATGTCCCGTCTGGGGACGCGGGTGTCCAGCTTGTTGGGGTGGGGGGAGGTGCTGTGCCTCCTCATCTTCGCAAGCTGGACAGATATGTCCCGTCTGGGGACGCGGGTGTCCAGCTTGCTGGGGTGGGGGGAGGTGCTGTGCCTCCCCATCTTCACAAGCTGGGCAGTTACGTCCCGTCTGGGGCCGCGGGTGTCCAGTTTGCGGAGGTGGGGGAGGCGTGGGTGACAGGGCCAACAGAAGTAGCGCGAGGCCCTCGCGTCCGCCGGCGGTGACGACGATTTGGGCCGGGTCGCGCACGACGGCTCGCATCCGGCGCAGGTGCTCGGCCCACTCGGTGCGCAGGGCAGGCAGTCCCAGGGCAGGGACGTTATCGCTCACCGGCTCGCTGGCGGCTTGGCGCCAGGCCGCCTTCCACGCCGGGCCGACCACCTCGTCGGGCCACGGGCGTCCCGGGCGCAGGTCGAGCAGCGGACGCGTCGCCACCACCGCGGCGGGTGCGGGACGCGCCTGCGTGGGGTGTACCCGCCGCAGCAACGGGTTGACCACGGTGGAGCGTCCGCCCGCCGAACTGAGGTAACCCTCGGCCAGCAACTGGTCGTACGCCGCTACCACCGTCCCGCGGGAGACGCCCAGGTGAGCGGCCAGCGCACGACTGGACGGCACCGCGTCCCCGGGGCTCAGCACCGCCGAGCCGATCAGGTCGCGGAACTGCTCGGTCAGTTAGGCGGGCAGCGGACGCCCCGGTCCGAGGCTCAGCGGAAGGGTCACCTCCGGGGCGGTACGCACTAGGCCAGGATACTGGCCCAACAAGACTGAGCCAGTATTGGATCTGGTCTTGTACCAGTTACCCGTCCAGCATGGTCACCATGACGAACCTGACTGGATCCCCGTTGGTGAAGCGCGGCCTGGCCGACATGCTCAAGGGCGGCGTGATCATGGACGTGGTCACTCCCGAGCAGGCCCGGATCGCTGAGGACGCGGGCGCCGTCGCGGTGATGGCGCTCGAGCGCGTCCCCGCCGACATCCGCGCCCAGGGCGGCGTGGCCCGGATGAGCGACCCCGACCTGATCACCGCGATCATCGAGACGGTGTCGATTCCGGTGATGGCCAAGGCCCGGATCGGGCACTTCGTGGAGGCTCAGGTGCTGCAGTACTTGAAGGTCGACTACATCGACGAGTCCGAGGTGCTGTCGCCGGCCGACTACGTCAATCACATCGACAAGCAGGCGTTCAGCGTGCCCTTCGTGTGTGGTGCGACCAACCTCGGCGAGGCGCTGCGCCGGATCGCGGAGGGTGCCGCGATGATCCGCTCCAAGGGCGAGGCCGGCACCGGCGACGTCTCCGAGGCCACCAAGCACATCCGGACGATCCGCCGCGAGATCGCTGGGCTGCAGGCCACTTTCGCCGCCAACCGGGACGAGCTGTACGTTGCGGCCAAGGAACTGCAGGCGCCCTACGATCTGGTCCGCGAAGTCGCCGAGACCGGGACGCTGCCCGTCGTGCTGTTCACCGCCGGCGGCGTGGCCACCCCCGCCGACGCTGCCCTGATGATGCAGCTGGGCGCGGACGGGGTCTTCGTCGGCTCGGGCATCTTCAAGTCGGGCGATCCGGCCGCGCGGGCGGCCGCGATCGTGAAGGCGACGGCCCTCTACAACGACCCGGCTGCGATTGCGGAGGCTTCCCGCGGGCTGGGTGAGGCGATGGTCGGCATCAACGTCTCCGACCTCGCGGCGCCTCATCGGTTGGCCGAGCGCGGGTGGTGATCGCGGTGACGTGCCGCGATCTCGTCCCGCAATGGCCGGCGGGCGCCCCAAACCGGGGTCTGGCAGAGCTATCGGGACGAGATTGCGTCATGCGATCGGCGGAGCGTTCGCGATGAGGGTCGGCGTCCTGGCGCTGCAGGGGGGTGTCCGCGAGCACGTCCGGCTCCTGGATGGGCTGGGCGCGCGGGTCGAGTTGCTGCGGGTACCGGCCGATCTGGCCGGGCCGGACGGGCTGCGCGTGGACGGGCTAGTGCTGCCGGGCGGAGAATCGTCCACCATCGACCGGCTCCTACGCACCTTCGGGCTGTTCGAGCCGCTGCGGGACGCGATCGCGTCCGGTCTGCCGGCACTGGGCACCTGCGCCGGGTTGGTGCTGCTCGCCGATCGCGTGCTTGACCCGGCGCCGGGTCAGCAGTCGTTGGGTGTGCTGGACGTGACCGTGCAGCGAAACGCGTTCGGCCCGCAGGTGGAGTCGGCCGAGGTCGACCTCGAGACCACGGACGGGCCGGTGCGGGTCGCGTTCATCCGTGCCCCACGGGTCGTGGGGTGGGGCCCGGGGGTCAAGGTGCTGGCCCGCCTAGGCGGTGGCGTGGTTGGCGTCCGCCAGGGTTCGATCACCGGCGTCGCTTTCCATCCCGAACTCACCGGCGAAACGCGCTTCCACCGACGCCTGCTCGAGGACGCCGACAGATGGCCGGAGGTTGCGCAGGCGTCCTGAGGTCTCGACAAGCTCGACCAACCGACGGGGTTGCTGGACCAACCGACGGGGTTGCTGGACCAACCGACGGGGTTGCTGGACCAACCGACGGGGTTGCTGGACCAACCGACGGGGTTGCTCGACCAACCGAAGGGGTTGCCCGATCAGCCGGAGTGCGAGGCCACGGTTGGTCGAGCTTGTCGAGACCCCGGAGACCCTCAGGTGAGCTGCGCCACCCGCACCGCGATCAGAACCAGTAGTAGCACCACGAAGCCGATGGCGCCGAGCAACTGGGTGCGTGCCCGGTCTTTGCGTGGGGCGAAGACGATGATCGCAGCCATCACCACGCCACCCACCAAACCCCCGACGTGACCCTGCCACGAGATGTTCGAACCGAAACCGAACGTGTAGGCCAGATTGATCGCGAGCCACATCAGTACGGTCCGGTAGTCACCGCGCACCTTGTAAGCGAGCACCAGCAGTGCACCCAGTAGGCCGAAGATCGCGCCGGACGCGCCGAGGGTCTGACTGCTGGGGTCGGACGCCCACATCACCAGCGCCGACCCGGACAGAGCCGAGATCAGGTACACAGCCAGGAACCGCACCCGGCCGAGCGCCATTTCCAGCGGCGGTCCCAGGAACCAGAGCGACACCATGTTCATCAGCAGGTGCACCACGTCCAGATGACTGAAAGCGCTGGTCAGCAGCTGCCACCACGCCCCGTCCGCCACCCCGGGCACCCAGTTGACCAGGGCGTTGCCTTGGCACATCTCAGCGCCGATGCCCGGGAAGTACGCACCGGGCTGCTCGACCGACGCGCATTGCCCGGACGGCAACAGCAACATCTTGGACGCCAGACTCGACCCCGAACCCCCGGTGGCCAGGTAGAGCACCCAGATCGCGACATTGAGAGCGATCAGGGTGAGCGTGGTCACGTGGGTGTTCGCGACCCGCGTCCCTCCGTAGGGCAGTTCGTGCTGGCGGGTCTGCTTGGCGCCCGCCGCGACGCAGTCGGGACACTGGAAGCCCACGGCCGCGCTGATCATGCAGTCGCCGCAGATCGGGCGTCCGCAACGCTGGCAGCCGATGTAGGTGGGGCGATCCGGATGCCGATAGCAGCCGTAGGCGACCGGCGGCTGCGGCTGCGGTTGCGTCATGCGAGAACCCTACCTGTCAGGCGCCGCCCGCCCCCGCGAACGCACCCCCACACATAATGGACGCATGAGCGGCAAACGGGTTGCGCTGGTTCTCGGCTCGGGTGGCGCCCGGGGTTACGCGCACATCGGCGCGATCCAGGTGCTGGCCGAGCGTGGCTATGTGGTGTCCGCGATCGCTGGCACCTCGATGGGCGCGGTGGTCGGTGGGCTGCTCGCCGCGGACAAGCTCGACGAGTACACCGACTGGGTCACCTCGCTATCGCAGCGGGACGTGCTGCGGCTGCTCGACCCAGCGTTGCGCGGGGCCGGGGCCATCCGTGCCGAGCGGGTGCTGGCCAGGGTCGCCGAGATCCTCGACGGGGCGCTGATCGAAGACCTGGCGATCCCGTTCACCGCGGTAGCCACCGACCTCGGCGCACGCCGCGAGGTGTGGTTCTCCAGTGGCCCGGTCGAGGTGGCCATCCGGGCGTCCATCGCGATCCCGGGCGTGATCACCCCGATCATGGTCAACGGGCGTCTGCTCGTGGACGGTGGGGTGCTCAACCCGGTCCCCGTCGAACCGGTGATCGGTGCGGACGCGGACTTCACCCTCGCGGTGACCCTCGGGGGGCCGCGCGATCGCAGTTTCGCGGTCACGCCCACCCGCGAGACCGCGGCCCAGCGTCCGCCGAGCGAGTGGCTGGACGGCTTCCTCAAGGGCGCCGCCGGGGTGTGGGAGAACGACGTCGTGGCGTGGATCACGTCCCGGTTCGGCGCCAAGGGGGCGGACGCGGAACAGTTGACTGCGCCTCCGGCGTACGAACCGGCCCCGCCCGGTGTCGGGGTGACCGACGTCGCCGCGATGTCACTGGACGCGATGGCCTCGCTCATTTCGCGCTTCCGGATGGCCGCGCTGCCGCCCGATGTGACCGTGACCGTGCCGGTGGACGCGGCCAGGATGTTGGACTTCCACCGCGCTGAGGAGCTGATCAGACTCGGCCGCGAACTCACGTCCGCTGCCCTGGACGAGGCCTTCGCGGTGCAGACCCCGGAAGTGGTCCACGCGGACGCGCCTGCCGAACTCGCGAGTACAGAAGGTGGCGGCCCTTCGTGACGCGCCCGTTCGTTCCTCACGGGCGCTCCTCAGGGACCGCTGCTTGGGGGTGTTCGTTCCTCGCGGGGGTTCCTCGGGGACCGTTGTTGGGGGCGGCCCGTCTCGAGACGTCAGCTGAAGCGCTCCCTGAGGAGGCTTCCGAGGGACGAGGAAGCTGTCACGAAGGGCGTCCGCCACAGTGTTTGTGGGAGTGAGTTCGGAGGTGGCGATGGCCCTTCGTGACGCGCCCGTTCGTTCCTCACGGGCGCTCCTCAGGGACCGTTGTTCAGGGGTGTTCGTTCGTCAGGGCGCTCTTCAGGGACGGTTGTTGGGGGCGGCCCGTTTCGAGACGTCAGCTGAAGCGCTCCCTGAGGAGGCTTCCGAGGGACGAGGAAGCCGTCACGAAGGGCGTCCGCCGCTGTGTGCGCTGGAGCGGTTCTAGATCGCGGCGCGCACGTCGTGCAGGTGGTGGCGCAGGTCGTGGAGGAAGTACTGGCCCAGCGTGGCGAGGGTGAACTCGGAGCCGTTGCTCCGGGTGCCGGGGCGGTCCCACTCGGGTTCGGTGACGGTGGCCCACTCGGCGGCGCTGGCTTGGGCGGCGGACGTGATCGCGTCCGCGACTTCGGCGGGGTCGGCTTCCCAGTAGCGGTCGGCGACTGCGGTCGCGTCCTGGTCCCAGTTGGCGAAGAGCGGGCTCTCCTGCGCGCGGATCAGGGCCGCACGATCGGTGAACAGCCTCAGTACGTCGCGCACGTGGCAGGCGTATTCCAGGGGCGACCAGACCAGCGGGTCGGGACGGACGGCCACGTCCGGCCTCGCCAGCACCTCCGCCCAGGGTGCGGCGAGGGCCAGCACCAGCCGGGGCAGGTCGCGCGCGTCCACCGCGCTGGCCAGATAGCCGCATTCCGGGCAGGGCTGTTGCAGGACGAACGTCCAGTCCTTGTCGTCGGACGGCGGGACGGCGGGTGTCTCCATCGCCGCAGGATAGGCGCTCGGACGCGGCATGCGCAGCACCACCTGACCGGAGTCGAGATCCAACGGACGCGGTCCAGCGCCACCCTGGTCGGTGCGCACCACCAGCATCTTCTCCGCGTCCTGCTGCTCGCGGGTGTATCGCAGCCCAGGGTTGAAGATCTCGAAGAAGTCGCTCATGACCGGTTCACTCCGCGCCCTCCGATCAGCGCCGGACCTCCCAGCGGACACCGGGTCGGCGGCGGTTCAAAGGTCAACGCTGCAACAGCCCGGCCAACTCCGCAACCCTGTGCAGCGGGACGCCGGAGAATTGCTCCGCAGTGAGCACGTGCCCCGAGGCCGCCGAGAGCATGAGCAGCGGCACCATTCCCGGATCGCGGTTGTGCACACTCACCTGCAAGCCCTTGGTGGGCTGCTCGTAGGGCAGTTCGGTGGCCAGCCGTCCGGTGAAGGGAGGCATCGAGGCCCGGTTCGGGTCGCTCCAGCGACGCGCGATCGCGGCCATCGAGAGCTCGTCCAGCTCCACCCAGACCGACCAGACGAAGACGTCGCCGGCGTCCTCGACGGGCAGCTGAATGTGGCCGCGGATGAAATGCCGGGTCACTCCCCGATCGGGCAGGATGCACACGTCGGGCGTCAGTTCCGCCTCAAGGCGCTCGCCCGGGCTCACCGCCAGCCAGTCGTCCGGGGCTGTGGTGCCCAGGACCTTGGCCACATCACGGTGAACTTCGTGGCAGACACTGCAGGGTGTGCCTGAGCCGTCGATCACCGGAACCATGAACTCAATCCTCCCCCCAGCCAGGGCCTCGCGTCCGGCGAACCGCAGATTTGCCCCTGCAATGGTTTTCAGCGCACTTTGAGATAGTCGGCCGACTCTTCGCCGGCGGTAATCCCACCCCTTGTCGCGAGGCGCGAGCTGTGGTTGCCTGCCGGTCAGGAGGTGGCTGATGGAGACCGTGGACGAGTATCTGGCAGGGTTCGACAACAGCGCTCGGGAGCAGCTCGAGCAGGTTCGGACGATCATTCGGGAAGAGTTGCCCGACGCTGCGGAGAAGATCGCCTACGCGATCCCGTCCTACGCAGTGAACGGACGCAACCTCGTGCACTTCGGCGGTTGGAAGGACTACCTGTCGGTGTACCCGGTGCCCGAGGGCGACGACGCCTTCCAAGCGGCGATCTCGGCCCACCGGGCCGGGAAGGGCACTCTTCGGTTCTCGCTGGCCGAGCCGCTGCCTGCCGAACTGATCCGCCAGATCGTGAGGTTCCTGCTCGCTGAGCGGGGCAGTCGCTAACGAGTTCAGGACTCGATCAGGGTGACCCCGGCCAGGGCGACCCGGAACCCGGCGCCGCTGTCGGTGTTGGCGCAGGTGACGCCGGCCTTCTCGCTGATGCAGACGAAGTTGCCGTACTGCAGCTTCTCGCCGTAGGGCAGCACCGCGAACTTGGTGCCGTCGTACTTCACCGAAGGGAAGCCGGAGGACTTCCACCACTTGGTGCTGTCCTCGCCCACCTTCGGGAAGGCGGCGGGGTCTCCGCTGCAGAAGAAGCTCGTGGTCGCGTCCACCGAGATGCCGGTGACGTCGAGCCCATCGTCCGGGCACACCTGTGCCGCCTTCGGCACCTTGGCCATCTTCATACCTTTGGGGAAGTGGCACAGCGCCCAGCCGTCCGCGACCGCGCACCAGATGCGTCCGCTCGGGCTGGCGAAGTGCCCGCCGCCGAAGCTGGTGACGTCGATCGCGCCGGTGGCGTCCGGGACGGTCGGCGCGGCGACGCCGGTCGACGTCGAGGCCGAGGTGGCGGGCGTGGCGGTTGGTTCGACGGCAGCACCGGACGCGGTTGGCGTGACGTCCACTGTGACGATCGGCCCGGGCGTCCACTTGGCGGAGCCGGACGAGCAGCCGCCCAACGCGAGGGCAGCTGCGATGATCAGTGCGGTGATTCTAGGCTTCATCTCGTTCTCGTTGCGGGAACAGGTTCGGCCCCAGTCTGCCAACGGGTCGTGCACGCTGGCTGAGAGCCGACTAACAATCCCCCAAAGGGTGGATTCGGCGCATGATCTGGATCAAGGGATCACAATCGAGCCATGACCTCGACAGCCGCCAGGGCATTGGTGCTGGGCAGCGGCGGCGCCACTGGGATCGCCTGGCAGGCGGGGGTGATAGCGGGGATGGCCGACGCCGGTCTGAGCCTCGCGTCCGAATTGGTGGTGGGTACTTCTGCGGGGGCGGTGGTCGCGGCTCGACTGACCACGGGCTGGACACCGGAACAACTCTTTCGTGCGTCCATGGATGCTTCGCCGCCGGACGGGCGGTTCGGCGCGCGTCCGGTGCTCGCGCTGCTGGCCGCGCAGGTCTACCCGAGCCGCCGGCACGCGCTGGCGTGGCTGGGACGGCGAGCCGAGCGGGCTTGGACGCCGGCCGCGGAGGCTCGCTGGATCGCTGCGCTGGTGCCCGAACTGGCAGGGCTGCCGTGGCCCCCTGAGTTGGTGATCGTGGCTACGGACGCCGCGTCGGGGCGACCGGCGTATTTCTCGCACAGCCAGCCCACCGACCTGGCCCGTGCGGTGGCTGCCAGTTGCGCGATTCCGGGCGTCTTCCCCGCCGTGCGCGTGGACGGCCGGCTCCACTTCGACGGCGGACTGCGCTCGCCAGCGAACCTGGACGCGACCCCGTCCGCTGCCTCGGTGATCGCGCTGGCACCGCTCGCCGGCTCGGTGCGGGCCTACCGCCGGCCAGGCGTGCAGGCCGAGGTGGTCGGACGCCGCGCTGCCGTGCTGCTGCTGCGCCCGGACGCGCCCAGTCGGCGCGCGATGGGCGCAGATGTGCTGTCCGTCACCCGCGCCGCAGAGGTCGCCAGGGCCGGCCGGACGCAGGGCCGGCGTGCCGGCGAACGCCTGGGTGGCGAGTGGCCAGCTCCCTTAGCGGCAGGAAGCGCTCCCTGAGCTTGACGAAGGGTCGTCCATTCGCTCGTGGCTACGGGCTTCGTCAAGCTCAGCCAGCGATGGGCGCATTGATCAGCGGTTCCTTAGCGGCAGGAAGCGCTCCCTGAGGAGGCTTCCGGGGAACGAGGAAGCCGTCACGAAGGGCGCCTCGCCACTCTTGTCGTGAGTGTGGCGGCCCGACGCGCGCGCGGTGCCTCGCAGGCCGATCACCACTCTCGTGATGGGCCGTTCGTTGTTGGGTTCAGCGGCGCTCGACGTGCGCCCAAGGTTGGGGGGTGCCCAAGGACCCTACTTGGCGAATAGAGTTGCGGACCCGCACGAGGAGGCCCAATGTTCCAGAAGTTGCTGGTCGCGAACCGCGGCGAGATCGCCGTCCGAGCCTTTCGCGCCGCCACCGAGTTGGGGATCGGTACGGTCGCCGTCTTCCCGTACGAGGATCGGCACGCCGAGTACCGGCTGAAGGCCGACGAGTCGTACGAGATCGGCGAACTCGGGCATCCGGTGCGCGCCTACCTCGACGTGGCCGGCATCATCGAAGCGGCCAAGCATGCTGAGGCGGACGCGATCTACCCCGGCTACGGCTTCCTATCCGAGAACCCCGATCTCGCGCAGGCGTGCGAGGAGGCCGGCATCAAGTTCATCGGTCCCAGTCACGAGGTGCTCGAACTCACCGGCAACAAGTCCCGGGCGATCGAGGCGGCGATCGAGGCGGGGCTGCCCACGCTGCGCGGCTCGGCTGCCAGCGACGACGTGGACACCCTGCTCGAAGCCGCCGAGGAGATCGGCTTCCCGGTCTTCGTGAAGGCGGTCAGCGGCGGTGGCGGACGCGGCATGCGCCGGGTCGACGATCCCGAGAAGCTGGCTGCGGCCCTCGCCGAGGCGATGCGCGAAGCCGAATCCGCGTTCGGCGATTCGCGGATGTACCTGGAGCAGGCGGTGATCAGGCCCCGGCACATCGAGGTGCAGGTGCTCGGCGACGCGGCCGGCGAGGTCATCCACCTGTTCGAGCGCGACTGCTCGGTGCAGCGTCGCCACCAGAAGGTGGTCGAGATCGCGCCGGCGCCGAACCTGTCCGCCGACCTGCGAGCACGGATCTGTGCTGATGCCGTGAAGTTCGCCCGGCACATCGGCTACGTGAACGCCGGCACCGTGGAATTCCTGCTGGGCGAGGACGGCAACTACGTCTTTATCGAGATGAACCCGCGCATCCAGGTGGAGCACACGGTCACCGAAGAGGTCACCGACGTCGACCTGGTCAGCTCGCAGATCCGGATCGCAGCCGGTGAGACGCTGGCCGACCTGGGGCTGAGCCAGGAGTCCGTCCACGTTCGCGGCGCCGCGCTGCAGTGCCGCATCACGACCGAGGACCCCGCCAACGGCTTCCGTCCCGACACGGGCGTGATCTCGGTCTATCGAACCCCTGGCGGCGCGGGCGTCCGCCTGGACGGCGGCGTCGTGTTCGCCGGCGCGACGGTCGGGGCGCACTTCGACTCGATGCTGGTGAAGCTCACCTGCCGAGGCAGCGACCTGCGCTCGGCGGCCCGCCGCGCGCACCGGGCGCTGACCGAGTTCCGGGTGCGGGGGGTGTCGACGAACATCCCGTTCCTGGAGGCGGTGATCTCCGATCCGGACTTCCTCGATGGGCACACCACTACGGGTTTCATCGACGAGCGGCCATACCTTCTGCACTACCACCTGCCCGCAGACCGGGGCACGAAACTGCTCACCTACCTGGCCGAGGTGAGTGTGAACAAGCCGAACGGCGAGCCTCGGATCGAGATCGAGCCGCGCGCGAAGCTGCCGGCGTCCCCGGACGGACGGTTCGCGTCCGCGCTCCCGTCCGGCACTCGGCAACGACTGCTGCAGGTCGGACCGGCGGCTTGGGCCGCTGAACTACGCGCCCAGCGCGCGGTGGGGGTCACCGACACCACCTTCCGGGACGCGCACCAGTCGCTGCTGGCGACCCGCGTCCGCACCAAGGACCTGCTCGAGGTGGCGCCCACGATCGCGCGGACGCTGCCGCAGCTGCTCAGCGTGGAGGCGTGGGGCGGGGCGACCTACGACGTGGCGCTGCGCTTCCTGAAGGAGGACCCCTGGGAGCGGCTGGACGCGCTGCACCAGGCGATGCCGAACCTTCCGCTGCAGATGCTGCTGCGCGGACGCAACACCGTCGGCTACACGCCATACCCGCTGGCCGTGACAAAGTCGTTCGTGGCTGAGGCTGCCCGTTCGGGCCTGGACGTGTTCCGCATCTTCGACGCGTTGAACAACGTCGACCAGATCCGTCCGGCGATCGAGGCGGTGCTGGAAACCGACCACGCGGTGGCCGAAGCGGCGCTCTGCTACACGGGCAACATGACTTCGCCGGCCGAGAGGCTCTACACGCTCGATTACTATTTGGCGCTCGCCGAGCAGCTGGTCGAGGCCGGGGCGCACGTGCTGGCGATCAAGGACATGGCCGGGCTGCTGCGGGCACCGGCCGCGGCGAAGCTGGTCACCGCGCTGCGGGCCAACTTCGACCTGCCCGTGCACCTGCACACCCACGACACCGCCGGTGGCCAGCTGGGCACGCTGCTCGCGGCGATCGAAGCCGGAGTGGACGCGGTGGACGTCGCGGCGGCGTCCATGGCTGGGACGACGTCGCAGGTGTCGATGTCAGCCTTGGTGGCTGCGCTGGAGGGCACCGAGCAGGACACCGGGCTGAGCCTGGCCGCGGTGACCGCGCTGGAGCCGTACTTCGAGGCGGTCCGCCGGCTGTATGCACCGTTCGAGTCGGGGCTGCCCGGGCCGACCGGACGGGTTTACACGCACGAGATTCCCGGTGGTCAGTTGTCGAACCTGCGACAGCAGGCGATGGCCCTTGGGCTGGGTGACCGGTTCGAGGCCATCGAGGACATGTACGCTGCGGCGAACCGCATTCTGGGCAACATCGTGAAGGTCACACCTTCATCGAAGGTGGTCGGTGACTTGGCCTTGGCGCTGGTCGGGCGGGGCGCTGACCCGTCCGATTTCGAGGCGAATCCCAGTGCTTACGACATTCCGGATTCGGTGATCGGCTTCCTCAACGGCGACCTGGGTGACCCGCCCGGTGGCTGGCCGGAGCCGTTCCGCACCAAGGCACTGGCCGGACGGGTCACGAAGCCGGTGGTGACCGAGTTGTCGGACGCGGATTCGTCGGCCCTGGTCGCGCAACCGCGGCAGACGCTCAACCGGCTGCTGTTCCCCGGACCGACCCAGGATTACGAGGAGGCTGTGGCCGACTACTCAGAGCTCAGCGTGCTGCCGACGCGGCAGTTCCTGTACGGGCTGCGGTTGGATGAGGAGACCGAGGTCAATCTTGAGCGCGGCAAGAACCTGCTGCTGAAAATCCAGGCGATCGGCGAGGCCGATGACCGCGGCATGCGCCAAGTGGTGTGTGCGGTGAACGGACAGGTACGCATGGTGTCGGTCCGCGACAAAGCGGTGACTTCAACCGTGGCGGTGGCGGAGCGCGCGGAGACGTCCGTGCCCGGCCAGGTGCCGGCGCCGTTCGCCGGCGTGGTCACCCTGGTCGTCGAGGTCGGCGACGAGGTCGCCGCGGGCCAGCAGGTCGCGACCATCGAAGCGATGAAGATGGAAGCCGCGATCACCACCCCGGTGTCAGGTGTCGTGAAGCGCCTAGCCATCGGCCACGCCCAAGCCGTGGAGGGCGGCGACCTGCTACTGGAGATCGCCTCACCCTGAACGAAATAGGGGACGGTTCCTTTGTCGTTCAGGTTATCCACAGCCCGCCTCAGACCACCCGGGGCTGCTGTGGATAACCTGAACGATAAAGGAACCGTCCCCTATTCGTTCACCGATCGTTGGGGTGTTCCTGCTGCTAGCAGTTGGACGCAAGCCTCAGCTCGCGGTGGGGGCCTCCGTCTCGGCGGTCTCGGACGTCGGGGAAGGCTCAGTCGGTGTGGGCTCAGGTACTGGCTGCGAGGGCTGGCCTGCGTCCGGGCCATGACCCGGGCCGTGGTCGCCGTGGGGATGCCCATGGTGATCTCCGGGTGGGCCACCGTGGAAGCCACCCGGGGAAGGCGGTGGGAACCCTCCTGGCGGGGGCGGGAATCCTCCCGGAGGCGGTGGGAAGTCGCCGCGCGGCGGCGGGAATCCCTCGGTGCCTCCGGTAGGGCTTCCGCTCGGTGTCGGCGGAGCGGTCGGGTCCGGCTGCGCGCTCGGCGCTTGCTCGGTGGTCGGTTGCGGTTCCTGGCTCATGACAGCACGCTAGCCACGCGATGGAGGTGTTCGTAGGGGGTCGAGGCGATCCACATGGACGCCATGCCACAGGTTGGAATCTGGAAACAGCGTCGGCATCGACATGACGGGCCAGCCCCATTCCATCTCGGTGACCACTGCGTCCCGGGCGTGGGAGCCGGCGAGGCGGGCCACGAGCTCCAGCGAGAGGTCGATACCGGCCGAGATGCCACCGGACGTCCACAGACCAGGAGCTGCCTGGACGAAACGCGCAGTCCGGTCTATGCGAGTCGACGGCGAAAGAGCCTCAAGCTCGGCGAAGGCTCCGTGGTGGGTGGTGGCGTCCCGGTCGTCGAGCAGCCCGGCGGCGGCGAGGACGAGTGCCCCGGTACAGACGGACGCGACCACGTCGGCTTCCACGGAAACCGAACGCACCCAGCCGAGCAGGTCGGTATCGCCCAGCAGCCGCCGGCTGCCGGCACCTCCGGGGATCACCAGCACGTCGGGCGCCGGGCAGTCGGCGATCGTGAACCGCGGTAGAACGGTGAAGCCACCGCGTCCGACCACCTGTCCGGGATGCAGGCCCACCGAACAGACCGCGAACGCGGCGGGGTCGGTCAGTTCGCCGGCGACGTTGAAGACCTCGTAGGGGCCGGCGTAGTCCAGCACCTCCATGTCGTCGAAGGCGAGGATCGCGACTTGGCGCGTCCGTCCCGAGGTCGCTGCGTCCACCGGGGCCTCAGGCAGTGGCCGGACGGCGGTACTGCGCGTCCCCGAAGCCGAGGATCAGCCACCCGACTACGGGGAACAGCACCATCCAGACGATGTTGAACACCGGTCCCTTGCCGAAGGTCTCACCGATCTTGTACGACACCAACAGGGCCAGGACGATGTTGACCACCGGCACCAGCAACAGCAGGAAGAGCCAGGGGTTGTAGCCGGCCATCCGGAACTCCACGTAGGTGTTGTAGAACGGGATCAGCGACGCCCATCCGGGCTCCCCGGCCTTGGCGAAGACCTTCCAGACGGCGACGAGCATGAGCACACCGATCGCCAGCGAGACCAGGATGACCGGCAGCGAGAACAGGGCGTCATTGAAAGATGAGTCCACGGTGCTCCTTGGGACGGAATCGTGTGGCCCGTTCAGCGGGCCGGAGAGCGCAGCATAGCGAGGGCGGGTTCCGACCGTCCGCTCGGTTGGGGCAGAGTGGGCGCCATGACTGTGGAGCCGACTCCCCAAGCCCCGCTGGTGCTGCGCGGACGCCGCTTCGACGCGGCCCGTCCGGCGGTGATGGGCATCATCAACCGGACGCCGGACTCGTTCTACGCCGCGGCCCGGTTCACCGATCTGGAGCCGGCGCTGGCCGCGCTCGACCGGATGCTCGCCGACGGTGCTGACCTGATCGACGTGGGCGGCGTCCGCGCCGGGCAGGAGGGCGAAGTGGTCGACGCCCGGGCCGAGGTCGAGCGAGTGCGTCCCTTCCTG